>Ga0182030_10000381_pt1 | contig 79610 bp, 75 predicted proteins | sample 812S3MmetaG_FD_121299 | JGI IMG/M metagenome (GOLD analysis project Ga0182030, IMG submission 121299) | Permafrost microbial communities from Stordalen Mire, Sweden - 812S3M metaG (Illumina Assembly) | ecosystem: Environmental > Terrestrial > Soil > Wetlands > Permafrost | place: Sweden... | reverse complement strand
TGACGGCTTGCTCGGCCGCTACGTTTTCCTTCACGGCGGTTCTCCTTTCGATCTGGCAGATCGCTTCGAACGCTGCCAGCGGCAGCGGACGAAGCGGGAGGACCGCCGTCTTCAAGTTCTACGAGCTATGGGACAACCTCGGGCAGGAGGCCGTCTAATGATGCCATGCGGGGCATCCGAAGGGGCACGCTGCGCGGTCCATCCGGCGTCACCCTGCACGACGCGGCGGCTAAGTGGATGGCCGGAGCTCGTGACGTATCGATTCGCAATCGGTCCGGCGACATCTACAAGCCCTCAGTGATCCGCAGTTACGAGGCGTCGCTCAAGAAGAGGGTCCTTCCGGCGCTCGGCGGTCACCGCTTGGAGTCGATCGGCCGGCTGATGATGCACGGCTACGTGGACACGCTCGTGGCTGAAGGCCTGGACCCGTCAACGATTCGCAACACGCTGATGCCGCTGCGGGTGGTCTACCGCCGCGCGGTGTCCCGTGGGGTTGTGGCGAGCAACCCGGTCGAGGGTGTTGAGCTCCCGGCTGTCCGTGGTCGTCGTGATCGCATCGCATCACCGGGCGAAGCCAAGCGGCTCTTGGAGGCACTGCCGGCTCAAGATCAGCCGATCTGGGCGACCGCGATCTACTCCGGGCGGCGAGCTGACGAGCTTCAGGCGCTCACGTAGGATTGCGTGGACCTGGCCGGCGGAACGCTCAGGGTCGAACGCGCGTGGGACCCGCAGTCGAAGGTGTACGTCTCCCCGAAGTCGCGGGCCGGGCGTCGTCGGGTTCCGATCTTGGGTGTGCTGCGCGGGATCCTGCTCGATCTGCGGATGGCGGGTTCGGGTAACGGGCTCGTGTTGCCCGGGCTGAGCACGGAGCACGTCGAGATCTCAAGCCTGCGCCAACGGGCGCGCCGGCACTGGCAGGCGGCCGGACTCAACCCGATCGGTTTGCACGAGTGCCGCCACACGTGTGCGTCGCTGATGATCGCCGCAGGCGTCAACGCGAAGGCCTTGTCGGTCTACATGGGGCACAGCAACATCGGGACCACGTTCGACGTCTATGGGCACCTGATGCCTGGAGGCGAAGACGAAGCCGCAGCGCTGGCCGACGCGTACCTCGAACGCGCCAACACACGGGCACGTCTGGCGTCGCTGGATGGATAACACTGGCGCAAGGGCTGGCGCACGAACTGGCGCACGGGGGCCACTTTTACACGAAAGCCGCATAGCTACAGGCATCCGGGCCACGGCCGCGCGGTCTCCAACACCGTTGGCCGAGAGGTCGTGGGGGTTCGCCTCCCCCCGTCCCTATGAATGGAGAGCCCGCTTGCCACGCGGATTCTCCTCGTTTGGGGGACACGCACGAGATGGCGCTCGCTCGGCACCCACGCTGTGGCCCTGCCCGCAGTCCCAGCATTCGGCGCGCGGCGCCGCGGGAGCACCCTCTCGCCTGTGACGGCCGCTCTGATGGGGCTCGCTCGCGCGCGCGAGCGAGCCCCATCAGAGCGGCCGGTTACTCACGGCGCCCAGGAACTCGTTGACCGCGTAGATCCAGACCCCGACTGTGCCGAGCAGCACGACGGCGAGACCGAGCGCACCAAGTATCAGCCGCCGCTTGGCGGTGCGGTCGAATGAGCGCCCGCCATCGCGCGCAGTCGCGCGACGCGTCCACCAGATCCATCCAACAAACAGGAGGCCCATGCAACAGGTAACGGGCACGAAGACCATGAACAGTACGACGGCCACGTGTGCGCCCTTGTACGCCAGCATGTAAGACCGAGCAAATTCCATTCGCCTCACGACCCAACGCGCAGCGGCCGCTTGTCCGACGACGGCGACGCGTTCGGGCGGCTCGGCCCGGACGCCATGCCAGCGGCGCGCTCTCCTGGCCTGCGCGCCTCGGGCACGGCGCGGCAGGGGATCCAGCCGGGCTTCTCGCAACGTGCAAAGACACCCGAGCATCGGCTTGCCATGGTCCGATGCCGGACGTCGCGACTATGAGTGAACCCGGTCTCGCCAGAGCGCCCACGCGGCGCGCGGCGCGGCATCCCCTCCCCACAGTGCGGGCGGAAAGCGACGCGCCATCGATTCGTGCTCGACCCACATCGCGAGGCCGAAGGCCTGGACCTGTGCCACGCCATCTGATGAAGCATCGTCTTGGACATCGGTCACCGTGCCGATCAAGAGCGCCACGGGCACGCCGGTGACCGGGTCTGCGAGGCCCTCCCTGTCCATAAGCGGTGCCAGTCTCGCGGCGCGCGGCCGGTCGACCCAACCGACCACGCGCATCCCGATGCTCACCGCGATCGCGTTCGGGTCCGAAGTGTTGTCGACGTCACGCGCGAGGACTGCCGACCGCAACACACAACGATGACTCTCTGTAGAACGCCCCGCAATCGGTGGCAGAACGTCAACATGCTGCTTGGTTCCGGCAATCAAAATCGCCGGCGCGTCCCAGGCCCTCCACTCCCCCGAGGTGATCCAGGTCTCCGTCCCCAGCGCGACGTCTGCATCGTGCTGGGCTCTCGCCTGCGCCAACCGATCTTTCGCGGCGCGCTTTTCCGCTGTTCGGTTCTTCCACCAACCCATCGGGCCACTCCCTGAGCGCCACCGCGGTCTCGCGCGCGCGGGTTGGCGCGTGCGGTCCCGCAAGCGTACCTCACCGCCGCATTCGGGCCATCCGGGCCCGCCCCGCTCGCACTGCTGTCGCTCCGCACTGCGGCCAGGACGAAAGTCGTGCGCTAGGAGGGGCGATCTCGCGCGGCCGTCAGTATCGAAAACAACCCGCCAAAAGGACGTTCGAGCTGCGCCCAGGCCGCCGCCGCGCGACGGCTCGTGCCCTGGGCGTGCTGTGTGGGGCGACGTGCGCCGTGGCCTCAGGGGCGACGCGTCCCTGCACGATCGCGATTCGGTGAAACACAGCATGCAGCCGTCGACTGCCGCCACGATCGAGCCGATCCCGGGAAACACGCACCCCCGAACGATCCCAGACAGACACAAGCCCCTCCGATTTCACCCGCCCGACACCTGCATCCGAACAACGAGTCCCGCATACGTGCGCGTACCTGTAAATACGCCCGATCGTCCCGACCAGGAGAACGCCGGACATGAGTTCTTCTTACTGGGAGCGCTGCGTCGCCGAAGCGCTCGGCACCTTCGGCTTTTTTTTCATCTGCTTTGCCGGCATCGGTGTGTCGGTTGACCAGCCGTCGCAGATCGGCGCCGTCGCGGTGGCGATCGGGTTCGGGTTGGGCCTCGCACTGATGATCTTCGCGCTCGGCCACATTTCCGGTGGACACTTCAATCCCGCAGTCACCCTCGGGCTCGTCTTTGGCCGTCAGTTTCCGCTGCGCGAGGTGGGCGGATACTGGATCGCCCAATTGGTCGGCGGTGCGTCTGCGGCCGCGCTGGTGATCTCGACCTACGGCGACAGCGTCAACACCCACCTCGTCAACGCCCCCGGCGCTGGCACATCGACAAACACCGCCCTGGTCCTGGAGTTTGTGGCCACGGCGCTCTTTGCGATCGTGGTCAGTGCCGTCGCAACCGATCGCGCACCGTGGAGCGGCACCCTGGCCCCGATCGCCATCGGCGGCTTCATCGCCGCCGCGGCGATGGTCGTCGGACCGGAGTCTGGCGGTTCGTTCAACCCGGCGCAATCCCTCGCCCCGGCGCTGCTTGCACCGACCTCCCCCCACCTGTGGATCTACCTGGTGGGTCCGTTCGCTGGCGGCATCGCCGGCGGTTTCATCGACTGGCTCATTCCCGACCACGATGCCGACGTTGAGCTCGTCGAAATCGTCTCCGAGGACAAGTAGCCTCACGCGCCGCGGACCTCTGGTCCGCGGCGCGTCGGAACCCGCGGCCGGCGTTCTAGTTCGAACCACCGCTCTCGAGAATCTCTCGCATCCGCTCGAGGCCCGCGACCATCACCCCTCGCAGGCGCTTCTCGATGTCGTACTTGGGGTCGTCTGACGTCGCGACCTGCCGCCATGTCACGCGCGCACCTGAAACCGCCGAATCGACCTGGATCGTTGCCCGGTGGCTCGTCAGACCCGGGATCCCAGAACGCACGACATATGAGTATCGCCGCGCAGCGTCATCCCGATCCACCAACTGCTCGATGAGCATTGCGCCGTTACCCATCGTGGCGTGGCGCTCGTCGCCAATCAGCTCGGCACTCGCCACCGGCGCGAACCAGGTGGTGATCCCGACAGGGTCTCCCGCAAGCGCCCAGGCGGCGTCCGGTGTTGCCGCCACGTCAACCGAGACCGCAAAATCGTTGGCCACGTCTCCTCCTTCGCTCGGATTGCTGGAGATTACGTCGAAACCCCGGAACCCACGCGGTGTCCAACGACGAATCTCCCCGGGGGGGCTGCCGAGGCGGTGGCGACGCGCATGCGGGGTAGGCTCACACGGTGCGCATCGGCTTTCACCTGCCCCAATTCCGTCGTCCGGTCAGCGCGGCGGATATCACCGGCGTCGCGCGCGCCAGCGAGCAGGCCGGAATCGACGATCTCTGGGTCTCCGATCACGTGGTGCTCCCTCCCGGCAGTGAGCGGCCTCCCGCCCGCTTTCATGATGCGCTGACGGTGCTGACATGGGCTGGTGCCGCGACCGAGCGGATTGGCCTCGGCACCAGCGTCCTGGTCGCCCCATATCGGCATCCGGTGGTTCTCGCGAAAGCTCTTGCGAGCCTCGACGCTCTGTCGAAGGGGCGCGTGATCGCGGGCGTCGCATCGGGGTGGCTCGAATCCGAGTTCGCGGCGCTGGGCGTCCCGTTTGACGACCGGGGCCGGCGCACCGACGAGGCGATCGCCGTGTGCCGCGCGCTCTGGTCCGGCGCGACGTCCTACCGCCATGACGGCCAGACAATCCTCGACGCCGGGATCGCACCGCCGCCCGCACGTCCCGGCGGGCCCCCGATTTGGATCGGCGGGAACTCCGATGCCGGGATACGACGGGCCGTCGCCTCGGGCGATGGGTGGCACACCACCCTCGCCGATCCCCAGGTCCTGTCCGAGCGGATCCGGGCTGTGCACGATGCGCTCACGGCGGCCGAACGCGACCGGGGGTCCTTCACCGTGTCGGTCCGCACACGCACGACCAGCCGGGAGTTCGCTGCCCTCGCTCCCGCGTTGCGCCGCCTCGGCGTCGACCACGTCTTGATCGATCACCGGGAGATCATCCCCCGGCACCTCGCCGCAGAGATGGGTCGTCTCCGTGAGATCGCCAGCGCCTGAGCTGGCAGCCTATGAGACGGAAACCCCCCGGAGCTCCTGAAGCCACCGACTCAACATCGGTACGCTGGAGGCATGGCGAAGACCAGGACGTATTCACGGTCGGTGGACATCGACGCCCCGATCGCGGCACTGTTTCGCTTCCACCTCGACACGCGCAATGCGCCGCTGATCTCCCCAGACGCCGCACGGTTCCTGTCGATCATCGGGAAGTTCCCGGTCACAAAGGGGACCCGCGTCGTGCTCCGCGTCCGGCAAGGTCCGATCCCGTTCGCCCAAACCTGGCGCATCTGCATCGCAGAACTCGTGCCGGACCACCTGGTGGTGGACGCCGCTAAGCGCTCACCATTTACGTACTGGCGGCACGAGCACCGTTTTTCCCCACTGCCAGGCGGCGGCACCCGCATGACCGATCACATCACCTACGCCCTCCCGTTCGGCCCCGTCGGACGCCTCGTCGACCGTATGATCGGACACCGGCAGTTCGTCGCCATGTTCGATGAACGCCATCGCAAGACCAAAGCCCTCTTCGAAGGACCGGACAGGCCGCACTCATGAAAGCCATCATCGCCCGACAACCCGGCGGGATCGACGTCTTGGAGATGGTCGACCTGCCCGTCCCGGTGCCCGGCGACGGCGAGGTCCGCATCCGCGTGCGCGCCAGCGCGGTCAACCGCGCCGACCTGCTGCAGCGCGAGGGCAATTACCCCATGCCGCCCGGCGCCGGGCCGGTACTTGGACTCGAGGCGGCGGGCACGATCGACGCGATCGGCCCATCGGTCGCGGGCTGGACGCTCGGGGACCGCGCCATGGCGCTGCTGTCGCACGGTGGATATGCCGAATATGTCGTCGTGGCCGCCGGACAGGTCATGCGTATTCCAGACGCCCTGAACTGGATCCTCGCCGCGGCCGTACCCGAGGTGTTCTTGACCGCCTGGCAGGCATTGGGTCGTCAAGCGCCCGCGCACGAGGGGGATTGGGTCCTCGTGCATGCCGCCGCCAGCGGCGTCGGGACCGCGGCCCTCCAAATTGCCCACGAACTCGGTGCCAAGACGATCGGCACGACTCGGTCACACGACAAGGCCGAGCAGATCGCCAATCTCGCCGATCACGTCCTGGTTCCCGCTGGGGCGGATTTCGCCGACCGAGTGCATGACCTGACCGACGGCCACGGCGTGGACGTCATCATCGACCTCGTCGGAGCCGCGTACTGGGCAGAGAACCTCCGTGCCCTCGCCCTTGACGGAACGATTGCGCTGATCGGATTGGTTGGTGGCGCGCGGACCGATCTCGACCTGGGCGCACTGCTGGCGCGTCGGGCCACGATCGTGGCCTCAACGATGCGCTCGCGCAGCGTCGCGCAGAAATCCGAGCTCGTCGCCAGCTTCGCCGAATGGGGACTTCCCCGGCTCGCCGATCGCCGTCTCCGTCCAATGGTGCACGATCTCGTCCCGCTCACCCGCGTGGCTGACGCGCATCGAGAACTCGAACGCGACCAGGCAATCGGTAAAATTGTCCTCGCAATCTCCGAGGATGGTCTTGTGCCGATGTAGGCCCACAGGACCATCGGTCGGCTCTACCCGCCGAGGCATCCGCTACGGTTCTCCTTGGTTCAACCACGTTTGCGAGAAAGGGACCAGATGAAGAAGCTTCTGGTGCTTATTGGTATTGGGGTGTTGGTGTTTTGGTTGCTCAAGGATCGTCTGGGCAGCGAACCAGACGAGTTTGTGTTCACCGAGGCGCCGGCTTCCGACGCCACGAGCACGGACCAGCCCGCAAACACCGCGTACTAAGTCTCGTTCGAGCGTCTCCAGGATGGCCCTGCGACTCGCTTCTGGCCTCCAGGAGACGCTTGAGACGCTTGACCCTGACCTGCGAGGAGCGGCCAACGCGATTGGCATGAACCTCGGCGGCCAGTTGACTCGCCTGCGTCCCGCGCTCTCACTCGGCGCGGACACAACCGTGCCCGCAGACGTTGAGGTCCTGTCCCTCGCGCTGTTGCCGGAAGGGGAACCTGATGCCATTAGCCTGGCGGCGTGCCTGGCGGCACATCAGGCCTATGTGAACGCTCGTGGTGCGCCTGACTCGGCAAGTCTCGGGGCACTCGCGATCGCGCGCCTGCTGGTCTGGGCGCAGCGTGCCGCACTGCTCGGCACGCCGCCCGAGATCATCTGGATCGGCCCGACACAACGACGCCCCGCGGACGCCGAGGGGATCGAGATCCACACATCCTGCGTTGCGGTCGTCGATGACACGCGCCGCGCCGCAAAGGCGCTTGCGCTCGTCCGCCCCGCGAGGCGCGGGGCCTGATACCCCGGCGATCCTGCGGGCGCCACGGGCGGGTGTCGGGGCGCCTACTGCTCTCCGCGGAGCGCCGCGCGAACGCGCTGCACGAGATCGATCATCTTCAGGGCATTCTCCGTATCACCCGCATCCCGAAGCGCCTGCGCACGGCGCTCAAGAGCGGGCAACTGGACGCGATACACCGTCTCGCGCAGCTCGTCCTCGCTGGCGGTCTCGGCACCCGCATCCGCGCGAAGCGCGCTTGCCAGTGGCTGCAGTTCCTCCGACCATTGTTCGGGGCCGACCCCCTGACGCAGCAGCCCGATCGCCTCGCGGTGGCGCGGGTCCGACAACGCTTCGTCGGGAAGTGTCTCCAGGTAGCGCGGGGCAAGCTGCGGCAATGCTGCCGCAATGACCAAGAGACGCCGCTCCCGCTCCCAGTCGGCCCCCAGCGAGGGTAAATCCGCCATCGCCGCCGGAGCCGATCCGACCGGCCCCTGGCGCGCGGCCCCGCGCAGATGTTCCTCCATCCCCCGCGAGAGGTGCAGCAGCCCGACCGCCAGACGCACGGCCTCGTCTTTCTCGACCGATTCGGGAACCGAGCGCAATAGCTCGGCGATCTCGCGCAGGGCCTGCTCCCGATCCGATGGTGACGGCCCGGCGCGGCGCGCCCGGGAGGTGATCAGGAACGTCACCAGGGGCTGGAAGTCGGCCACCACGTCATGCAGACGCGTCACCTCGTCGGTCCGCGCCATGTCCCCGGGGTCGGTTCCTGCGGGCAGAACCACCGCCTCGAGGTCGGTCAGATACTCGCCCGCGGCCTGCGCGGTGCGCCAGGCCGCGCGCTCACCCGCCGCGTCGGCGTCGAAGCACAGACGAATCCGCTGTGTGGCGCGCCGCAGCTCGTGCACCTGCTCGGTGGTAAGCGAGGTCCCCATGCAGGCGACGGCCTGATCCACCCCCGCCTTGGCGAGCGCCAGCACGTCGGTGTACCCCTCCACCACGACGATCCAGCCGGCGTTGGCAGCCGGCTGGCGTGCCTGCGCCAGCCCAAACAGCAAACGGCGTTTGGAAAATCGAGGGCCCTCCGGCGAGTTCACATATTTGGCCCGCTCCTTGGGATCCAGGGTCCTGGCGCCAAAGCCGAGGACCCGGCCGCGCAGATCCGTAATCGGGAACGTAATCCGCCCGACAAAAAAGTCGGTCACCCGATTCCCTCGGACGCGTCCGAGGCCGGCATCGCCCAGTTGCTCGCTCGTAAAGCCCTGTTTGATCGCACGGGCCCCGAGAATGCCCCCCCCACTCGGCGCAAACCCCACCCGGAACCGTCGCAGCAGTTGTTCGTCGAACCCCCGCTCGGCCAAATACGCACGGGCGGGCTGCGCCTCATCTGCCCGCCACAGGTACGCGGCGTAGAAGGCAGCGGCGCGCTCCAGCAGCTCCAGGCGACGCTGATCGGCCTGGCGGCGCCGCTCATCTTCCGGAGAGGTCTGCTCATAGCGCACCGTGATTCCGAAGCGCTCGGCGAGCGCCTCGATCGCATCTGGGAATGATGCGACGCCTTCTTTTTCCATCATCCAGCGCACCGCGTCGCCGGTGGCGCCGCAGCCGTGGCAGTAGTAGCGCCGGTTGTCGGGCGGGATCAGGCTGAACGAGGGCGTCCGCTCGTCGTGAAACGGGCAGCGCCCGACCCAGCGGTTCCCGCGCCGGACCAAATTGACCCGCCCACGGACCAGTTCCACCAAATCGGCGCGTTCGAGGATCTCGCTGACACTGTCGGGCGCAATCAGCGGCACGGCGCCTCCACCTACAGCGGTCCCTCGCGCGGCATAAACCGCAGACGGAACTCCCGCAGGGCGTAGCGATCGGTCATCCCGGCAACATGATCGGTGACACGCCGGATCAGATCCGGTTCTGATCCCTCGGGGAGCGCCTCCGGATTGGCCAGAAACCACTCGAATAAGTGCTGCACGACCCCTCGCGCGCGCTCCGACTCGATACTGGCCGGCGGAGCCAGATAGACGCTCGTGAACATGAACTTGCGCAGCCGCAAAAATGCCTCACCGACCTCCAATGACTGACGGATGTGGTCGGACTCGCGGCTCTCGGTGACGATGTCACCGACCAGCCGCGTCAGGCGCTCGGAGGTGGTGCGCCCAAGCAGCGCGACCTCACGTGCGGGCAGGTCCGCGCCCTGAATCACCCCCGCCCGGATCGCATCCTCGATGTCATGGTTGACGTAGGCGATCCGGTCGACGAGGCGCACGATCTGGCCTTCGAGCGTCGCCGGGGTGCCCGCGCCGGTGTGGTGCAGCATCCCGTCACGAACCTCACGGGTCAGATTCAGCCCCCGACCGTCACGCTCCAGCACCTCGACCACCCGCACGCTCTGCTCGTTATGGTGAAAACGCCGGTCCAGGCGCTCCTGAAGCAGGTCGTCAAGGGCATGCTCGCCGGCGTGCCCAAACGGCGCATGGCCCAGGTCATGGCCCATCGCGATCGCCTCGACCAGATCCTCGTTGAGACGCAAGGCGCGCGCGACTGTCCGCGCAAGCGCCGACACTTCCAACGTGTGCGTCAGCCGCGTCCGGTAGTGGTCTCCCTCGGGGGTGACAAACACCTGGGTCTTGTGCTTGAGACGACGAAATGCCTTCGTGTGCAAGATGCGATCCCGGTCCCGTTGAAATGCGGTCCGGTACGGACAGGGCGCTTCGGGCTCCTCGCGCACTGCGTTTGCCGCGCGCGCGGCCCGGGGGTCCAGCGATGCCTCATTGCCCAGTTCCATGCTCATCCCGTGGTATCAAGCGAGATCGGAAAGACCCACGGGCCGGGCTGATGATCCCCATTGACGCCCGGGCCCAGGTTTCCAATCGTGATCGTGATCGTTCGGGCATCGAGTGGAATCGCAGGCGCCAATGCAAGTGCCCCTTCGATCCTGTTCCCGTGCTGCCGACGCGCCAGCGACTCCACTCGGTACATCCGCGCCGAATCGTCAACGGCAATCGCATCGAGGGCGCCCGCCTGTTCGCGGAACCGGCGACCCGGTGCATGGCACAAGTAGTGCGCGCGAGCCCCATCGACAAAGCGCTCGACGCTCGTGACCGCCACGGTGACGCCATCGATCGACTGCGTCTGGTTCACACAGATCACGCCGCGAAGGCCGGCTGGCGACAGATCCACCTCACCCGGAAACGCGTCGGAGATCTCGCCCCACTGCTCAGCGGGTACCGGTGGCGCTTCGGGTACCGGCATCGCCAGGTCGATATGCGCGCCAGACCGGTGCTTCCAGACGTTCGGGTGATCGCGGAACAACGCGATCAAACTGCGGTGCGACAGGCTCCGCCCATCGTCGATGATGCAGATCCACTCCTGTTGCTCCGCGCGCGTCAGGCCAAGGAACGCCGCTGGCGCGGTCGGGGCCCCGGGGGCGTCGGAGTGATCCGCGTACCGCAGGTGCGAGATCTGCCAGCCATCGATCAGCATCCGGACCAAGTCGGTCAGACTGCTGAGCTCGTACGGAGTGGTCTCGATGTCGATTGGTCATCCTTTACCTCGGGTCGACGCGCCTCCGATGGTACACCGGCCAGATGCGCCGTCACACGCACCGATCCCCGGCGCGCACTCGATCCCGCACGGGTACGATGGGGTGCATGAACATGCCTCATGATCGCGATATTGGCCTGATCGTCGTCGACCATGGCTCACGACGAGGTGCCTCCAACGACATGCTGGAGACGATGGCGGCGATGGTCGCGGAGACCGTGCCTTACGACATCGTTGAACCCGCGCACATGGAGCTTGCCGAGCCCTCGATTCAGACCGCGTTTGATCGCTGCGTGGCCCGCGGCGCCACGTTCGTGGTCGCCAGTCCGTACTTCCTGCTGCCGGGGAGGCACTGGGACCAAGACATCCCGGCCCTCACCTCAAAGGCGGCCCGACGACACCCCAACGTGCCGTTTCTGGTCGCCGCACCACTGGGCTTGCACCCCCTCATGGCCCGGGTGGTCGCGTCTCGGGTCGCGCACTGCCTCGCGCATATCGCCGGCGAGGCCGACGAGTGCGAGGTCTGCGCGGGAACGGGCCGGTGTGTGATGCGGTACGGCGGCACCGATACCCCCTCCCCCGCCCCACTCACGGGCTCCACCCCCTAGCGATTTGTGCCGCGCGGCGCTCCCCGGGCCCGCCGGACGCGCCGCAGCCAGAGGCGGAAGCGCATCGCCCCCCGAGCCCGGTCGGCCTCGGGCCGAGTCGCTACGGCCAATGCACTCAGCTGTTGTCGCGCCCAATCCCTGCCAGCGCCAGCGCCCAGCGGGGAATCCTGCGACGTGCGTGACCAATCGCGGTATCCATCTGCGCCCCGGCATCGGGGGCGTGGAGTCCGGCACCATGCCCGCACACGATATGCGCCGCCGGGATGCCGGCGAGCCTCCTCGGGGGGTGCGCCAGGCGAAGCAAGGGATGTGGGCCCACGACCTCACCGGGGGCCCGGAAATACGGTGCACCGCCGATCGCCTCGGCTACACACAGGAGGCGTAGTTCCGGGAACCAGAGGGCGATCTCGTGCCAGCGACCGGCCCGCGAGCGAACGACGGTGATCACCTCGAACGGCGCGCCCTGCGGGGCGGTCTCGGGCAACACATACAGCGGCACCCCGAGTTCGGCGGCGACGCGCGCGCAATCCCGCGGATGGCGGTCGAGCATCTGCACGACGCCGGCGGCGTGTCCGAGCGCGCGGCCCCGCTCGAGCATGACCGGATCGTAGACCGGATCGGTGTACCACACCTCTCCCCGGCTGCAGATCGCATGCGAGGCGCGCCGCATGAACGCCGGTGTCGGGGCGATCCACCCGAACCCGGTTCCCGGCAGGTCATCGATGAGGATTGAGCGGTCTGCGGCTCCGGCGCGACTCCCGGTCATGAGCGGACGGGCACCTCACCCGCGGGCTCCAGAAGCTCGCCCAGCGCCAGGCAGAGGGTGCGCACGTAGGACCAGACCCCGGCCGCCTCGAGCATCCGAATCGTGTCGGGCTCCGCAGGTGCCGCGGTCGTACGGGCGTTCTCGAGGACGCCCTCGAGGGGGCTCCCCGACCATCCTTCAAACGCGGCTTTTTCCACTGCTCTGCGCTGTGGCGCGTCACGCCGCATGATCACCGTGATCTGACGACCGAAGTCCGGGCCCGAGCGGCCATCCGGCGACGCAATCTCGCCGACGCCCTCCGCGAAGAGGCGAACATACGCACCGAGGGTGACCCTGCGCCGGTCGACGTCGACGTCTCCGGAGAGCCCCTCGCGTTCGAGCGCGGCCTGTTCCTCGAGTTCCAGGGCGTCAAGCCGGTCGCCTCCTCGTGCCACCCACATCTCGAGCTTGGCCTGCATGCCCTCGGGTGCCGCGGTCCACTGGCTCTGCAAGGCGGCGGCAAGGTGCCGGAGCCACGCGCGGGCGCCGACGACGCGGATGCGCTCGAGCCGCCCCTGTCGATCGGGAAGAGTTCCGCCCTCGGCGAGCAGGAACTCTTGGTGCAGCGCCCGCGAACTCTCCTGCGACATGATCGCCTCAAGGGCCGTCCGCTCCGAGGTGAGGTAATCGACGAGGCGAGCCGAAAGGGGTTCGGGACCGGTCATGTAAATACCCTAACGAGCCGATTGAACCCATATGCCGACAACGGAACCCGGCCCACCAGGGGCCGGAGGGGCGTTGTCGCACCCTCGGGAGACTGTTAAAAACGATGGCAACTTGGTTCCCGAGAGACAAAGCAGAGGAATTCCGTGACCAGCGCCCCTAATCTATGGTCCAGGATTCGCCCCGTTCACCCTCGAGCGATCTGACTCGCTGATGGCCGCCGCCGCCGACTCGAATACTTCAGGGGTCACCCCACCCTCTACGGGCCTGGACGTGACGCCCGCCTCGCCACCCGGTCACCCCCGCGTCAAGCGGGTCGCGATCGTCGCCGGTGCGGCGCTTGGCGTAGTTGTCGTCGGGCTCGCCGCGCTCACCTTTGTGGAGTCCCGCGTCTCGATCGCCCCGGGGGCCAGCGCGCTCGCCGATGTCAGCCTGCCCCCAGGGGCAACCCTCACCCACATCACTGCCACGGATGCCCGCGGCCTCCCGATCGCGCTCACCCAGTCGGGCACGTCGGTGACCCCTGCCCACCCGACATCGCCGGGCACGGTCATCACCGTGCACGCAACGGTCCACAACGCCTTGCCCGCCAGCTGGCTGTTCGGGGCCTCCTCCCAGGTCACCGCAACAATCACCGCGCCCGTGGCACATATCTCCAGTCCCGCAGTGCAGACGCTGCGGGCCGGCTCTCCGGTCCTGGTGAGCTTCAACGAGCCGGTCGCGCGGGCCGCGATCACGCCAACCGACGCGCGCGTCACCACCGTGCGCTCCGCGACAGGAGTCAGCGCCGTCACGATTCCCCGCGCGGGCTACTACGGCACCGCGCTCGTCGCCGCGGTTCCCCGATCCTGGGAGACCCTTCCGACCCCGGTGCAGATCGCGTGGTTTGCACCCGACGCGAAGACCCAGGCGATCGCCAGCCCGTCGACGTCAACGCCGATCACCCCATTTAGCGCGATCTCACTCACGTATTCGCAGCCCATTGCCGACGTGCCTGGGGCCATGCACCCCCAGATCACCCCGCAAATTCCCGGCAGTTGGCACGCCGTCAACGCCCACACCGTGGTCTTCACCCCCGGCGGGGCAGGCTTCGCGCCGGACAGCCTGGTCCGCCTCACGCTCCCGGGCCGCAGCGAAGTGGCCGGCGCGCCCGCCACGGTGCTCACGTGGACCGTCGCCCAGCCGTCTCCCATTCGCGCCGAACAGATCCTGGCCCAACTTGGCTACCTGCCGCTGAACTTCACTCCCTCGGTCCCGGTCGCCCACACCAAGCAGGCCCAGGTCGAGGCCGTCTTCGCGCCCCCCTCCGGCCGGTTTTCGTGGAGGTACGCCTCGACCCCGCTCGCGCTCCGGACGACCTGGACCACCGACAGCGCCGTTGTCCTGCGCGGTGCGGTGATGGCCTTTGAGAACCAGCACCAGATGACCACCGATGGCGTCATCGGGCCCAACGTCTGGGAAGCGCTCATGCAAGCCGCCCTCACCGGACAGACCAACACTTTCGGGTACACCTTCGTCAATGTGTCCCAGGCCCTTCCTGAGACGTTGACCCTCTGGCACAACGGCCAGGTCATCTTGACGGCCCACGTCAATACCGGTGTCCCTGGCGCAGCGACCGAGCCCGGCGTCTACCCCGTCTTCCTCCGGGAGCAGGTGGGGACCATGACCGGAACGAACCCCAACGGGACGAAGTACCACGACCCCGGGATTCCCTGGATCAGCTACTTCCACGGCGGCGATGCGCTCCACGGGTTCATCCGCGCCTCCTACGGCTTCCCGCAGAGCGACGGGTGCGTGGAGATGCCCTTCGCCACTGCCGGGGCGGTCTGGCCCTACACCCCGATCGGCACCCTCGTTGACGTCGAGCCCTAGCGCACACCCGGCCGACCGGCGACGCCGGCGGCGGCGCAGGGCCGCCCGCATCGTCTCGTCCACGGTTGTCGTCGCAGCGCTCGGCGCGGGCGGATGGTTCGTGTGGGTGCACCGTGGCGCGCAAGACTCGACCCCCCAGGCAGCCGCGAGCTCCGCGGCCCCGAACCCGATCGCGGTCGCTTCGACTCCGACGCCCCCCTGCACCAGGGTCACCTCCGGCCCGAGCGATACGGGCCTGACCACCCTGATTGCGCAATGGGACAGGGTTCACCCGGACACGGCTGTCGCCGTCTGGCGTACCGATACCTCGTGCCCGGTGAGGATCGTGGCCCACAATCCCAATCTCCCGCTCCTCCCCGCGTCAAACAACAAGCTGCTGACCAGTGCCGGGGCGCTACTGACCCTGGGACCCTCGTTTCGCTACACGACGAGCCTCGTCACCGCGGGAGGCGCGAAAATCGTGGATCACACACTGAAGGCGCCGGTGACACTCGTCGGGACCGGAGACCCGCTGTTCTCCACGCTGGCGTATGCGCGAACGTACCTCGGGTCCGATGGCGACACCCTCAACACCCTCGCGGCGCGGCTCGCCAAGGCCGACGGGACGCGGCCTGCCCTCACCAAGATCAGCGGCGGCGTGCGCGTCAACGGGAGCGTGTTCGACGCACGCACGCTGCCGCCGGACTGGAATCCGGGCGATATCGGCTCAGTCCAGCCGCTCTCGGGCATTCCCACCAATGAGGACTTCGCCGGCACCGGCCAGCTGCGCTCGGTCGCCAGCCCTGTGCTGGCATCGGCCCAGCGCATGCGCGCCGCCCTGCGCGACGCGAAGATCACTGTCAACGGCGAGATCGGCGGCGGCCGCGTGCCCACAGCGCCGATCACGCTCGCGGAAGTTACGTCACCACCCTTGACGGCGATCTTGCGGATCATGAACGTCCCCAGCGACGACTTCATCGCCGAACAGCTGCTCAAGACCGTCGGCGCCCAAAAGCACACCCCCGGCACGTCCGCCGAAGGCGCTGCGCGGGTGGTCGCCAAGCTCACCTCGCTGGGAATCCTGGCCTCCGGCGATCGCATGGTCGACGGTTCAGGCCTCGCCCGCGCCGATCGCGTCACCGCCGACACGCTCCTGCGGCTGCTTCTGGATGCGCAGCGGACCCCATCCTGGGGTGCTCCATTGATCGCCTCACTGCCGACCCCCGGGCGCGGCACCCTGAAGGGCCGCCTCGCCGGACTCCCGAAGCATTCCAGCGTTCATGCCAAGACCGGGACCTTGAGCGATGTGTCGAGTCTCAGCGGCATTGTCCATGCCGCTGACGGAAAGACCTACAGCTTCTCGATCCTGTGCAACGACGTGCCGGCCGATGACATCGGTGCCGCCCGCATCTTCCAAGATGCGATCGTGCGCCTGGTCGCCCATGGGGTCGCCGGCTAAAACTCCCTGTGGTCGCGTCGGCGCCCCTGCGGGGCGCGCGCAATCACCAGGAGCTTGGTAAACGTGTACTCGAAGATCCCGCTCGTGCTTTCGGCACCGAGTGCCGCCTCGGCCCGTGCCAGCTCCTGGCGCTGTTCGTCGATCGGCCGATGCGACCACAAATGCGACGCCACCGAACGCATGCGATCCAGATAGCGGCCGGGAGCAACGCGGCGCTCCCGGCGCTCCAGCCACATGTCCACCTCTTCCAATCCCGCGGCCGCGAGATATCCGCGCATGGCCTCGGGATGAATCTCGTTTCTGAGCACCGACGCAGCCAGCTCGGGCAGAATCGGCGGCTCGCTTTCCCGTGACAGGCGCACGAACTCGGCATCGTGACCGGGTCCCGGCCCGAGAATGCCAAGAATCCCACCCGGCCGGAGGGTTTTTGCCATCGCGAGCACCGCACGTTCGCGATCGGGAAACCAGTGCAACGCCATCGTGCACAGCACGAGATCGACGCTCGCCGGAGGCACGCCCATCTCCAGAACATCGGCGACCCGAAGGGTTGCCGCGATCTTCGGATACTCCGCCAGCTTGACCCGGAACTGCTCGAGCATCCCAGCCGACGCATCGATCCCGATGACGCTGCGGATCCCGCGCCGCGCGATCATATGCATGGTGGCAAACCCAGTTCCGCATGCGACATCGAGCAGATCGCGATATTCGCGCTCCGGCAGTGCGCCGATCAAGCGCTGTGCACCGGCCTGGTTGAACCGGACATGGTCGTCGTAGGTCGGGGCGCTGCGATCAAAACTCTCGCGCGGGTGCTCGTGCGCACCCGAGGGGTCGGGCGGTTGCATTGTGACAGCGTACCCGCCACGCGCTGCACGCCACGCTCCGACTGCGCGGGCGGCCCTGGGGACCGCCCCACGTCTCGCCGCCGACCGCGACCCCGGGCACCGCAGGGGCGTCCGGGAGCCGTGTCCGCAGCGAACCCAACGCGCGAGCGTGCACGCGGCGTCATAGTCTGTGCGAGACATCATTCCCGTCGACGCGTCGGAGCACCCTTATGGCTGAGCACCCTCGTACCCCGACAGATGGACCCCGTCGGCATCGGGCGTGGACCGCTCTGGAGATCGAGTGTGCGCAGACCGGGCGCATGCATCTGCGCGACATCTTCGCCCATGACCCCGACCGAGGCACCCGACTGCGGGCGTCCGGCGCCGGCCTCGGGCTCGATTACGCCAAACAGCGGGTCACCGATCAGACCCTGACCCATTTGCTGGCACTTGCCGACCAATGCGGGTTGTCCGAGCGCCGCAGCGCCATGTTCGCCGGTCAACGTATCAACGTCTCCGAGCAGCGTTCGGTCCTACACGTTGCGCTGCGTCTGCCGGCCACCGCAGCGCTGGTCGTTGACGGCGTCGACGTGGCGACCGAGGTCCATGAGGTCCTCGGGCGGATGTCGCGGTTTGCCGATGCGGTCCGGTCCGGCGCCTGGCGTGGTTACACCGGCAAGCCGATCCGCACGGTCATCAACATCGGCATCGGGGGCTCGGATCTGGGCCCGGTGATGGCAGATGCAGCGTTGCGCGGATTTGCGCAACCAGGACTGGAGGTCCGATTCGTCTCGAACGTCGACGGCGATGCCATCCTGGACGCGACTCGGGGCCTCGATCCGGCGCAAACCCTCGTCATCGTCTCATCCAAGACATTTACCACCCGCGAGACGATGACCAACGCCCGGTCGGCGCGCGCGTGGTTGATCGACGGACTCGGTGACGAGGCCGCCATCGCGCACCACGTCGTCGCGGTTTCGACGAATGCCGAGGCGATCCAAGCGTTCGGGATCGCACCGGAAAACATGTTCGGCTTTTGGGACTGGGTCGGCGGTCGGTATTCGATGGACTCGGCCATTGGGCTCGCCACGATGATCGCGATCGGGCCAGAGCAGTTCACCCAGTTGCTGGCAGGATTTCACGCGATGGACCAGCACTTCCTCGACGCTCCCTTCGGCGAGAACCTGCCGGTGCTGATGGGGCTGCTGGCCGTGTGGAACCGCAACTTCCTCGGGGCGCCCACGACCGCCGTGCTCCCATACAGCCAGCACCTGCACCGCTTCCCGGCATACCTGCAGCAGCTGACGATGGAATCAAACGGCAAGCACGTCACCGGGTCCGGCCAGCCGGTCGACTATGACACCGGACCCGTCTACTGGGGAGAGCCCGGGACGAATGGCCAGCACAGCTTCTATCAGCTGCTGCACCAGGGCACCACGATCGTGCCCGTGGACTTCATCGGCTTCCTGCACCCCACAACCCCGATCGGCGACCATCACGACTTCCTGCTTGCGAACCTTGTGGCACAGGCACAAGCCCTGGCGTTCGGGCGCAGCGAGTCGGAGCTCCGGGCCGGTGGAACGCCCGAGCACCTGCTGCCCCACAAGCTGATGGAGGGGAACCGTCCCAGTAGCGTCATCCTCGCCGATGCGCTCACTCCGCACACCCTCGGTGCACTGGTCGCGCTGTACGAGCACAGCGTGTTTACCCAGTCGGTGATCTGGGGAATTGACGCATTTGATCAGTGGGGCGTCGAACTCGGCAAGCAGCTCGCGACCACCATCGCCGACGAGATCCGCTCACCGCAGGCGCCGCCGCTTCACCACGACAGCTCCACCAACGCACTCATCGAACGTATTCGCTCCGCGCGCACGCCGTAGGCAGCGGGCGCTCGGGCGGGTCGACCTAGTGCTGGTGTGCGTGCAGCGCGGCCTGGGCCGCGGCGATCCGGGCCGTCTGCACTCGGAACGGTGAACACGACACGTAGTCCAGGCCGATCGCACCGAAGAACTCGATGGAATCGGGATCCCCACCGTGCTCTCCGCAGATCCCGAGCTTGATCTTCGGCTTGACGTCGCGCGCACTCTCGCAGGCCATCCGGACGAGCTTGCCGACGCCCGACCGATCGATGTGCTCGAAGGGGTTGCTGCGCAAGATCCCCTTGCTGAGATAGTCGCCGAGGAACTTAGTCTCGGCGTCATCGCGCGAGAAGCCCAGAGTCGTCTGGGTAAGGTCGTTTGTTCCGAAGGAGAAGAAGTCGGCCTGGCGGGCGATCTCGTCAGCCACAAGGGCGGCGCGAGGAAGCTCGATCATCGTGCCGACGTGATACTCGACGCGTGCACCCTGCTCGGCGAACACCGCCTCCGCGACGTCGAGCACATGCTCACGCAGCCAGCGCAGTTCATCCTCGAAACCCACTAATGGGATCATGATCTCCACGATCGGGGCTGTCCCGGTACGGGCCTGAACGTCACACGCGGCGGTGAGGATCGCCGCGACCTGCATGCGGTACAGATCCGGGATCTCGATTCCCAGACGGCAACCGCGGGTGCCCAACATCGGATTGACCTCTTGAAGCCGCTCGACGTTGGGGAGCTGCATGAGCGCTTCCTGATCCGGAATGCCCGTCGCCTCGGCACGCGCCAGGCGCACCCGCAGATCGGTGTAGTCCGGCAGAAACTCGTGCAGCGGAGGGTCCAAGAGGCGGATCGTGACAGGGAGACCCTCCATGGCCTCGAAGATTCCGATGAAGTCCGAGATCTGGAATCCGCGCAAGGCATCCAGTGCGGCCACCAGGTCGTCGTGGTCCGTCGCCATGATCATCTGCTGGACGTAGGGCAGGCGCTGGTCTGCACCGAACATGTGCTCGGTGCGGCACAAGCCGATGCCCTCGGCGCCAAACTCCCGTGCCCGGCGGGCGTCCTCCGGGGTATCGGCATTCGTACGCACCTTCATCCGGCGAAAGGTGTCCGCCCAGGACAGCACACGTTCCAGGTATGGGTTGTGCGGATCGGGCGGAAGCAACGGCAACTGCCCCACATAGACGGTCCCCTTGGCCCCGTCGATGGTGACGTACTCGCCTTCATGGACCGTAAACTCATCGCGAATCCGCAAGACGCGCCCCGCCTCGTCCACACGCAGGTCCGTCACGCCCGTGACCGCAGGGGTCCCCATCCCGACCGCCACGATGGCCGCATGGCTGGTCTTCCCGCCGCGCGCGGTCAGGATGCCCTTCGCGGCGATCATGCCGTGGAAGTCATCCGGGGTGGTCTCGTCGCGGACGAGAATGACGCTCTCTCCGGCATGCCCGCGGCGCTCCGCCTCGTCGGCGCTAAAGACCACGATCCCGGTCGCTGCACCCGGCGATGCCTGCACCCCGCGCGCCGCCGGCTCGGCCACCCCGGAGATATCCAGTCGCGGCAGCAGCAGCTGTCGGACCTGGTCGGCCACCACCAGCGACATCATCGCCTCGCTCGGCGCCAGCAACCCCTCGTCGACCATATCCACGGCAATGCGCAGCATCGCCTCGGCGCTGCGCATCCCGTTACGGGTTTGGAGCATGAAGAGCTGGCCGTCTTCGATGGTGAATTCCACGTCCTGCATGTTGCGATAGGTCTTCTCCAGCAGGCCCATCGTCGCCACAAGCTGGTCGTACGCCTCAGGAAGATGCTCGCGCAGCTGCGTCAACGGCTCCGGCGTGCGAATCCCGGCCACCACGTCTTCGCCTTGGGCATTAATCAGAAACTCGCCGAAGGGCTCGCCCGCCTCGCCCGTCGTGTTGTTGCGCGTGAACGCGACGCCGGTCGCCGAGCGCGGGCCGGTATTGCCAAAGACCATCTGCTGCACGTTCACGGCGGTCCCGAGGTCGTCGGGAATCCGGTTGACGCGCCGGTAATCGCGGGCGCGGCGGTTGTCCCAGCTTTCAAACACCGCACGAATCGCGGCATCGAGCTGAGCGCGGGGTTCCTGGGGAAAGTCTTCACCCTTGTGCGCGCGATAGATCACCTTGAACGTTTCGACCAGCTGCCGGAGATCCTCGGCGCCGAGCTCAACGTCTTGCGTGACCCCGCGGGACTGCTTCAGGGCCGTCAGGGCGTCTTCGAAGTAGCTGCGCTCGACCCCCGCCACGACATCGCCGAACATCTGGATGAACCGGCGGTAGGAGTCAAAGGCAAAGCGCGGGTTACCGGTGCGCGCGGCCAGCCCTTGGACCGAGGCGTCGTTGAGTCCGAGATTGAGGACCGTATCCATCATCCCCGGCATCGACTCCGGGGCGCCCGAGCGGACCGATACCAACAGCGGGTCGTCGGGATTCCCGAGCTGTTTGCCCGTGGCCTCCTGAAGCCCCGCGAGGTGCCGGGTGATCTCCGCGTCAAGGCCCGCGGGCATCGTGTGACCGACAGACAGATAATCGATGCAGGCGCGCGTAGTGATCGTGAAGCCGGCTGGCACGGGCAGTCCGAGCCGCGTCATCTCAGCGACGTTGGCCCCCTTGCCTCCCAGCAGCGCGCGCATGTCGCGCGACCCCTCGGCGAAGTCGTAGACCCGCTTGGTGGACGCCGTCGCGCTCATCGTTGGCCGCCTTGGTCGGTCACCTTCGTGAAGTCTGCCACGCGGCCGAGGGCCTCGGCGGTTGCGCTCACGAGGGCATAGCGTCGGGCCCTGACCGCCGGATCGTCCGCATTCACCAGGACATCCGTGAAAAATTGATCCACCGCGCGCGCGAGCGGCTGGACGGCGTCAAGGGCGGCACCGAGATCACGTGCCTGGCGCGCGGAGGTGATCTCGCCTTCCGCACGCGCGCGGGCAACATCGAGTGCGTCTTCGCCGGGATCCCCAACCGACACAAATTGCGCATCCCGACTCTCGGCGCGGGTCGCCAACCGGGCCAAACGGGTGGACGCCGTCCATGCGCTCCAGAACCGCTCGTCGTTGCGGACGCCTTCCAGAGAGCGGGCCCAGGTGACGGCCGCGACGATACTGCCCAGGTGGGCCCCGTACGCGGCACCCGCCGACTCCGCGCTGACGCCCTCCTCGGACAGCTGGAACGCGACGCGATCGGCGATGAACTCCTCAAGTCGGGCGAGGGCCTGGGCGTGATCGACGGGGATATCGGTTCCATCGGCCTGCAGATGACTCGCCGCAGCCGCGAGCAAGGGCGCATGGGCAATGTCCCAATTGCGCCCGAGCAGGACCCGTACCATGCCGGCCGCAGCCCGGCGCAGGCCGTAGGGATCCTTCGATCCGCTGGGAATATCTCCGACCAAGAACGCGCCGACCAGATTGTCAATCTTCTCGGCGAGCGCGACGCACGCGGCGACATCGGTCGAGGGCAGCGGCGAGTCCGGCCCCTCGGGCAGGTAGTGCTCGCGCACGGCCACGACCACCTCCGGATCCTCCCCCTCGCGGGCGGCGTACTCCGCGCCCACATACCCCTGCAGTTCGGGGAACTCGGCCACGAGCACGGCCCCCTGATCAACCTTCGCAAGAGCTCCCGCACGCGAGGCCAGTTCGGCATCAGCGTGGGCGAGGCCGGCCGCCAGAGCGATCTGCCGGGCACCGGCCGCCAGACGATCCCGCTTGTTGGCCATTGAGCCGAGACGCTTGTGAAAGACGATCGCGTCGAGGCGGTCATTCAGCGCAGCCAGCCCGACCTCGCGATCGCGATCAAAGCTGAAGGATGCGTCCTGCAGCCGGGCCTCGAGAACGTCTGCGTTGCCGCGCGTAATGATCTCTGCATATGCGGGGTCGCCGTTCGACACTGCCAGGAAGCGCGGTTCCAGCCTCCCATCCCGGCCCTCGAGGGGGAAATAGCGCAGGTGTGCCTGCATCGCGGTCACCAGGACACGCTGCGGCAACCTGAGGTGCTCCGGGCGGATATCGCCCACGATCACGCTGGGGTGCTCGACCAGGAAGAGCACCTCTTCGAGCTTCGCTCCCGGATCGCGCCACGTGCACCCGATCGTGGCGGCGGCGGCATCGAGCTGGGCCATGATCTCAGCGCGCCGCTCGACGTGATCCGCGACGACCCCGACCGCGCGCAGCGACTGCCGGTAGGCCTCGGGGGAACCGATCGTGCACGGAGCCCCCAGGAACCGGTGCCCCTGGCTGATCTCGCCGGCGGTGAGTCCGTGCACGTCAAACGCAACGGTCCGGGTGCCCAGCTTCGCCACGATCCAGCGGACCGGACGCGAGAATCTCAGCCCCATACCATCGCCCCAGCGCATGTTCTTCGAAAAGCGGATGCCATCAAGCACGCTGCGGGCGATCACGGGAACCAGATCCTGCGTGTCCGCGGCCGGCTCGGAAATCCGCGCGTAGACGAAGCGCCGCGAACCGTCCTCGCGTACCACCAGGTCCTCGGGTGCCACGCCGTGCCCACGTGCGAAACCGGTCGCCGCGGGCGTCGGCGCGCCCTCCGGCCCGAATGCGGCCTGTTCCGCCGGGCCACGGATCTCACGGATACGCCCATTACGCTGCGACGGCAGATTGCGTACCAGCATCGCGATGCGGCGGGGGCCGACCATAACCTGCACCGCAGCATCAGGCAGCCGCTGGGCGGACAGCGCCTGTGCCACCAGCCCTGGCACCTGCGCGATGGCCTCACGGCAGGCCGACGCCGGCAGTTCCTCGCATCCGATCTCGATCAACAGGTCAGGCATCGGCAGGCTCGGTTATCTGGGCCAGATAGGCGCCGGCCACCTTGGCGGCCAAGGCGCGCACGCGCCAGATATAGGCGCCCCGCTCTGTCACGCTGATCACCCCTCGCGCATCCAGCAAATTGAAGCTGTGACTGCACTTGAGTACCTGGTCGTAGGCCGGAAGCACCAAACCCGCCGCCAGGCATCGACCACATTCCTCCTCATGCGCGGTGAACTGGTCGAACAACGCAGCGGTATCGGCGACCTCGAAATTGTACTTGCTCCACTGGCGCTCGTTCTCCTGGTAGACGTCCCCGTAGGTGACGCCTTGGGTCCAGGTCACGTCGTACACCGAGCGCACGCCTTGCAGATACATCGCGATGCGCTCGAGCCCGTAGGTCAACTCCACCGAGATTGGCGTGAGATCGATTCCGCCCGCCTGCTGGAAGTACGTGAACTGCGTGATCTCCATTCCGTCCATCCACACCTCCCACCCCAAGCCCCAGGCGCCAAGGGTCGGGCCCTCCCAGTCATCCTCCACAAAACGCACGTCGTGCTGCTCGGGGCGAATGCCCAGCGCGATGAGCGACCCGAGGTACAGGTCCTGAACATCGTCCGGCGAGGGCTTGAGAAGCACTTGGTACTGAAAATAATGCTGCAGACGAAAGGGGTTCTCACCGTAGCGACCGTCGGTGGGGCGAATCGACGGCTCGACGTAAGCGGTGCGCCAGGGGTCCGGTCCGAGGCTGCGCAGCAGCGTGGCGGGATTAAAGGTGCCCGCGCCCACTTCGGTGTGGTACGGGTTCATGATCAGACAGCCCTGATCGCCCCAGTAGGCGTGCAACCCCAGAATCATTTCCTGAAACGTCAGCGCCACGTCAAGACTGCCTTCTCGTATATCTGCCGTCGACATTCCGGATCGGTTGCCCCAGGCGCCACGCCGTCATCCCTGGCTGCGCAGCCGCATCTGCGCGACACGACCGGTGCCGGTCTCCATCTTCGATGAGTACCGCGCGCCGGACACGACCACGCCCCACTCCCCGATATGCCGCTGGGCGCAGGGATCATACCGACCATTGCGCCGGGACACCGAAAGTCGCCGGGCGTTGATCGCAGGCCGGGGTGCCGGAAGCGATTCCCGGCTGCCGATGATCCGGCGATGCCGACCGCACCCTTCCCCGCCGGGCCGACGCAGAGCCCCAGGTCGCGCTGGATACGGGCGGTAGCGACCCGGAGTCCGCATCGGCCCACGCCCAGCAGACTCCGGCACCGTGTGCGCTTACACAGGGGTCGCGGACCGCAGCGTGACACCGAGGTGCTCGTGCAGGAGCAGACCGATCATCCGCTCTACCCCCAAGCGGCCCGCCGACGGACAGACCTCGCGCGCCGCGGCGAGGGGATGGCCGACCAGCTGCGCAAAGCCGTCGCGGGCCGCGGGGTCCAAAGGCTCGCCACTGCGCGCGCAGTCCATGCACAGCACCCCTCCGGCATGTGCCGAGAAGGCAACCAGCGGGCCCGGCGAGGAGCACACCGCGCACGACCCCAGTCGCGGCAGCAAGCCGCCGACAACAAGCAGCTTGGCTTGGAACCCCAGCACGATCGGATCAAGCCGTGGCGGACCCTCCAGCGGAGTGGCCGTACACAGCAAGCCCAGCGTGCGCGCCAGAAGGTGAAAGGTCTCGGGACTCGCATCGCTTTCCGGAATCGCACGCAGCACCGTCTCCAGCACAGAACTGGCCGCACGGAGCCGGTACCCCTCCAGCCAAAGACCGGCATGGGCCTGGATAACCGATGCGCTTCGGACGGTTGACAGATCCCCACGCCCTCGCGCGAGACCGAAGTGCGCCCAGACGCCCGGCTGCAGGCGACCCCCCAGCTTCGAACGCGAGCGCCGCGCACCCTTAGCGATGGCCGAGATGCGCCCCAGGGTTGGGGAATACATCGATAGCACGACATCGGCTTCCGAGAACCGAATTGTGCGCAACACGATCGCCTCGGTCTCGAAAGTCGGCACACACTCATGCTGACAGGTTCCACCGACGGCTCCACGGGCCTCGTACGGACCCCTGATGTACCCTGCGGGGTATGCCGAGTGTCGTGATGTACACCACCGGGGTCTGCCCGTTCTGCGTCCGTGCCAAGCGCCTGCTGTCGGCCAAGGGCATCGAATTCGAGGAGCGCCCGGTCGAGCTCTCGCCCGAAGGGCGCCAGTTTCTGGTTGACCTCACGGGCCGTCAGACCGTCCCCCAAATCCTGATCGACGAGACGCCGATCGGGGGCTTTGATGAACTGTCGGCGCTCGATCGCTCCGGGGAGCTCGACCGCCTCCTGGCCCGCTAACGCCCCAGGGCTCCGGCCCGCCGTTCCTGTGCTGTCGGCACGTTGCCGATCGATCTCGCTGCCCGGATCGCCCCACGAATCGCGTTCTCGATCAGCAGTGCAGCAACCACGCCCACCGTGAACGCGGTGGTCGGCCGCTGTCCGCTCGCCAACGCAAAGGTGACATCCCCGTCCATGGGGGTATGAACCGGCGCGATCACCCGCGCGACGCCCGCCGATGCCATGCGTGCCACTTGCGTGGCCTCGGGCTTGCTGATCTGCCCGTCGGTCATCACCACAGCGAGGGTCGTGTTGCCGGCGAGCCGCGGATGCCCCGGCGCGACGGTGCTGCCCGCCCGTCGCGCGTCGACGAAACCCTCGGGGGCGCGCCACGCGCCCGCCAGGATGCCCCCGGACTCGTCGAGGATGTCTCCAAATGCATTGACCACCACCAGGACGGCCACGAGCGTTCCGTCCAGGGCGCGCGTCGCCGCGACCCCGAGCCCACCCTTGCACCACCCGTCCTGCCCGAACAGCTTTCCGATCGTGGCGCCGGTGCCCGCCCCGACGCTCCCGACCTCGGGCGGCCCTTCCGCCAGGACCTGGCACGCGCGAAACGCATCCTCGGGCCCGGGCCGGCGGAGATTTCCGGTGATCCCGAGGTCGAAGATCACCGCGGTCGGGACGATCGGGATGCGCGCGATCCCAACGTCGTATCCGATGTGCTGCTGCTCACACCACTCCACCACCCCCGCGGCCGCGCTGAGCCCGAAGGCGCTGCCCCCGGACAGCAGCAGGGCGCTGATCTCCGACATCGGTGCCTGGGGCGCCAGCAGTTCAGTCTCCCGCGTGCCCGGGCCGCCGCCCCGGATATCGACCGCGGCGAGAGTGCCCGCTGGGGGCACAATCACCGTGCAGCCGGTTCCCGCCACCGGCTCCGTCCAATGACCGACGCGAAAGCCTGCGGGCCAGGGCATCTGCTCGCTCATGCGCCGACGGCCTGACGAACCCGGCGGGGGCGGCGGCGCATCGCGGGCAGATGTGCCCCGGTGGGGTCCGGCTGGCACTGCGGGCACCAGTAGGTCCCCCGCTGACCGACCACTGTCTTGACGATGGTCGTGCCGCAGCGCGGGCACGGGTCACCCTCATGCAGATGCACGCGCAACAGGTGTTGCATCTCGCCGCGCTGGCCCAGGCCGTCCCGGTAACTGTCGATCGACGCTCCGCCCGCCGCGATGGCCACCGTCAGACGGTCCCGAATCGCTCGATGCAGAGCGCGATATTCGTGCGGGCTCAGGCTGCCCGCCGGGCGCAGCGGATGCACCCTCCCCGCGAACAGCGCCTCGTCGGCGTAGATGTTCCCGATCCCGGCGATCACTACTTGGTTGAGCAGTGCCGTCTTGATCGCAACCCGCCGGCCGTGCAGGGACTCTGCCAGCCCACGCGCGGTGAACGCGGCGCTCAGGGGTTCTACCCCCAGTCGCCCGCACCAGTATTCCCGCTGCATGGGTCCCGCCGGGATGATCCAAACGCGCCCGAACCGGCGGGCGTCACCGAACGCCAGCGTCGATCCATCGTCGCACACCAACAGCGCCCGCAAAAACCGCTCCTCGCCCGGGCCGGGACGACGGGCCCTCCAGTGCAGTCGACCGGTCATCCGCAGATGGACTGCGAGTGTCGCCCCGGATTCCAGGCCCACCAGAAGGTATTTCCCGCGACGCTCCAGTCCGGTGATGCATTGGCCGGCGAGCGCATGGGAGAACTCGTCCGGCGCCATGGGATCCGTCACGAGGGGGTCGAGGATCTCGACCCCGGCGATCCGCCGCCCGACGAGTCGCGGCGCCAATTGCGTCCGAATCGTCTCCACTTCGGGAAGCTCGGGCACTAGGCTGCTCCCGCGCGGGCGGCCGGACCGGTCGGCAACTGGTCACCGATCGTCACCGCCGAGGCGATCGCCGCGACGCAACCCTCCCCGAGCCACGCGTCACGTGCATGCACCATGGCAATCGGCTCGCCGGCGACCACGGGGTCGCCGACCTTCGCCAGCAATTCCAGCCCGACGGCGTAGTCGACGCTCTGGGTGGGATGTAGACGGCCCGCGCCCAACGTGCGCACCGCCTCGCCAACCGCACGCGCTCCGATGGCGGTCACGACCCCATCGGCCGATGCGAGGACCGGCAGCCCCAGCGGGGCGGTGGCGAGCACATGGGGTTGCGTCCACACCCCCGCGTTCCCCCCCTGCGCCTCGACCCACCGCTCGGCCGTGTGGAGCGCCTGGCCGTCCGCCAGCGCCTGGGAGGCACGACGCAACCCCTCCCCCGGCGGCACGACACCCGCAGCCTCGGCGAGTTCCCCGGCCACGCGCAGCGCGATCTGACGCAGATCGGCCGGGCCGCCGCCGCGCAGAACATCGGCGGCCTCGCGGACTTCCAGGGCATTGCCGACCATCCGACCGAGGGGTTGGTCGATGGCGCTGACAACGGTGCGGATGTTCCGGCTCCAGCGCTCGGCCAGCCAGCTCATCAACTCGGCCGTCTGCTGGGCCTGCTCGAGTGTCGCGCACGCGGCGCCATCCCCCCACGTCACCTCGAGGGCCACCGCCTGGGCACCTCCGGCCAGGGCCTTGCTCATCACCGACGCGGCAATCAGCGCGGGGCTCTCGATCGTTGCGGTTTGCTCACGCAGCGCCGAAAGGCGTGCGTCGGCCGGAACGAGTCGCGGCGTCTGCGAGATCACCGCACAGCCCACCCGCTGCACCTGGCCGACGAACCCCGCAAGATCGATATTCGTGCGATAGCCGGGGATTGCCTCAAGCTTGTCGATGGTTCCGCCCCAGTATCCCAACCCACGACGGCTCATCTTCGCCACCCGGACACCGATCGCCGCGGCCACGGGGACGGCGACGAGGGTCACGTTGTCCCCGACACCGCCGGTCGAATGCAGGTCGCCGGTCGAACCCAGCGACGCCAGATCCAGGCGCTCTCCGGAGCCGATCAACGCAGAGGTCAGGCCGTGGGTGCTCGCACGGTCCAACCCGCGGGCGTGGGCGATCGAGCACCACGCCGCCATCTGAGCGTCGGTCACCCCGTTGGCAAGCCAGGTACGGACAAAGCTGCGCACGGAGTCCGCGCCGACCGGTTCCCCGCGCCAGGTGCGCTCAAGCAGTTCGAGGGGTGCACGTGGAACGGACATTGCAACGATGCTACACGTGGCTGGTATCGTCGCTGAGTATGAGATGCCCACACGCGCGAATCGCGCTCACGCTGGGCTTTACCGCACTCGTCGCGAGTATCGGCGCCATGGCGGGGGGTGCCGTCGCTCCCAGCGACGCCGCGGCCTCGGCCGTCCGCGCCCGCACCCTTGCCACCACGCTTCCCACGCCGAAGCTCACGTCGTTGATTATCCCGACCACGGTAACCGCCCAGCAGGGCCACGCGCGCTTTTTGGTCGGCGTACGAACCTCGATTCCGGCGCACATCGTGGTTCGCATCACCGACCTCGCGACCAAGAAGCTGATGAAGACGATTGTCGAGTCCTCGTTGCATAAGGCCGGCCGTGTGTTTGTGCTGGTTCAGGCCACCGACACCGCGGGATACCAGCTGCCGACGGGCGCCTTCTCGATCTTTGTCGGCGCCACGGCCGCTGACGGCCACAATGCGTCCGCGCTCACGCACACCATCCACCTCGTATATGCGCGGCCCCGGGGAGTGTTTGATTGGTTCACGGTGCCCGTAAACACCGACATCAGGAGCAGCGCCAGCCTGCATACCTCCTCGGGAGAACTGGTGGCCGCGGTGGTGCCCGGGGGCTGGACCGCCAAAGCGGGGATCGAACGCGGCGACGTGATCGAGCGGATCAATGGTGTCAGCGTCCTGACCCCCGGAGCTCTGGCGACCGCACTGCGGCTGCTGCCCGCAAACACCGCGGTCCCCGTCGTGCTGCTGCGCGGAACGACCACGCTCACCAAGCACGTGACCGCCCCTCCGGACTGGACGGCCATACCGAGCCTCAGCGCCCCGATCGCGGTGGCGGCCAACACGAAATTGCTGGCCTACAGTTATGCCGCAGTCGCGTACGACGTCTCGATCGGAAACACCGCTGCGGCGGCGAAGATCATCTCGACCTGGTCGAAGGCGCAGGGCGCCACGGCCCAGGCGCAGCTCGCCCATGCCCAACTACATGCGGCCGTCAACGAGCAGGCCGCCTCCTTGCCGTATTGGGAGAACGCCCTCGCAAAGAACCCCCGCCTCTCGACGGCGGCCTTTGGTGAAGGCGTGGCGCTTGACGCCACGGGCAATGACCCCTCCGCCGCCAACGCGTTCGCGCATGCCGCCAGCCTCGATCGTGCAGACTCGTCCGCGCCCGCGTACCAGGCGCTCGCCTTGGAGCAGGCGCGCCTGCCATATCTGGCGCTGGACCCCGCACGCGCCGCGGCGGCCATTGATCCTTTAGATCCGAATGCACTCGCCGCCGAGGGCATCGCCTGGATGCAGACCGGAAGCGTTGCCACCGGCGTCGCGACGCTCGAGAAGTCGCTCACGCTTACCGATGATGCGACGCGTGCGCAGCAGCTCATCACGACATACCTCGAACCCGCCGTCCGATGAGCGTCATCCTGACGCTCATCGGACGGGATGGCGCGCCGCGCGCGCGCGCGTCAGTCTCGACCCCGCCGCATGCACGTCCGGCCGCGAACCCGCCGAGTCCGAGGACCACGCGCAGGCGCGCGCCCTTGCGGCCGAGCTGATGCGGCCGCGGCCTGCACGCGCTCGGGCAGCATGCGGCTCGGACCCCCCACCGCGCGCCGGGCCGATCATTCTCTGACACGCACGGAGTGTCAGAGAATGATCGGCCCGCGGCACGCTACCCCTCGTGGAGCGTCTCGTTGTCGTCATCGATGTAGTCGTGGCCACGAGGACTGCGACGACCGCGCCGCCGACCGCGCGGGCGCACGCCACGACGCGCCAACAGCAGAACGCTGCCGATTCCGATCACCAGCCCGAGCCAGAACTCCCATGCAACGAGCGGATTCGTGAGAAAGATCCCGACGATCAGCAGCACGCCGATCACGCACACCAACGCCAAGGGGCGTTGACGGGGCGGCGCAAGGTGTACAACCCACGGTGCGATGACGGCAATCACCAGAATCACAAGCGTAGTCACGTGCATGCCCCTCGGCGTGGGAAGTCACTCGTCGGGGCAATCTATCCGGCAGATCGCCCGTCCGTCCATTTTTAGCCACCGAGGGCGAAGTCCCTTCCCGTGATCATCGCGTGCGGAATTCATCTCATGCCGGTCCTAGGGGCCATGGACACGCCGCGCCCGTCGTGCGTGGCGAGCCTCGACGGGACGGGCCGACTTTGCCGGGTCGAGTTCGCCGTCGGCGACGATGATCTGCTTGCGGCCATCCCTGACGGGGTGTGCGTGGCCGCGATCGACGCCCCGCTGGTTGTCGCCAACACCGTCGGCCAACGTGCCGCCGAGCACCTGCTGGCGTGGTTGGATGCTGTCGCATTCCCGAACTCGACCGACCGCCTTGAGCGGCTCTACGGCGGGCTGCGTGGGGTCATCCTGCGCGATGCCTTGATCACGCGCGCCGAACGCGTCGTGGAGACGCTGCCCGACCTGGTGCTGCGAGAGCTCCTCTGGGAGCAGTCCCACCCCGCCAGCGACGATGCACTTGAGCTGGCCGAGTATCGGTCCGAGTGGCTCGGTGTGCGCCCACCCCGATATCGACCCAAGGGTCGGGGCCGCGCCACCGCGGCGGGCCTCGCAGCGGCCGCGGCCATCCTCGAGGCAGCGATGGATCTTGGGGATTGGACACTGATCCCCGACCCGGATGATTGGCAGGCGATCGCCGATGCCGCGTGCCTTGATGCGGTGGCATGCGCATACACGGCATGGCGACTGGCGACGGCCCCGGGCCGCACACTGCTGATGGGCGATCTCCAGACACCGCTCGCAATCCCCGCCGACGCCAACCTGCGTGCGCGAGCCGAGCTGCACCGCGCGCGCCTCGGGGCGGCGCACCGGCCCTCTGGTCCTGGTTAGCTACTCGCCCGCGCTCTCGTCCGACTCGGGAACGGCGCTCAGCACGAGAATCCGCGGCGCCGCAGCATCGATCGCCGTCCTCAGGGCATCGTCGTTCGGATATGCGATGTCGGTGATTCTCCGCACGGAGACCGAGAGATCCAGCCGGTCCCCGGCGAATGGCCACGGATGCACAACGCAGGTCGCAGGATCCCGTGCGGAGAGCCGCATGTTCACGTCATCGTCGCCCGCCTTGGTCGGAACCTGCGGGAGTACCCACTGCTCGCCGGCGCCCAGGCCACGCCAGCAGACATACAACGACAGGACATCCCAGGCCTGCAGCAGGCGGTACCCCGCCCATGCCCACCGCGTGAGTGCTTCCCCGCCGCCGATTCGGGCCCGCAGCTCGGCCTGGAGGCGTTCTTGCTCGGAAAGGAAACGCAGTTCGCACTCGGGGCGCCCGGCCCGCGGTGGACAGGGCCCATCCAGGCCCATCCGCTTCTCGTAGAGCCCCTGGCCGTGCATGCTGGCGAGCAGACCGACCCGCGGGCCTCGCGCCGCCGCCGCAGCGATTCCTTGGGCGTACATCGGAGCATGAATCGCCCGATCGAGATCGGGGAAGTTGACCAGCACGCCCTCGTCATCGACCTGCGGCGCGGCATCCCAGCCGCGCCAGCCGTCGTCGTGGCACTCGGCAACCTCGATCAGGGGCCCAAATGGCTCCGGACGCGCAAACGCGGCGTTCCCCCACGCGCGCGCCATGATCCCGCATTGGGTCTGATGATCGACCTGGCGCACCAGGCGGACGACGCCGCCGCCGCGGACGATGATCATCTGCCCGGTCCCATCGCGCCGCAGACCCTTAGATCCCGAGAGCACGCGCGGTGTGCAGTAACCCGATCAGCGTCTTGGCGTCCCGCACCCGGGAAATAACCGCCGCCAGTTGCGAGAGGGGAACCCGCACGATCTCGATCTCCTCCTCGGGAATCGGCGTCACGTCGCTGGGGCGCAGGTCCGACACCACGAACAGGTGAATGAACTCGGTGAGCATGGCGGGCGCGGTATAGAAGCCCCCCAGATAGGTCCACTGGCCGGCCTCTCGCCCCACCTCCTCGGCCAGCTCACGGACCGCCGCCGCCCGCGGCTCCTCGCCGGGGAAGTCCAGTTTGCCCGCTGGCAACTCGAGCATTATTTCTTCCACCGCATCGCGCGGCTGGCGGACCATCAGGATGTGGTCGTCCTCGATCGGGACCATCACGACTGCCCCAAGGTGGTCAAGGACCTCGCGACGTACCACCGTCCCGCTCGGACGTTGGTACTCGGAAATCCGAAGGCGCACAATCTGACCATCGAATACCTGCTCACTCGAGATCGGACCGGGCAACAGGCCCTCGGGCGGCTGGGTGTCCGCCCCGCGCCGCGTGCGCGCGTCGCTCACGCGTCCACCGCCTCGGCGAGAATTGCCGAGGTCACCTCGACCATTTGCACCAAATCGGCGACGGCGATCGACTCGTTTGCGGTATGCACATCGCTCATGGCGTTGCACAGATTCACTGACGCAAACCCCTTTCGCAACAGCGCATTCACATCCGATCCGCCACCACCTGCCACGCGGGTCGGCGCGATCCCCAGGCGCCTGAACGCCCTCTCGGCGAGCGCGACCTGCGCGTCGCCGCGTCGCAGCTGGTACCCGGTGTATTGCGTTTCGACGCGGCATTCCAGATCGCAGCCACTCTCGGCCGCGGCCCCGGTCAAGGCATCCATCATCGCGGTGATCTGATCCGCGAGGCGCGCCGCGTGACGACTGCGCGCCTCGGCGACGACCTCGCAGCGGAGCGCAACGACGTTCGTGGCCTGCCCCCCGGAGATGGTCCCGATATTCGCCGTGGTCGCGTCATCGGTCCGCCCAAGCGGCATTCGAGCAATCGCCTTCGCCGCAGCAGTGATCGCACTGTGTCCCGCCTCCGGCTGCATGCCCGCATGGGCCGCCGTGCCCACCAGCGTCGCGCTGATGCGCTTGTGCCACGGCGCCGAGGTCACGATCTGCCCGATGGGCCCCGAATGGTCGTAGACAAAACCCATCCGCGCGGCGAGCGCACGGGTATCGAAATGCGCCGCCCCGCGCAGGCCGACTTCCTCGCAGGGCGTAAACAGCAGCTCGATCCCGGCGTGCGGAATGCGGTCGCGAACGACCTGTCGCACCGCCACCAGCATCGCGGCGATCGCCGCCTTGTCGTCCGCCCCGAGAATTGCGTCATGACGGTTGGCAAGCGTGCCGTCGTCGCGCAGCTCCACATCGATGGGCCCGGCCACCGGCACGGTATCCAGGTGCGCGCACAGCAGCACCGGCGTCCCCGGGGTCGTCGCCGGAAGCCGCCCGAGGATGTTTCCGCAGCCGGCGTCCAGGACCTGCGCGGCATCGTCTTCGGTCACCACGCAGCCCAGCGCGGCAAGCTCCTCGCGGACGCGCGCTGCTATCGCACCTTCGTGGTACGACGGTGAGGGAATCTCACACAGCTGCACCATGAGCTGGGCCACCTCTGGCAGTCCAGCCAACGGCGAGCTCACGCCTGAGTCACCGACACCGGTGCGCCATCGACATCAGCTGCGACTCGAGCGAGAGGGCCCCGCTCGGCGTTGGCTCGTGCAAGCGCGGCCCCGACGAAGTCCCGAAACAGTGGCTGGGGACGCGTCGGTCGGCTCTTAAACTCCGGGTGGAACTGCGAGGCGCAAAACCATGGGTGTTCGCGGATCTCGATGCACTCCACCAAGCGCCCGTCGGGAGAGGTTCCGCAGACCACCAGTCCCGCCTCCTCGATCGCGGGGCGCAGCGCGGGATTGACCTCGTAGCGGTGTCGGTGGCGCTCGTAGATGACCGTATCGCCATAGCTGGCGGCGACGCGCGTCCCGGGTATCAGTGCCACAGGATCGGCGCCGAGCCGCATCGTTCCGCCGCGCTCGTCGATCTCACGCTGCTCGGGAAGCAGGTCGATGACCGGATAGGGGGTGGCGCTGTCGAATTCCGAGCTGTTGGCATGATCCATGCCGCAAACGTTGCGCGCGTACTCGATCACCGCGATCTGCATCCCCAGGCAGATGCCCAAATACGGCACGAGCCGCTCGCGTGCGTAGCGCGCCGCGGCGATCTTGCCTTCGATGCCCCGCTGTCCAAAGCCACCGGGCACCAAGATGCCATCCGCCCGCGCCAGCACCTCGCTGAGATCGGACTGGTCGGAATCGATCCAGTCGATCTCGACCTCGACCCCATGGAAGATCGCCGCATGTTTGAGGGCCTCGGCAACCGAAAGATAGGCATCGCGAAGCTGGACGTACTTGCCCACGAGGGCAATCCGCACGACTCCGTGGCAGTGGGTGATGTGATCGACCAGCGTCGTCCACTCCGCGAGATCCGCGGGCCGCATGGGCAGTCCAAGGCGCTCGCACACCGCGCGATCAAAGCCTTCGGCCTCCATCCCGAGCGGGACCATATAGATGTCGGGTGCGTCCGCCGCAGAGATCACGGCGTGCGTGGGAATGCCTGCGTGGAGTGCAATCTTCGCCTTGAGGTCTTCGGTGATGGTGTGGTTCGACCGCAGCACCAGCACGTCGGGCTCGATACCGATGCGCCGCAGTTCGTTGACCGAGTGCTGCGTCGCCTTGGTCTTCAGCTCCCCGCTCGCCTCGAGGAACGGCACGAGGGTGACATGCACGAAGGCGACGTTCTCGCGCCCAACATCATTGCGCAGCTGCCGGATCGCCTCCAGGAACGGCAGGGACTCGATGTCGCCAACCGTTCCGCCGATCTCCACGATGACGACCTCTGCCCCCGAGCTTTCCCCGGCGAGCCGGATCCGACGCTTGATCTCGTTGGTGACGTGCGGGACGACCTGCACGGTGGCACCGTCAAAGTCGCCACGGCGCTCGCGTTTGATCACGGCGTCATAGACCGCCCCGGTGGTGGTGTTGGACACACGGGTCAGGCTCTCGTCGGTGAAGCGTTCGTAGTGACCCAGATCGAGGTCGGTCTCCGCACCGTCTTCGGTCACGAAGACTTCCCCATGCTGATACGGGCTCATCGTGCCCGGGTCGACATTGATGTAGGGATCACACTTCTGGAAGAAGATCTTCCAGCCGCGGGCCTTGAGGAGCGTCCCCAAAGAGGCTGCCGTGATGCCCTTTCCAAGCCCGGACACCACTCCCCCGGTAACGAACACATACTTGACGGGGTGGTCGCTCACGACATCTCCTCGATCAGTCAATCCTGCTCGGACAATACACCAGGACGTCGGCGCGGCAGGAGGCAGCGGAGCTCGGAAGCCCCTGCAATTCACCCTCTCCGCCAGGCACCCCCACACCGGCTTCCCGCTGTCGATACGCCATTCCCGGCCGGGCGAGCGGTCCCGCGTGCACCGCCCCCCGACACGAGATTTGCCCGCGTACCGTGCCCTCGGGCGCCTCGTGGTGTCGGCACGGGGTCATCCGTCTGCGACCGGCCTGCGCGCATCGCGGCCTGCGCGCGCGCTGCGCACGAGCTGATCGACATGCTCACGAGCGGCGCGGTCGTCGCCCGGCGCGCCCAGCATGCGGCACAGCTCCCGCACACGGGCCTCCTCGTCGAGTTGGCTGATCTCGGTTCGAGCGATGCCGTCACCGGTCACGGCCTTTTCCAGCACGAACTGCCGGTCCCCGGCAGCCGCCACCTGCGCCAGATGGGTAATCGCGATGGTCTGCCGCACGCGCCCGAGGGCGGCCAGCCGCCCCGCAACGGCGGCGGCGGTCACGCCCCCGATGCCGGCGTCGATCTCATCAAAGATCCACGTGGCCTGGTCGGTGGCCGCGCTGAGGCCGTGCAGCGCCAGCAAGACCCGCGAGAGCTCCCCGCCCGAGGCAACATCTGCCAGCGGGGCCTCAGAGAGCCCCGGGTTCGGCTGCAGGAACATCGTCGCCCGCTGCGGCGCCAACGGGTCCGTGCCCTCGCTGAGTTCGATCCGCACCCGAGCATCGGGCATCGCGAGGTCGGCCAGTTCGGCCGCCAGCGCGCGTGCCAGCGCTGGCGCGCCGGCGGTCCGCAGCGCAGCCAATTCCTCGGCACGAGCACGAACACTTCGCAGCGCGGATTCACGCTCCGCGGACGCACGAAGATCCACATCGCCCGTCCGCTCGAGCTCCTCGAGCGCCACGCGTGCGTGCTCGGCCTGCGCGCTGAGCGCGTCCGGCTCGCATCCATGACGCTGGGCGAGCCGGAAAAACTGCTCCAAACGCCCCTCGACCGCATCCAGCCGACCGGGCTCGGACTCCAGCGCATCCAGATACCCCCGCAGCGTCGTCGCCGCCTCGCCGATCAGCGCCTGTGCCTCTCCCAACAGATCCGAAGCCGCACCGAGAGAGGAATCGATCGCCACGACCTCGGCGACCATCCGCTGGGCACGCCCAACCAATTCCCTGGCGCCGGCCTCGTCCTGGGTCGGGGCAATCGCCTCGGCCGCTCCCGACGCCGCGCGCACCAGGCGATCCGCATGCCGCAGACGCTCGCGCTCGGCGAGCAGCCGCACGTGCTCGCCGTCCAGTGGGGCGAGCCCATCCACCTGCGCGATGAGATCCTCGAGTTCCCCCCGGCGGCGAACACGTGCGGCCAGATCTTCTCGGGCACGTGCCTGCACACGATCGAGGCGATTGATTTCTCGTCGCAGCTGGGCGACCTGCCCGGCCAGCTCGACCGCGCGGGCTCCGCAGAAATGATCAAGCGCCGCCAGCTGCGCCCGAGACGAGGCTAGTACGCGCTGATCGCCCTGGCCGGAGAATCGCACCAGATGGCCAACCAGCGCCGCAACCGCGGCCCTCGGGGCGGCGCTACCGTCCACCAGCGACCGCGCACGTCCCTCCGCTGGAATTCTTCTGGTCACCGTGAATTCGGACACATCCTCGACAAGATCGCGCAAGGAGCGGGCCGGGTCGTCCTCGTCGAGGTCGGTCCAGAAGCCCTCGGGCACCGAGAGCGTGGCCTGCACGAGCGCCTGGCGATGCCCCGGTCGGACCATGCCGGAGTCGGCGGGGGCGCCCGCAAGCAGGGCGAGGGCGTTGGTCAGAACAGTCTTGCCCGCGCCGGTCTCGCCGGTGATCACCGTCAGGCCGTCGCCGAGCTCGAGCTCGGCCTGCTCGATCACAACCAGCCCGTGAATCTCCAGCGTGCGTATCACGCGGTTACCCTCGTCCGAACTTCTCCCGATAGCGCCGGAAGAATGACGCCTCCGGAAAGATGGCCAGGTGAACGTCCGCTCCGCCGAGGCCGACGGTGATCTGGCGCCCTGGGGCCAGGCTTCCCACCTTGGCGCCATCGGCCAGCACGTCGCAATCCCCCCAAATCGCGGAGTTCGTGACCACCAGCTGCTCCTCAGGGGCAATCACCAGCGGGCGCGTATCCAGATGATGGCCGGCGAGGAAACTTAGGACGAAACACCGCACGCGCCAGCTCACCGTGGGGCCCCCGGCAGCCAGGTTGTACGCCGTGGAGCCGACCGGGGTCGAGCACACCACACCGTCGCAGCGCACGGTCGCCACTTTTTCGCCGTCGATCGCAAACGAGAGATCGGCGATCCGGGTCTCGCCGCTGCGCACCAGTGCCAGATCGTTGACGGCCCGCACGGACCCGTCGCTCCAGTCGACGGTCAACGACGGCAGGGCGATCACTACGTACTCGCCGCGAAGCGCCCTGCGCAACCCGTGCTCCAAGTCAAAGCGCTCGATCGAGCACAGGAAACCGACGCGTCCGAAGTTGACCCCGATCACGGGCGTCCCGGCACCCGCCTCACGCGCCAGGGCCCGCAGCATCGAGCCGTCGCCCCCGAGCACGACGATGAGATCCTCCCCTCCGCCGCGCAGCTCGACATCTTCGCTCGAGACGTACTTCTCCAGACGCGCGTGCTTGGCAACCTCGACGGGCGGCACCAGGACCTCGACCCCGCACTCGTCCAGGATCCCGAGCACCGTGTCGAGCGCACCGCTGGTGTGCTCCGGAGCCCGGTGGGTCAACAACAGCACCCGCTTGGCCGGGGCACCCGCTGGTGCAATAGGAATAGGACGATTCAGTTCGGTCATTGGGTCTCCACAGCATGACCGGCCGCCACCGCGTCGGCGATCCGCTCATCGATGTCGGGCACGGCGACCGTACCCCCGGACGTACACGCCATCAAAAACACTTCGCGATTCCCTTTCGGACCGGGTACCCCGCTGTCCGCGGCGTCGCAGACCATTCCCCCGTGACGCTCGATCGCGTCGGCGACCGCCCGCACCGCGGCTGCACGGATGAGCGGGTCGCGTACGACGCCCGACGTCCCCACGTGCGCGCGCCCCGCCTCGAACTGCGGCTTGACCATCACCAGGGCGCGCCACTGCTCCGCCAAACAGGGCGCGATCGCCGCCCACACGAGGGCGGTCGAGATAAAGGCAAGGTCGCAGACCACCAGATTGGGGCGATAGCTCAAGATCCCGGGCTCGAGGTTCCGGGCGTTCGTGCGCTCCATGACATGGACCCGAGAATCGTTGCGCAGACGCCAATCCAACTGCCCGTAGCCGACGTCCAGCGCGATCACCTCACGCGCGCCCCGACGCAACAGGCAGTCCGTGAAGCCACCCGTCGAGGCGCCCAGATCCAACGCGCGCGCGCCCGTTACCTCGACACCGAAGGCATCCAGCGCGTTGCTGAGCTTGAGCCCACCGCGCGACACGAACTCCGGCCCCTGCTCCACCTCCAGCTGCCGCTGATCATCGACCGGCATGCCCGGTTTGTCGCTGATCCGCCCGTCGACCCGGACGCGTCCCGCGAGCACTGCGGCCTGGGCACGTGAACGCGTCGCCACCAACCCGCGTTCAACAAGAGCGATATCTAAACGGGACCGTGGCATCTGGGCGGATGATAGCCGGGTCGACGGCTCGCCCCATCTGAACGCGCCCGGTCAGGCGGTCAGACGGATGATGTCACCGTACGTACCATGGTCGCCAGTTCGGCTGCGACGCGATCGGCGACCTGCTGCGGACCCAGACCCGCCTCGGCCAGCAAAACGTCGCGCTTGCCGTGATCGATGAACCGGTCCGGGAGCCCCAGCACGAGCACACGAGCCGGCCGGTCAGCGAGCGCTTGCAGCACCGCCGAACCAAACCCGCCCGCGGCTGCGTGGTCCTCGATGGTCACCACCAACTCGTGACGCGCCGCCAGTTGCCGCATCAGCCCGGTATCGAGGGGTTTCACAAACCGCGCATTCACGACCGTCGGCGTAATGCCCGTCTGGTCGCGCAGCCGCTCCGCGGCCCCGAGCGCGATCTGGGCTCCGTAGCCGTAGCCCACAAGTGCCACGCGCTCGCCCGACTCCAACACCTGGCCGACGCCCACCTCCAGGACCTGCGGCTGCGCGGGGATCTCGACACCTACGCCCGCCCCCCGCGGATAGCGGATCGCCACCGGACCGTCGATGCGCAGCGCGGTGCGCAACATCGCCACCAGCTCGGCTTCGTCCATCGGGGCCATCAGCGTCAGATTGGGAATGCTGCGCAAATAGGCGATATCGAACGTCCCGTGGTGGGTCGCCCCGTCGTCGCCCACCAACCCGCCCCGATCGATCGCGAACACGATCGGCAGATTCTGCAGCGCTGCATCGTGCACGATCGGATCGAACGCCCGCTGCAGGAAGGTCGAATACATCGCGCAGACCGGACGCAGCCCCGCAATCGCCAGACCACAGGCAAACACCACCCCGTGCTGCTCGGCGATCCCCACGTCATAGGTTCGCTCGGGAAAGCGTGCCGCCATGTGGTGCAGGCCGGTGCCCTTGAGCATCGCGGCGGTAATCCCCACCACGCGGGGATCACGCTCGGCCTCGACGACCAGCGCCTTCCCGAACACCTCGGTATAACTCGGAGGACCGACGACGCTCGCCGGCGCCGACTTCCCGGATGCGGGGTTAAACGGGCCTGCCCCATGCATCGCCTCGACGTCGGCCTCCGCCGGCTCGTAGCCCTTGCCCTTGGTGGTCTTGACGTGCACGAGAACCGGGCGATTCCGGCGCGTGGCCAACTTGATGGCGCGCCGCACCACCTCCACGTCGTGCCCGTCGAAGGGCCCCATATAGGCGAAACCGAGCGCCTCGAACAGCGCCCCCGACTCAAACCAGAGCGCCTTGGTGGCATCGCGCAGACTCGTGCCGACGGCCCCACCACCCGGTACGCGCGCGAGGCCCCGCTCGAGTTCTTCTCGGACCCGGGTCAGCGTCGAATCAACCCGAGCGCGCTGCAACATGCGCGACATCGCGCCGACGTTCTGCGAAATGCTCATCCCGTTGTCGTTGAGCACAACGACGACCGGCGTCCCAAGAGCACCGGCCTGATTGAGCCCCTCGTAGGCCATCCCGCCGGTCATGGCGCCGTCGCCAATCACGCACACCACTGCCCCGCGCCGACCAACAGAGCGCCGTTCGGCTTCGGCAAGCCCGACCGCGTAGCTGATCGACGTCGAGGCATGGCCGGCACCCATGACATCGTGCTCGCTCTCGCTGCGCTTGAGAAACCCTGAGAGCCCGCCGTGTTGGCGCAGCGTCGGGAACTCCGCCAGGCGCCCGGTCAGCAGCTTGTGCCCGTAGGCCTGATGTCCGACATCCCAGATGATCTTGTCGTGCGGACTCTCGAGCTCGCAGTGAAGCGCGACCGTCAGCTCGACGGTTCCGAGGCTTGCGCCCAAGTGGCCGCCGGTCCGCGAGACCGTATCGATGATCGCCGCGCGCATCTCTGCCGCGAGCGCATCGAGCTGTTCATCGCTCATCTCGCGCAAGTCTGCCGGACCTTCGAGGCCGGCCAGGATCGGGTACGACGCTGCGGATTTCTCGTCCATTCACTGGATCCTAGGGAACCCAGAGCACGACATCCCCTCCATTCGGTCCGAACAGTCCGAATGGCCCTCGGATTGGGGTCGCGGATGCCCCTGGTGCGGCAAGTGCGTCCGGCGGCCGGGCTACTATCTTGGGTACTGCGCGAAGCGCAATCTCGTTCCGGAGTGTGATGTGAGTTCGACGACAGCCGCTCAAACGTCGACAACCGGCCAGGTGCCGGACGACGACGCGATCGCAGCGGCCCTCGACCACATCGGGCTGACCGACCGCTTGGCCGTGTACTACCGGCCCGTCGTCACGCTCTCGACGGGGCTCGTGGCCAGCATTGCGGCCCGCATCCGTTTTACGGATGCGCTTTTGTCTGCGGCGCCGCCGAAGCGCGTCGTGCAGGTCGCCGAACGTACCGGCGCGATCGTGCCGATCGGTGGATGGCTGATCCGGGAGTCCGTCCACGAACTCGCCGAATTCCTGCAGGCTGCGCGGCCCGAGGGGCCCGTCGGACTCTCGGTAAAGGTGTCGATACCCGAGCTGGCCGACGCCGGCTTCGCGACGCGCGTCGCCGAGGTGCTCACGTCCGCCGGCGTCAGCCCCGACGTGCTCGTACTCGAGATCACTCAGCCCCCGCAAGACGAAGATGCAGAGCTGGCCGGCAATCTGCAGTTGCTGCGCACGATGGGGGTCACGCTCGCCGTCGATGAATCGTCCATGGGCCCGGAGGCAATCGCCCGGCTGCACGCCCTCCGGGTTGGCGAACTGCGGATCGCACCGGAGATCTGCCATGGCGCGCCCACCCGTCAGGAGGACCGCGCAACATTGGCCGCCATCGTCGGGCTCGCGCGCGCGCTCGGGCTCGTGACGGTTGCCACCGGCATCCAGACCGCCGAACAGCTGGAGACCGCGCGCGCGCTTGGCGTTGACCGAGGGCAGGGGGCACTCCTGGGCTCACCGGTCCCGCTCACCGACCTGTTGAGCTGGCTGAAGCCCCGCTAGCGCTCGGGCGAAACGTCCGGGGCGGGGTCACCAGATTCAGCATCGGTCGGGTCGGCGCTGAGCGCACCCGCGAGCAAGCCCGACACGCGCTGCGCAATCTCCAGGGCTTCATCCGCGAGATCGCGCATCTGCTGAGGGCCCTGTTCGTCGGACTCCAGCAGCTGCGCAATCTGCTCGAGCCGCGCAATTGCCGCCTGGATCTCCGGAGGCGTCGACGGATCGGTCATGCGCTGAGCTCTGACGCACGCGTCTGGCGGGCGATTCGGCCGAGAATCCCGTTGACAAATGCCGGAGCCTCAGTCCCGCAGTAGATCTTCGCCAGCTCCACCGCTTCGTTGATCGAGACCGCCGCCGGAATCTCCGGCCAATCCAACAGCTCATGGACCGCCACACGCAGGATATTGCGCTCCAAGGGCGCGAGACGCTCAACCGTCCACCCCTCCGCGGCGGCGCTGATCATGCCGTCGACGGACGCCGTGTCGACCGCCACGCCGTCGACCAGCGCGCGCGTGAACTCGTCAATCGGTCGTCCCCGATCGCGCTCGAGGTTGTCGATGAGCTCCTCCAGCGGCAGGTCGGTCACATCGTGCTGGTACAAGAGCACCACGGCTTGAGTGCGTCCCGCGCGGCGACCCTCGTGGCCGGGCGTACGGCCCGCCTCGCTCATACCGCTGCGGCGTCGAGCGATGGCAGTTCGTGTCCGCGGTCGACCAGGTAGCTGGTTGTGTACCGGCCCTCGATAAATGAGGACTCTCGAACGATGTCGCGAAACAGCGGCAGCGTCGTCGGGACGCCCTGCACATTGGCTTCGGCGAGGGCGCCGCGCAGCCGCGCGACCGCCCGTGGGCGATCCAGGCCCCAGACGCAGAGCTTCGCGATCAGCGAGTCGTAGTTCGGCGGAATGCTTACCCCCGGGGCGCAGAAGGTGTCCAGGCGGACTCCGGGTCCCCCGGGCATCCGGAACTCGCGCAACCGGCCGGCGCTCGGACGGAATGCCAGCGACGGATCTTCGGCGTTGATGCGGACCTCGATCGCGTGCCCGTTGGCCGGCATGACGCCGGTCCGTGAGAGCACCTGCCCCTGCGCGACCCGCAGCTGCTCGGCGACGAGATCCAGACCCGAAACAAGCTCGGTCACCGGGTGCTCGACCTGCAGGCGCGCGTTGAGCTCCAGGAAGAAAAAGTCTCCCCGTGCATCGACCAGGAACTCGAATGTCCCGGCACTCTTGTACCCCCAGGCGCGTGCCGCCCGGATGCATGCGTCGTGCATGGACGTGCGCGTCGCATCCGGCAGGTGCGGCGCGGGCGCCTCCTCGATCAGCTTCTGATGCCGGCGCTGGATCGAACACTCGCGATCCCCGGCAACAAGCACGCCCCCCAAGCCGTCGGCAAGGATTTGGACCTCCACGTGGCGGGCACCCTCAAGCAGCCGTTCGACATAGAGTCCACCATCTCCAAAGGCCGCAATCGCTTCGCGTTGGGCGATATCGAACGCCGCCGGCAGCTCCGCTGAGGATTCCACGCGGCGCATGCCGCGCCCCCCGCCGCCCGCAGCGGCCTTCAGCAGCACCGGGAAGCCCGCGCGCTCCGCGGCGCGGATTGCCTCCTCGAGCCCGGACACGGAACCGTCAGACCCCCCAAGCACCGGCAAGCCGGCCTCGCGGGCCGCCTGTTTGGCCTGCACCTTGTCGCCCATGCGCTCCATCACCTCGGGCGACGGACCGACGAAGACGAGCCCGGAGTCCGCGCACGCACGAGCAAACGACGCATTCTCCGCCAGAAAGCCGTACCCGGGATGTACGTGTGTACATCCGGTGATCTCGCCGGCGGCGATGACGTTCACGATCCGCAGATAGCTCTCGTTCGACGGCGGCGGTCCGATGCAGACCGCTTCGTCGGCGAGTTGCACGGCCAGGGATTCGGCGTCTGCGGTCGAGTACACCGCGACCGTGGGGATCTCGAATTCGCGCGCCGTACGAATCACCCGCACCGCGATTTCCCCACGATTTGCGACCAGTAGCTTCATCGAGATCCGTTACGCCGGATCGATCAGCACGAGCAGATCGCCGTATTCGACGCCATGCGCGTTCTCGACGCAGACGCGTCGTACGATACCCGCCACGTCAGCGGTGATCTCATTAAAGAGCTTCATCGCTTCGATCAGACAGAGCGTCTGCCCGACTTCGACGCGCTGGCCCTCATTGGCAAACGGATCCGCATCTGGCGAGGGAGCACGGTAGAAGGTGCCGACCATCGGGCTGATGACGCGATGCAGTCCATCGTCGGCCGATGTCTCGCCCCCGGCGGTCCCCGCCGGCCCTGTGGGTGCCGCAACCGGCACGGCGCGGCGCACGGTCACCCGCGCACCACCGAGCTCAACGCTGATCTCGGCCTCGGCGGATCCCTCCACCGCCTGGATCAGCGTCTCCAGCAGCGCGCGATCAATCGCCGCGCCCTCCGCGTCGGCAACCTCGGTCCGCAACGACTGACGGCGCGCGATCAGCCGCTCCACCGACTCCGGGAATTGAGCGAGCAAGACGAGATCTTCCTCCGACACACCCCGCGGAGCATCCTGCGCGACGCCGGTCAAATGAACGCTCTGGGTCTCGAGCGGAGCGGCAGCCCGAGCGACCGCAAGCACCTCATCGCTGACAGGTCCCCGCACCGCCCCGAGTTGACCGAGCGCGGCGGCCGCAAGGATCGGCTCGATGTCTTTCCAGCGCTCGCCGTCGATGATGTGGTCGGCGGCCTGAGCCACGATGGCGTCGCCGAGCGGGTACGCAAGCGTCGCCGCACCGATTTCCGTGGCGACCAGGCGCACCTCGTCGGCCACATTCACGAGGCTGCGCGACATGCCTAGCCGGCCGAGCCGGCTGACGAGCGCCGCCTCGAGGTCTGGCGGGAGCGCAACCGCCGGCCCGAACAAATCCGCCGCAGCCAAACTCAACCGATCCGCTGTCAGCATCGGACCGATAATCCGTGATGCAGCGTGGAGCGCGTCACGGTCCACGATGAGCGCGTTCGAGGTCCCCGCCAGCGCCGCGCGCAGCGTCTCGGCGCTGGGCCGTGCAGCGGTCATCGCCACCGGCCCAGCGGCGCAATAGACCGCCGAAGCGCCGGCATCGATGGCCGCCTGGGCCAGAATCGGCGCCAGACCGCCAGGGGCCTGCACGATCACTTCCACGGGAAGCTGGCTTGACCGGACCGCGGTCTGCACCAGGCTCGCCAGCTGGGCGGGCGACAGGTGCCCGCCGCCGTCGGAGACGCAGAGCGCCGACGCCCCGGGCAGCGCGGCGAGCGCGCGGGCCTCGCGCGCCCAGACGGGATCGCTGACATCCGGCGCCGGACCCGCCACCAGCGTGGGCACAAACACGATCCGCGCTTCGCGCGAGGCCGCCGCGATCACCTCCAGCGAGCTGGCCGCATTGAGCGGGTCCAGCGCGCGCAGGCGTCCGACCCCGGCCTCGGCGGCGGAGAGGACGAACTGGCGCACGACGTCATCACCAACGGGCCGATCATGCCAGAGCATCGTGCCGTGAACGACGATCCCCACCGGGGTCCGGCTGGCATGACGAACCACGGCGCGGACGCGATCCCAGGGGGATTCGGTGCGCAGCTCCAACGCGGTACGTGCCCCACGAGGGTCCATGACCTCCATCGTCTGTGCACCCACCTGGGCGAGCGCGCCAGCAGCGACGGCGAGATCATTGGCGTCGATCGACGATCCCCACGGATACGTCGCCAGATCCCGCAGGGTGGTGTCGATATAGGCGACCCGGGTCACGCGCGCGCCGTGTATTCGCGGGAGCGAGTGTCGATCCGGATCCGGTCGCCTTCGTTGACAAACAGCGGGACGTTGACGGTCGCCCCTGTCTCAACCTGGGCCGGCTTCATTACGTTGGAGACCGTATCCCCCTTGGCTCCAGGATCACATCGCGTCACGGCGAGCTCCACAAACGTCGGCAATTCGACACGAAATGGCGCATCGCGAACAAACAGCACTTGAACCTCGGCGTTCGGCGCCAGGAGGTCGGCATTCTCGATGCCGACGGCATCCACGCTGATCTGCTCATACGTTTCGGTGTTCATCAGCACGACCTGCTCGCCGTCCTCGTAGAGATACTGCATCTCGATGGTGTTGGTCGTCACGCGCTCAACTTTTTCACCGGCCCGGAACGTCCGCTCGGTCGTGTTCCCCTTGGCGAGGTTCTTGAGCTTGGTGCGCACGAACGCACCGCCCTTCCCCGGCTTGACGTGCTGGAACTGCACAACGCTCCACAATTCGCCGTCAAGATCGAGGACGTACCCGTTTTTGAGGTCGTTGGTGGTGATGGCCATTGTTCTCCCTGCGTCTCGCTCAGCCGGTGATCGAGCTTATCGATGCCTTCGGGGATTGCGAGAGCACTCGCGCCCCACCTTCGGTGACAACCACGAGGTCTTCAATCCGAACCCCGCCACGCCCTTCCAGGTAAATCCCGGGCTCAATGGTGACGACCATGCCCGGACGCAACGTTTCCGTGCCCTCCCGCGACACGCGCGGTGCTTCGTGGATCTCCAACCCAACTCCGTGGCCAAGGCCGTGCCCGAACGCCTCGCCGAGCCCCGCGTCGGTGATCACATCGCGTGCTACCGCATCGAGCGCCGCACAGGTGATGCCCGGCCGAACGGCGGCGAGCGCCGCGGACTGCGCCTGTGCACAGACAGCGTACGCGCGCGCCAGGTCGTCGGGGAGCGTTCCCGTAGGGACCGTCCGCGTCATGTCGGAGCAATAGCCGTCCGCGATCGCGCCCAAATCGATGACCACCAGCTCGCCCTCGGCAATGGTCCGAACCCCCGGTACCGCGTGCGGCTTGGCGCCATTCGACCCGGTTGCCACGATGATTTCAAAGCTTGGACCCTCGGCGCCAAGCACGAAGAGCTCGGTCTGGAGGGCGAACGCCACCTCGCGCTCGCTGCGCCCGACAAGCCCGGCCGCCAGCACCCGCCCGAGCGCCAGGTCCACGATGTCCGCCGCGTGCGCGATTGCGGCGAGTTCCTGGGCGTCCTTGACCAGCCGGAGCGCCTCCACGCGACCGACATCGGAGCTGACGCTGATCCCGGAGTCACGTGCCGCGATACTCGCGGTCAGTTGCGCACCCCGCACCATCGAGGTGTGCGCGGCCTCGATGCCAACCCGCCCGCCGGGAGCGATCGCATGCACTGCCTGGGCGATGTCCCCGGTCAGATCGCCGGGACCGACGACCACCTCGACGTCGTCGTCAACCTGTTCGCGGGCACTCACCGCGTACCGCGAGTCAGTGAGGATCCGCTCGCCGCCGCGCCCGATCACCGCAATCCCGTTCGAGCCGACATAGCCGGTCAGATAGCGGACGTTGGGCGGATGACTGACGATCAGGGCGTCAAGTCCTGCAGCTGCGAGCGCAGAGATCAGCTGGGCGCGTCGCGGTGCGAACGCGCTCATGCCAGTTCCCGGGCCAATGCATCGAGGGCGTCGCGGTAGCCCTCGAGTCCGCGGCCCCAGATCGCCGCGAGCGCGAGATCCCGCACCACCGAGATCTTGCGGTGCGGTTCGCGGTTGCCCCGCTCCTCCACGTCGGAGATGTGCACCTCGACGAAGGGTGCACCGAGCGACTCAAGCGCATCCCGGATCGACCACTGGTAATGGGTCCACGCGCCCGGGTTCACGATCGCCCCATCGACGATTCCCGAGAGCCCGTGAATGTGCTCCAGGAAGGCCCCCTCGTGATCGGACTGAAAGCATCCCACGCGCATACCGCGCTCGGTGCCCCAGGCGCGGACCTGCTGCTCGAGATCAAACAGTGAGAACTGACCGTAGTGCTGCGACGGCCGGCGGCCGAGCATCGCGAGATTGGGGCCGTGCAGCAACGCGATGCGAGGGACGTCGGGACTGCTCATCGCAACTCCTCAATGGCCGCGAGCACCAACCCGCGGGGCGGGTCCTGCCGAAGCAACACCGCCCCCGGCTCCTGAACGAGCACCATATTGAATGACGTGGCGCTCGCCTTCTTGTCGCGAGCCATCGCGGCCACAATGTCATCGCTCGAGACGTCCGCGGCGAGGCGAGTCGGCAAGGCGTGTCGCGCCAGGATCGCCGCGGTCCGCTCGCGCCACTCGATGGACGCGCCAGCAACATCGTGGGACACCCGCAGTGCCGCGAGAAGCCCGAGGCTGATCGCCTCACCATGGTGATAGCGGCCGTAGCCCGCCGCCGCTTCGATCCCGTGGCCCACCGTATGCCCCAGATTCAGGCTTGCCCGAAGACCCTGCTCTCGTTCGTCCTGGCCGACGACATGAAGCTTGTGCGCCACGCAATCGCGGATCAGATCCACGAGCGCCGACGAGTCCGCCAGCAGAGGCGCCGGCCACGCCTCAACCCGTCCGAACAGCGCGAACGAGTCCAGCAGCCCATACTTGATGATCTCGGCAAAGCCGCACGACAACTCGCGAGGCGGCAGGCTCGCCAGCACGTCGGTATCCATGACGACGAACTCGGGCTGCCAAATCGCCCCGACGTAGTTCTTGCCCTCGGGCAGGTCGACCCCGGTCTTGCCGCCGATGGCCGAGTCGACCATTGCCAGCAGGGTCGTCGGAACATGAACAAGGCGAATACCGCGCTGGTAGGAGGCGGCGACAAATCCGGCCAGATCCCCGAGGACCCCGCCGCCGACGGCCACGACCACGTCCGTCCGGCGGATCCCGTGCTGCGCCGCGACACGGCAGATGCGCTCGACTTCGGCGAGCGACTTGGAGGGCTCACCCGGGGGCACGCCGACCGGGACAACCCGGACACCGGCTGCCCGCAGCCCATCCTCCACGACGCCCGCATGCCTGGCGACGGTGGCATCGAAGATCACGAGGGCGGCATCCCCCAACCCGCGATCGATCCACAGCTCGCCCAGCCGGGAAATCTCCCCGGGACCGATGCAGACCGGAAACCGCGCCGTCCCGATCTCGCCCCAGACGAGGTGACGGGGTACGGGCGAGTGCCCCGTCGTCATCAATCCCCCCCCGGACCCGCATCGACCGCACCCTCAAGCCATGTCTGGATCTCGGCGACCACGACGTCAACTGGCTGGGCCGCGTCAGCCGTAAACTGCGCGGTCCCGGCGTAGAACGCCTCGCGACGCGCGTAGCGACGCAAGAAGCGGTTCCGATCGGTCGCCAGTGGTCGCGACGACCCGGTTACCCGGTCCCACAGTTCCTCCGGAGTCGCTCGCAGCCAGACCAGCTGGCCCACACGGTGCAGAAGGTCCCGGGTTCGGGCGTTCTCGAGCGCCCCGCCGCCAAGCGCCAGCACCCCAGCAGGTTCACGCTCGACGATCTGGCGAACGGTGCGCTCCTCGGTGCGGCGAAACCACACCTCGCCCTTGGTGGCGAAGATCCGCGCAATCGTCAGTCCGGAATCACGTTCGATCTCGTCGTCGGAGTCCATGAACTCGCGGGAGGTTCGCGCCGCAAGCGCCCGTCCGACGGTACTCTTGCCAGCTCCCATATGGCCGGTCAGGACAATCCACGCCACCGGGGGGACGCCTACTCGCGGACCGTGGCCAGGTACCGCGCCACACTGTCGTCGAGCTGCCCGATGGCGTCGCCGCCGAATTTCTCGAGCAGCGCCTGAGCGAGGACAAGCGCCAACATGGCCTCGCCGATCACCGCGGCAGCGGGGACCGCGCAGATGTCAGAGCGTTCTTTGAAGGCAGCCCGCGCCTGCTTGGTCGCGACATCAACGGATGCCAACGGCCGCGAGAGTGTCGAGATCGGCTTCATGGCTGCGCGCACGAGCACCGGAGCACCGTGTGTCATCCCGCCTTCGATGCCCCCCGAGCGATTCGTGTGCCGGTGGTAGCCCTGCTCGGGATCCCAGAAGATTTCATCGTGCGCCTGTGAGCCGAGAATCTCGCCAAGCTCGAAGCCCGCACCGATCTCCACCGCCTTGATGGCCTGGATCCCCAAGAACGCCTGACCGATCCGGCCATCCAAGCGTGCGTCTCCGGAGACATGGGAGCCCAACCCCGGCATCGCACCGAACGCAATGACCTCAAAGACCCCGCCCAGGGTGTCGTGGTCCTGTCCGGCGACCTTGATGGCGTCGCGCATCGCCTCAGACGCCGCGGGGTCAAGGCACCGTACCGGGCTCGCATCAACGCCCGCAAAATCCTCGAGGCGCAGGTCCTGGCCGTACGGGACGCTGACCGATCCAATCCTGACAACGTGACTGCGGATCTCCATCCCGTAGCGCCGCAGAAGGGCTTTTGCCACCCCGCCGGCCGCAACCCGGGCAGCGGTCTCACGCGCGCTGGCGCGCTCCAGAATCGGCCGCAGGTCCTGGCCCTCGTACTTGATCATCCCCGCCAAGTCAGCGTGACCGGGCCGTGGAAGGGTGATCGGCGCCACGGGCGCGCTCGGCTCCCACACCGACATCCGATCCTCGGCCCAATTCGGGAAGTCCAGGTTGGGGATCTCAAGCATCAGCGGGCTGCCGATGGTGCGCCCATGCCGCAAACCGCTCTTGACGTGAACGCGATCACGCTCGATCTTCATGCGGCCGCCGCGGCCATAGCCAAGCTGTCGACGCGCGAGGTCCGCATCGATGTCTTCCGGGACCAACTCAAGGCCGGCGGGAAGCCCCTCCATGATCGCGAAGAGTGCCGGCCCGTGTGATTCTCCGGCTGTGCGATAGATCAGGGCCATGAGCGCACAAGTCTATCGCCCCAGCCGCCGGAGCGGGGAGGATTGACCAAAAGGAACCCGAAGTTGTGAGCACCGCAGCTGCAAAGTCTCCCGCACAATGGGCCCTTTCTACAGCGTGCGGGACACGTGGCGCACGGTTCTCCGCGACAACGGCCGCAGAGAGCGTCATACTCACCTCAAGGCTCCGACAAGGGGTGTGACCCAAATGACAGAGACAACACCGCAGTCTGTTACCGCTGAACTTGAGCGGGCACGCACGGACTACCTCGCCGTCTCCCGCGGCGCGCACCTCTACGCCTCGCCGATGGACCATGAAGAGGCAGAACGTCGCGCATGGGAACGTCTGGAACTCGCCCTTGCCGCAGCTCAAACGGTTGAGCAACAGACCGCAGGGTCTGCCTGAACCGACCGGGCGCCCGCAGCCCACGTCGCGGCGTCGCCGGGTTTCGCGCACGGTGACCTGACGGCGAGGTTTGCGCGGGCGTATCCCTACGCCGAATGCACGCTCAGCAGGTGAATGACCGTCGTCGTAGCGGCCGTCTGATTCTCAACCGTGAGCGACTGCCCCACCTTGATGGTGATCGAGTTCGCCCCGTTTGCGAGCAGGGCCCCATTGAGCGCGAGCACAACCTGCGCTGTCGTCATTGACTTCACCGTGAACTGCTGGGTTTCCGGCGGAATCGCGTCGCCCACCAACGCAACCAGCGGCGCTCCATTGATATCGAACTCGGCGGCGAGGTTCTGCACCGGCACGATCGGGATTGGCGTGAGCGTCGTCGGGGTGGGCGTGGTGGTGACACCCCCCGTCGATGTGGGCGTCGTTGCTGAGGGAACCGCTGTCGTGGGCCCGCTGCCCAGCGATATGGGCGAGGTCGTCGTGCTCGAGCCGAATGTCGGGCTGTTCGAACTCGTCGACGACGACGCACCTCCGACGATCTGCACGAAGGCGTCGCGCGGCTTGCCGAACGCGGACAGACTCGACAGCGTGCCGAACGACGGCGACGGGTTGTTCGCCGTCGTCGCGCCATATAGCTGCGAGGTCGGAATCGCGCTGGCCGTCTGCGCGGGTGTCGAGGTCGGAGTGAGCGCAGCGCTTGCCGCCGTCGCACCCGATGCGCTCCCGCCCGAACCGGATTGGCCGTACACGTACCAGAGTCCCACCACCGCGACGACCGCAGCACCGCCGATCAGGTAGCGACGGTTCATCCCAAACCCCCTGAACTGGTGGGCGTTGTCGGCGTCGTCGAGGTTGGAGCGGTGGACCCCGTTGCGCCCGTGCTGGCGGTGCTGCTCGCGGTGCCTGCGCTCCCCGTCGAGGTCGCGGTACTGGCTGCGGTGGCCGGGTTCTCCGAGAACGCCATCAGCTGAAGGGTCGCCTGGACGCTGCTCGCGGCGCCCGCCTTGGTCGCCGCCGTGGAACTGCCGACCAACGCCAACTGGACACCAGTCAGCGCGAACAGGCGCCCGCTGATCGTCAATTGCCCGCGTTGCGACACCATGACCTGACGGTGCACCCGGTACATGAAGTCGTCCACGTCGAAGAACCGCCCGACAACGTTGACCTCGTATGCGGTCGCGGTGAGGTTATTTACCGGGGTCGTGGAGATCGTTCGAAATTGCGAGAACTGAACGTCGGCGTCCGTGGCGAGCCGCTGGAGCTCCAGCATCACTCCCGGGGTCTGATCTCCGACGGGAATCGCCTTGGCCAGGTGAAATGCTTCTCTCAGCTGCGCCGGTTGCGCGGCGGCCAGCGCGTCGAGGTGGGTGAGCTGAGTCCGGTCCGCCGCCATCGCCAGCTGAACACCTTGCAATTGTGCCTGGGCGGCGCTCTCGCGTGAACGTGCCGGTGCGATGACCGTGGTGTACACGACCACCAGCAGCACCACCATGGATGCACCCGCGATCGCCATCCACTGCCGCGAAGAGAGCCTCACGGTGTGCCCCCTGCCGTCGAGGACGCGCTCGAAGCAGCGGCTGACGAGGTCGTGACATCTTGGGCTTGCGCATCAATCGGGATATCGACGGCGAAGCTGATGATCGTCTTGCCGTTGGTCACCGTCGCCTGCGAGGACGCCAGCCGCGGCTCGCCCAGACCGGGGACCGTGGCCCAGCGCGCCAACATGTCGGCAACCTCACCCTGGGTGAAGGCGTCGCCCTCGATGTGCAGCCCCTGCGGGGCGCTGGTACTGGGCGCCGCGAGCGTGCCCGAGGCGGTTGCCGGCGTTCCCGCGCTGGCTGTCGGCGCCGGCAAGGTCCCGTTCACCGTGTTCAGCCAGACCCCGCTCGGAAGGACGGTAACAACGTCACGCACCAGGCGCTCCCAGTCGACGCGTGCCGAGGCGAGCTGGACAACCACGCCCTGCTGCGCAGCGACCGTCTGCTGACGCTGGCTGTAGACCCCGAGCGCCGCGATCTCCTGGTCGAGGCCCGATTTCTGGATGTTTGCCTGTGCCAGCTGCGCGTTGACGGCGTCCGCGGATTGATTGGCCGAATACCCCCACCAACCCATCGCGGCGACTACGGCCACGGCGCCCACAATCACCGCGCGCGTGCGCCGGTCCGAGAGGCTGGCGCTCAGTCCCTGGGTCGCCGGCAGCAGATTGACTGCCCTCATGCCCGGACCCCCGTTCCATCCATCGCGAGGCCGATCGCCACCGAGGCACGATGCGCCATCGAAATCGACATCCCGCCCCGATCATCGAGCTGGCTGGCGGCGTCGCCGACCTCCACGGGCATCCCCAAGCCCTGTTGCAGATAGCGATCGAGCCCCAAACACAGCGCCGTGCCCCCGGAGAGGATCACCCGATCAATGCTGCGCGAGAACTCCTGGGAGCGGTAGTAATCCAGCGATCGCACGATCTCGCGCACCAGGGGGCGGGCGGCGAGCGCAAGCGCGTGCTGCACTTCGGCGATGGTCTCCACGTCCCAGTCGCCGTGAGGCTCGCCCAGCAAACCGCAGGTGATTTTGAGCGCCTCGGCCTGCTCCAGCGAACACCCCATCCGCTGCGCGATGCCACGGGTGAGCTCGGTGCCCCCAAAATTGACCAGACGCGTGAAGTGGCAGTTACGATCGACCGACACGATCACGTGAGTCACCTCGGCACCCACGTGGACCACCACCTGCGCGTCCGTGTCCGGAGACCCCTCGTCGAGCACCGAGGCGGGCGGCATCAGCGCGCGCAAGACGGCAAACGCCTCGAGATCGATGCCCACCGGCTGCAGGCGCGCCTTGCGAACGACGCCAATCAGCTGGTCGATCATCTCGCGGTGCGCGGCGACGACGACGATCCGCTCGCGCTTGCCCTGCTCGGTCGTGAAAAAACCGATCGACTGAAAGTCCATCACGGCCTGGTCGAGGGGAATCGGCACATGTTCCTGCGCCTCAAACGTCACCGCCGCCCGGCGTTGCTTGAGATCGTCAAAGACCGGCAGGTCGATCACGCGCACCAGCACTCGCTGGTTGGCGATCCCCAAGTGGACACTGCGTCCGGAGAACCCGGCAAGCTTCCAACTGCGGCGCAGGCATTCCGCCATATCCTCCGGCTGCAGGATCTCGCCATCCTCCATGAGTCCCGCCGGGACCGGTTCCACGCTGGCATTGGTCAAGCTGACGCGTTCGCGCGTCGTGGAGACCTCCACGGCGGCGATGGCGCTCGACCCGAGATCCAATGCGACGATTGCGCTCATAAAATCTGACATCCGTTTCGCGTCATGGCCCTGCCTGCCTCAGCTGAGTCCGGTCGTGTACCAATGAACCATCGCGGGACCCCACAGCAGCCCCACCACGGCGCCTGCCGCGAGAAACGGCCCGAACGGCACGGCCATCTTGCGCGCAGCAGGCCCATGGCGAACGATCATCGCGATGCCCAGCACGGCGCCGGCGCCGAACGCGATCCCCATCGCCGGGATCACCGACAGACCCAGCACTCCGCCCAACAAAAGCGCGAACTTGGCGTCGCCAAGGCCCATTCCCGCCGGAAACATGACCCACAGCACAAATAGAAATCCCCCGGCGCCGACGGCTGCGATTACCGGAACCCACCAATGGCCCGGGTGGGCGACGATGCCCAGCAGCAGGCCGATTGCCGCGGCCGGCAGCACGATTACGTCTGGGATCAGCTGGTACTCGAGATCGATCGCCACCACCGGCACGATCACCATTCCCAGAAGAGCGGCCGCGAGCCCGGTCAGCGTCGGGCCGAAGCGCGCGATCGCCGTGGCCGCCAGCAGCGCGGTCGACGCTTCGATGACCGGATAGCGCCAGTGAATCCTGCCGCCGCACCCATGGCAGGTTCCGCGTTGCCACAACCACGAAACGAGGGGCACGAGCTCGCGGGCGTCGAGCGTCCGGTTGCATCCGGTGCAGTGCGAGCGCGGTGCTACCACCGATTCTCCGCGGGGCCAGCGCCAGACGACGACCGTCCAGAAGGATCCGACCGCGAGTCCGAGGACGCCGGCCAACGTGATCCACCACCACGATGGGGCGGCCGCAAACTGGGTGGGGATCACGGCTTGATCACAATCACGTCATAGACAAACAGGGACCGCGACGCGGAGGCGACGGTGGCGAGTTCATGTCTGGCGTCGATCGGCGCATACAGGCGCAGGTGCTGGGTGCCGGTTCCAAGGGTCGCCCGCAGGGCGACCGAGAAGCGGCTCTTGGCCATCGGGACCGCGGCAAGATTTGTCCAGCCCGTCGAGGTGTCACGCTGGATCCACGCGGGGCGCGCCGGGTAGACGAATCCGGACGCGACGAACTTCGCACGCTGGATGACCTTCGTGCGCGAGAGCGAAAACGACACCCGCGGCACCACCGTCACGTCGAACGGCGCGGTGCCCTGATCGATCGGCAGGCTTCCCGTCCAACTCAGACGCCAGTCGGCACTGCGGGTCATCAGTAGGGAGAAGGCGAACCGTCCGCTGGAACTTCCAGTGACCCGCCCAACCGCGGTGTACGTCGAACTCGGATACAGGCGCCGCTCGAGAATCAGATTCGGGTCCGAGACCGGGCTGCCATTGGCCACCAGCTGACCCGAAACGATGATTCTCGTGTCATACGCGGTGCGCGCCGGGATGGCGTTCAGGTTGAATTGCGGTGGGAGCTCGCTCGCGAAACTGCCCGTCTCGCTCCACGACCCGAGATCCGAGTCGCACAGTTCCGCCCGCACGTGCCAATACCACGTCCCGGCATGACTAATCAGGTCTCCCGTTGGCACATACGCCGTCTGCGCGGTGTTGGCGCCGCCCGGAAATGACGAGCCTCCGCCGGAACCCGCCACCGGAAACGTCGGCGTGTCCGAGACCTGAACGTCGTAGCTGCACGCACCGCTGACCGGAGTCCAGGTCAGCTCGGGCGAGGCGATCACCGTCGCCCCGTTGCTCGGGGACGCCAGCGCGGGCGCGGGCGGAGAGATTGTGAAGCTCCCGATCGAGCTGTAGGTCAAGCCCTGCCCCGATACGTCAACCGGGCGCACCCGCCAGAACCACGTCCCCGAGGTCAGCGAGGTGCCCTCCGAGTCGGGCCACCAGGTCCCCAGGCCGTAGACATCCACACTCTGGGTCGTGGAGTCTGCGAACTGCTGGTCGCGGCTCACCTGCAGCTGGTACTTGCCCGCCCCGGGAACGTCGGACCAGGTAAACAGCGGCGGTGCCGTGACGACTCCGCTGGCGGCGGTGCCCAGGATCGGCTGGCTCTGCTTGGTAAAGGTCGCGGTCGGCACGGCGGCCTCGGGGACCATGTAGGCCGGGTCATTGACGCTCGCGCTCGCGCCCCACACCACGCGCCACCAGTACCCACCGTTGACCGCGTCATCCGGCAGCGGGGTACGCATCGCCCACGCGGTATTGGTGGTCAGTTCTGAGAACACGATGTGGTTGAACTGGTCGTCGGTGGCGATGTCGACCCGATAGATCGCCGCGCCGGTCACCGGCGTCCAGCTCAGGACGGGCGTGAGGGCGCTCGCGCTCGAGGGAGTGCTCGAGAGCGTGGGCACTGTCGAGGTCGTCGTCGGGGCTTGATAGGTCAACGTCTGCACGGGACTCCACGTCCCGGTGATCCCGTTGATCAATGGGCGCACGCGGAACCAGTACTGCCCGTAGTCAATGCCCGCACTCTGTTGCTCGGAGAGGCTGGGGACGTAGGCGGTGCTCGCCGTCGTGGCATCCGCCACCAGCGGGCTGCCGGTGAAGGTGTTCTCCTGGCTCGTGACCTGCACTTCGTACGAGTCCGCGCCCGAGACAGGATCCCAGGCAAGCTCGAAATTGCTCGTCGAAGCGCCGTCCGCGGGCATCGTCACCGTCGGCGCCACCCAGGATTTGAGATAGGTCGACTCGGTCGTCCAGGGGCCTGGGTCATCGGCCGCGTCAAACGCCCGAACCCTCCAGATGTACCCGCCGTCGGGGAGCACCGTGGTTGCGCCGGGCGCGACGCCTGGCTGCGTGAGCTTCCCCGAATCAAAGATCGGCGATGCGAACTGATCTCCAGTCGCGATCTGGGCCTGGTAATACGCGGCCCCCGGGGTTGCGTCCCACGACAGATACGGCGTCACCGTGACCGAACTGGTGCCGGCGCCGCCCGGGGTGTCCGACAGCACCCCGCCGCTGACCTGCCCGGCCCACTGCTTGGCGAAGCTCGCGATCGCGCTGGTAAGCCCTCGGGTCCCCGCGGCATCGATCGCCGTCACCCGCCACCAGTAGGTCCCGTCGAGCAGCAGCGTGGTGGGTGCCACCTGCGGCTGGTCGGTCGTCGTGCTCCAGGCAATGTTGCTAAAGCCCGGCGACGTCGAGACCTCAACGTCGTACGAGACCGCACCCGGCACCGGGGTCCAGGACAGCACGACCGGCTGCCCGGGCGCGATCAGTGGATCGACCGTCTGGTCCGGTGACAGTCCCGCCGGAAGACTCGACGCAGGATCGGCCGTGAACGGAGACTTGGCATCGTTGGTGGCCGGTACGCGTGGCGCTGCCTCGCGGGCGGCTGTCGGTGCCGTGAGGGCCTGGCTGACCCCGATGCCCGTGGCGATCAGCGCCACCAGACTGGCGACTGACGCCGCCAAAACCGCGGGTCGGCGAGGCGGCACTCGGCGGGGACCGACCGGACCTGCGGCGCCACCCTCGGCCGAAGTGGTTCCGGGACGGGCGGCAAACTCGTTGGCGTCTGGCTGACTCACAAACAGCGTCCTTACACGACTCGACAATCGCGGCGAGACGCACGCGCTCACCCCACGGTGTCTCTATCGGCGCACCGGGCAAAAACACTGAGCACTTTGGCGCGCGTTTTTTGGACCGTTTTCTCGCCGTGCCCGGGGACGGCCCACGGGGCGTGCGCCGGACATGTCGCAGTGGCCCGACGACGGCAATGGGCCCGCCGAAGCGGGCCCATTGCGTTCAGCCAACCGTCCTGTGGTGCAGGTGCTACCAGCTTCCGGTTGCCGTCCCGTTCTTCCAGGTGCGCTGGACCGGCGGGCTCGCAGTGACGTCCTTCAAGTACGTGAACGTGGCTCCGCTCTTGCTGAGCGTGGTCAGTGTGTAGCCGTTGGCGGTCACCGCGATCTGGACCGAGTTTGCCGTTGCAGACGCGCCTGCCGTCGTCTGGAACGTAATGGCCGGCTCGATCGCGGCGAGCTGGGCGACCGTGATGGTCGAGTAGTCCTGGGAGCTCGTGTATGCGGTCTCCATATCGGTGGCGGAGTTCCGCAGCAGCGACTCTGCCGCCGCATCGTTCGCCTTGCCCTGCTGACCGAGGAACGTCGGGATCGCGATCGCGGCCAGGAGGCCAATGATGATCACAACCACGAGAAGTTCGATCAGGGTAAAACCCTTTTGCCGCTCAGCGCGGTTTCGGAGTCTGTTGATCATCTGGTCTCCTCCAAGAGAACGAATGTGCCCGAACGCAATCCGATGGCGTGGATCCCTGCGTCAGCACCTTGCACCCCTTAGATCGACCATCACCGACTTTTCTTAACAACTAGATTCAAGAAATTTCACACCCCGGGGCGCGGTAGTCTCAATACCCATGAATCCCGCGCCGCTGAGATCCCCAATCGTCCTTGTCACCGACGGCGCCTGTTCGGGAAATGGCACCGCCAGCGCCCGCGGTGGGTGGGCGGCCATCATGATCGACGCGTCGGGGCGCGAAGAGGTCCTGACGGGTGGCGAGTCACCGTCGACCAACAACCGCATGGAGCTCACGGCGGCCCTTGAGGGCCTCGCCGCCGCCCCGCCTGGCGCGGACATCGAGTTGGTCACCGATTCCACCTACCTGGCCAATGCCATCTCGCAGGGCTGGCTTGACGGATGGCAGCGCCGCGGCTGGCGTACCGCGGCCAAACAGCCGGTCGCCAATCGCGAGCTCTGGGAGCGAATGATTCGCGAGCTCGCCCGCCACACGCGAGTGCGAACCACTCTGGTTCGGGGTCATGCCGGGCACGATGCCAACGAACGCGCCGACCGACTCGCCCAGCGCGCGGCGCTTGAGGATCATCCCTCCAATAACGTACCGACACCGACCCCGCCGGCCGCCCCGCGCCGCTCGGGTGACGACCACCAGCTCGGATTCTCCTTCGAGAGATAACGCTGTGGGCGGCATGACGCCGCCGCCCCTGCCACACTGCGTCCTATGCAGCCATCGTTTCGGCTTGGACGCATCGCCGGCATCCCGATCAGTGCCAACTGGAGCCTCATCTTCCTGATGGCGTTGCTGGCTTGGGATCTTGAGAGCGCCGTCTTCCCCGCCAGTGACCCCGGCCAATCGTCCGGCGTCTATCTGATCATGGGCGTGATTGCCGCCGCATCCTTCGTGGTCGGCATCCTGCTCCATGAGTTCGGCCACGCAATCCAAGCGCGGCGGGAAGGGATGACCATCCACAGCATCACGCTGTGGCTGTTTGGGGGTGTCGCCCGGTTCGAGGGCTTCTTTCCCAGCGGAGCGGCCGAGATTCGCGTCGCGCTCGCCGGGCCGGCGGTATCGCTCGTACTCGGATTCGGGCTTCTGGGGCTCTCCGATGTGTCCGCCTTGCCACTTGCCGTGCAAACGGTGCTGTGGTGGTTGGCGATGATCAACATCATTCTCGGCGTGTTCAATATGTTGCCTGCACTACCGCTCGACGGCGGACGGACCCTGCGGGGCATCGTCTGGGCAACGACGGGGAGCCTTGAGCGGGCAACCCGCGCCGCATTCCAGGTCTCGCGCGTGGTCGCGACCGGCATGATCGCGGTGGGGATCATGCTCGCCGTGACATGGGGCGACGTCGTGGGGGGCGTCTGGCTGGCGCTCATCGGCGTCTTTGTCCTCCAAGCGGCGGGCGCCGAGCGTCTGATCAATACGGCGCCGGCGCCGGCGCCCGACGGCCGCCGGATTCGTGATGTCATGCACCCGTTTACCGCGAGCGTCACGCCCGATACCCAGATCAGCGATCTCAGTGCGGCCATCGCTGCTGCCCCACCGGGCACTGCCTACCCGGTCCTTGACGATGGCCAGGTTGTCGGACTCTTCGTGTGTGATATCGCCCGCGGTCTCCCCGCCGAGCGGCAGGCCATCGCGCGAGTCGCCGATCTGATGGTCGCCCAGCAGGAACTCACCCAGATCGACCCCACGACCCCCCTGGCGACCGCGCGGGAAGCGATTGCCCGGGACCGGTGGGGCCGCGCACTCGTCGTCGACGGGGGGATCCTCGTCGGGATCGTCCACCTCAGCGACGTCGCGGGCCGCCCGCTCGCCATTTAGCCGACCGGCAGCACGCAGGCCGTCGAACCGTCGCGCAGGAGGAACCGGCCCACGCCCGCATGGTGATCCTCAGCGATGCACGCGCCCCGGGGTGCGGTGGAGCAAATACGCCACAGCGGCACCAAATGCATTCGGGAGACGCACCGCCCACCCTCCGGCCGGCCCGCCATCCGACCCCAGGACGACCCGCTCCGAGGCAATGAGCCCTTCCGCGCGCACCAGCGACTCGAAGTCAAGGATGCTGCACGGATGAATATTCGCGGTCTCGAACCATCGTTCGGCCACCAGAGCCGAGACCGGCATCCGCCCACGCAGCAGCAACTGCAGCCGCAGCCCAAGATGTCCGTAGTTGACAAACGACACGATCCCAATATCGGCAACGCGCATCATCTCGCGCAGCACGAGCGCGGGTCGGTGCGTCGCCTGCAGGGTCTGAGAGAGCACCACGACGTCGAATGACCCGTCGGCGAAATCGGGTAAGCCCTCGTCAATGTCCTCCGCGACGACAGGGATGCCTTTGGCCACGCAGGCGTGGAATGCCTCAGTGGACAGCTCGACGCCCTGCCCTTCGCAGCCACGGTTGCGAATCAGTTCCTCGAGCAGCGCGCCGTCACCGCAGCCGAGATCCAGGACACGGGACCCGCGGGGCACCATGTCGGCCACGATCGCCAAATCCAGACGCACTAGCGCTCCCCTCCGGTCTGGCGACCCGGCCCGTCGTCGGGCCGGTGCAGGAAACTGGCGACGGTCCGATGATAGTCCGGCACGACGAGCAGGAACGAGTCGTGGCCGTGCGGCGAGGCGATCTCCCGGAAGCTGACGGGCACCCGGTGCGCCGCAAGCACGTGCACGATCTCCCGTGAGTGGCTGGTGTCAAAGCGCCAGTCCGAATCGAAACTCACGACGAGAAAGAAGGTCTCGAGACGCTCGAGGTGCGGTCCCGCGTGCAGCAGGTCCCCGAACGGGTCGAAGTAATCCATCGCCCGCGTCAGGTAGAGGTAGCTGTTGGCGTCAAAGCGCCGCAGGAACACCTCGCCCTGATGATGGAGATAGCTCTCGACCTGAAAATCGACGTCGAAGCCGAAGCGGGGCGTGGTCCCGTTCTGAAGGCGACGGCCAAACTTGTTGCGCATCCCCTCCTCCGACAGGTAGGTGATGTGCGCCATCATCCGCGCCACCGCCAAACCGGCATCGGGACGCGCTCCGATGCGCTGGTAGTCCCCGCCGTGGAAATTCGGGTCACGCATGATGGCCTCGCGCGCAACCGCCGAGAACGCGATGTTCTGCGCAGAGAGGCGGCTGGTGGCGCACACGATCACTGCCAAGGCGAGATCGTCGGGGTACTCCATGGCCCAATGCAAGACCTGCATGCCGCCGAGTGACCCGCCGATGGCCGCGCGCAGGCGCGCAATACCCAGGTGGCGGACCAGCGCCCGGTGCACGCTCACCAAATCCCCGACCGTAAACAGCGGAAACCGCAATCCGTACGGCTCACCGGTCGCCGGGTCCACCGACGAAGGCCCGGTGGTGCCCATGCATCCGCCGAGCAGATTCGCACAGACCACGAAGAAGCGATCCGTGTCGACAGGCTTCCCCGGACCGATGAAGTTATCCCACCACCCTGGCCGGGCCGGATCGCCGTGATGGCCGGCTGCATGCGCGTCGCCGGTCAACGCGTGGCAGATAAAGACCGTGTTGGAACGGTCAGCATTGAGCTGCCCGTAGGTCTCGTAGGCGACCTCGACCGGCGCCAGCGTCGCGCCGCTCTCGAGAACCAGGGGGTTGGCCCGGTCGAACAGCTCGACGTACTGTGTCGATACCAGGCCGACGGAGCCGCCCTGCTCAGGATGCGGACCATTAGTCACCGTGGGGCACATGCTGACGGATTCGCACACGGAACGCGCATGACGCATATCGCGTCATGCGCCTTCGTGGCGTGCGGCGTGTCGGATCCGGTGATCCGAGCGACCTAGGCAGTCGCTGCTGCCAGTGCCTGATCGATGTCAGCAATGATGTCATCGATGTGCTCGATGCCCACCGACAGACGGACCATGTCCGGGCTCACTCCGGCCTTCTCAAGCTCCTGCTCATCGAGCTGGGAGTGCGTGGTCGTGGCCGGGTGAATCGCCAATGATTTGGCGTCACCGATGTTGGCGAGGTGTGAGATCAGCTTCAGGTTGTTGATGAAGCTGCGGCCGGCGTCGGCGCCGCCCTCGATGCCAAACGTCAAGATGGCGCCAAAGCCGCCCTTGAGGATGCGCTTGGCGATCTCGTGGTCGGGGGCGCTCGGAAGGCCGGGGTACGAGACCCAGGTGACCTTCGGATGATTGGACAGGTGCTCCGCGACGGCGAGTGCATTGCTGGAGTGACGCTCGATGCGCAACGGCAGCGTCTCAATGCCTTGGAGGATCAGGAACGCGTTAAACGGCGACAAGGCCGCACCCAGGTTGCGCAGCAGCACCGTCCGGACGCGGCCGATGTACGCCGCGGGCCCAAGCGCGTCGGTCCAGACCACGCCGTGATAGGAGGGGTCGGGCTGAGTCAGGCCGGGGTAGCGGTCTGCGTGTGCGCTCCAGTCGAACTTCCCGGAGTCCACGATGATCCCGCCGATAGAGGTTCCGTGACCACCGATGAACTTGGTCAGCGAATGCACGGCGATATCGGCACCGTGATCGAAGACCCGGGTCAGCACCGGCGTCGGAATCGTGTTGTCGACAATCAGCGGCAGACCCTTCGCGTGGGCCGCCTCGGCCCACGCGTCGATGTCGATCACGTTCACGCGCGGGTTGGCGACGGTTTCGGCGAAGACCGCCTTGGTGTTGGTGTCGGCGAGGCGCTCGACGTCACCCGGGTCGTTCGGGTTCGCGAAGCGGACCTCGATGCCGTACTGCGGAAGGGTGTCCGCAAACAGGTTGTACGTCCCGCCGTAGAGGGTCGAGATCGCAATGATGTTGTCGCCGGCGCGGGTGATGTTCAGCACCGAGTACGTCACCGCGGCCTGGCCGGACGCGCTCACGTTTGCTGCGATTCCACCCTCGAGCTGCGTCACCCGCTGCTCAAGCACGTCCCAGGTGGGGTTCATGATGCGGGTGTAGATGTTGCCGGGGGTCCGGAGTGCGAACAGATCTGCCGCGTGATCGGCGTCGTTGAAGGTGAACGACGTCGTCTGGTAGATCGGCACCGCGCGTGCGTTTGTCGTCGGGTCCGGGGCCTGCCCGCCATGCAGGGCAATCGTTTCAGGGTGGTGAGCGCTCAATTCATTCCTCGTCGGTCGGACGGCCGGTGCCTGTGGCTCGTGTTTCCCAAAGATCCGGGAAATGCTCCGGGCGACCTGCCTAATCAGATTTCCCGGATCTTCCGGGGGATTTGAAGACATTGTATTGATTCCACGTCCCTCAAGCAGCGACACAGTTAGTGGGCATTCCCAATAAACGCTGCGGTATTTGCGGTGAAGGTTAATTGCCGGTTGCTGCGATGTCAACGAAAGCCCGCTCTCAAGAGCGTTCTCGTGGGTGTCGCCACTGTTTGTCGAGCCTTCTCTCCCCTCCCGGAAATCCGGGTATGCGCATGCTTCGCCGGCGGCGCCGCAGTGCGCGCCGCACCCCATGCCGCCTCCGGCAGCCCCCCCAAACCGGGCGCTAAACTTCTTCCCATGGAAACGGGAGTCAGCTACACGAACCTGCAATCCGATCCCGCGCAGCGCTTTGTCCCCCTGCGCCGGGAGCTCGGAGTGACGACCTTCGGGATGAATCAGATCGTCCTCCAGCCGGGCGAGCGCGGGCGGATTCACGCCCACGAGCGGCAGGAGGAGGTCTTCCTGGTGCTCGAAGGCACTCTGACCCTGATCGTCGAAGGTGACCCCGTCGATCTCCCGCCCGGGCGCCTCGCCCGCGTCGCACCTGCGGTCCGGCGCCAGTTGGTCAACCTGGGCCCGTCGCGCGCCGTCGTGCTCGCACTCGGTGGGGCAGAACCCCACGATGGCCGTGATGGCCGCGCTTACCGGGACTGGACCGACGCGACACCGCTGGCACCGCAAGAGCTCTCGCTCCCGGAGAACGTTCCGTTCGAGCAACTGCGCCGCGCATAGCGCGGCCGGGCGCCGGCGCCTACGGTGCGGTCGCTACTGCAGTGGGGCTGGCTGGGCGCCCGGCGAAAGACCTGATGACGCCCCCGGTACAAGGCTGCCCGACGTGGGTGCAGGAGGCGGCGAGGCGGCTGGCGGCGGACTTGGGCTTGGCGCGGTGGGGGGCAAGCTCGCCGGGTGGGCGGCAACCGTCTGGGTGACGGCCGGACGTGGTGCGGGGTCGCCTTTGACCGCCCGCATGATCATCGAGCTATACCCGAGCCTGCGCAGCGCGATACGCGCCGCGTTCGCCGTCGCCTGCGTGTTGGTCCGCACCGCGACGACCAGGTACCGCAGATGGGGCTTCTTCCCGCGCACAATCAGCTGCTTGCCCGGCGCAATCCGCGCGACCTTGGCGTACAAGCGACGCGACGCGGCGGCGTGCGATGAGTTACTGAGGACGACCAGGTAACTGCCCGCCGGTGTGTGGCTCGTCGTCGGCGTGGTGGGCGTCGTCGATGAGGAACCGCCGATGGGTGGCTCTTTGGGCGTGGGTTGATTACTCTGCCCGACCCAGAACCACGTGCTCTGCAGGCCCAGCAGCGCCTCGATGTCGGACCCGGTCAGCTCCACGCTGGACCCGGAGGTAAGGGTGACCCGGGCCAACATCACCCGTGGCGAAACGCCCCGCTTGAGGACATCCACGCTTTTGACCGTGCCACCGGTGCCAAGCAGGCTGCCCAGTTGTGCCCCGGTGAACTTCGGTGGGGTCTTCCAGATGTGCGAGGGCGCGATGGCGTCAAACGGGTCCGGAACTCCCACCAAATATGGCTCACCGGTGCCCCCCCAAACGTTCTGGACGCTCTCGGTGTAACCGCCGTCACTGGAGGCAAAGAATGCCTCGACAACCACGCCGTGATAGGTCACGGCTTCGTCGGCGGTGGCACCGACGGCGGCATTCGTGCTGACGGCCTCCGCATCGACGCCGCCGTAGACCTGGCTGCGTTGGTCGGGATACACATCGAAGGGTGCGCTCGGGTTCAAGTTGCGCAATGCGTAGCTGCGCGCCGCGATCGCCTGCGCCTTCAACGCCTCGGCCGCCCAGCCGGAGGGCATCTCGGACGGCACGACCCCACGCAGGTACGACTCGAGCGGCACGGTGTTGATGGCGTTGATCGTGCCGCCGCTGGCGGTCACCGAGAGTGACCCGCGGTACGGGCGACCATCGAACTGTACGAATCCCGAGCCCACGGCAAGCACACGAAAGCCTTTGCTGGCACGGTCGACGACCGCGCGCTTGGACCCGATCACCTCCGCCCCGGACCCGCTGGGCCGCACCACATAATCTACCCCGGCGGACAGCGTCTTCTTCGTGCCGGTCGCCGTATCGATCAGCTCACCGGCGCCGGTCGTGCCAAGCCCGAACTGTGATGCATAGCCCGCCAGCTGAACGCGAATGTTGGCCGAGGGCACCTTGGTCACCGTCGTCCCCCGGTAGAACAAGGCCAGGATCCGGTTGGCACTCCAGCCCTGTTGGGCCGCTCCCTGGGCGCCCCACTGCGACATCCCGATCCCGTGACCATCGCCGCGCCCATAGAATGTGAATGTAATGGCCTGCGCGCTCGCCGGTCCCACGCCAATGCCCGCCAGGCACACGCCGATCACAACCGGCGCGACAAGCCAGCCCAGGCGGCGTCTGCCGGTATTCGACAGCGTGCGCGGGCTGGCGAGGAACACCCGTGATGCGGAATGGTGCGGTCTTCGGATGGCCATGCGGCTGACGTCCTTTGTGCAGCGGAGGCTCGCGATTCACGCCGCCGCCGCACGATGTGGGTGCGGGCAACGGCCTGCGCACGACGGATCCCCGCCTCGAGAACCCGTCAGTGTCTCGTCGGCCCGACTGCCGCAAAACTTGACAATTACGCCTGTTAACTCGCAGACGGGCACGGGGCCGAGCGCCGCGCGCTCGGCCCCGTGCCGGGTTTAGGCGACCACAGAACGCCCGGGCGGCAGCGCGTGCATCAACGTATCGATGAGCGCATCGGGGTCCGACGCGCGCGCGAACGCATCGCGGCGGCCGGCATCCAGAAAGCCTTCGGCGATGCAGTGCTCAAGCAGATCGACAAACGGCTGCCAAAAGCCGTTGACATCAAGCAACCCGCACGGGATCTGATGGAGTCCGAGCTGAGTCCAGGTCATCGCCTCGATCAACTCGTCAAGCGTGCCGATGCCGCCGGGCAACGCGATCACCCCATCTGCCAGATCCAGCATGGTCGCTTTCCGGTCGTGCATCGACCGGCTGACGCGCAGGTGTGTCAGGCCCTGGTGGATGAATTCACGGCCGTGCATGAATGCGGGGATCACGCCGGTGGCCTCACCCCCCGCCTCAAGTGCCGCGTCGGCGACTGCGCCCATCAGACCCGCCGCGCCGCCGCCGTATACGAGGCCAATCTCCCGCCGGGCGAGGGCGCGCCCAAGCGCCCCGGCCGCCTCCCGGTAGGCGGGGTCGGCGCCCTGTCGTGACCCGCAGTAGACCACGATGCGTCGCAGGGACTCCACGCCGCCAACCCTAGTGTCTGCGACATCCACTGTGGGTCGGTTTCGCGATCGCCGGTTGACGGCATCTCGGCGCAACCGCAGCGCTGGCCTGCACACGATCCACAAGGACCCCGAAACGCGCCGCGCTCTCGAGGTCTCACGCGCCCGGATCAGTGGCTGGCGTCTCGGCAAACTCCTCGCAGCCGTAGTCGGTGAACGAACTGTCTCGGCATGCAATCACGATCACCGACGCCGCGCGAAGCTCTCACGCTGCTGAGGTTGCCGACCTCGATCTCGCGCTCACGATGAACGCGGAGAACGCAGCCGCTCGGCCCTGCGCCGCGTCGGACCCCGAGGCCCGCTCCAACATTCATCTGATCCCTGACGTCGACCCCGCTGGCCGGCGCGGGCCGCAGGCCCCTACTATGGGGACCGCGAGGACTACCGCCGCGTGTTCGACACGCGCGACGCGGTGTGTTGGGGCCTGATCGCACGGATCCGCACCAAGGGGCCTCCGCCGTTGGCATTGCCGCCGCCCCAAGGAGCACGTCATGAACGATGCACCGTTCCACGAAGAACCCGAACGCGACGCGTGGAGCCGCGATGTTGACCTCGCTGACGACGAGGTCAACATCGCGATTTCCGCGTTCTTGGCGCTGGTCCCCCTCTCGCGGGAGGATGCAATGCTCTCCCGGCTCGGCGTTGAGGCGATTGTGCGTGCGCTGGGCGACGCCGTCGGCCCCGACGCGCCGACGCCCGGCATGATGGGGGTCCCCGCGCTCATCGAGGACGGGCTCGCACGAGCGGCACTCGCCGACGCGTCCCCGTCGGCCCGTGAGGTGCTCGGGGACCTCGAGCGAGAACTGGTCCGCCTCGGCCCGGCAGCTGCGACCGCCGCCGGCACGCGGGTTCGCGACGCGATCCGCGAGGCCAACGCGCGCCTGGCGGGCGGTGCACCGCCCGCGCATCCGCCGCAATGATCGGACCGTCCGAGCCCGTAGCGACCGACGCAGGGTCCATAATCCGGGGTGCGACATCCCGAGGACGGCTGGACCTCTGCTGAGTCCCACGCAGTTCACCCTGATCCGCCATGGCCAGACGTCGTACAACGCCGTCCAGCGCCTCAATGGCGACCCGACAATTCCCGTGCACCTTGATGCCGTCGGACGCAGGCAATGCTTGCGGCGCGCCGAGGAACTGCGCGAACGCCGCTTTGATGTCGCCGTCCGTACACCCTTTGTGCGCACCGAGGAGTCTCTCGACCTCCTGCTCGATGGCCGCAGTATCCCGCGCGTCGTGCTCCCCGAATTGGGTGATGTCCGCGTCGGCGTCTTCGAGGGCAAGCTCGTCGGTGAATACCGGGACTGGCGAGACGGACGCCCCATCACGGATCGTCCCGAGGGCGGGGAGAGCCGCGTCGATGCGCTGGCGCGCTACGTCACCGGGGCAGCACGCCTGCTCTCGCTCGACGGGCGGTACGTCGTCGCCGTCATCCACGACGTCCCGATTCGTTTTATCGCAAACGCGCTCAACGGCGACGACCCGATCGCCGGCCCGATCACGCACATCGGCAACATGCATGTCACCGACATCGACCGGGACGCGTTGATCTCGGCGATTGGCGTGATGCGCGAATACCTCGCGATCGCGAGCACGCCCGCCTAAGAAACCATTGCACAATGGCTCTTTGGGGTCGTCTGTGCCAGACAGGCCTGCAACCGGGGGCGAGCATGGCTTCGTACCGGTCCTCGCGACGTTCATAGCGGACGAGGAGACCTTTGAACGGGAGGAGCTGCGCAAAGGTGCGCTCGAGGAGCGGGATCAGTTCGGTGCCGTCGCTGCGGTTTCCGCCGGTCAGCGTGAACGCGAGCGGCGTACCTCTGCCGTCGACCAGGGGTGGGTGCTTCGACCCGTCTCTGCCCCGATCGACCGGGCCCGTCTTGGCGGCCCCTTGCTCGCCTGCATGCGGCTGCCGTCCACGACCGCCCGCGACCACTCGATCTCACCCGGCGCCCACAGCCGCGTCAGCAACACCGCGTGCAGTTCGTCCCACGCACCGGCCTGCTGCCACTCCTCCAACCTCCACCAACACGTGAACCCCGACCGGCGCCTCAGTTCCTGAGCCATACGCATCCACGGGATCCCCGTGCGCAACACAAAAAGGATCCCGCGCAGCGCCTGGGGGTCCGGGGAGCGCCTGCGGCCCGAATATCTGAGCCGGCGCTCGCTCACCGGCAGCAACGGCTCCAGGAGATCCCACACCTCGTCCGAAACCTCCAACGGGGGACGCTTCCCGGACACCGGCACCCCGCTCAGCGTGATGAGAGATGCCAACGTGGTTCGTCCTCAGACCAGAGCTCCCGTCATTGCGAACTGAGTTCTACGACCTCACCAGATAACGATCGAACCACTCCAAGGCACGTGCCCATGCCGCACGCGCGGCGGGCTCATAGTACGCAGCAGGTCGCTCGTCGCAGTGAAATCCGTGACCAGCCCCCGGGTAGCGGATGATCTGCGTCGGCACGCTGTTTTGCGCCAGCGTGGCTCGCAGCTGCTCGACCTGCTCGACCGGAATTCCCTTGTCCTCGTCACCGTACTGTCCGAGCCACGGGACCGAGACACCGGGTGCCAGTTCCAACAGCGACGGCATCCCCATCCGCCCCTCGAGGATCCCGCCGCCGTAGAAGCCGACGCTGGCCCCGATCCGGCAGACGCTGGCCGCAAACAGGCTTACCGAGCCGCCCATGCAGAAGCCGATGAGTCCGATTTTTGGCCCGGAGAGCCCGTAGTCCCCAAGGGCTGCGATCGTTGCGTCGATGTCCGCAGCGATGCCCTCCGCCGTCATTGCGCCCATGTGCGGCAGCGCGGAGGGGATGTCGGCGTAGTCCAGCACCGGATCCCCGGTGCGATGAAACAGATGCGGGGCAAGCGCCACGTAACCCTCGGCAGCCAGCCGCTCGGCGACGGACTCGATGTGGCGATTGACGCCGAACGCCTCTTGGATGACGATCACTCCCGCCCCGCGCGCCAATGCGGGCTCGGCGACGTACACGCCCATCGGCCCATCCGGCGTAGTCACAGTTCGCGTCGGCACCTGGCCCCCTTGATCATTCTGCGTGGCGGTACGGCAATTATGCCGCCCACCCGACCGTGCGCGTCGGGCATCACCGCGTCACGGTGATCACCAGCCGACCGGCGACGGCTCCGAAGGTCGCGCTGACCTGGACCGAACCGACCCGCACGGCATGAATCGTGGGCCCGCTGGTGTGAGTCCCAGCGATACGGACATATCGCCCCGCAGGGGTGGACCACCGTGCCACGACGAGGCTGGTGTTGCCGAAACGATCTTGGATGATGGCGCGCACCCGGGACGATGCCCCCACCGCCAGACGGAGCGTCGCGGGACTGATTCGCAGGCGGACCGGCGCCGCGCGGGCGACAGTTTCCGTGCCGCGAATCACGGACGCGCGGCTGACCGCGCTCAGCACGGTCGTGCCGGCGATGGTCTCACGCGAATAGAACGGCGTACTCAGAATGCCGCCGGGCGAGATCTTCACGTCGACTGTCCGCCCCCACGGACCCGTGGGCTGCAGCGCCAGCCGGCCGTTGCGCGAACTCGCGCGAACCACCAGCGCCTCCGAGGCGCTTCCACTCACCGGGGCCCAGGTCCGGACGTGCAGTGGGCCCGAGGCGGCCCCCGCGACAACGCGACGCAGTCCCGTGATCGCGCCCACCCCTGCACCGGGCGGTGGAAGGATCTCCACGGTCCGATGGGCGACGACCGGATTCCCCCCAGGAACGAGTGATTTCAGCGTTGCGGTCACGGTGACCGGTTCTGCGGCAACCCCGCGAAGTGTCGCCCGGGCCGCCGGCCCCTGGGTGATCGTTGCCGCGACTGACGGGGTGACTGTCCATTGCAGGGCCGTCGGGGTGCGCACCGCATTGCCCCACCTGTCAGACGCGCTTGCCACAATGGTGTGCGACGCACCCACGGCCAACGTCAAGCTCGTCGGCGAGATCGACAAGCGGGAAAGCGGCGCGGGAACGACCGTCGCGCTATTGGCGATCCGGCCGAGGCTTCCAAGCGCGGTAATCGAAGGGTGTCCGGACCGCGTATCCCAATATGAGAACGCCGTCGTCGTCGCATTCGCAGGAAACGTGATCTTCAGCGTTCTCGGCGAGCCGGGGCCGGCCGCGCTGGTCACGGCAAACCGTCCTGCAGCGGAACTCGAGCTCAGGGTCAGGGTCACGCCACCCGCGGGCGCCTTGTGCAGGAGGTGCACCGTCAGCCCGGACACCGCGGTACCCGCGACCGGGTCCAACGGACCCGAGACATAGCCGACACACGGCGCATCGGCATCAAGCGATGGCGAACTCGGCCACCACTGCACCAGCGCCATCCCGTCGCGCGTAAAACCTGAGTAGTTGCAGAAGCTCAGCCCGCCGACGAGCGTCTGCGACCCGGTGGCCAGCCAACTCAAGGTGCCGGCCCGGAAGGTGGACGACGGCGTAAAGAGCGTGTGCGAATCGTTGCGGTTCGCGTAGATCCCCACGCTCTTGACCTTCTGCGCATCCAGATACGCGATCGTCCCGTTGATCGACGCCGTATTGAGGGTCACCGACCCGAGCCACGCATTGGCGGATTCTACGTCCAACCACCAACTCATCGAGGCCGGCGTGCTCGGCAATCCCGTACCCACAAGGGCGGCGGTCAACTTGGCATAGGACGCCTTCGCGGCGTTCCACCCGTACACGTAGGCGCACGACGGCGTTGCCGTGGTGCCGTTGGCACCGGTCAATACGCACTTGGTCAGAGCCCCAGTCGGGCCCGCGCTCTTTCCGACCGCGGGCCACTCGGTCTTCTCCTGGACGACCTTCCCTTTGATGGTCGCGGTGCGCGGCCCGGGGTCATCGCTATTGACGTAGACCGACCCCGCCACCCCCGCCCATTCCAGCTCGCTGGCCAGACACGGATTGGTCGTGAACGGGCGCCCGTCGTTGATGCCGACGATGCCGAGCGCCGGCGAGCCCGGAAGAGCCTCGCTCCCTCCTGCGGACACGCACTGCGGCCACGACACGTCCCAACCGCCGCCCGATGACGCTGCTGTCGCGAGCGCGGTGGTACCCGCGCCGATGCCGATCACGACGACGATCACGAGACCTGCCCGTCCGAGACGCCGGACGCTGGCGAACTTCCGCCCTATTTCCTGGAACAGCAGGGGGGTCACCTCGCGCAAGGTATCAACCACCGCAAGCGAATGCCGATACGTCGTTGGGAGGCAACAGCGCCGAGCGGGTTCCTTGATGCTCGTGTTCGCACGCGGCCGAGCCGGCCGCCCCGCACTCTCCCAACACGCAAGGGGTTCACACACCTGTTACGAATACCACTTGACAATCCGCTTTAATCCGGAGCCGATGCGCCGCAAATTTGCTCTTCTCGTCGCCTCTGCCGCCCTCTGCGGTGCGAGCGGAGCGACCGCACTCGCCACGACATCTCTCACCTCACCGCCCACGTCGGCCCCGGCCAGCGGGAATGGCGCCTTGACCTGCATGCGCCCGACCGACGCGGCGGCGCTCGACGCGATCTTGACCGCCGCCGGAAGCCCATTGGCCGGCCAAGGCACCACGTTCGTCTCGGCGGGAGTCCAGGCAGGGATCGATCCGCGCTTCCTGGTGGCGATCGCCGCGCAGGAGACGATGCTGGAGACCTACGAGCCCGCGCAACCAATCCACAACCCCTTCGGCCTTGGCCCAGGCCTGCCATTCGGCTCCGATGCTGCTGCGATCTCGACGGCCGCGAACACCTTGGCGAGCGACTATCTGACCCAAGGCCTGACGACGGTGACCCAAATCGCCGCAAAGTGGGCGCCGGCGGGCGCGTCGAATGACCCTGCCGGCCTCAACCTTTCTTGGCCTTCTGATGTCAGCCAGTACTACCAGACGCTCGGCGGCAACCCGTCATTGCCCGTGACCTTGGTCGACCAGACCGGTGACTGCGGCAGCACAGCGGCTCTCGCCGCGCCCGCGTTGATCACCGTCAATCCGCTCGGTGGCGTCAAGGCCAAGCTCATCCAAGGTCCGGCGCAGCCCGGGGGCACACACGACCCGGAATTCAACCTGCTCCACGGCTCCTACAACTGGCAGAGCATCTGGGCCGTCGACCTCGGGGTGCCGATCGGGACCCCGGTGTATGCGGCGTTCTCGGGCAAGATCATCACGGTCCACTCCGGCCAGACCGGCCGCTTCGCGGGAATCGCCGTCGGGCTCGATTCCGGCCGCGGTCTGGCCGCGTACTACGCGCACCTGAGCGCCGTCGATGTCACGCCAGGCGAAACGATTGTCGCCGGTGAGCGCATCGGCGCGACGGGCGAGGCCGACGGTGTCGATCACCTCCACTTTGCCCTCGGTCGCAGCTACTCCGATGGCAGCCCGTCCAACGGCGTGAATCCCCTCCCCTTTCTGGCCCACGCCGCGTCGACCGCCGAGGCCGCCGAGGTCCGGCTCGCCGATGCGACAGCTCTGGCGACCGGATCTGGCACGCCCATCGTCACCGTCTGGGGCGGTAACGCGCCCATCTCGCTCGGCGCGGGCCCCGCGGGCGGCAACGACCCCACCACCGGACAACCGGCCACGATCTCTCCGTTTGCGTTTCCGCTCGCCCTGCGTCCCGGCGGGCAGGTCCGATACCTGCCGCCGCAATGCGCGAAGGGGACGGCCTGCTCGGTTGGGTTGGCGAGTGCATCAGGGGCCAACGTCGTCGCCTCCGCACAGGGCACCCTTCAGGGCGCCACCCCCGCCGAGCGCGCCGCGGGGATCGCATTCTGGATCGACACGCCGAACTCTGGGCGTATCGGCTATGGGCCGCTCGCCAAGTACAACCCGTCGATCGTGGCAGGTGCCACAGTCACCGTGGGCGAGCCGCTCGGCACTTCTGCCGGGTCATTGGCCTTCAGCTGGCAGAGCGGCCAGGCGCCGGTCAACCCGTGGCCGCTCTTGACCGCCGTGCGGCCCTCCAACTAGGCGATTGACGCCACGGCGATCGCCGTGGCGAGGGGGGTCCTGTGCGGCGCGCCCCAGCTCCAGACGCTCGGGGTCACCGCCTGCCCCACCGCACACGAATACGACGGGCCCACGATGAATATCCGACCCGGCGAGGGATCCCAGATGATGTCTCTGCCCCCGAGAAGATCGACCCGGCTCTGCACCCATGTCCTCGCCGCGTCACCAGCCTGCCCGGTATTGAGACACCTACTTAGTGGGCATCGGCCAGATGCAGCTCATGTGCCGTCCGCATCTCGGCCTCGGCAGTCTCCGTGTCGTATGCGGCCAGACCCGGCATAAAGACGGCGATCGCGGCCACCGAGACAAGACATGCCAGGCCGCCTGAGACGACCGAGAACTGGGGTGAGGTGACCGATGCAACCGTGCCCGACTCAACGTCACCGAGGCGCGGACCGCTGGCGACAACAAGGCTGAAGACCGCCGAGACTCTGCCACGCATGGCGTCGGGAGTCAGCGTCTGGGTGATGGTGGTCCGACAGACCGCGCTCACGCTGTCGGCCGCTCCCGCCACGGCGAACAGCAGGGCCGCAGGCCAGAGGCTCGTCATGAAGCCGGCGGCGGCGATGGCCAGCCCCCAGGCGGCGACCGCACCGAGCACGATTCTGCCGAGGCGCCGCGCGTTGCCCAGCCAGCCGGTCGTCAGGGCGGCGGCGGTCGCGCCCACGGCGACGGCGGAATTCAGGAGGCCAGAGCCCGTGGCACCGGTGTGAAAGATCTCGATCGACAGGATCGGAAACAGGGCCCGCGGCATGCCGAACGTCATCGCCAGCAGATCGATCACGAAGCTGGCCATCAGGCCCTGCAGCCGAGAGACAAACGACAGCCCACTCTTGATGGACGCGACCGTCGACGCTCGCGGGCGATCCGGAGGTGGCTGTGGTGTGAGCGCCCAGGCCGCGAACACCATCCCGAGCACGCTGAACGCGTCGACGAAGTATGGGACGGCCAAGCCAAAGTAGTCGATCACCAGACCGCCGACGGCCGGACCAACCACCATCGTGACCTGCATGACCCCGAAGCTCATCGAGAGCGCGGCCTTGAGGTGATCCGGGGTCACGGTGTTTGGGACGATCGACTGCCGAGAGACGCGCTCGACCGCAGACGCCCCGGCGATAAGCCCCGCAAGAACGAAGAGCTCCCAAACCTTCGGTGTCGTCAGCCACGTCACGAGGCCGAGGATTCCCGAGAGTGCCGACAGGGCGATCTGGCACCACAGCAGGAGCCGGCGCCGGTCCATACGGTCGGCGAGCGCCCCGGCATACAGCGACGCCAGTATCAGGGGGCCGAGCTCGGCGACCCCGAGCAAACCCGTCAGGAACGCCGAGTGGGTTCGGACGAAGATCTGGTACGGCAGCGCCACGAGCGTTGCCTGCGTGCCGATCCCCGTGATCAGCCCGCCCAGCATCAGCAGCCGGAAGTTCCGCGAGGCCCGCAGCGGACGAATATCGGTCGACAGATTGCGAGCCAGCTTGCCCAGCATGCATCGGACCCTTCGGGGCGCGGGGCATCCACCCCGGTCGGGGTGCTCTCACCAAACGCAGGATCCTACCGTCTGGCCGAGGACGCTTTGGTGAGATCAGAAAGCGCCAGCGAATGCGCGCGACCGGCGCTCAGCGGGACCCGAAATCAGCGCAGAGTGGACGCAGGCCGAGCTCCCGAGCCGACCAGCTCATCCTGGTGGGCGGCATCAATCTTCTGGGCCCAGGCTTCCGCCAACACGGGCCATCGCCGCATCAGCGCGGCGTGGCGGATATGGCGGGTATTCTCCGGCCGTGCCTGAATGCGCGTGAGCGACGGATCATTTGTGGGCAGGGATTGCGACATCGCAGCGGTGATCGTATGCCCGCTGCGCCACCACGTCGAGATCTCTCGAACGCGGCGGCAGGCCGCCAAGCCGCCCGCCGCAGGATGGCCGCGGGCACAGCAGATTGAGGCGCACGAGGCGCATGGCCGGGCCGAACGGTGCCGTGGAGCGCTTGGGACACCGGTCGGCGCCGGGTGTGCGGATCGCGTCGGTTGACGGGCGGTTAGCGTTGGGACAGTTTGGTGCCGGGGGTAAAGGACACCCCGCGCAACACCGCCCCGTAGCCCGCCGCATCGACGGTGCGAAACTTCTCGGCAGCCGGGAGCCTCGCGGTAGCCAGACGATCGGTGATTGCGACCAGCTTGTTCGGATCGGCGCCTTGGTCACCGTTACCGCTCACCGTGGAGGTGATGGCCCAGATCGTCACCGTGCCGCGCCCATTAACCCGTCCGGTGATGTTGCGCAGACCGTCGGTCGCGGGCGCCCAGGGAAGCCCCGTGACGGGGTTGGTGCCGACGGGGTAGTCCGCGACGGTATACGGCTGACCGAGATCGAGGCCGTTCTGGAGTGCGTAGGCCAGCTTCCAACTGCCGGTGCTCGCGTCAAAGACCCACTTCTGCAAGCCAGCGGTCGTTTGCGCTGCGGCTGCCGCATACGTCGCAGTGGTCCCGTCGTATGTGTCGGTCCCATTGCCCTCGTCCGCCACGTACAGCGTCGTGCGGTTCGCGAACCAGATGCCGAACGGAAACGCGGTCGCGCTCTTGGCAAGCGTCGTCGGAAAGCCCTTGAGGATGCACATGTTGTACGGGGTCAGGCCCTCAGAAGACACGAGGGCGGGGTTGTAGGCAAGACCCGCGGTCGGGAGTTTCGCCCCGGGCTGAGGAATGCCGACGCCACCTATCGCGCACGCCTTGCCGGTGGTGTCCACGAAGTAGACCGTGTTGACGCCGTTGCTGCCGCTGCCCTTGGTGAAGTAGAGCACGTGGTTGAAGATCGTCTCGCCGCGGAAGTTGGTGTCCTTGCCAACCTTGTCCTCGGCACCGCCCAGTTGGCTGACATTGAAGCTGCCGACGGCGGTCGGTGCTGCGGGCGTCTGGGCACGCTCCGGTGCGAGTACCCGAGAGAGGATCTGCGCGCCAGTGCTCTCGATCAGACCGTTGGGCTGAGGATTCCCGCCGTTCCCGGCATTGCCCGCGGTGTAGAAGACGTCCGCGGCCGCGTTGAAGATCGCAGCCCGACCGTTGTTGCCACTGTAGGCATTGGTCGTCGTGAAGTGGAACTTCCCGTCTTGGCCCAGTTGCGCCACGACGCGGTAGTACGCTCCGGTCACGGGATTGGTGGGGTCAATGACCCCGGGGGTGTTGGAGTTCGACACGTCCAGCGCGTCGACCGGGGCCAGATAGCCCATGAATGACACCGACTGATCGTTCGTCGCAAGATTGAGAGCCAGCTCGGACTTGGAGGAGAAGCTGGTGACCATCTGGTCGCTGGTCGACGCCACCCCGGCTTCCAAGCTGTTGGGGACTTCAATCGAGCTGATGTGCGTGCCCGACGGCGTGAGTTGATCCAGGAAGATTGGCGAAGTAACGCCGAAACTGCCATCCACGGTGTTGTTGTTCCACACGAGCGGATACGCGCCGTTGGCGATCGCAGCGGGGCCCGTGGGCAATGCCGCGCCCACCGTGACGTTGGCCGCATTGCTGTCGTACACGCTGCGGCTGACCAGCAGATTCCCCGGGCGAAAGGACGCACGATGGGCCACCGGATGCCGCGCCGGTGGATTCCCGGCATGGCGTCCCGCACCGAGACCTGTCGCAGCCACCGCACCCATACCCACGACCGAGACGGCCGCTGCTACTACGAGTCGACGTCGCACCCTGCCTCCTTTGTCAAGAACCGGATACTGGACACTCTCCTCGGGTCCGCGAACAACCCGGTTACAGGCGCGTGAAAGGATGGGGTCAGCGTGGATCACCCACGCACACGCCGACGGTCAGTCCGCCGCGGGTGGCGCCACCGCTCGTCGCATGACGCCGCCCCCGTGCCGCACCACTGCCGGCGTCGGCGCCCTGCAAATCGGCGCACTGCGGTCATGGTCCACGGGCAGCCACAGCGGTGTCGCAGTCCCGCTCTGGTCCCCGCATCACGGGACCCCATGAGGCCGCGGGCCCCTCGGGGGACCACTCGTCTTCCCCCCCTCTGGCACCCACGCGGCGACTCGCCACGACGGCTCGACGACGATGGCGCTTTGGGCCCGACACCTGCGGGTGACGCAGCTCACGAAAGGACGCGGGAGATGACCTCGTGCCTGTCGATCGCTTTCTTGGCCGCGATCTACTTGGTACTACTGATCTGGCTCGGGATCCGAACATTGCGGCCGGGCCACTGGGTGATGCTTCGCGTCGGCATCTTCATCCCGCTGTTCTGGATCAGCGGGGCACTCATTCCACGCCGGCGCGAATACTCACACCGGCGCGCGTTCCGAACGGGACTGATCGGAGCCTGGCCCTCGAGGGCACTCTGCGGCCACCGCGCGGTGTCGTGGTCGAACCGGTCTACCCGCGCGCTCACGCGCGTGCGAGCTGC
>Ga0182030_10000380_pt1 | contig 79619 bp, 67 predicted proteins | sample 812S3MmetaG_FD_121299 | JGI IMG/M metagenome (GOLD analysis project Ga0182030, IMG submission 121299) | Permafrost microbial communities from Stordalen Mire, Sweden - 812S3M metaG (Illumina Assembly) | ecosystem: Environmental > Terrestrial > Soil > Wetlands > Permafrost | place: Sweden... | reverse complement strand
CCTCAACCCCTGGCTGCATGACTACAATTGGCACCGGCCTCATGCTAGCCTCAACAAACAACCGCCTATCACCCGATCCGGACTGGATAGGAACAACCTGTTGATGCACCACAAATAGGGATTGGGAAGTAGAAATGCAGGGACCAAGCAACCCCAGCGGCAGAGCCGCTGGGGACCTCGATTAAGGAGAATGCCGCTCGGCTTCTGCGGTTCCCAGGTCGAAGAATGCCTGGGGTGAGCAATTCCGGAACCGCGGTCGTTCAAGCAGCGGTGCGACCGGCTATGCGGCTTTCGCAAGAGTCCGGCGCGCTGCCATCGCCATCGGAAGACGAGTGATTCCCGCGAAGAACATGCTGATCCCGATCAGAGTTCCGATGGCCCACTCGCTGCTCGATGGCCAGCTCAGGCCGATCATCGCACCCAGAATCAGGGAGATGATGCCGTCGAAGAAAAGCCAGCTGGAGCCTGGAAGGTGGCGGATACGGAAGGCGAGAATCAACACCAGAGTGCCCTTGACGGAGAGATAGCCCGCAAGAAGGAGCGTAAGCGAGGCGAGGCCGGCGACCGGCCAAAGCAGCAAGTAAACCGCCAAAGCGAGGTAAAGCAGTCCAAGGAGAACCTGCCAGATGAGGCCTCCGGTTGAACGGATGTGCCAGGCAATGGCCAGATGCGCCACGCCGCCGAGCACCAGCAGCCAGGCGATAACGACCGCGACACCGATCCCTGCGGCCAGGGGAACGACGATCGCCAGAATGCCCGCGAGGATCAACAGAATACTCAGCGCGATAGCCCAGCCGACGGATTGTTTCGCGATTCCGATGAGAGATGAATCGGCCATTTGCTCCTCCTTATTTGCGTTGTCGTGGTTGTGAGATTGACCGGAGATCTCGCTGAACATCTTCCGGCCGAGTGGGGAAAGCGGTGGCCCCGGGGGAGAAAAACACTATACAGGATGTGAGGGCGATCGCGGCGCAGAGGTTGTAGTGGACTTGTTTGAAAAATTGACCATCACAGGATCTGGAGTCCCCGCGGTCATTTGCGGCGCTTTACGGCACGACTCAAGCCACCCAAGCAAGTCGTGCCCCATCAAAACGCTGACTTTTCCGCAAGTTGTGAAGCTGCGTCCTTTCAAGACTGAACCGCCGCCGGTTAGGAGGTGTGCGCTTTGTGGTTGAGAGCGTTCATGTTAATCTTTCAGTAGACACTGAAGAGTGGACACGAGAGAGAATGAGGAGTTATTAACGCCGTGCTGGCGATTGAGAAAAAGACTGACCTGATCAAACGCTTCCGAACCCACGAAACGGACACCGGATCGCCGGAAGTCCAGATCGCGATTCTGAGCGAGCGGATCAACGACCTGACCGAACACTTCAAGGCCCACAAGAAGGATCACGCATCCCGGCGTGGACTGTTGATGCTGGTTAGCAAGCGCCGCCGCCTGCTGGATTACCTGAAGACGCACGACACGGACCGCTATCGCGACGTGATCGGCAAACTCGGAATCCGCAAGTAATCGACGAAAGTTGACATTGAACCGGAAGCATTTAGACCGGACACTGGTTACGGTCCCCATACAACATGGAATACCGGACCAAGGCGCGCCGGGCGGCCTGAAGAGGACGCCTGGGCTTGCGCAGAGGTGTTTGTTGCGCGCGGCAAGGGTGTGGGCGTGGACGCTCGCGCTACGGCCGGACAGGGGTCCGGCGCTAGAGTCGCGCATTCCCTACACAAATTTCCCAAGCGAAAAAACGAAACGAGGACACTATGTCTACGAAACATGAAGTAGCCGTCGAGCTTTCCGGCGGCAAGCGACTGGTCTTTGAGACCGGCCGCATGGCCAAGCAAGCTTCCGGCGCCGCGCTGGTGAGCACCGGCGAAAGCGTAGTTCTGGCCACTGCAGTGGCTTCTCCCGATCCCCGGGAAGGCATCGACTTCTTCCCGCTCACGGTGGATTACCGCGAGTACACATACGCCGGCGGACGCATTCCCGGCGGATTCATCAAGCGCGAAGGCCGGCCAAGCGAAAAGGAGATCCTGACTTGCCGTCAGATCGATCGGCCCCTTCGGCCGCTGTTCCCCGATGGATTCCGCAACGAGACGCAGTTGATCGCGCTGGTTCTTTCCGCGGATAAGGAGAACGATCCTGACGTGATTGGAATCAATGCGGCGGCCGCTGCCTTGGCTCTGTCGGACATTCCGTTTAATGCGATCGTTGGAGCGGTGCGGGTGGGACGCGTGAACGGCGAATTCGTCGTGAATCCCACGTACGCTGAGCGCGCGGCCACCACTGTGAACATCATGGTGGTCGGCCATAAGGACGGCATCGTGATGATCGAGTCGGGCGCTAAGGAGGAGACCGAAGAGGTCATTCTGGCGGCGATCGAGTTTGCGCATACCGAAATCAAGAAGATTGTCGCGGCTATCGAAGAACTGGTGGCCAAGGCTGGAAAGCAGAAGCGGGCTTTCACTGCGCCAGAAGTCGACGAGGCTTATTACGGCGAGCTAAAGGCGAAGATCGGCGACAGGCTGAAGGATGCGCTGGACACCAAAGCGCACGGCAAGACGGAAAGCTATGCGCTCGTCAAAGCTATTAAAGACGAGCTGGCGGCTGAACTGCCGGCCGACGATCCGATTGCGAAGAAAAAACTGGCGCACTATTACGAGCTGATGCGCGAGCGGATGTTCCGCGAGCAAGTGACGAAGGAGCGCATCCGGCCCGACCGGCGCGCGTTCGATGAGATTCGGCAGATCACGATCGAGACGGGCGTGCTGCCACGGACGCACGGATCGGCGCTGTTTACGCGCGGTGAAACGCAGGCGCTGGTGACGGCGACGCTGGGCACGGCGGACGACGGGCAGCGCCTCGAGAGCTACGAGGGTGAGCAGCGGAAGAACTTTATGCTGCACTACAATTTTCCGCCTTTCAGCGTGGGCGAGACGGGTCGCATGACGGGCGTTGGCCGGCGCGAAGTGGGCCACGGAGCTTTGGCAGAGCGCGCCATCAGCGCGGTTTTGCCGAGTGCCGATGAGTCTCCGTATTCGATCCGCATCGTGAGCGACATTCTGGAGTCGAACGGATCCTCTTCGATGGCTTCGGTGTGCGGAGCGAGCCTGGCGCTGTTCGATTCCGGCATTAAGTTGAAGGGCGCGGTAGCTGGAGTGGCGATGGGCCTGGTGAAGGAAGGCGACGACTACGCCATCCTGACTGACATTGCCGGCGCAGAAGACCACTACGGCGACATGGACTTCAAGGTGGCCGGAACGCGCAAGGGAATTACCGCGTTACAGATGGACATTAAAATCGGCGGCCTGACGCGCGAGATTTTGCAGCAGGCGATGGAGCAAGCGCGGCAGGGGCGGCTGTTCCTGCTGGACAAGATGGACGCGGTGCTGGATGGGCCGCGCGTGGAGCGCTCGAAGTATGCGCCGCGCATCGAGACCGTGATGATTCCGACGGACAAGATTCGCGACCTGATTGGCAAGGGCGGAGCGACGATTCGCAGCATCGTGGAGCAGACGGGCGCGAAGATCGACGTGGACGACACCGGCAAGGTGAGTGTGGCATCGAGCGACGCCGAGGGCCTGCAGAAGGCGCTGGCGATCATCGGCAATCTGACTGCTGTTCCCGAGGTGGGCAAGACGTACCTGGGCAAGGTGGTGCGGCTGGCCGAGTTCGGCGCATTTGTTGAGCTGTTCCCTGGAACGGATGGACTGCTGCACATCTCCGAGATCGCGGAGCATCGCGTGAAGGAAGTGAAGGACGAGCTGCGCGAGGGCGACCAAGTGATGGTGAAGGTGCTCGCCATCGAAGGCAATCGCATCAAGCTGAGCCGCAAGGCGCTCATCAAGGAGCAAAAGGCGAAGCTGACGCAATCGGCTCCGGCAGAGGCGGAAGAAGTCGAGTATACGGAGCCTGTCGCAAAGGCGGCGCCAATTCCATCAAGGCCGCGCAATGAGTTTGACGAACGCCAGCCGAGCTCAAACCAGAGCACAATTCTGATCGAGGGCGGAGACGACTTCGAAGAGGAGAATGGCGTGGAACTCGACGAGACGAACGAGCCGAACTTCAACCGCGTGGATGGAGCGCCTGTTGTTCACGCCGGCGGCCCGCCTTCCAGCGGGGGAGCAAGGCCGGGCGGAAGCGCCGGTGCAGGCGCAAACAACCGGCGCAGGCGGCGGAGGGGCAGACGTGGACCCGGCGGCGGGCAGGGATGAAGAACCTGCTCCATTGAGCAAAAGAAGACCCGGACTCAGTGTCCGGGTCTTCGTGTCTGCAGATGTTTATTCTGGAGGCGGTTTTTCAGGAGGGAAAGCGGGCCACGGCGGCCGGACTATTCCGCAGCTTGAAGGCCGGGCAGGTGCTTCGTCGCTGTAGCCGATTTCACCGGGAAGGGTTTGGGTGGTTCCTCCCCGCCACTCTCTTTGGAAGCGTTCTTGCCTGCGTACATGCGGAGGTCGGCCGCGATCTGCAGGGATTCTGCATCGGCAGCGTCGTCAGGAAATACGGCGATGCCCACGCTGGCGCCGACGCGCACTGTGTGGTCGTCAAAGGTTAAGGGCTCCTCGAGAAGCTGGGTGAGGGTGCGGCCAACGCGCGCGGCGTCGGCACGGGTCATAGGCTCTTCGAGTATCACGGAGAACTCGTCTCCGCCGGTGCGCGCCACGGTGTCGGAGCGCCGCACGCGGCCGGTGAAGAGATTGCCTACGTGCTTCAGTAGTTCGTCGCCGGCGTGATGGCCCGCGGTATCGTTCACCTGCTTAAAGTCATTCAGGTCGATGAGGAGCAAAGCGACGTGCGAGCCGGTGCGGCGCGCGCGCTCGATGGCGCTGGCCAGGCGATCCTGAAAGAGGCGCCGGTTGGGCAGGCCGGTCAGTTCGTCATGCAGCGCCAGGTACCTGTTGTATTCGATCTGGTCCTCAAGCAGAAGCATGATCATGCCCACGGCCACAATGTACTTGGGCAGATTCCAGACCTCGTTTTCGAGGCGGAGATTGGGAAAGAGGTAGGCGATGCACGGTCCTACCACGAAGACGCTCGCCCAGGCGAAGAAGCCGGCGATGGTGATGAACGCTCCCGCGGTTGCCCGCCTATAAGTGAACCAGAAATGGATGGCACAGCCGAAGTAGACGGTGAAGAACACGGCCTCGAAGGCAAGCATTGTGCCCACGCCGGGCCGTTGCTGGAAGATCAACAGGAAGATCGAGAGGCCCAGGTTGAGGGCGACGATTGCCCAGCGCAGCGGATGTCTGAACTGACGCCAACTGAGGATCAAAACGATGAACGGCAAGGCGCCGATGAGCACCGCTACGGGCGTCAAAGCCCAGGACGCGACAGGGTCGATGACGAGAAGTCCGAAGTAGAGTGTGTAGTTCGCCAGGAGAACGGCGAGCATCCATTGGCTGGAGCGCTGCTGCTTGCGATGGGGCACGGCCGCCCACATAAACAAGACGCCGGCACAAGCCAGAGCGGCAAGGCCGATGAACGATGCGAGGCTGGCCCAGTTTCCGGGGGCGCCCAGGAACATGAATGCAGCAAAATGAGTTGCGATCAGGAGCCAGCCGGTGAGCCAGATGGCCGAGACCGATTTCCGGCCACGCCGCACGACAGACGCGAACGCGATGGTGAGGAGCCCGACGGCTCCCAAATCAGGAAGTTTGCTCCAATCAACCAAGGCACTCCAGTCGTGCGCGTGCGTTGCGCCGCGCTTCTACTCATATGTATCAACGACAGAATCAGCGATTTTTTAGGAAAGGGCGATAGCGCTTTTGTAGGACTCTTCAGGCACCAGTATACACTTTGGTAACCTTACCAAGCGACTGTGAACAAAACCAATGAGTTAATTCTCGATAAACGTTGCGGAAAAAGCACAAAACGAGGGGCAATCCTGGGCCGGGGGAATGGGGCTGAATGATGGATTCCCTCATTTCCTTCCGATCAAGGCAAAGTTCTCTGCTCGGGACAGACACAGCTTCCCGGTCGCGGCGGCTGAAAAACCGAAGCGGTCCCTGACTGAACAAAACCAGAGTTCGTGCCGATAAAGCTCGATGCGCGGTGTATGAGCAAGAGTGGAGCGCGGGCCAGCCCAGGGGATGCAATGATCTCGTTGAAAAAGTATCTCGAATCGCAGCAGGCAGCTTCGGGCGCGACCGTGGAGCTTTCTGGGGGCGATCTACTCCCGGCGGTCGTCGACGCCTATGGTTCCGCATTGCTTGAAATGGGCCACGCGAGTCTGGATGCGTGTCCAGGAATGGGAGATGAACTGAAGCGGCATCTGGGCGAGTTCAAGTCGGGGCTTTCGACGGGCATGAGCTCGGCGGCGCTTTCGGCGACCGATACCGGCGTGAAGGAACAGTTGCGCGGGTGGGGCCGAGGGACGGCGAAGCACTACCAGCAAAAGGCCTGCGAAGTGAAAGAAATGCTGCTGATGATGGCCCGGACCGCGGAGTCAGTGAGCGCTCGCGACCAGCGATGCGCCGGACAGATGACCGAGGTGACGGAGCGGCTGAAGGTGATCGCCAGCCTTGAGGACTTGACCGAGATTCGTGCCTCGATTGAAAAGAGTGCGTCGGAGCTGAAGTCGTCGATCGACCGGATGACGGCCGAAGGCAAGGCTGTTTTGGATCAACTGAAGGAGCAAGTGACCAGCTATCAGACCGAGCTTGAGGAGGCCGAGGAGCTCGCCTCGCGCGATGCGCTGACGGGGTTGAGCAGCCGGCTTTATGTGGAGGGCCAGATCGAGAAACGGATGGGAGCGGGAGCGCCGTTCTGCCTGGCGATCGTCGATATCGACCGGTTCAAGAAGGTGAACGACGATCATGGGCACGTGACCGGGGACGATCTGCTGAAGCAGTTCAGCACGGAGCTGAGGTCGGCCTGCCGGGCGACCGATGTGATTGGCCGCTGGGGCGGCGACGAGTTTATTTTGTTGTTCGATTGCGGGCTGGCGGAGGCTGAAGGGCAGAGCGAGCGGCTGCGCAAATGGATTTGCGGCAACTACGCGGTGCGTGGCAAGTCGGGCGAAGTCAAGCTACGTGTGGATGCGTCGATCGGGCTGGCGGCGCACGCGGCTGGCGAGGAGATGAAGGAACTGCTGGCCCGTGCCGACGCAAAGATGTACGAAGAGAAGGCAGCGGGGCGGCAAAAGGTGGCCTGACGCGAGCAGCTCAAGGTCGAAGGCGGGGGTTGAGCGCGGGCGATGGATCGACGATGCTCGGCGGCCTCGCCGTTTTTCTGTGTCTGCCATCACAAGCCAGCATCATCGCACCCATTAATGGACGCGCGCTTCCCGCGAAACCGTTTCTGAAGCCGTCCCCCTCTTTTTCCCTATTCTTCCTTGAGTTCCTCTCTCCCACGCGGGAAGGTGGAAGGGAACCTTGCTCACCGCGGCGCTTTGTGGCGGAGACAGAGAGAGTGCAGCAGAGAGAAAGATGCAGCGGATGCATGGCGCGGGCTGATGGAAGGACTCTCATGAGATTACTCATTGCCGAAGACGACAAGGCGCTGGGGCAGTTCCTGAGCCGAGGTCTGGAGGCCGATGGACATCGCGTCCACCTGGCCTACGATGGCGGCGCGGCGGTGGAGGCATTTCGACAGGAGTTGCCGGACCTGACCATTCTCGGCCTGAACATGCCGGTGAAGGATGGCGAGCAGGTGCTCGAAGAGGTGCGAATACTAGATCCGAATCTGCCGGTGCTGGTGCTGACCGCGCGGCAGGAAGTGGACACGCGGGTGCGCTGCCTTGACCGCGGCGCCGACGATCTGATGACCAAGCCCTTCAGCCTGCACGAACTGCGCGCGCGATGCCGGGCGCTGCTGAGGCGCAAGCGGGAGACGCGGCTGCAGCTGCGCGCGGGCGATCTGGAGCTGGACCGGCTGGAACATTCGGCGCGGCGCGGCGGACGGCAAATCGTTTTGACCAACAAGGAATTTGCACTGCTTGAACATCTGATGCTCAATCGCGGCGAGTGTGTCTCGCGCGTGGAGCTGCTGGATTCGGTGTGGAATCTTGAGCCGGCGCAGACGACCAACATCGTCGACGTGTATGTGAACTATCTTCGCCGCAAGCTGGAGGATCCGCCGCCCGGCCGCCTGATCCGGACGGTGCGCGGACGGGGCTATATCGTTCCGTCAGAGGCGGAGTTGTCGCCGCCGGCGCAGATTGACGCTGCCCTCGCGATGGTCGTTCCGGTTTTATCGACTGAAATATCTTCCACTCCTCCGGCGGCCGCTCAGCGCTGACGCTCGGTGGTTCACCGCCTAGCTCGCGGATTGGTCGATTCATTTACGCCTTTCAAGGAGAACATTCATGCAGCCTTTTTCCGTTCCCGTTCTTCCTGCGCTTCCACGCATCCATCCGCGGATTGCTTTGGTTGCCAGCGCCGATCGCAGCTTCCGCCAGCGGCTCACACAGATCCTCACCGGCCTCCGCTGGGACGTTCGCGAGGCAGAGGGCGGCGCCGAGGCGTGGAGCGAGGCCGAAGCCTCGCATCCCGAGGCGGTGATCGTCGACTCGTGGCTGCCGGATCTGGACCTGAGCGAATTCTTGAGCGACTTCAGAGGAAAGTTTCCCGGGGTTGATGTCGTGACGGCGGAAGGCTCGACCGCCGAAGAGAGCCCGCGGGGACCTTACAGGCAGGAACTGCTTTACGCGCTGCGCCGCAGCGAGGAGAGCGACACGGCGTCGTGGAACGCGGCTCCTCAATTGGACGCGGCGCGGACGGTGCTGGAACTGCCGAAGCCAGTGCGCACAACGGATTCTGCCGCGACGGATTTTTCCGTGCGCCGGACATCGCCGGTTGGGACGAGCTTGACGGCGAATGTACAGAAGACGATTCCAATCCGCACGGGGTCGAGTGCTTCCTCAACCGAAGCTGGCTCCGCCGAGCGCCTGCCGGAGATGGTGGGCAATGCCCCCTGCATGCTCGAGGTAAGCCGGCGCGTACGGCTTGTGGCCCCGCGCCTGACGCCGGTGCTGATCGAAGGGCCGACGGGCTCGGGCAAGGAACTTGTTGCCGAGGCGCTGCACCGGCTCTCGTCGCGCAGCCGCAAGCCGTTTGTGGCCATCAATTGCGCCGCGATTCCTGAATCGCTGCTTGAAGCCGAACTTTTTGGGCACACGCGGGGCGCGTTTACCGGCGCTGTGCAGGGACGCACCGGCCGCATCGAGGCGGCCGACGGAGGAACGCTGTTTCTGGACGAGATTGGCGAGATGCCGCTGGGGCTGCAATCGAAGCTGTTGCGCTTTGTGGAGTGCGGCGAGCTGCAGCGGGTGGCCTCGAATGAGATCGCATTCACGCAGGGCTCCATCAATTCCACCGGCAACTCAACGGATGTAGCCTTGAACGGCAGCGGTTACTTCGTCGTCGGCAATGGGTCCGGAGGCTACGAGTATTCCCGCGCAGGCAATTTCTCGCTGGACTCGAACGGGGCTTTGGTGACTTCAAGCGGCGCGAACGTGATGGGTTACCCGGCGGCAAACGGCGTGGTAAATACCAATGCGCCACTGACAGCGATCGAGATTCCTGTGGGCCAGGTGCAGGAGCCAAAAGCCACGACCACAATGAATATGACGGCCAATCTTAACTCGACAACAGCGGCAGGGACTACGTTTCCTGCGCAGGTGACGGTGTACGACTCTCTGGGTGAGCCGCACGTGGCGACAGTAACGTTTGAGCCGGGCGCGGCCGCGAATACGTGGACATATTCCGTTGCGTTGCCGGCTGCAGATTATTCAGCGGCAGGCGCGGACGTGGCGCCGGCGGCGATCACTGGAACGATGACCTTCAATCAGAGCGGCAACCTGATCCAGGTACAGCCAACCGGCGCGGCGGCCCCATCGACTGTGGGGACGGCGGCAGGCGATGTTTCGTCCATCGCGCTCAATTTCAATCCAGCCGCAACCAACGTGCTGGTTGATGGAGCGGCTGGGTTGAATGTTCAGTGGAACCTGCTTGGCAACGCGGGCACGCCGACCATCAGCCAGGTGGATACAGCATCTGCGGTTTCGGCCACCACCCAGAATGGCTATGCCAGCGGTCAATACAAGAGCTTCACTATCGGCTCCGATGGAACTGTGACGGCAAGCTTCTCCAACGGCCAGCAGCAGAATGTGGGGCAACTGGCGTTGGCGAATGTGACCAATTCCCAAGGGTTGAACTTACTCGGGAACGGCAACTACGTGACGACGCTGGCCAGCGGTACGGCCGTCGTCGGCACCTCGGGCACATCAGGCCTGGCGGCGCTGCAGGACGACGCATTGGAGGCATCCAACGTCAATATTTCGACGGAGTTTTCCCAACTGATCATCGCGCAGCGGGCGTTCGAGGCCAATGCCAAGTCGGTGACCACGTTCGACACGGTCACGCAGGACACGATCAACATGGTTCATTGAGCGAGAAGGACACTTCAACCATGGGGGCGGTCTTCGGGCCGCCCTCAGCTTTTGGGGCGTGTGCGGACTTCGATGAACAGTCCCTTGCCCTCCGCGAGTACGCTTCCTTTCTCATTGACGACGCGCGCTTCGGCCCAATGTTTTCGCGACTCGTTGCGAACCACGCGGCCCTCGATACGAATTGGCGCTCCACTGGGAACCGGCAAGAGGTAGTCGACCTCCATCTTGCGCGTCATCGATGTGCTGCCTTGGGCGCGGACCGCCTTGCTCATGGCTTCATCGAGCAGCGTAGCGATAATGCCGCCGTGCAGATAGCCGGGATGGCCGTCGAATGTGCTGGGAACGACGGGAAGGCTCACGACGGAACCGTCGTCGGCGAGCAGGAATTCGAGACGCAGCCCATTTCGATTTGCCTCTCCACAGCCGAAGCAGCGGTTATTGGCCGAATGGGCAAAGGGTGTGAGGTGTTCGTGGCGCTCGGTCACGCTGGCCTCACTGATTGAAACGCACCGTTGAGCGCGGAGATCAATAATTCACGATCCACGTTGCCTCCCGTGAGGATGATGCCGATGCGCTTGCCGCCGAGAGTTGACCGTTCCTTCAGCGCGGCGGCAAGGGCGGCAGCTCCGGCGCCTTCGGCAACGTTATGGGTGTCCTGGTAATAGACGCACATCGCCTCCGCGATCTCGGCGTCGGAGACTTCGACAATGCGCGCGACCTGACTCCAGATGATCTCCAATGCATCTTGATTGGGCCTGCGGCAGGCGAGGCCGTCGGCGATGACAGAATCCGCGGGCGCTTCGACCAGCTTGCGCTCTCTGAAGCTGAGCGCGGCGGCGCGGCATGCGTCAGACGTAACGCCGACAACTTCGGTGGACAGATTGAGAGCGTTGCGCGCAGCGACCATACCGCAGACCGATGAGCCCATCCCGAACGGAACGTAGACAACGTCCAGGTTGGGCGCCGCCTGAAACAGCTCCAACGCGTAGGTGGCTGTGCCCCAAACCAGGCGCTCGTGAAACGATTCGATCATTGCATAGCCGCGCTCACCGGCAAGGATGCGCGCAAATTCCAAAGATTCCTGGAAGTCATGGCCATGCTCGATAAGTTCCGCGCCTTGGGCCAGCATGGCGCGATTCTGCCCGGCGGAGTTGCCGTGGGGCACCACAATCACGGCTTTCATTCCCAGCAGGCGGGCAGCCATGGCCACACCCTGGCCAAAGTTGCCGCGCGTGGCCGCCACTACGCCTGACAATTCCGGCTGCGTTTGCTTGAGCCAGGTTCCATAGACCAGGGCGCCACGCAGTTTGAATGCTCCGACAGGAGTGTGATTTTCGTGCTTCATCCAGGCCTCGGCGCCAAGCCGCTGGTTGATGAGCGGCCAACTGTATTGGGGAGTGGGCGGCATGAAGCGATAGATGATGCTCTGCGCTTCGTGAATCTGGTCCAACGTGGGAAGCGTCATGGAATCAGAATACTTGCTTGCCGGTCCGAACCGCCCCAGAGGAGAGGAAAGAATTCATCCAGCCGACGCGATGAGCGGCTTGACCCGGGTCAGCGCGCCCGCTCATGCTGAAGATGCGGGGTCCGGCAGAAGGCTCGCAATCCCCGGAGGAACTCCCCAGGTTAACCATCCAGAGCGGAACTGCATTCAGGGAGTAATTCTTCTCGGTCACAGACCGGATCGGCGCGAGAAGCCGTCTCGCGCGGAAGGCTTGAAGAGGTGATGCTCCGGAAAAGTCGGTCGGCGGTTCTGGCAGCGGCAGTTGCGGCCGGCGTTGCAGGATGCCGATCTGCGCCAAGGCTGACGGCGCAGCAGGCCGAGGGCAAGCATCTCTACGGCGCAGGTTGCGCTCACTGCCACGAGGAGAACGACCTGCACCTAAAGAAGGTTCCGCCGAATTTGCACGGACTTTTCAGCCGGAGCACACTGCCGGATGGCGAGCCGGCGACGGATGCAGAGGTGGAGCGAGTGTTGATGACGGGGAAGGGAATGATGCCCTCGTTTGCGTATCAGATGTCTAAGGAACAGATGGATGGGGTGGTGGATTATCTGCACACCGGGCTCAGCGATCGACAAAAGCAATGATCACAAACTTATTTGGGAGGAGAAACGGTCATGAAGGTTGGAGTTCTTGGATCAGGCGATGTGGCGAAGTCGCTCGCGGAAGGGTTCGTCAAGCACGGCCACCAGACCATGATCGGCACCCGCGACTCGGCGAAGATGGCAGAGTGGCAACGGAGCAACCCCAAGGCGAAGGTAGGCAGCTTTAGCGAGACGGCGGCGTTCGGCGAAGTGCTGGCGCTGGCGGTGAAGGGCTCGGTCGCGGCCGATGTTTTGCGCATGGCGGGAAGCGCCAACCTGGACGGCAAGCTGGTGATGGACGCATGCAACCCGATCGCCGACGCCCCGCCGGTAAACGGAGTTCTGAAGTTCTTTACCACGCTGGATGACTCGTTGATGGAACGGCTGCAGCACGAGTTCCCCAAAGCGCATTTCGTTAAGGCGTTCAATTCGGTGGGCAACCGTCAGTTCGTGAATCCGCAGTACAAGGCCGGAAGGCCGACGATGTTTATCTGTGGGAACGATGACGGGGCCAAAGTGGTGACGGCGCAAATTCTGGAGCAGTTCGGCTGGGAGACGGCGGACATGGGCAAAGTGGAATCGGCGCGCGCCATTGAACCGCTATGCATGTTGTGGTGCGCGCTCGGGTTCACCAAGAATGAGTGGACACACGCGTTCAAGCTGCTGCACCAGTAACTGCGCGCGCGTCGCGGCCGCAGAACCGGATTCACCGTATACTGAGGGAGCGATGGCAACCAACAAAACATTCTATTTGGAAACATTCGGCTGCCAGATGAACGCCCATGACTCCGAAAAGGTGATCGGCACACTGCGCCAGGAGGGATACCGGCAGGTGGAGACCGAGGAAGACGCCGGGCTGATCCTCTACAACACGTGCTCGATCCGCGACAAGGCGGAGCAGAAGGTCTTCAATCGCCTGAACGACTACAAGAAGCTGCATAAGCAAGGGAAGCGCTTCGGCGTGCTGGGCTGCGTGGCGCAGCAGGAGGGCGAAAAGATCTTTGAGCGGGCGCCGTACGTTTCGCTCGTTTCGGGGTCGGCCAGCTACCGCAAGCTGCCGGAGATGTTGACGCGGCTGGAAGCCGGCGAAAGCCGCATCACCGGCCTCGACGACCGGCAGACGGACGAGACCTTCGAGACCGAGTTTACGGCGCGGCAGAATCCCTACCGCGGGTACATCACCATCATCGAGGGATGCGATAAGTTCTGCTCTTACTGCGTGGTGCCCTACACAAGGGGCAAGGAGCGCAGCCGGAGCTCGTCGTCGGTGCTCGACGAGGCGCGGCGGATTGCCGACCTGGGTTACACGGAGATTCAGCTCCTGGGCCAGAACGTGAACAGCTACCGCGACCCGGAAGGGAAGTCGAGCTTCGCCGAACTGCTCGCGGTGGTGGGGGAGGTTCCCGGCATCCGGCGCGTTCGCTTTACCACGAGCCATCCCCGGGACTTTACGCGGGACATTGTGGAAGCCATCGACCGCGTGCCGACCCTCTGCGACCATGTGCATTTGCCGATACAATCCGGGTCGGCGCGGGTGCTCAAGAGGATGGCGCGGGAGTATACGCCGGAGTGGTACCTGGAGCGGATTGCGTGGATCAAGGCGGCGCGGCGGCCGATTTCGCTTTCGACAGACATTATTGTTGGCTTTCCCGGCGAGACTGAAGACGATTTTATCCAGACCATGGATCTGCTGGCGGAGGTCGAATACGATTGTGTCTTCGCCTTCAAGTACTCGGCGAGGCCAAATACTCCCTCACTGGTGATGATCGACACGGTGCCGGAGGAGGAGAAAGGGAAGCGGCTTCAAGTATTGCTTGAAAGGCAGAGGGAGATTCAGAGGGCTAATTATTCCAAGCAGATTGTGGAGATTCTTGAGGTAATGATCGAAGGGGCGAATGCGCAGAGGGGGCAGATAGCAGGCCGCAGCACACAGAACAAGCCGGTGAACATTAACTGGACGCAGCCGATTGCGCCGGCGCCGGGAAGTTACCTGCGCGTGCGCATCACCGGAGCGTATCCTAACAGTTTGATTGGCGAAATGTTCTAAGATAGAAGGCTCGACCGGGGGAATCCGATGGATGAGGAACAGGCAGTCGGACGGATCCGAAACACCGCCGAGGGCACCCACGGCAGCGAGATCGAAGTAAGGATCCGCGGCCTGATGATGGACCCCTCCACAAACATGCCAATTGTGGTGCTGAAGGATGTGGGGTCTGAGGCAGTGATGCCGATCTGGGTGGGCATCTTTGAGGCCAATGCAATCGCGCTCGAGATCGAGAAGATGACGGCGGCGCGCCCCATGACGCACGACCTGACGCGAAACCTTGTCCAACACTTAAATGGTGAGCTGGAGCGGGTTGTCATTACAGAACTTAAAGACGACACCTTCTATGCGGTTTTGTGGATGCGGCAGGGAGACGAGCAGGTGGCAGTCGATGCCCGCCCTTCGGACGCCATCGCGCTGGCGTTGCGCGCCGATTGCCCGATCTATGTGGCGGATAAGGTGATGGAGAGCGCCAAACTGAACACCAGCGGCCCGCCCGAAGGGCCCACAGCGGAGCAATTGCGCGGATGGCTCGAGGGGCTGAACGACGAAGACCTCGGCCACTACAAGATGTAATCCATCCACGACTTCCAGAGTTGAGCAATCGCGTTGCGAGACACAGCGAGATGGGCGTGCGCTCCTGGAGTTCGTCGGTAGATGCAACGATCAAAGAAGGGAAGGCGGAAAAGGGAGGCACCCCGCTAGAGCGTTCAGGGCCATAGAGACAGGCGGAGCAGTTGCTTCCGGCTTTAGTTAACAGAATATCTGTTATCGGACATTATGTATCTGCCGGTCAGTTCCGGACCTCGGCCAGGAGCTGCTCGACTTCGGCCTTCTGATCGGCCGACAGCGGAAGAATCGGCGCTCTCGGGCGCCCACCGTAATAGCCATTGAAGTCACAGGCGTACTTGATTCCCGCCAAACCCATCCCGCTCACAATGCGAGTGCCGGCGGCGAGAATCCGTTGCTGCTTTTCTTCCGCGAGCTTCAGGTCGTGGTCCTTCCAGGCCAGGTAAATTTCCTGGCAGGCCTGAGGAGCGAAGGCGGCGAAGGCGACGATGGCGCCGGAGGCACCGGCCTCGAGGGACGCTAGCATGGATCGTTCGGCACCGGTGAGAACCTGGAAGCCCAATTCCCTGGCGCGCGTTTTGACCGGGGCAGGCGGCGGGGCGGTGGCAATGGCGACGCCGCTGGCCAGGTCGCCGGCGGAGACGAAGGTGGCGGCGACTTCCGAACCAGGTTCGCGACTGGGAGGAAGCATCCGCGCCGTGGCCGCTTCAAACACCGGCGTGACCTGCACCGTGCGCCTCGGAGCGTTTTGCGTGGCGGCGACTGTTTCGCGGATCCGCTCCACGTTGCCGCTCGAATCTTTGATGCCGATGATGTTGGGATGCTGGGCCAGCTCCGCGATGATTTCGACGGGGATCTCGGTGGGGACGAACTTGGGAATGTGGTACAGCACCACCGGCAGCGGCGAGCGGTCGGCGATGCTGCGGAAGTAGTGAAGGACGGCGGCTGGCGACACCTGCCCGCCGTAGTAGCTGGGCGGGCGAACGATGACGGCATCGTAGTTGAGGGTGGCCGCGAACTCCGCCAGCTCGAGCGTTGCGCGGACGCTCTCACGGCCCACGCCGGCGATCAGAACCTTCTCCGGCGCGGTGGCCTCGACCGAAGCGCGAAGAACGTCGCGGGTCTCTGCATCGTTTAGCGTAACGGCTTCGCCGGTTGAACCGAGGACCACCATTCCCGCAAGCAGGCTGCGCGAGTAGCGCGCCAGGTTGGCCTCGATCTTGCGAAAATAGATGCGCTCATCGGGGTAAAACGGCGTGGTGACCGCGGCAAATACGCCTTCCAGAAGCATTTGTTTATTGTAGAGCCAGCCGCGGAGCTGACGAACGCTTTTCCCTTGCGCCCGCGCGATTCGATTGGCCGCACGAACCAATGCGGTGTATGTTGGAAATCACTCGGCATGAGGCGCACGGCATCTGGATCGCCTGCTGGCGGCGAAGCGCTGACGGCGAACCGACGAGGGCGCAGGAGCCGGATCGATGGACACATTGATGCACACCGAAGTGAGGGAGCGGAAGGCGCCAACGCTTGCCGGCCAGGCCGCGTCGTTTTTTCTGCATTCGCTTTTGGCGCTGGCCTCGTGGGCCGCGCTAATGCTCCTCGGCTACGCGGTCAATCCGGTGGGCATTCCGCAGTGGGTGATTCTTCTGTTGTCGCTGGCCGTGCCGCTCGCCGTAGGATTGATCGTCGCTCGAATTCGCCCCAGCGAAATGGCGACCGCAGTGTGGCTGGTGGGGTTGATTTGGGCGATGATCGTGGGCATCTACGTGCTGGACCTGCCAACGGGGCCTGATCGCTGCTTCCAATGCACCGCGACCGAGAAATTGTCGCGGACGTTCTTCAGCCTGCCCAATCCGAGCGGGCTGATCGACGACGATGGACCCTTCGTAGGCACATGGCCGGCGGCGGCGCTGGTGGGCTACTCGATCGGCGCGTGGCTGGCGATGCGGCGGCGGCGAGTGGGACCATAGAGCCGCGACTTCCCTTCTCCGATCTTTCAATTTATCCGGCAACCTGCTGAGTAGCGGTACGGAGATTCGAACGAGCCATCACCGTCCGTTTGCCGAGTGCAGCGCCTGCAATGCGTAGACGTTTATGGAATGCTTCTGCATGGAGGCAATGCCGTCCGCAGCGGCCTGCGCTGCAGCAAGCGTGGTGATGGTGGGAACGCGCGCGAGGACAGCGGCGCGGCGAATGGCTTTCTCGTCGAAGAGCGCATCCTGGCCGCGGGGCGTGTTCACGACCAACTGAATGCGCTTCTCCTTGATCAGGTCGACGGCGTTGGGCCGGCCCTCGTCGACTTTGAAAACACGCTCGACGATGAGGCCCGCGCCCTCGAGCACGTTGGCGGTGCCTTCCGTGGCGACGATTTTGAAGCCGAGATCGACGTAGCGGCACGCCAGCGGGATGACGGCTTGCTTGTCGTGATCGTTCACGGTAAAGAAGACCGTGCCGCCGGTGGGCAGCAAATGGCCGGCCGAGAGTTGCGCTTTGGCAAAGGCCTCGCCGAATGTGGACGCGACTCCCATCACCTCGCCTGTTGACTTCATCTCAGGGCCGAGTACGGTATCGACGCCGGCAAACTTTGACCACGGGAAGACGGGTGATTTGACGTAGAAGTGCTCGCCGGTTTCGAGATCCTTGCCGGATTTGAGTTCGTCCGGCAGAAGCTCGCACAGTTTGCGGCCGGTCATAAGGCGCGCGGCGATCTTGGCCAGCGGCACGCCGGTGGCCTTCGAGACGTAAGGAACGGTGCGCGACGCGCGGGGATTTACCTCGATGACGTAGACGTGGTCACTGCCCTGATTGTCGCGCTGGATGGCGAACTGAATGTTGACGAGGCCGACCACCTTGAGCGCGAGGGCCAGCTTGCGCGTGTAAGCGCGCAGGGTTTCAAGCGTCGACTCGCTGATGCCGACGGCGGGCAGAACGCAGGAAGAGTCGCCGGAGTGAATGCCGGCCTCCTCGATGTGCTGCATGATGCCTGCGATGAGAACGTCTTTCGAATCGCAGAGCGCGTCGACATCCACTTCGATGGCGTTTTCGAGGAAGTGGTCGATGAGGACCGGGCGCTCCTGGGAGTACTCGACAGCCTGGCGCATGTAGCGGCTGACCGCGTCGGCGTCGTAGGCGATGACCATCGCGCGTCCGCCGAGCACGTAGCTGGGGCGAACGAGAACGGGATAGCCGATTTGCTCGCCGACAGCGAGCGCCTGGTCGACGTTGATCGCCGTGCCTCCGCGCGGTTGGGGAATCTTCAAATCTTCAAGCAGTTTGCCGAACTGCTTGCGATCTTCGGCGAGGTCGATCGATTCCGGCGAGGTGCCGATGATGGGCACGCCGGCCGCAAGAAGGCGCTGCGCAAGGTTCAATGGCGTTTGCCCGCCGAACTGCACAATCATTCCGATCTTCGCGCCGGACTGCGCTTCGTGCTGGTAGATGGCCAGCACGTCTTCCAGAACCAGCGGCTCAAAGTAGAGGCGGTCGCTGGTGTCGTAATCGGTGGAGACTGTCTCAGGATTGCAGTTGACCATGATGGTCTCGTAGCCGTCGTCCTTGAGCGCGAAGGCCGCGTGGCAGCAGCAGTAATCGAACTCGATGCCCTGGCCGATGCGATTGGGGCCGGAGCCGAGAATGATGATTTTGGGTTTCGAAGTCGGCGGCGCTTCGTCCTCTTCCTCATAAGTGGAGTAGAGGTAGGGCGTCATCGATTCGAATTCGGCGGCGCAGGTATCGACGAGCTTGAAGACGGGGCGGATGCCGTGCCCCTCGCGCAGTTCCCTCACCTGCTGCACGCCCGCATTGCCTTCGAGCTTCCATTCCGTGGCGATGCGCTCGTCGCTCAGGCCGAGGCGCTTGAGCTGGCGCATTTCCTCTGGGTCAATTTCCAGTGGGGTCGTACCCGAAATGGCCGCCTGCGCCAGCGTGACTTCGCGTAATTGGTGCAGAAACCATGGATCGATTTTGGTAAGGCGCGCGACTTCACGCACGCTGAGTCCGCGCTCAAAAGCGTAGCGGATGTAGCCGAGGCGCTCCGGCCGCGGCGTGACCAGCATCTGCGTCAGGCGGCGCGGCTCCAGGATCTCAGCTCCGGTCTTCTTGCCGGTTTCAAGCGAGCGCCAGGCTTTCATCAGCGACTCTTTGAACGTGCGGCCGATCGCCATCACTTCGCCTACCGATTTCATCTGGGGCCCAAGCGTTTCGTCGGCGCCGGGAAACTTTTCGAATTGCCATTTGGGAATCTTGACGACGACGTAGTCGATGGTCGGCTCGAAGCAGGCGGGCGTTTTGCGCGTGATGTCGTTGGGAATCTCGTCAAGCGTGTAGCCGACGGCGAGCTTGGCGGCGATCTTCGCAATGGGAAAACCGGTAGCCTTGGACGCGAGCGCCGAGGAACGCGAGACGCGCGGGTTCATTTCGATGATCGTCATGCGGCCGTCCTGCGGGTTGACGGCAAATTGAACATTGGACCCGCCGGTTTCAACGCCGATTTCGCGCATCACGGCGATGGCTGCGTCGCGCATCTTCTGGTACTCGCGGTCGGTGAGCGTTTGTGCCGGCGCCACGGTGATGGAGTCCCCGGTGTGCACGCCCATGGGGTCGAAGTTTTCGATCGAGCAGATGATGATGACGTTGTCGGCGAGGTCCCTCATCACTTCGAGCTCGAACTCTTTCCAGCCGAGCACGCTTTCTTCCAGAAGGCACTCGTGGACCGGCGAGAGATCGAGGCCTCTAGCCAGGATTTCCATCAACTCCTCCCGGTTGTAGGCGATGCCGCCGCCGGTGCCGCCGAGGGTGAAGCTGGGACGAATGAGCACGGGGAATCCGAGCTTGCTGGCGAAGTCGAGGCCGTCTCGCAGGTTGTTGATCAGCGCGGAGCGCGGAACGTCAAGCCCGATGCGGATCATCGCATCCTTGAAGAGCAGTCGATCTTCGGCTTTCTTGATCGCTTCGAGCTTGGCGCCGATCAGTTCCACGTTGTAGCGGTCGAGAACGCCGGTGTCAGCAAGATCGACGGCGAGGTTGAGCGCGGTTTGGCCGCCGACGGTAGGGAGAAGCGCGAATTTGCCGGAGTTGGGGCTCGCGGCCAGCATCTCGGCTTCAATGCGGATAATCTCCTCTACATATTCGTGGGTGAGCGGCTCGATGTAAGTGCGGTCGGCCAGATCGGGATCGGTCATGATGGTGGCCGGATTCGAGTTGACCAACACGACCTCGTAGCCCTCCTGCTTGAGGGCTTTGCAGGCCTGCGTGCCGGAGTAGTCGAACTCAGCCGACTGGCCGATGACGATGGGGCCGGAGCCGATCACGAGAATCTTCTGAATGTCATTTCTGCGTGGCATTTCGTTGGGCCGATTCCTCTGCTCTCTTCTTGTTACTACTGATGATTTGCCGGAATTCTTTTTGACTTGTCGTTACCCATGCGCAATCCGCACCATTCAGGCCAAGAATTACCCAGAGATTGCCAGGGTGAACGAGACCAACCAAATCTTCGCCGACGTTCAACTCAGTTTGGCTGGTCTGAAACATTGGGAAGACTGCTTTGAATGAATACTTGCCTGGCGAAGCAGCAACTCGAAAGCGTCCTTCGCTGTCTGTCTTCGTCTGCAGTGTCGAACCTTGTTCGTTGACGAGCGAGACAACGACTCCGGGCACAACGACTCCGAATGGACCAAAGACCTTTCCCTCGACACGGGAAACCGCAACATGGCCGGGATACACACAATCGACGATGCCCTGCGACCGCGCAAACTGAGACGACGGCAATGAGATCAACGCCGTGAGTACGACCGCACTCAAAAAACAGCGGAGCCAAATGCCCCGCTGCTTTGAAATTCCGAAAATGGTTTGCGTCGCGTTCTTCATCCCTTCCACTCCTCCATCATCTGCCGGAAGTCGCGAAACAGATAATGCGAATCGTGCGGGCCAGGCGCGGCTTCAGGGTGGTACTGCACGCTGAAGAGCGGCAGAGTCTTGTGGCGCAGGCCTTCAAGGGTCTGGTCGTTCAGGTCCACGTGAGTCAGCTCGACCTCGTTGGCATTGATCGAGTCGGGATCGACGGCGAAGTTGTGGTTGTGGGCAGTGATTTCTACCTTGCCGGTTGCGTTGTTGCGCACAGGATGATTGCCGCCGTGATGGCCAAACTTGAGCTTGTAGGTGCGTCCGCCGAGCGCCAAGCCGCAAAGCTGGTGGCCCAGGCAGATTCCGAAAACCGGCACGCGGCCCATCAAACCCCGGATCGCGCGGACGGCGTAGTCGACCGGCTCGGGGTCGCCAGGACCGTTCGAAAGAAAGACGCCGTCGGGCTTGAGGGAGAGCACGTCTTCGGCAGTGGTCTCTGCAGGGACCACGGTCACGCGGCATTCGTCACGCGTTAACATGCGCAGAATGTTCTGCTTAATGCCAAAATCGTAAGCTATTACATTCAGAATTTGTTTACCCGCCTGAGGCTTCTGAATGAACCCCTCGGACAGCAGCGTCTCCCCCATCTGGCTGCGCGGATCGGAGGCGTCGAACTGGTAGCTAGCCTTCGTCGAGACCACGCGCGCCAGATCGGTACCTTCCATCTTGCGGATGCTCTTTGCCCTCGCGACCAGCACGTCGGGGTTCGATTCTGTGGTCGAAATGACGCCACGCATCACTCCGCGATCGCGCAGATGGCGAACGAGGGCGCGCGTGTCGATTTCGGCCAGAACCGGGACGGCATAGCGCTCCATGTATTCGTCGGTGACCTGCTCGGAGCGCCAATTGGAGCTGATGGCGGAGAATTCGCGGACGATCAGGCCCTCGATGTAGGGCCGAGCGGCCTCATTGTCGGCGCGATTGGTGCCGTAGTTGCCAATTTGAGGGTTGGTGAGGACGACAATCTGGCCGGCGTAGGAGGGGTCGGTGGCGATTTCCTGGTATCCGGTGAGAGAAGTATTAAAAACGACCTCGCCCTGGCATTCGCCCAGGTGTCCATGGCCGTGGCCGCGGAAGATGCGCCCGTCTTCGAGCGCGAGAATGGCCTGCATCGCCTCTCCGAGGAGTGGATTCAATCGATTTTAGCAGCTTTTTCGGACGATTTTTGTCCGGTTTTCCACGGGGTCACTTCGGGATCAGCGGATGACACCGGCATCGCGGGTGGGCCAGTAAACAAAGATGGCCTTGCCGTAGATGAGGGCGCGGTCGACAGGGCCAAAATCGCGGCTGTCGGAGGAGATGGAGCGGTGGTCGCCCATGACGAAATAGTTGTCAGGGGGAAGGATCGTCTCGTCCACGGAGCGATTGTCGCGGTACTCGGGCGGCACGTACGGCTCGGGAACGAGCTTGCCGTTCACGAACACGCGGCCGTGCTCAACGCGAAAACGATCGCCGGGCAGCGCGATGATGCGTTTGATGTAGCTCTTCTCCGGATCGCGCGGATAGTGAAAGACCACGACGTCGCCACGATCGATGGCGGTGAAGTGGTAAACGAATTTGTTGATGAAAAGACGGTCGCGGTCCTCGAGGCGCGGCAACATGCTGGTGCCTTCAACGCGGACGGGCTGATAGAGGAAGGTGATGATGAGGACGGAAGCGACGGCGGCAACGGCCAGATCGCGGACCCACAGTAGGATGCCCGCGGACTTCTTCTCCACGGACGAAGATCCCTCCGCGGGGGTCGAGGACGACGGGCCCGGAGGTGCGGCTAAAGGACTTGCAGTCAGTGCAGCGGCTGCCTCAGGACGCGCGCTGGACTCAGAAATTGAAGTGTCGTTTGAAGCAGTTGCCATCTTTATCCAGATTACTCGGAACTGAGGCGTTATGCACTTGCGAGGCACCGCAAATGTTGATAAAGCGTGTTCCGGTCGATGAATCGGTCCAGATCGATCAGCCCAGAATGTGCAACCCGATTCGACGAGCGCACCGCAGAGGATTTGGAACTGCCCTGCATTCGCCGCCCACGGTTTCATATGACCATTTGGTAATACCTCTTTAGGTGGATTGTTCGGTTACCAGAGAAATAGTTCAATGACGGAAGTACTGGAACTCCACTTAAATCCTGCCAGTGACCCGATCCCGCGGAGGACCATGGACCCCTACATAGAATCCACCCAAGTTGCATTCGTGCCCGGATCCAGTCTTCGGACCTATTCACCGTTTTCGCTGTCTCGGCTTGCATTGCCAGCCCTATGCGTTGCAATCGCCGTTTCCGTGGGTACCGCAACAGGAATCTCGCTGGCGATGGTTAACGCGCCAAATGGAGTTGTAGAGGCGTCAAGCAGTTCAGTTCGGGCCAGCTCAGTGCGGGCCGAATCCGGGACCAAACTTGCCGCAAAGTCCAATGCGGCGCCCATCGACCAAACAGCGGGAAGCGCTCCCCTGGCTGCCAGCCCTAGCCAACTGGTCGCCGATAATGGACATTTGGCGCTGAAGGCCGGCGCCCCGCGCCTCTCGACGGCAAATCCGGCCGGAAAGGCCCGGCCGTCGTCTGCGGCACAAATTGCCTTTAGCAATCCGCCGGATGCGGCGGAGCCTGCAATCTTCAGGCTTGCCGGCAAGGAATGGCCGGTCGCAAGGCCGATATTCATTGCGGTTTCCGCGCCAGTGCGGCATCAAGTGGCCAGCGCTTCAGTGGCTGCTCCAACTGTTCTGGATCCGACACGATCGAGCATTGATAACGCGGCAAAGCCTGCGAGCCGCTTCATTGAAGGGGACCTTACGATTGCGGCCTACGACGCAACGACTGGGATGGTTCAAGCCAGTGATGGCAGAACGTTCATCCTGGGCACAACAGTGGCCGCCGGCAACGCAACCTCGTGGGACGAGTACCGTTCCGGTGTGCACTACAGGTGCGACCAGAGTGGAAGTTGCCTGCTGATGCGTGCCGGTGCAGTGGCGCCGAGCGCGAGACTCATCTAGAAGAATTGAGCTTTAAGGAGGCCGCCTGCACGCCTGCGCCGTTGCCGGTGCTGCGCGCCCAAGAGGAATCCCCTATTCGCAGCCGAGGCTTCCCGGCGGGCACATAATGCGCGGACGGTGGTTCGTGATTGGTCTGGGCTGTTCGGCAACGGGGACAAAGGTTGGTGCGGCTCCAGGTTCTGTAACACCGGCTAGATTCTCTTCCTCCAGCACCAGGGGACGCTGCAGGACCATCTCCACCTGAATGCCAGCTTCGAGGTCCACATCGGCGCCGCGGGTGAAGAGCGTTGCAATGCCGATTGCCGCGGCGCCTCCTGCCAATCCGGCAAGGCCGCCGGCAATCGGATGGCCGGAACCGAGACCGCCAATGGCTCCAATGGTTGTACTCGTTGGAAGTGCAATCTCCGCCACAGTGGCCGCGTTGCGACCCTTATCGCTATCCTGCGAGATGGTTCCCTCGTTGTCTGCCGCTACGGATTGGTGTTTTGCGCCGGGCACGCTGCTAATCACCCCTGGAACCTCAACAACAGACCCGTTGGGAAAGATGATGCAGGTAAAGTGCATATCGAGCTGCGCCTTGCCCTTTACATGGCCGGCGCGCTGCACTCGGTCAACAACGCCCTGCACATAGACGCCTGCCGGGATCAACACCCGATTGCCGATCACGACTGGGAAGGTCGATGAAAGATAAACGCCGTCGCCCGGTTTTGCGCTTCGGGTATCGATCGAACTGCGCAACTGCAAAAGCACCTTGGTACCGGCGGGGACGGTGTAGGTTTTCTTCGCGGGCGTAGCGTTTGCCAGGCCGACCGGGTCTGCGGATGTCGCCGCCGGGACCGCGGGTTCGGTTGGCGCCGCAGGCTGTGCGGGTGCGGCGGGAGCTGCGGGGCTCGAGGCTGGCGGAGTCGCTGGCTGAGTCTCTGCCGGTGCGGGTGCAGTCTGGTCCGGGGGAGCAGGTGTTTGAGCGGCGCACAGGCTGAGGCCAACGGCCATCAAGCCAATCAAAACCGCTGCCGAATACGGATTCCGCTGCGCGGACATGCAGCCCTCCTTCGCCCTGATGGATAGACGAAACTCCCGCACACAAGGATAGCCCGACTTCGCATGGCGCGTACATGAAAAGTGTGAACGACGCGGCGAGAAGGCAGTGTGCGCGTTACCATGCGAGAAAGCGATGCCAACGAAAGCCAAATCAACTGAGGTAGGTTCCGGACAGGCACCCGGCCGGTTTAGTGCGGCTTATCGCGTGCTGGAAGACGCGATCGCGGCGCAAGCCTTCCCAGGGTGCGCATTTGGCGTGTTGGCCGGCGGCGAGGTCGCGCTCCCAGCGCCGCACTTCGGCGCGCTGGGACGCTTCACATACGAGCGGGAATCGCCGCCGGTGACGCCGGAGACAGCGTATGACGTGGCCAGCCTGACGAAGGTCGTGGCAACCACCGCCGTCGCGATGTTGCTGGTCCAGCGGCAGCAGCTCGACGTTGACACGCTGCTTGGCGACGTGTTGCCGGGATTTGTCGTGGGTCGCGCCCCTGGGGACATGGCGCGCAAGGTGACGCTGAGGCATTTACTCGCCCACAATTCGGGTTTGCCGGGTTACGTGGAGCTCTTTCGTACCGCGACTACGCCGGAATCGCTGTTCCGCGCCTGCCTGGAGTTGCCTCTGGAGGCTGAGCCGGGAACGCGGGCCGAATACTCCGACCCCGGATTCATTCTGCTCGGCAAGGCGCTCGAGGTGCAGACTGGCGAAGCCCTGGATTCCTGGCTCAGCCGTGAGGTGCTCGGGCCGCTCGGGATGACTTCCACGGGCTTCTGCCCTGCCCCGGCACTTCGCGACACGATTCCACCGACAGAAGAGGACACCTGGTTCCGTCATCGCCTGATTCAAGGCGAGGTGCAGGATGAAAACGCGTCGGTGCTCGGGGGTGTAGCGGGACACGCAGGGCTCTTCTCGAATGTTGCCGACCTTCTGCGATTCGCGGCGGAGATTGTCGGCGCGGGAGCCGCCGGAAGGTCCAGCGGAGCGCCGAACCTCTTTGAAGCAGCGACGGTGAAACAGTTTACACAACGACAAGCACCTGCGGGTAGCTCCCGGGCGCTCGGGTGGGATACGCCCTCGGCGAACTCGTCGGCGGGCAGGCATTTTTCGGGCCATTCTGTCGGACACCTCGGCTTTAGCGGCTGTTCGCTTTGGATCGACCTGGAAGCGGCTGTGGCTGTCATTTTGCTAACCAATCGGACTTTGCCCGATCGAAAGAATCAGTTGATCCGCGAGGTACGGCCGGCCTTTCATGATGCGATTCGCGAAGCCCTCCAAAAGTAAGGCTTGGCGGTTACGAAAGCTGATGCTGGCTGGCTAAATTTGTGTAGGGGCTTGCGCGGGTTTATAGATACAATCAATGCTGGGGTCTGACGCGATGCTACCAAGCACTACGCTGCAGGAGATGGCCGGCTCCCGATCGAAGGACAATCACAACGACCAGGCCACCCTGCTTCAACAACTAACCACCGAGAGCCAGAACGAGGCTTCTCAAGGGCTCGATACCAAGTCTGCGCTCGAGATCGCTCGCATCATTAACCACGAAGACGCGAAGATCGCCGCGGCTGTGAAGAAGGCCATCCCTGAAATCGCCGACGTGATCGACCAGGTGGCGCGAAGCCTGCGCGATGGCGGCCGGCTGATCTATATCGGCGCGGGCTCCAGTGGACGGATTGCCGCACTGGACGCGTCGGAGTGTCCTCCCACCTACTCCACTGCGCCGGGACAAGTACAGTACATTATGGCCGGCGGGCCCAAAGCGCTGGCGTCGGCTGTCGAGGTGAATGAAGACTCCGAAGAACTGGGCCAGCGGGACATCGCGCGCCGCCGTCCCACGCGCAAGGATGTGGTGGTCGGTGTTTCGGCCTCGGGACGAACGCCTTACGTGGTTGCCGCAGTCGCCTATGCCCGCGCTCGCGGGGCTCACACCGCAGCCGTGACCTGCAATCAGGAAACGCCATTGTCGCAAGCCGCGGACATCACCGTCGTGGCCGATGTGGGCGCCGAAGTGGTCTCCGGTTCCACGCGCATGAAGGCCGGCAGCGCGCAGAAGATGATTCTGAACATGATCACGACGGGCGCCATGACGCGCCTGGGCTATGTGTACGAGAACCTGATGGTGAACGTGCACATGCAGAACTCGAAGCTGGTGGAGCGCGGAATTCGCATTCTGATGTCCGCCTGCAACATTGATCGGGCAATGGCCGTGGACACGATCAAGAGCGCCGGGCGCAGCGTGCCGGTGGCGCTGGTGATGTTGCGAGCCAAAGTGGACAAGCCCGAAGCCGTGCGTCGGCTGGCCAAGTCCGACGGCAACGTCAGACTGGCCATCGAAGACAACGTGCTGGAACTTTAGAGGGCCTCAAGAAGGCCACAAAGCAGCTCACAAATCAAGTTGACGATCAACTCAATCGCAAGTGCTTGCCAGAGGCCGGGCTCCTTGTCCATCTTTACGGCAGAACGCGCTGAATGTGCAGGAAAAGAAGCAAGTTCAGCACAAGACCGATCATCAGCACGCCGATTCCAATCACAGCAATAACCTTGACCTTTCCGCTGAAGATCTTCAGATCTTCAAGAAGCTCCTGCTGCTCGAGCGTGTTGCGGTCGGTGGCTTCGCGAACCATCTCCAACTGATCCTCCACGCGCTTGAGCGACGCGTTCTGCTCCATCACTTGGTCGCGCAAGCCGCGATGCTGCGTCTGGAGCTCGGCCAGCCCTTCCTGGAAAGGCGTGAGATCGACCTTCGGTGGAGGCGGCGGCGCGTGCGGGCGCGGTGTGAGCACATTGGAGATCGCGGTGAGCACATTTCCTTCGAGCAGAGGCAGGAGCCGTTGCACGAGCGGCATCACCGTGCGAAACGCGTTCATGGCACGTTGCGCGCCGGAGGGCCCTTCCCCGCTCGTCGATCCGGGGAGAGCACGGCCTGGAAGGGGCGCTTGGATCCGGTTTCCAGGAGCCGGAGAGCCCAAGGGACGCCGGCCTGATCCCATTGGCAAGGGAGAACCCGTGGGGCGCAATTGCGGCGCGGATCTTGGGGATAGGGGATCACGATCAAAGGAGTCAATGCTCTCGGGCTCGTTCATAGGTATCCTTCTGCTGTCACATGGGGCAAACCTCATATATAGCTTATTTTGAGCCCGTTGGAAACTCCGATTTCTCGATTACGACCTTCGCCGAGCGAGCCAGCGTATGCTCGAAGCGAGGAAACGAGCGTGAAAGCACATGTAAGCCGAACGCTGCGCAGCGTGCAGCGAAGTATCCTGGCGGGAATCATCACCGTCGGACCGCTTTTTGTCACCTACCTGATCTTTAGCTTTTTGCTCGGCGAGTTGGCCAGCGCCGGATTGCCCGCGGTGCATTTGCTGGCTACGTTTCTCCCTGACGGCTGGTTCCGCTATCCGTGGATCCAGCCTGTGCTGGCGATTCTGCTCACGCTGGTTGTGCTTTATGTTGTGGGCCGGGTGACTTCGCTCGTGATCGGTCGCCAGGCCTTTGGACTGTTCGAATCGATGCTGGAGCGGCTGCCGTTCGTGGCCAAGGTCTACACGTCGGTTCGTCAACTGCTCGATACGATGATGGCCAAGAAGGACGCAAGCCAGCGTGTGGTACTGGTGGACTTCCCTATCGCTGGGCAAAAAAGCATCGGGTTCCTGACGCGAACCATGAGCGACGCAGAGACCGGACGGCCGCTGGCGGCGGTGTTGGTGCCCAACGCGATCAATCCCACGTCAGCATTTCTGCAGATTCTTCCCCTTGAGCGCGTGATCGAGACAGACCTGACCATGGAGCAGGCAATGAGCATGGTGATGACGGGCGGCGCGGTAGGACCGGAGACGATTCAGTATTCGAAGAAGGCGTGCATTGCGGCATCCGCGGATGGAGCGACAGCTCCGCCATCGGTATTGAAGTAAAAAAACAATGCAGGAGACAGATCGGTGGCGACTGGGCAGACGAGAAAGTGTCCGACCTCAATTACGATCCTCAGTTGGCTTTACATCCTCGTGGGAGTGGTGGGAACGGCTGCTCATTACGAGGACTTCAGGATGCATAAACCCATCGTGAATGAATTCGTGGGGATTACCGTGCTTGGAGCGGCGGCTGTGGTTGCTGGAATCTTCATGCTCAAAGGGCGAAGCTGGGCGCGGTGGTTAGCGCTGGTGTGGATCGCATCGCACGTCGTCATCAGCGCGTTTCATCCGCTGCAAGAGCTAATTATCCACTGCGCTCTGCTTGTACTTTTCAGCTATCTTCTCTTCCGGCGTGAGGCGCGAGAGTATTTCAGTGCGGCGTGATCGATTGCGTCATCAGTGAAGCAGCCCGGAGGGAATTTGATCTTACGGCATCGCGCCGGTTTCTTCCGTCGCAACGAGCTCTTCCTCGGCGTGTTCGCTCTCCACCGTGACCTTGCGCAGACTGATGTGATCGAACTGGGCCCAGATCAGTCCCGCAGGAATGACGCAGAGAAATGTTCCGAGCAGAATCGTAGTCGCGCAGGCGGTTGCGGCTTCCGGCGTTGCGCCAAACAAGCTGGAAAGCGCCGCGGCCACAAATGCGATCTGCGAGAACCACCCGAGGACAGGCAACTGAAGGACACTCACACTACCGCTGATCATCATGAGCATAACGCAGGTTGAAAAGCTCATCCCCGCGAGTGCGGGACTGGCCGTGAAGGCGTGCACAGTTTCGAGGTAGGCGAAAGCGATGATGCCCCACATGCTGAGCGAGAGTGACGCAGAAATGGCGAAGTCGGAGAGGGTGTGAATCACGTCGAGGCCCGCGTGAAAGGTCCTGATCTTGTGGCCGACTGCGTGGCCCATGCTCTTGGAAATAAGGCTAAGGGAGGACTCAAAGAAGCCGGCCACTGCGTTGCCCGACAAACGCACAGCAACAAGAAGCAGAACGCCGGCCAGCGTGGCGAGCAGCGCTCCAAAGCGGGCGAAGACGACGGAGAGAATCGGAAATCGCTCGATGAGCGGCGCGAAAAGATGGCTGAAGAATCCTGCATGACCGGGCGTCGCGGCCATGGCGGACTGGGGAATCCAAAGAAGAGCCAGCGAAAAAATGAGCGCCATGGAGCCGAAGTCGAAGAGCCGCTCGACAATGTAGACGGCGATCTGCGAGCCCAGCGGTTCTCCAGTCTTTTTGGCAATCAGGTAGGGGCGAACCGGATCGGCGAATCGCCCGATAAGCGCCACTGCGGTGAAGCCGATCATCTGTGTTCCCAAAAGCGAGAAAAGCGGGACCTTCTTGTTGTGGCGCATGAGCATGGTCCAGCGCACGGCGCGGAAGGCGAAGGCAAGGTAAATGCAGGCGATGCCTATGGCGATCTTGCGCCAATCGGCGCGGGCAACCTGAGCAGCAAAGATATGAAAATCGAAATGAATTCGCGATCGAGCCCAAAAAGCCAGGGCGGCCAGCGCAAACAACAGAATCAGGCCCAGAATCCATTGGCTCTTCTTCACGCGTTCTCCGTTTGGCAATGTGCGATCAATGTCTATGGGTATGTTCTCACGCGCCACGAGGGGGCCAGCGAAGAATGTGCAACCGTGTCCAAGCCGAGTCAATGGCTCGTTGCATCGTGAACAAACAATGAAGAAAGTTGCCCCGGTTAGTGCGGCAAAGTTGGCTGAGCGGCTGCGTCCTGCGCGGTGGTGTAATTGCGGCGGGCCTCCGCTTCTCGCGCCAGTACGCGACGATTGAACTCGTGAATCACGCGGGCGACGTAAGCCTGTGTTTCCCGGTACGGCGGAATGCCGTGATATTTGTCGACAGCTTCAGGGCCGGCGTTGTACGCAGCCAGCGCCAGCGCAAGATTGTCGTGGTAGCGGGTAAGAAGCGCGTCGAAATAGGTCGACCCGCCGCGCACATTCTGGTCGGGCTGAAAACTGTCTTTCACGCCGAGTCCGGCAGCGGTTCCAGGCATGAGCTGCATCAGGCCCCGCGCGCCGGCGCGGCTCACTGCGCGGGCGTTGCCGTCGCTCTCGGCCTTCACCACGCTGGCCAGCAGGTCTACATCCAGATTGTGATCGGCTCCGGCTCGCGCGAGCATCTCACGCAGGTCGCCTGCGGTTAGCTTTGCCGGCGTTTGCAGTTTGGGGGCGGACGCCGCCGGAACGGACGCCGGTGAATCGGGTACTTGCTCGAATGTGGCGATCTCCGTGGGCTTGAACTCGATGTAGCTGTCCTCTCCGGCGGTCAGGTACAGGCGAATACGGCCATCGACCAGCGCGTGATGATCGCATGGCTCAACGAAGCCGTTGCTCAGGGTCACACGTTCGCCAGCATGAGACAGGTTTGGCAGGCAAGCGAACACGGCGATCGATCCGAGCGCAAGAAGATTTCTTCCGCGCGCTCTTTTCCGTCGTTGAGCTTCTCTGTTCATGCTTTTGCCGGTGCTAGTTTTGCCAGAGCTGCTTCGAGAATCACTGCTACGCCGTCCTCATCGTTCGACGGCGCCTGCTTCCACCCGCGCGCCTTAGCCAGCGTGCGCAGCTCCGGGGCAGCGTTTGCCATTACGATTCCCTGCCCTGCCCATTCAAGCATAGTCGCGTCGTTCCAATTGTCGCCGATGGCCATGGTCTCCTCGCGATCCACACCCAGGCGCGCGGCGAGCCGTTCGAGCGCCCATGCCTTGGAAATGCCGGGAGGCAAGAGATCGAGAATCGACAGATCACGCTCCGGATACTCGGTACGCACGGCCTCACATTGCGGGCCCCACTCGCTTGCCTCCAATGCGTCCTCTGCATCCCTCATCCTGCTGATGCTTCCCGCCGCCATGCCCTGAATCGGATCTTCGCCATCGACGAGCGCAGATTCGAGCGGCTTCACGACTTCGATGGCATTTCTGTTGGTCTCGACCCACATCGCGATGCGGCCGTGCGCCGCTTCAAGGTCTTCGAGAACCAGCTCACCGCGGCCCGGACGATCGAATGTGAAGACGACGGTCCCGAAGGGACGGAGGACGCCGCAAAGCCCGCGCGCGACTCGCGCAGACATGTGGCAGCGGTCAATCACGTCGCCACCCAGGGTCGAGAGCACTGCACCATTGGACGCGATGAGGGGCGTATCCGCTCGGAGGCCAAGGCCTTCAAGGAGGGGTACGGTGTAGGCCGGACGGCGACCGGTGGCGATCGCCACCGTAATTCCCGCTTCCTGCGCCGCCCTCAGCGCCCGCGCGTTGCGTTCGCTGATGGTTTGCGAGAACGTCGGCAGCAGGGTGCCGTCCACGTCGATCGCAATGAGCCGCGGGGGAGAGTGCATGTATTCAGTGTAGTTGGCAGGTAGGAGAACGGCCGGCGCAAGCGCCAATGACCGAGCCAATCCGGTAATCTCATATCTATGGAACGGATCTGCAGCCAATGTCACGCGGTACTCGCCGAACAGACAAAGGCGGACTGGTGCCCAGCCTGTGGAGGCGCGCTGGTGGAGCGGCAAAGTTTGCCCGAATCTGGCAGCCCGAGCGCTCCCGTCGAAGTGGATTATCGCGGCATTGTGCTGCCACGGCGACATGCGATGGGCGGGATCATTACGCCGCAGTAGCGTGACTTACTCGTACCGCAACGCCTCGGCCGGCAGCACCCTCGCGGCCGACGACGACGGGTACAGCGTGGCCAGCAGCGAGATTCCAATCGAAACAACCGACACAATCACGCCATCGAGCACGCGTGGCGCAAAGGGCAGCGTATCGATCGAGTAGACGTCGGCGGACAAATGAATGAAGTGATAGTATCCGCCTGCCCAGGAGGCAAGGTATCCGAGAACGAGTCCGAGCGCGGTGCCGACAACGCTGATCAGCAGGCCCTCGAGAAGGAATATCCGCCGCACCTGGCCGGGATCGACGCCGAAGCTCATCATCACCGCAATGTCGCGCGTTTTTTCCATCACCATCATGGTGAGCGCGATAAGAATGTTGAGCGCGGCCACGATCACGATGAGCGCAATCACGATGAAGGTGACGACCTGCTCGAGCTTGAGTGCTCGAAAAAGCTCGCGATTCTCATCGGTCCAGTTCGTGGTCATGAACCCCTTACCCGCTGCCTGCTCGATGGCGTGCGCAATCTGCGGCGCGTTGTTGAGATTGTCGACTTTGAAGCTGATCACCGACAGCAGGTCGGGCTCATCGAAGAGGCGCTGCGCGTCAGCGAGGCGCAGGAAGCCCATCTGGGCGTCGTATTGATAAAAGCCCGAGTGGAAAGTGCCAGCCAGCCGAAAGCGCACGTACTTGGGAATCACGCCCATTGGCGTCATCTCGCCCTGGGGACTGATGATGAGCACTGAATCGCCAGTGGCGGCGCCGATCGTGTCGGCCAGGTCGCTGCCCAGTACGATCGGAGGCAGCTCCGCGTTTTGCGCGTTGGCGGGTGCGGGTTGCGGTTCGAGCGCCTGCACTGCGCTGGGCGTGGCCTTTGAGAGTAGATCGCTGACGTTCCGCTCATCGTCGGGCAGGATGCCTTCAATCATTGCACCGCCATCTCGCGCGCCGCGTGCCACCAGCACCTGCTCGTACAAGCCGGGTGAGGCCGCGACGACGTGCGGCACGGTGCGCAAACGCGCCAGGAGCGCTTGCCAATCGGGAATTCCGCGCCCGTCAATTTGCATCAACTGTACGTGCGCGCTGGAGCCGATCAGCTTTTCCTGCAAGTCGCGGCGCATGCCGTTGGTGATGGCGAGAGCGATGATGAGTGCCGCAACGCCAGCGGTCACTCCGGCGATGGAGATGGCAGTGACGACGCCGACCACGGCCTGCCGCCGCTTGGCCTTCAGGTACCGCGCCGCCACGTAAAGCTCAAATCGCATCGATATTTGCTTTCCCTGGGCCTACTGTCCCTGAGCGGGAATGATGGTCTTGGCCAGGCCTACATTGTCGTAGCGATCGTACGCGCGCACGGTGATCAGGTGCTCGCCGATCTTTCCCGCTTCCACGTCCAGCGAGATGGGAAACTCGTAGTGTTCGCGCCGGGAGTCGGAAATCTGCCCCGCCGGGTCGACGTACTGCCATGGTCCGGCATCGAGCGAGTATTCGGCGCGGGCGATGGCCGAAGTCGTGTCCTCGGCGTCGAAACTGACGAGAAACGGCTTGGGGCAATGCGTGCCGGCGCAGGTGATTTGCTGGCCGACGGCTTTCAGGCTTGTGACCGCGGGCGGCGTAGTGTCGATCACGAATCGATCGCTGATTTTTTCGCCCGTGAGCGCGTTGCCCGGCGAGTGGGAGATGGAGTCAGAGGCCACTACCTTGATGCGGTAGCCGCCGTCGGGAATCAGTGTCGCGTCGAAACTGTAGGCCTGGTCCTTGATCTTCTTCTTCAATGGCCACCACTCGGTGTCGCCATCGCTACGCATAAAAATCGCGTAAGACAGCGTGTCTCCGTCGTTGTCGTGCGCGGCCCAGCGCACTGTGACCGCGGTGCGATCCTTGACGGCCTGAAGCGGCTGGCTTGTGCCAGCGTCATACGTGATCCCCGAGCTCTGGTTTACCGTGGGGAAGGTGATGTTGATGGTTTGATTCTGGGAGAGGTTTACCTGCGGATTGAAGCGCGCGCCGGGAACCACAACAAGATCGTCGACAACGGGCGCGGAGTTTACCGGCAGATAGTTGACGCCGACGCTGCCCACCACGCCACCCGTGTGCAGCACCGCCTTCCACTGCAAGAAGCGTCCCGGAGGCGAGGCCACAGAGCTGTCCGCAAGCGGCTGCCAGTCGCTCCATCCGCGCACCGGCTGCTCGACGTTGCCGCTGCGAGTGAGAATGTCGTAGCCGGATGAGCCGGGCTCAATTTCGACGCGGCCAAAGCGGGCGAAGGCTCCGGCATCGAGAACGTCGCTGGCGTACTCGTGCGTTTCCGCCGCGCCCAGCTCGAACACCTTTCCGGTGTTGCCGGTGCCGATGAAGAGGCTCCCGGCGCCGGTTCCAGAGGGCGATTCCGCCGCGAGGCTCAACCCCTGCTGCGCCTGCAGATGAGCGACGTCAGCATAATTTCCATCGTCCTTGATCCGGTAGATTTGTCCGCGGTTTCCGCAGAGCGCGAGGAGGCCGTCGGGCCGGGCTACGAGCGCATAAACAATTGCGTCTTTGCTGGTCCAGAGCGAACGCGGCGCCTGGCCCTCGGTGAGAGCGAAGATCTCCGTTCCTTCCGGAACAGAAGCGCTGGCGTTGGCCGCCTGTAGCGACTGCGGCTGAACCACGGTGATCGAAACTGAGGCGATTCCCTGCACCGGCAGCGGAGGCAATGGGTTCCGGCTCTTGTCGCCCACGCATGCCGCATAGATGGTTCCGTTGGCGCCGATCGCAATGGACGTAATCTCACGACGCGGAGCCTCAAAAAGCACGTAGCCCTTGCCGTCCTTGTCGATCCGGTAGATCAGACCGGAGCCGTCAGAGCCTGCGATGAGATTGCCCTTCGCATCCCACGCCAGCGTGCGAATGTGTGCTTCGTCGCTCTTGAAGAACAATTCGGGAGCCACGCCCGGTTTTGTGGGATCGACGCGGTAGACCGCACCGGGATTGCCCGTGGCGATGTAGAGCCGTCCCGCCGAATCGAAGGTCAGATCCCAGATGTAGTGCGATTGCGCGCTTTGGGACGAGGCGGGTTTGCCGTCGCCGGCGCTTGCGTCGTCCGCCTTCGCAGCGTCAAAGACAATTGTGGCACCCGTCTCATCGACCTTGGCAGCAGCGTCTGGGTTCAGCTTGTAAACCTTGCCGCCCGGCACTGTCGCGGCGTAGAGCGAGCCGTCGGGCCCGAATCGCAAAGCCTGAATGCTCAGGTCTCTCGATTCGAACAGCGTGAACGGCTTTTCGCCGGGTTTCTCGCCAAGGCGCAGCACGGTTGCAGGTGAGCCGGTACCGGCGAAGGCATGGCCGCCTTTGTCTACGGCCAGCGACCACACGAAGGTCGACGGTGTGGTGAGCAATTCGGTAATTCCCGGCCCCTGACGCAGGTGACCGTCGCTCTCAATCGAAACGCCCGCAGGCGTACCCTTTTCAAACTCCTCCATCTGCGATTGCTGCCACAAGTGGGTTCCCTGAGCGGCGGCGCGCGAGCTTATCGAGGTTGCTCCAACAACGAGCGCCGGCAGGAGCGCGAGAAGCGTGGGTGCGGAATGGATGCGAAGGAAGCGGGAAGAAAGAAGCATTCTGCCGTTGAGTCTACTAGAGTTCAGTGCTTGCTATCGATGCACCGGCAGGATCGAGACTGAAGGGATGAAGTGACCAGCGAACCGCTTTCGACCGCTGTGGAAAACGAGTACCGAGTATGGCGAGCCCACTTTGGGCAGTTTTGCGAGGGAGTGGGGCGACACGCGCTTGTACGCCTCTGGCGAGCGATTTGAGCTATTTACTGTGTGTTAGCACACAAACTTCATGTAGTCAAATAAACTTCCTGTAGTATCAATACTACTTTTGCACAACCCGCACAGCAACCCAATCTTTTCCCTGCCAGGTGTTGCCAGTCGTATTTTCAGAAGACTATAGTCCGGTTAGTTTGGGGAGCCTACAATCGCGGTTTCGTTTTACCTCCACTATGCATGCAGTTGTTCCCAAGTTCACAGAGCTTCATCAACCAGCGGCGCCTGACAGGTGTAGCGCACGCGGACGGAGTGTCTCGTCATGGCATGGTATGCCTACTGCATCGGTGAAAAACAAGCATTTCCGGCTTTAGCCCGGCATCGCAAGCCGGTGGCGATGGAGTCGGTTTTTGGAGTCAGTGGCAATCAGGTTTTCCTTTATCCAGCAAGCGATCTAGCGGTGATCGTGAGCGAACACAACCCCCAGGAAACCCTTAACCAGCGGTCAGGTGTCGACCACGCACGTGTGATCGCCGACTGTTTTCAACACTCTACGGTGCTTCCCTTCCGCTTTGGAACCGTCTTCAACGACGACGAGTCGCTGCGGAAGTCTATCCGCTCCAATCAGCGTCAGTTCCTTGGAAATATCGACAAGCTGCGCGGCAGGACGGAGATGCACCTGAAGATCTTCGTTGACGATTGTTGCGGGCGCGAGGTCGAAAAGCGTCTGGGCGCCGAGGGCGTGGGCCGCGAATATCTCAGCAATCTGCGCGAGAACGCCTCGCGGGCGCGAGAGCGGCAGACGCGGGCTCGCGCTGTCAGCTTCCAAATGCATCGGCTTTTCATCCCTCTCGATGAGGAAGTGAGCTGCCGGCTGATGGATAACGGCAAGATGATGCTGGACATCGCCCATCTGATCGACCGCAAGTGTGTCGAACGCTACCAGAATAAGTTCATCACCACCAGCGCCGTGATGCGGGAGTGCCAGATGCAGCTTTCGGGTCCATGGCCGCCCTACCACTTTGTTCACCGGCTGACGCGCCCATCGCATGCGCCGTCCCAACCGGCGGCTTCGCATGTCGCGGCGGCGGCGCCGACGGTGCCCATGATGGAGCCCGCTCCGGCACTCGCGTAAGGGCGCAGAGACTGGGTATTCATAAACGCAAAAGCTCCAGTTTCGGCTGGGGCTTTTTGTCGAGCAACGGCTCGTCTACCTCTCCGTCCGCGGAATACCCTAATCTAGAAGCATGATTAACCGGCCTTTGAGCACGACGCAGAATCCCGCCTTCGATCTCCTTGTTGTGGGCGCCGGCCCCACGGGGCTGGCTTGCGCCATTGAGGCGCAAAAGGCCGGCTTTCGTGTGGCGCTGGTGGATAAGGGCTGCGTTTGCAACTCCATTTTTCACTATCCCGCGCACATGACCTTCTTCACCACCTCGGAGCGCCTAGAGATTGGCGGTATTCCCTTCCCTAGCGTGAATGCGAAGCCGACGCGAGGCGAGGCGCTTGAGTACTACCGCCAGGTGGCTGCTTACTACCGCCTGGACGTGCGCCAGTACCATCGCGTAGAGAGTGTGACGGGGGCTGATGGCGCCTTCACCGTGCACACCGTGGACCGTTTCGGCCGGCCCGGAGCCATCGAGGCACACAAGTTGGCCATCTCCACCGGCTACTATGACCTGCCCAATTGGATGGACATTCCCGGCGAGACCCTGAGCAAGGTTCATCACTACTATCACGATCCGCATCCGTATTACGACACGGACGTGATGGTCATTGGCGGCAAGAACTCGGCTGCCATCGCTGCCCTCGAATTGTGGCGAAGCGGTGCGCGCGTCACGCTCGTCTACCGCGGACCGGAGGTTCAGCCGCATGTGAAGTACTGGATCAAGCCGGACATCGAAAACCGCATCAAGGACGGCGAGATCAAAGCCTACTTTTCGACGCAGGTTGTGGAGATCACGCCCGACGCGGTAGTGGTGGAAACCCCCTCGGGCCGCAAGATACTGCCCAACGATTTCGTCTTCGCCATGACCGGCTACCATCCCGATTTTTCATTCCTTGAGCGGGTGGGTGTGCGCTTCGTAGGCGAAGACCGTTTGCCCGTGTGCGATCCGGAGACGCTGGAGAGCAACATACCCGGAATTTATCTCGCCGGCGTAATCGTTGCCGGCTCGCGCACCAGCGAGATCTTCATCGAAAACGGGCGCTTTCACGGAAGGCAGATCGCGGCGTCGCTGGTTTCCAGCGCAAAGCCGCGGGACGCGGCGGCTGACGCGGTTACTGCAGCCAATTCGATAGACTAAGATTCTGATCCGTGTTCGGGGGTGGATCCTTGCGCATACGCTGGTGGCCGCGATCCATTCGCTGGCAGATGCTGGCCGGCCTGGTGCTGCTGGAAGTGCTTTCCATTGGCCTATTCGCCGCACTGCTGGCGCGGCAGCAGAACAGCCGGACGAATCAGCGTGCGCAATATTGGCTCGGTTATGAGTCGACTGCTCTCGCCAATGAGTCCGCTGAGGCGCTTGAGCAACAGCGGCCAAATTGGGTGGACCTGGCTGTGCGCACGATCGTCGATGCACCGATTGTGGAGTCGGCGAAAATCATCAGCCCGTCAGGCGACGTACTTTTTTTCAGGAGCCTAAAAAAGGAACCTGAGGAAGTCAGCGCGGCCGAACGTGGGCAGATTCCTCTCGCCAGGCGCGATGAGTCAAGAATTTTCGAAACCGCGAACGGTGGATGGGAAGCAATCCGGCCTGTTTACACAGGGAACGATCTCCGCGGCTATGCCCTGGTGACGTTCGACCGAAGCGCTGCGCGCCAGCAGTTGGGTTCTATTTTGGATGACACGGCCATCTTCGGCGCCATCTGGGTCGTGGCTTCGGCGCTGCTGGTGCTCTTGATGGGGCGCGCCATTACTCAGCCTTTGGCGCTGTTGCACCGCGGCGCCGCCGCCCTCATGACATCGTCGGAAGACGGCAGCCGCTTTCCGCTTCCGGTCCGCGTTCACAACGAGATTGGCGACTTGATTGAGACCTTTAATCGCATGGTCGCGTCGCTGGCTGAGCAGCGAGCGGGATTGAACGATACGCTTTCCTTGCTCGACTCGATGCTGGCCAACGCGCCCATCGGACTGGCATTCGTCGACCACAAAGGGCGCATCGTGCGCGTCAACCAGATCTTCGCGGACCTGACGGGAGTATCCATAAGCCGTCATCTCGGCCGCACTCTGCCTGACTTGCTGCCGCAGACCGTTGCCACGGAGATCGAGGGCGCGGTACGACGCGTCTTTTCGAGCGAGGAGCCGGTGCGGAACCTGGAGCTGAATGGCGAAGGGGGCAAGCCAAGGCGGCCGTGGACCTGGCTGATCAGCGCCTACCCGGTGCGCACGACTCCGAATGAGGTGCGCTGGGTGGGGATCATCGCGCTTGACGCCAGCGACCGCAAGCGCAGCGAGGAAGCGTTGCGCCGGAGCGAAAAGCTCGCCGTGACCGGGCGCCTGGCCGCTTCTATTGCACACGAGATCAACAATCCTCTTGAAGCCATCACCAACCTTCTCTTCCTTCTGCGCAACTCCAACGATCTTCCCGATGCGGCGAAGCAGTACGTGACCATGGCCGAGTACGAAGTCCGTCGCATCACCGAAATCACGCAACAGACTCTGCGCTTTTACCGGCAGCCCACACAGCCGGGCCGGGTCACGATGGAGGAACTGCTGGACTCGGTACTGAATCTTTACCAAGGTCGCATCCACGCCCTCGACCTTCGCGTGGAGCGGGATTACGGCACTGGACTCACGTTGTTCTGCTTTGCCGGGGAGATCCGCCAGGTCTTTGCTAACCTGGTGGGCAATTCCATTGATGCCAGTAGCAGCGGAGGCCGGCTGGTGATCCGCGCTCGGCGCTCGCGGGACTGGAACAACCCTGAGCTAACCGGCATACGGTTCGTCGTTGCCGACACCGGCGTAGGCATGGAGACGGATGTGCGCGCGCATATCTTCGAGGCCTTCTTTACCACCAAGGAAGTGACGGGAACTGGCCTTGGGCTTTGGGTCAGCCAGGAAATCATCCTCAAACATCGCGGATCGGTGCGCGTGCGTAGCCGCATCGCGGCGCCGACGACCGCGCCCGCACAGAAGAATTCCGGAACGGTCTTTGAGATTTTTATTCCCGACGATCCGCATTTGGCCGGCTCTATGAATTCGGCGGCAGACTAACCCTTTCGCTTGAACGAAACTTCCAGAACGGTTTGCCTCGAACCGTGGGAGCATGCGGCCACTTTCAGGACGCCAAATAGGTACCCAAAAACATTTTTTCGTTTCACCTCTTGACGGCTCTGAGGTTTTGTGTGCTACAGTGTGTAACATTATGACCGGTAACACTCGATTCGATCACGATCCGGCCGAGCTCGGCGAACTGGAGCGCAGCGTGCTGCTCCTGGTCTGGCGTCGCGGCAACCTGACAGCCGAGCAGGTCCGCGAGGAACTCGGACGGCCACTCAAGGACTCAACCATTCGAACTGTGTTGCGGCGGCTCGAAGAGAAGGGCTACTTGTCTCACACGGTTGAGGACCGCACCTTCTACTACCAGCCAGCCGAATCGCGTCAGCGCGTGGCCGGCCGCGCGGTAAAGCGCATCGTGGACTGGTTTTGCGAGGGCTCAGTGGAAGCGCTGCTCGTCGGCATGGTGGACTCGAAGGTCCTGAACCGGGGTGAGCTGCGCCGTTTGGCGGAGCGCATTGCCGTGGCTCAGGAAACAGCCGGCGCAAGAAAGACCGCGCGCAAGAAGGAGGGGAAGCCATGATTCAATCCCAGTTGACCGTGCTTCTTGAAGCTGCGTTGCGCGCGCTGATTGCGGCGCTTGCGGTCTGGGCAGTGATACGCCTTTTGCGTATTAGAAACGTGCTGACGCAGAAGGCCACATGGGGACTGGTGCTGATTGCTGCCCTGGCCATGCCGCTGCTGATGCGCTGGCAGTGGGTCCCTACATGGGCCGCTGTGAACCTGCCCACTCCATCCTGGACGAAAATGGCCTGGGCAAAGATGGCTGCGCCCACGCCGTTCGCCGCACCTGTTCCTGCGGTTCACCCTTCGCCCACCGGCGAGCCAGATACGATCGCGCAGCCGCTCCCCCAGGCGACGGATCGCTTCCCTGCACCGGCCGTTTCGGGCAATGAGATTGAAGCGCCGCCGATGACCGCACGCGATGCCGCACCGATTCCAGCGCCAATTGCGACAAAACCCGCGGCCCCGCCAACAGCCCAGCCCGTGCCGATGAGCACCACTGGACTTTTGCTCGCGATCGCCTGGATTCTCTACCTCGGAGTGTGCGCCGCGCTGCTACTGAGGCTCCTCTGGGGTCTCGCATCTTCGCTTCGCCTTTGGATGGAGGCAACAGCGGTCGAATCCGTCTCTGACCTTGACCTGCCCGATTCCATCCCTGTGCGCTGGAGCCCGCAGATCTCATCGCCGGTCAACGTCGGCTCGGGTATTCTTCTGCCCGCGGACTACGTGGAGTGGGACGAAGAAAAACTGCGCGTCGTCGTGGCCCACGAACGCTCTCACATCCGTCAGCGCGACTTCTATCTGCAAATTGTGGCTGGGCTCTACACCAGCCTCACCTGGTTTAGCCCGCTGGGCTGGTGGCTCAAACGCAAGCTCTCTGAACTGGGCGAGACCATCAGCGACCGCGCCGGCCTGAACGCAGCCACAAGCCCCTCAGCCTACGCCCAACTTCTACTTGAATTCGCGGCTCTGCCGCGCCCAACCGTGATTGGAGTTCCCATGGCACACTCGACGAACTTGTCTCATCGCATCGAACGCCTTTTGAACGAATCGAGCTTCCGTTCCGCATTTGTGGGCGGACGGCGCGCTCTACTCACCGTAATAGTTCCTGCCGCGTTGATCGCCGCTACAGCAATGGTTCGCGTGGAGGCTGCCGCAACACCGAAGCAGGCTGACTCCTCTCAAACGGCCAGGCTCTCGCAGGATCAGCCGCCATCTCAACCTGCCGTCACGGGTCAATCGAATCCGGAGCCAGCTCAAGTCAGCGGTTCGGACGCCGGGCAAGCGCCGGCAGCGCCAGAAGCAGCGCCCGCTGCGCCGGCAACTCCTGAAGGCGCCGCCGTTCCGCCACCGCTGCCTCCGTCAGCTCTGGCTGGTCCCGCTCAAGAGCCTGTGCCCGTGGTTCCTGCGATCCCGCCAATTCCGCCCGTCGACGTCGAGGTTCACGTTCCGCCAATGCCGCCGCTGATGCCGTTCCTGCAAGGATTCGAAGGCCGAGCGACCTGCTTCGGCAATGGCGACGCCTACGCAATCGTCGGCGACCCCGGGACCAAAACGCGATTCTGCGGCAACTCGGGCGGTGAAGTCGAAGCCGAGGTCGAAAAGGCTCGTACTGTCGCTCATGGACATTTCCTGCTCTTCCGCCATGAAGGCAAGTTCTATATCGTCGACGATCCCGCAATCGTGAGCCAAATCGAAAACATGAATATGGAACTGCAAGGTCAAGGCGATCAAATGCGCGCACTCGGTGAACAGTTCCGCGATGCAGGGAAGGAGATACGCGAAGAAACCCGCAAAGAACGCGAGGCCGTGGCCAATATTCCAGCGCCCGATCTATCCAAGGAGACGGCGGAACTTGACGCGACGGTGGCGAGCCTAAAGGAGAAGCAGGGCGGTACAATCACGCGTGAGCAACTGCAGGAGGTCCAGCGCGAGATTTCGGCAATTCAGCGCCGGATCATCGACGCAGAAGTCAAAGTCAACGTGAACATCGACATGAGCAAGTTCAACGCCGAAGCGAGCAAGTTTAACGAGCAGATGAGCCGCATGGGCGCTGCAATGGGCCGCACTGTTCAGGAAAACCAGGATAAGATCAAGTCGGTCATCGATCAGAGCCTGAAGGATGGCAAAGCCCGCCCCGTCGACTAGCGCTGCGACTTCGTGATTTCGCCCATGAGCCTGGGTGCCCCAGGTCCCTCGCTTCTGGGGACCTGGGAAACCACGAAACTATGCGGTCGTGGTACTAGCGAGCATCCAGAGTTGGAGTCGGCGGGCCGGTGTCGAACAAAAGCTCGTCAGAAAAGCTTCAGACCCAGCAATGTGTGGCTGCGGAGCGGATCGAAGTCGTCGGTTTGGTGCGCAACCGCATGCGCCATGCAGTGGCTTTGCTGCCTGACGGGTCCTGTTAAGTACGACCGCGTAACATGCAGACGGTCCATGATGATGTAACGGACCCGCAGGCCGTTAATGGTGGCTGGCAGAGTGGCAGGTACCTGCGTGCGATCGACGTAAATAACCAGCGCCGCCTCCTTCGGATTGTCGAGGCTCTGTCCCACGCCCACGCCGAAGAAGGCGGGATTCTGCTTCATCAGGTTCTGCTCGATCTGCTGTTTGGCCGCGATCGCCTGTGTGAGCACACCGGACGCCAGCGTCGAAGCGGTATTGGATTCCACAGCAGTTTTTGGCACGGCGCCCGCCGCCACAGCCTGCGCCGTCGTGGGAATGACTTCAGTGCGAACGCCGTTGACCATCTGCGGCGCAGTTACGTTCATGCTCTGGTCGACATAGAGAATGACGGTGGCCTCACCGGCGTGGTCGCTGCTCTTGCCGGTGGCCGCACCCAGAATGCCAATAGAGGGATTGATCAACATGCGCGCCTGCATCAGCGCCTGCTGGGCAACGCCGGCCTGCGCATCGGAGAGCGTGGTTCCCTGCGCTGCGGTCGCCGTGGCGTTCCCGTAGTTCAGGCAGCTAACCGGGTGGTCCGCAGTGCCGACAAACTTGTAGGTGGTGTTTTCCTGTGCATTCAGTTCCGCCAGCACCGTGGTCACGGGATTGGCGATGCCCTGGCTAACGCCCGATGTGTCGACGCCGCCGGCAAAGAACAATCCAACCGGCTCGGCATTGCTGGCATCCACTACCAGCGATCCGGAGTCGCCTGCGTCACTGAACTGATTGGCATCGATGGCGATCTGGTTGGTGTAGGTCTTCGTCAGGTAGGGCTCAGTCTCTTCGCAGTTCCTGAAGTAGCCCACCTCCACGGTTGCGTTGATCACGGAGATGTTAGCGCACGTCAGCCCGGTGGTCCGTCCGCTCTTGGCCACCGTCATATTGATGGTCCCGTTCTCTCCCGCGCCGCCCGTCGAAGAAACGCCCGGAGGCGCCGCAGCCAACGTGCCGTTCTGTGGCAGACCCAGCTCCATAATGGCGCCGGTACTGCTGACCGTATTCCCGTTCACCTGCGCGATGGCCGCGTCAGCATTGGTGGAGGCGGAACTGAGCGGGAGCCAAGCCGTCAGGAAGCCAACCACGGTAGTTCCGGCGCCATCGCCGTTCGGCGTGCAATTGTTGTCGATTAACCCCGGCTGGACGATCGGCTCGTTGACACTGGCCTGGTCGCTACGTGCGAACACGTGGTTGCAGCTCAACAAGTACTGGGTGCCGCCGGTGTTCTGGATCAATGCGCCCAGCGTGCCGCCGCAGCAATCCGCAATGAAGGTCTGCCCATTCTGAACCGTAGTGTCATAGTCGTTGTTGTTGCCGCCGGAACTGCCCAGGAAGATCGGTGTCGCGAGTTGCACCTGGTGCGTGGCGGGATTGCTGGAGATTCCGGCGCTGTTCAGCAGAACTACAGACGCGGTTTTTGAAGACGATGTGCCGACGGTGCCCACCACGTACGTCGTGCTTGTTGACGAAACTGTCGCCGGCGCCGTGTAGGTAACGGTGCAGACGGTGAACGCAGTGGTGCTGCGCACGCAGCTCGGATTGCCCACTGAGCCTTGCCCGCCACTCGAACCGGTCGAGGTGTTCGAGGTAGTGTAGATGATTCCTGTGCTGCCTCCGGCTTCGGCGATGTAGCCGGTAATGGTTGCGGTCCCGTTGGCGCCAAGCGCCACATTCTCGGGCGAAAGCGGCTCAAGGAATCCTGGCGTTACTGTCACGGTTGCGCTCGATGTGCCGGTGCCGGAGGTGAGCGTGGCCTTCACCGTCACCTGCACGCTGTTGGCGGTGAGGTACGGCGGCGGAGTGTATTGGCCGCTGCTTGAAATAGATCCAGCGCCAGTGTTCGCGTCACCGCCTGAAACAGCCCACGTAACGCTGGCGGCGCCACCGCTCGACAGCGTGGCCGTGAATTGTTCGAGGGCTTGGCCCGTGGTGTTGCTGGCAGCGTTACAGCCGGTGCAGTTGGTGTCGATGGTTGCCGTACCCGGCGAAACCGAGAACGTGCCGCCGCCTCCACCGCCCCCACCGGACGCCGATCCGCCGCAACCTGCCAGGAGTACGAAGACCGGAACGGCGGCCGCGGCCACCATTCGCGCCGGCCAGCGCAGTGGCAAATCGGACCTATGCCGCTGCAAAGGGCTTTCGACACGCCGGCCCCGACAAAGCGGGCCTGGCATTTGCGGTTCCGGGGTCACTGCCGGTCGTTGGCTCAACCTGGGGCTCAATCTGCGGCTCAATTCGTCCGGCGCCTTTCCGGCCGGTTTTCTCGACAACCCTTGTTAGACGTACAAATTCTCTTTCCCGTAATCGCCGGAGTGTACGGAAAGGCCCAAAGACACACACCCACCCCTGCACTCCAATCTTAGACCCTCGCGCCGGGAGAAAGTTGTCTGGCGAGGTTCGCACTGGTCCAATCGAACCACCATGCACGTCGCAGCGCAATGCACGAAGGTACCCCGCCGGTGGCCTCTCCGCAGATTCTGCCACTCGCCGCGCCAATCTGGCGGCGAACGAGTGCAATCCCGCTCTCGCGGCGCAAAATGAGCCCCGGAACACCGCCGCGCACTAAAATCGAACCAGGAGCGCTCATGGAATACGTCAATCTTGGCCATACCGGATTGAAAGTTTCTCGCATTTGTCTCGGATGCATGACCTACGGCAGCCCGGCTACCGGAAAGCCGCTGCCAGGCCGCCACGCCTGGACGCTGAATGAGGCCGACAGCCAGCCGTTCCTGCGCCAGGCGCTCGATCTCGGCGTCAATTTCTTCGATACCGCCAACGTCTACTCGAGCGGGGAAAGCGAAGCCGTCCTCGGCCGCTTCCTGAAGGCCAATGCGCGGCGCGAGGCGGTCGTGATCGCTACAAAAATTCAGGGCTTGATGCGCGATGAGCCCAACGGCAAGGGCCTTTCACGGAAAGAAATCTTGTTTGAAATCGACCAGAGCCTGCGACGCCTCGGGACCGACTACGTCGACCTCTATCAGATCCATCGCTGGGACTACGAAACGCCCATCGAGGAGACGCTGGAGGCTTTGCACGATCTCGTGAAGGCGGGAAAGGTGCGTTACATCGGCGCTTCGTCGATGTATGCGTGGCAGTTCGCGCAGGCGCTGTATCTCGCCGACCTGCGCGGCTGGACGCGCTTCGTTTCCATGCAGAACCACTACAACCTGCTCTACCGCGAGGAGGAACGCGAGATGATCGGCCTCTGCCGCGCCGAAGGCATCGCGGTAATTCCCTGGAGCCCGCTGGCTCGCGGACGCCTCACGCGCCCCTGGAACTCCGAAACCTCGGTGCGCTCGACGAGCGACGTCTTCGGCAAGAGCATGTATTCGAAAACCGAAGAAGCCGACGAGAGAGTCGTCGACCGTCTGGGCGAAATCGCCGAGAAACGCGGCATTCCGCGCGCTCAGGTGGCGCTGGCGTGGCTGCTCTCGAAGCCGGGTGTAACCGCGCCCATTGTCGGCGCAACCAAGGCTAATCATCTCGAGGACGCAGTCGCGGCGCTCTCCGTCCACCTCGTTCCGGAGGAAATGACAGCGCTCGAAGAGCCCTACGTGCCGCACCCGGTACTGGGGTTCAGCTAGAAGCGCTCGTCCTTGAAGCCAAAAGGCTGGCTCAGCAACTCCGGCGCCGGCCGGTTTAAGAGAATAAGGTTTCTATGGTGTCGCTGCAGTTATGACGACCGGTTACGCTCTTTGATATTGATAATGTCAGCTTCATGGCGGCCGAGGTCGCGGTAGAACTGGCGCAAATCACCCTCCATGGTGGTCAACCGTCCCTCAATGCTGTTGAATCGTGCGTTGTTGAGAAAGATTCCCACCAGGATCAGCAGCGATGGAATAACAATGGTCAGAATCAGCTGCAAATTTGTCGTACGCGAACCTTCAGTTTATTGTACCCCAACTCGAACTACCACTCTTGCAGCGCGTTTGTTTCTCGGCGTGTAAGCCATTTAGCATCCAGATGTGCCCAGCCTCGGCGATCAAGTTCAATATGTGCGTGGCGTCGGACCGACCGTCGCGAAGATGCTCGCCGAAAAAGGCATCCTGACCGCTGAAGACCTGCTCTATCACTTCCCTTTCCGCTATGAGGACCGCCAGAATCCGATCAGCCTCGATGAACTGAAGCCGGGCGACGTGGCAAGCGTGATTGGCGAGGTCCGCGGCTCTGCGCTGTTGCGCACGCGCCGCATGCCCCTCTTCGAGCTGACTGTCGGCCAGGGCCGCCACGCGCTCAAGTGTGTCTGGTTCAACGCGCCATATCTCAGCGGCAAATTTCAGGCCGGACAAACGGTCGCGGTCTATGGCAAAGTCGAGCCGTCGCGCTCCACCAGCAACTTGAAAATGATCCAGCCGCAATTCGAGATCCTGCCCGACGCGAGCGACGATGCGCAGACGCAGATGCTCGAAGTGGGCCGCATCACGCCGGTCTACGAGTCGCTCGGCGGCAGCCGCCTGGCCTCGCGTTGGCAACGCAAGGTGATTTTCAATCTTCTCGAATCCATGCGCGGCACGGTGCCCGATTGCCTGCCGCAATCGATGCTGCGGCGGCTCGATTTTCCCGATCGCGAGACAGCGCTGCGCGAAGCTCACTTTCCGCCGGAGGGAACGCCCCCAGCAGAGTTACAAAGCTTCTCAACCCCGGCTCATCGCCGCCTTATCTTCGAAGAATTCTTCTATTTGGAACTGGGCCTGGAGCTCAAGCGGCGGCGCATGAAGGAGCGCAAGGGCATCGCATTCGCAACCAACGACAAGGTGCGTGAGGCTATCCGCGAGGTGCTTCCCTTTCATCCCACGGCGGCGCAAAAGCGGGCGCTGGGTGAGATTGTGGCCGACATGCGCGCGCCCAGCCCCATGCGCCGGCTGCTGCAGGGCGATGTGGGCTCTGGCAAAACGATTGTCGCGTTTCAGGCCATGCTAGTGGCCATGGAGAACGGCTACCAGGCGGCGCTGATGGCGCCCACTGAAATCCTGGCCACGCAGCATTTTCTCGCGGCGCGCAAGCTATTGGAGCGCTCCAGCCGTAAGCCGCGCATCGTCCTGCTGACCGGCTCGCTCGATGAGGACCGCAAGCGGACCAACCGCGGACTCATTAACCGAGGCGACGCCAACCTGATCATCGGCACGCACGCGTTGATCGAAGAGAAGGTCGAGTTCGATCGGCTCGGCCTGGTCGTCGTCGACGAGCAGCACCGCTTCGGCGTCCTGCAGCGCTTCAAGCTGATGAAGAAACCCAACCAGCCTGAGCCCGACGTGCTGGTGATGACAGCAACGCCCATTCCGCGCACATTGGCGCTCTCGCTCTACGGCGACCTGGACCTGAGCACTCTCGACGAACTGCCGCCGGGGCGCATGCCCATTGCTACACGACGCGTGCCAGGCGAGCGCTCCGAAGAGGTGTGGAACTTTGTGCGCAAACAAGTGGCGCAAGGCCGGCAGGCTTACATCGTCTACCCGGTTATCGAGGGATCGAAGGACGACCAGCCGGAGCTTGATTTTTCGCGCGACGAGCCCGATGCAGCCGCTCGGCCCGCCGCGTCGGCCGCTGGGCACAGAAAAACTCCAAAAGGTAAAACAGCGGAGCTGTTTGCGGCTTCGGCACAAGAAGCAAGTCCGAGTGCAAAATCGGGGCTTAAATCCGCAGTTGAAATGCACGAGAAACTCCGCAAGGGGCCGTTCGCCGGATTGCGCGTCGGGCTGCTCCACGGACGGCTCGATGCAGACGAAAAAGAAGTCATCATGCGCCGCTTTCAACGCGGCGAGATCGATGTTCTCGTCTCGACTACGGTCATCGAGGTCGGAGTCGACGTGGCCAATGCCACCGTCATGGTGGTGGAACACGCGGAGCGCTTCGGACTTGCGCAGTTGCACCAGTTGCGCGGACGCGTGGGCCGCGGCGCGGCCAAGAGCTATTGCATCCTGATGACCGGCGAACGGATCTCCGACCTTGGCGAGGAGCGGCTGAACGCGATGGTGAGCACGCAGGACGGATTCGAGCTGGCCGAAACCGATCTTCGGCAGCGCGGGCCGGGAGAGTTTTTCGGCACGCGCCAGGCGGGTTTGCCGGAGTTCCGAGTGGCCGATCTACTGCGCGACCGGCAGTTGCTGGAACTTGCCAAACACGAGGCGGCGCGCTTTGTCGAAGGCCCCGAACCCGCTGTGACTGAAGCAGAACGCGCCAGCGTGCGCACGCAACTCAAGCAATCCTGGCAGCGCAAATACGGGCTGGTTGAGGCGGGTTGAAGGGCGGCTACAGCGGTTCCGCAGTTACTGTATCCCGAAGCCTCGGACGCCAAGTGGATTCTTCCTCAAGAAGAATCCACCCGCACTTGAGCTGGAAACGGCTACATCAACTGCGGAACCGCTCTCGCCCGGCGCCGCGAGAGTGAGGGCAGCCTCAGACAGGCCCAGACGACTGCATGACATCGACAATCTCCGGGGGGAAGGTCTGAATCTCCAGATCGACGCTCGCGATCTCCGCGCCGCAATCCCTTCGCTGGCTGCGTGTGCACTGGCAAAGTTCGGTCAATCGGGTGCCCGGTTTGACTCAACTCCACGCCTGCTGCAACGAGGATGGTGTAGATGTCGACACACGCCTGGCGCTCGAACTCGAAAAGCATGTTCACCCGCCCGCTGTCGTTTGCGCCTCGGCTCAGCACCCAGCCGCCGCAACCAAGAATCGCGCCGGTGAGCAATTGAACCAACCGCGACGGCTCCTCGATGGAGACGGCCTTCATTTGCAACGCCCAGGGGATGCTCAGGGTCTGCCTTGGACTCGGTGCCGGCATCTTCAGCTTCACGTGATGTTTATCGGAGAGGGGCGCTTGTGGATGAAAGCTGTTGCGGAGTCGAACGGCGCTTGACCGCCTTTGACACAACTCTGACCTGCCGGGAATGGGTAAAAGCTGGCGGCGGTAATTGAGTCGGGCTGCGCAGAGCCGGAGTTCCCCGGCGGCCGCCGGCGAGCGCGCGCTGGAAGAAATGTTGTAGCTTGATAAACAAGATGATCGCAGGTTCCGGAATCGATGTGGTCGAGATTGGGCGCATCCAGCAGGCCATGGATCGCTTCGGTGAGCGTTTCCTCAACCGCGTCTACTTAAGGGCAGAGCAGATTTATTGCAACCGCAAACGCAATGCAGCGGAGAGCTTTGCCGCCCGCTTTGCCGCCAAGGAAGCAGCGGCCAAAGCGCTGGGCACCGGCATCAGCTCCGGAGTGAACTGGCTGGAGATTGAGGTGGTGCGGGAGCTGAGCGGAAAGCCCGGCCTCCGATTTCACGGCCGCGCCGCGGAAATTGCCGGCCGACTGGGTGTGGTCAGCTCTGCCCTTTCGCTCACCCATACCTCTCAGATTGCCATGGCCAGCGTGGTGCTTGAAGACGGGCAATAGCCGACCCCATTCTGTTATTCTCAAGGCGCCGACCCCCTCGGCTCCGCAAGAGGAGTGACGTGCCAAGCCGCAAAGAGATTCAGTGGTCGCAACTGAAGGTGGGAGCGCTAGTACTGGTCTCCCTCATTCTGCTGATTGTGCTCATGTTTCTCATGACCGCGTCTTCAGGCGGTCTCTTCGCCCATAGGATCGTTCTGCGCTGCTATTTTCCCAATGCCGGCGGGCTAAAGGATGGCGCTGTCGTGTCGCTCGAAGGCGTCACCATTGGCAATGTTCTGCATTTGCGCGTGGTCCCCGAGCGAAACCCAACTCCTGTCGAGGTGGTCATGCAGGTCGGCGAGCGCTACCTCTACGACCTGCACACCGATTCGATGGTCTCCATTCAGGCGGCCGGCGTTTTGGGCGACAGCTATGTCGATATCGATTCCACCAGCGCAATCGGGCCGCGTCCCGTCAACGGTTCTGAACTGAAGCCGTCGGGCTCGCCGACGATTCAGTCTGTCATCAATACCAGTCAGGTCTCCATCCAGGAAATCAACGTGCTGGTGCACAAGATTGAAACCCTCGTTGACACCCTCAATACCAAACGCGGCACGGCAGGCGAGTTGATCAACGATCCGGCACTGGCCCAGAAAATCGTATCCATTGCCGACAATCTCGAGACCGTTACATCGGCCATCGCACAGGGTAAAGGATCAGTGGGTGAGCTGGTCAACGACAACACTCTGTACACCAAGCTGAACTCGGCCGCGGACCACCTGAACGCGATCACTGCCGACCTGGACGCCGGCAAAGGCACTGCGGGCAAGCTGCTGAAGGACGAAACGCTCTATAACAATCTGAATGCCGCCGCGGCCAATGCGAACGAGTTAGCGACACAGATCAACTCCGGCAAGGGCTCGCTGGGCAAGCTCGTCAAGGATCCGGATTTTGCGAAAAAGCTGGACGACGCTGTCACCAACCTCGACGAGATCTTGAATAGCATCAACGCCGGCCAGGGCACGGCAGGCCAGTTGGTGAAAAACCGCGCGCTCTACGATCACCTGGACCAGTCCGCGGACCAGGCGCAACAACTTCTCAAGGCCATCCGCGAAGATCCCAAGAAATACTTCGTCATTCGCATGAAGGTCTTTTGACCGTGGCGCACTCGACGACGGCGGGGTAGCGGCGACCGCACGGAATTCCCGGCCGCGACATCTCGCATATCTTGATGTGGAAGGTCATATGATTTCCAAAACTCTCGTCGGCGGCGGAGCTGTCTGCCTACTTGCCGCTGCAATTACAGTTTCCACGACTTCTCCGCGATTGCCAGCCGTTGTCGCCGCTGCCACCGCGCCGGCGCCCGCCTATGCCGCCAACGGGGACATGCTTCCCCCCACAAATTACCGCGAATGGATCTATTTGAGCTCCGGCGTGGACATGAGCTACAGCCCCAAGCCCGCGGATATGACTATGTTCGACAACGTGTTCGTCAATCCCGAGGCGTATCGCAGCTTTGTGGCCACAGGTACGTGGCCCGACAAGACTGTTATGGTGCTGGAGTCGCGTGAAGCCATGAGCAAGGGATCGATCAACCAGCATGGTCATTTCCAGGGCACTTCGGTGATGGGGATTGAGGTGCATGTGAAGGATGTCGCGCGGTACCCCGGCGGATGGGCATTCTTCGACTTCGCTTCGCCGACTTCGAATGGCAAGGTATTTCCGCAGACCGCCGCTTGCTACTCGTGCCACCAGGAACACGCCGCCGTGGACACCACGTTTGTGCAGTTTTATCCCACCTTGTTGCCAATCGCGCGCGACAAAAAGACGCTGAGCGACTCGTTCCTGAAAGAGGAGGCCGCACAGCCGGCAACCAATTAGATCAAGCGACAGCGCCGCCCCGGAAGATGCGCCAGAATTCGATGAACGCCTTCAGCCGCACCACTTGAAAAAAGTCGTTCGCAACAAGGAAGAAGACGCCGGATGCGGCCGCCACCAAGTGCATCGCGCCGGGACCCAGCTCGTCGCTGAACGGCAGAGGCGCCGCGGAAAAGACCATCGCCACCACAAGCAACGCCAGCTTGACGATCCCCAGAACCAGGTTGATCTCTGCCAGCTTGCCGGAGAAGGCCCTCCCCAGCCTCAAAGCTTGTTCAAGACTTGAGAGCACGGAGTGCCGCCGTTCGAGCAGAACCAGAATCGGCGTGATCGTCAGAACCCAACTGGTCAGCGCGAATGCCGTGAAGAAGCCGAGTGCCAGAAGAATCGTCCAGATGAAATAGCCGACGAGGTCCGGCTCCGCGCCCGCAGTGATGTGCGTGGCCGCCGCCCAATGCATACATCGGAGCCAACCCCACAGCGTAAAACCAAACAATGCCAGCCATCCTGCCTGCAAAACGATCATTGTCGCTGGCCGAGAAGGCACGCGGGATTCCATGCGCATGAGCAGGAGATTCCGGCCCAGGCCTGAAACGACTACCCAGGCCAGCGCTGCCACCGGCAGCAGCCACCTCAGCACGGCGAGCACATGCGGCTCATAGAACGCAGCGGTATTCGAAAGTTGCACAGCGGCAACCCATGGATTCTGCGAATCGAGCGAGCCCGCGCCCGACGATTCAAGCGGAAATGCGGCGAGGATCTGTTGGCCCTGTTTCAAGCAGATGAAAAGAAACGGAACTCCGAAGAGCCAGCGCCATGCAATCTCGATGGCGACGAGCGAAGGACGCCGGAAGACCTCGCCCATGTGCACGACCAGCAATTGCGTTCCGCGAACCGGAGCGTTGCCGTGAACACTCGCCACGGAAACTGTCCTCACCACACGACCAGCCCTCACTTTACGACCAAATTGACCGCTCTGCCCGGCACGGCAATCACCTTCACCAGGGTCTTGCCCGCAATGCGGTCGCGCACCTTGTCGTTGACCAGCGCCGCAGTCTCCATTGTTCCTGGATCCGCCCCTGCTGCGACGCGAACCACCGTGACCAACTTGCCGTTGATCTGCACAGGAATCTCGATCTCATCTTCCTTTGCAAGCGAGGGATCGCTTTTGGGCCAGGGCGCGCGCAGGATTGCACCATCCTCACCCAGTTCTTCCCAAAGCTCCGCGGCGAGAAATGGCGCGAACGGCGCAAGCAGCAAAACCAGCGTGCGCAGCAGTTCGCGGACGACAGGTGCGGCAACCTCGCCCGATGCGAGCTGCGCATCCGCGTCCTGCATCTCGTTGACGAGCTCCATGATTGCAGCTACGTCCGTATTGAAGTGCCAGCGGCCTTCAAAATCCTGCGTGACCTTGGCGATCGTCTTGTGCAGCTTTCTAAGAAGTGTTAGCGAAAGGCCTGCCGGTGCGTCAACCGTCTGCGCGCTCGCCGTGCGTGCAACAGGCGCGTATTTTGTGACGATCCGCCAAACGCGGCCCAAAAAGCGGCTCACTCCTGCGACTCCATCCTCCTGCCAGTCAAGATCGCGGTCGGGCGGCGCGGCAAAAAGCGAGTACATGCGCGCGGAGTCGGCGCCGTAGCGCGCCACCATGTCGTCGGGCGAAACCACGTTGCCCTTCGACTTCGACATCTTCGCGCCGTCTTTGATCACCATGCCCTGCGTGAAGAGGCGCTTTGTCGGCTCGTCGTTTTCTACCAGACCGAGGTCGCGCATCACCTTGGTCCAGAAACGCGAGTAGATCAAATGCAGAATGGCGTGCTCCACGCCGCCGATGTACTGGTCGATGGGAAACCAATATTTCACAATCGCCGGATCGAAGGGCGCCTTTGCATTCTTCGCGTCGGTATAGCGGTAGAAGTACCAGCTCGAATCGACGAACGTGTCCATCGTGTCAGTCTCGCGGCGCGCCGGTCCGCCGCATTTGGGGCAGGTGGTGTTCACAAAGTCTGGCACACGCCCCAGCGGTGAGCCGCCCTGCTGCGTGATCTCGATCTTCTCCGGCAAAATCACCGGCAACTGATCGTCCGGCACCGCAACCAGGCCGTCGCGCTCGCAGTGAATCATGGGAATCGGCGTACCCCAGTAGCGCTGTCGGCTCACGCCCCAATCCTTCAAGCGAAAGATGACCTTTTCCTCGCCAAACTGCCCTCGTGTCGCCACTTCCTGAAGCTTCTTCTGCGCTTGGACGCAGCTCAATCCGTTGTACTCGCCGGAGTTCACCAGCATGCCATCCTCGGAAACGAAGGGCAGCGCATTCGAGCCATCAGCCTCCTCGAGCGGCTTGATCACTTGCCTGATCTCGATCCCGTATTTCGTAGCGAACTCAAAGTCGCGTTCGTCGTGGGCAGGCACGCTCATAATGGCGCCAGTCCCGTAGTCCATCAAAATGTAGTTCGCCACCCAGATCGGAACGCGCTCGCCGCTATATGGATTAACAGCGAAGCGCCCCGTCGCCACGCCGTGCTTGTCGATCGCGCCCAGATCGCCCGCTTCCCTGGCCGTCTTCTGCTGCGCAAGTAGCTCGTCTACCTTTTCCTTCAGGTCCGCATCTTCCGCGGTGAAAGCCTTCACCAGCGGATGTTCGGGCGCCAACTGCACGCTGGTCGCACCAAAAATCGTGTCGACGCGCGTCGTGAACACCCGAATCCGTTGCTTTTCTAATCCCTGGTCCCTAGTCCCTGATCTCTGTTTGATTTCTTCTAAGAAGAAATCGACCTCCGTCCCCTCGCTGCGCCCGATCCAGTTGCGCTGCATCGTGCGGACTTTCTCGGGCCAGCCGTCCAGCTTGTCCAGGCCTTCCAGCAACTCCTGAGCGTAGGCCGTGATGCGAAAGAACCACTGCACCAGATCGCGCTGCTCCACCTTCGTGTCTTCGTGGCGCCAGCAGCAGCCGTCGATTACCTGCTCATTGGCCAACACAGTCGCGCACTCCGGGCACCAGTTCACTTTGCTCTTTTTGCGATAGGCCAGGCCCTTCTCGTACATGCGCAAGAAGAACCACTGGTTCCAGCGGTAGTAGTCGGGCAAGCAGGTTGTGACCTCTGTGGCCCAGTCGAATCCCATGCCCAGCCGTTTAAACTGGCGCTTCATGGCTGCGATGTTGCCCAGCGTCCACTCACGCGGCGGCGTATTGTTCTTGAGCGCTGCGTTCTCGGCCGGCAGCCCGAACGCGTCCCAACCCATGGGGTGCAGCACGTTGTAGCCGCGCATCCACATCTGCCGCGCCAGCGCGTCGCCGATCGCGTAGTTGCGCACGTGTCCCATGTGCAGTTGCCCGCTGGGATACGGCAGCATCTCCAGGACGTAGTACTTGGGTTTGTTGCTTGTCGCCGGCTCAGCCGCGTAGAGTGTGGGATCCGCGGCCCAGCGCTGTTGCCACTTCTGCTCGATCGCCGCCGGATCGTAGCGCAGTTGTTCTTTCTCGTCCGCCATCACTTTTCAGTGTAAACGGCGGAGCGCGCTACTCTGTCGGCAACAGCGGTTTCAGCCACGCCGGAGTCGGCGGATGGACGACGAGTTGCCGCCCCTCATCCGTTGAAGCAACCAAACGGTACGGCCTTTCCAGATCGCTATTGTCATATACGCGAATATTGTGGATCTCAGTAAATGCCCGCTGCAGGTTCCTCATCGTCCGCGAGTAACGTTCGGCGATCTTATTCGACGGGACATCGTGCCCGCCCTTAGAAACGCGCATCGCGACGCGCGCTTCTGAGATTTGCGGGCTATCGATGCCAATAAAAATGAGTACAACCCCGTAGCCCTTTGCCTCAGTTTCTTTCAAAAACTGCAGCTTTGCGCCAACCGGGTCGGAGAATACCGTCTCGAAGATAAAGCTCTGCTGTTGCTCAACCAGACCACGCCTGATCTCGTCGGCGAGCTCGGCAGCTTTGTAGGCACTTACACCTGTTTGGAGAGAAATTCGGTCGGCGTTGATGAAGGGTAGTCTCGACTGCTTGAGATACGTGGAGTAAAAGGAGGACTTTCCTGCACCGTTCGGCGCTGCCAATGCCACCATGATCGGGCGGCGTTGTAACAGTTCATTCACCGCGCAGCTCGTGCCCGTGATGGCCTTGGTCGCTCCGCGATGAACTGTCGATTGACGAATCGTCCGGCGGTCTCTGTGCCATCTTCTTCGATCCGAATCAAGAGTCCCTTCACGTTTGGATGGGCACGGTAGTGCGGATACGGTTCACTTTCAAGGAACGCCTGAAACATCTTTCTTCCCTTTGGCGTATCCACAACCTCCAACAGGTCGCCGATTGGCGGAGCCTGTGCCGACTTTTGCAAGGTGTCGATCTGGCGCCCGTCGAACAGGCGCTCGACAGAACGCCCGATCTTGGCCCAGAACTCCACTTGGCCAGCGATTGAACGCTCCTGGGTTTCTGCCACGATCCGTGCTTGCAGCACAAGCTCATCCGACAATTTGACCGGCTGACTCATGGTCCCATGGTAGCAAAATGCTACCCGCAGCGCAACCCGCTCGTCCTTACCGCACCAGCCTCTTCAGCGCCCTCACGTTCCGCTCCTCGTCGCCCTCTTCATCGATGGGCGTCTCCGCGATGAACGCGCAATGATCGAAGCGCGCGTCGTTCAAGAGGCGCCGGAAAGGTTCCAGTCCCATCGTTCCCTCGCCGATGTGCTCGTGCCGGTCGAGCTTCGATCCACGCTCAGCCTTGGCATCATTGCAGTGCCACACGCGCACCGCATCGAGGCCGATCGTCGCACCGGCTTGCTTCATCGTCGCTTCGTAACCTTCGGCGCTCACCATGTCGTAGCCAGCCACATGCGTGTGGCATGTGTCGAGACACACGGCCACGGGCGCGTGGTTCTTCAGTCGCTCCACCAATTCGGCCACTTGCTCAAAGCTGCCGCCCAGCGAAAACTCCGAGCCGGCCGTGTTCTCAATCAGGATGTGGAACCCGGTTCCATGCCACGGCTGCCCGTCGATCGCTCGCTCAATCGAGTCCGCCGCAAGCTTCAGGCCCTCGTCGCGCATCAGTCCCTTCCACGACCCCGGATGCAACACGAGATATTCCGCGCCCCAATCCAGAGCCCGCTCGATTTCGCCGCGAAAAGCTGCAACACTCTTCTCGCGAATCTCGCTCGACTGGCTGCAGACGTTAACCAGGTAGCTCGTGTGGATCACCAGCGGCCCGACGTCGAGCTTGGCGCGCAACTCGCGCATCCGCTCTGCCTGCTTGGGGTCGACCTTCGGCGCGCGCCACATGCGCGGGCTCGAAGAAAAAATCTGGAAAGTATTGGCGCCGATCTTCCTCGCGCATTCCACTGCGTTCGACGCCCCTCCCGCCGTCCCCAGGTGCACCCCGATCCTCTTGGCCATGCGATCAGTTTAATAGGACCTTTTGTCTAAAACGGCTGTTGAAAGATACGCCCCTACCCACTTATGATGAGCTTTTCCGGCTGTCGGCCCGCAGAGTTGTTTCCGCAGCAAGAAACAGTACCCACAACCTGATTCTTCGCTCCGAGGTCATCCCATGGCGTCGTCGCTTCCCCGGATTGCCGTTCCACGCAAGTGGTTCCTGCCGGCCATTGCTGCTCTGTTCGTCGTCTTTGCCCTGGAGCTCTATCTCTCCGTTCGCCTGGAGTCACAGACCTTCGATGAGCCGGCGCACATGTATGCGGGCTACTCCTATTGGCTGCGCTCCGATTTCGGGATCAATCCCGAACATCCGCCGCTGGTAAAGCTGGTAGCCACACTGCCCCTTCTCGTGTCGAAGCCCAAATATCCCGATGTGCCCAATATCAACTTCCGCGCGGCCTCCGGTTTTGGCGGCATGCTAATGATGAGTGCGCCCGGCGCAGACGCTGTTCTCTCTCATGCGCGCGCCGCAGTGAGCATCTTCGCCTTCGTGCTCGCTCTCCTCGTGGTCCTCGCGGCGAGGCAGATGTTCGGCGATGCCGCGGCGCTCCTTGCGCTCCTGCTTTTCGTCTTTGACCCGCTCATTCTCGCGCACGGCCCGCTGCTCGGAACCGATATGGGCGCAACGTGCTGCATTTTCGGCGCAGTCTACTCTTTTTATCGCTACTTCAAGAGGCCATCGTATTTTCGGCTAAGCCTCTGCTGCTTGGCTGCCGGCCTCGCCCTGGCTGCAAAACACTCGGCTGTCCTGCTCTTCCCCATTCTGGCCCTGCTCAGCCTGGGTGAACTCCTCTTCGTGCATGACCATGAAAACACTTCCAAACCCATCGTCCCGGCCGCCAGGGAGTGGCTGAAGAGCGCCGGAGTCTTTGCGACCATTCTTCTAGTCGCCATCGTCATTCTCTGGGCCTTTTACGGATTCCGCTACGCAGCCCGGCCGGGCGGCCAGCAAATCAATCCGCCCAGCGACGCGTATGTTCAGCAACTTCATTATCCTGCGGAAAGGGCCATGATCGGATTTGCTAAGCGGCATCATCTGCTGCCCGAGTCGTATCTCTTCGGCTTCACCGACGTCACGATGCTGAGCCGCGAGGGAAGGCCGATGTTCCTGTTGGGACAGCGCTACCCGCAAGGCAAATGGTTCTACTTCCCCGCCGCATTTCTGATCAAAATGACCATCGGCTTCCTTTTGTTGCTGGCGCTCGTTCCCTTTGCGCGCGCCTTGAGAATGAACGAATTCCGCCGCGAAGCCGTGTTCCTCGTTTTGCCCCCGCTTATCTTCTTTGGTGCCGCAATGACGTCAAAGCTCGATATCGGGATCCGGCATATCCTGCCCATCATGCCGTTCCTCATTGTGCTCGCGGCCGGCGCCGCGGCGGCGCTTCTCAAACAGTCGCGCAAGTGGGCCTGGGCCGTAGCTCTGCTCGTCTTGCTCGACGTGGCCTCATCTCTCCACGCTTTTCCCAACTATTTGCCATACTCCAATGAGGCCTTCGGCGGCCCTTATCGCACCTATAAGGTTCTTGAGGACTCAAACGTAGGCTGGAGCGGAGGCCTGAAAGCCCTGCACGCCAATCTGGCCGCGCGCGGCATCACGAATTGCTGGTTTGCCTATTCGGCCCTGCCCGATCCGGCCAACTTTCAGATTCCGTGCAAGCGCCTGCCTACCTTCTTCTCTGCCCTGAGTGACATGGGTCAGCAGCAACCGGTTCCGCCTCACATCGACGGCCCCGTGTTTATGAGCTCTGAAGAGCTGACAGGGTATTTCTGGGGCCCCGGTGCGCTGAACCCCTATCAGACATTCGAGGGCCTCAATCCTTCGCGGGTAATTGCAGGCGAGATCCTGGAGTTTGACGGCAGCTTCGACATTCCCAAGCCCTCCGCCATCAGTGAATGGGTGGTTGCGGTTGGTCTTTTGCGTCATCGCAAAGCGGATCTGGCGCTTCCCCACGCAGAAAGAGCTGCGGCGCTCGATCCCAATTCACTCATCGCACGCGAGGTCCTTTCGGCCGTCTACGCAGCCAACCACCAGAACGACGCGGCAGAGCGCGAGTACCAGACCGCGCTGCAGTTGTATCAGCAGGTGCCGTCCGACTACAAAAGTTTCGCGTTTCCGCCAACCGACCCGCTGGCGCAGCATTAAACCGCCTGCGCGGAGGTGCTTGCGGCCGCTGGATGCGCGGGCGGCTTCGTGTCAAGCCCCCGCCACCCAAATCCTTCCGCCAAACCGCCACTAAGTCGTTCCTTTTCTGCCCTCTGACCCTCGATCTCTGATCTCTCTGAAGTTTGCCGATCATTTCCCCCCTTCGGCTCAAAATGGTTCCATGATCCGCTTTCACCGAAAGACCGCACAAATCAGAATCGCTGCCTGGCTGCCTTGCCCCTTGCACCCTCGTTCGCTTGGTCCCGAAGCCCGCCCCAAGCGAAGTCGAACGGTCCCGGAGCCTGCCCTGAGTGAAGTCGAAGGGTCCCTGCTTTTCTGTTCCCTGTTCCCTTGTTCCCTCGGTCCCGAAGCCTGCCCTGAGCCAAGTCGAAGGGTCCCTGTTTTTCCGCCCCTCGACCACGGTTCGCTCACCACTGGATTCCCCGCATTTCTAACCACTAACCACCACCCACGAACCACTGCCTTTACCCCCCCCTGTCTTTCTACCCCCACCCCCTCCCCCCTGCTCCTCCGTTCTCTGCTTTTCTGTTCCCTTTTCCCTGGTCCCTGTTCCCTGTTTTTACCCACCCCCCCTACAATTTCGACCCCACCCCCCCCATGCCCTTTTGTGAAACTGTGAAACTGTGAAACTGTGGAGCCTTCCAAATCAATAACTTGCAGCGGCAATAATATACTTGACAGAGTACGCTATTTGTTCTACATTTAGATCATGGAATACGCAGTCAAGACCTTACAGCAAGCGATTCAACACTTTGCAGACTTCGAGAACTGCCGTAAGTTCATGGAGTTCATGCGTTGGCCCGATGGCGTAATCAAGTGCCCGCATTGCGGCGCAACCAAGCTCACTTGGCTGGCAAAGGAGAAAGTGTACCTCTGCTACGGGGATCACAAGCGGAAGAAGTTCTCTCTTAAAGTTGGGACGATGATGGAAGACTCCCCCATTGGTTTGGATAAGTGGCTTCCGGCCTTTTGGCTGCTCTGCAATTGCAAGAATGGCATCTCTAGCTATGAGCTAGCCAAAGACTTAGGTGTGACCCAAAAGACAGCATGGTTCATGCTGCATCGCATTCGGACTTCGTTCAAGGACGTAGAGCAAATCAAGATTAACGGCGACGGCGGCCCCATTGAGATTGATGAGACTTTCATCGGCGGCAAGTATCAGAACATGCACCGTTCGCGCCGGAGGGGTCTAGGCAACGGTATGAAGGCCGACAGAGGCAAGGCTATGGTCATGGGCATGTTGGAGCGGGACGTTCGCAAGGTTCGCGCCAAAGTGATTCCTGATGTATCGCGGGAAACTCTGCAAAACGAGATTCTGAATCAGATCGAAAAGAAGTCCACCGTGTACACTGACAGAGCAACCGGATACGACCGGCTCAAGGCTCAGGACTTCGTTCACGAGACTGTGAGCCACGTTGAAGAGTATGTTCGCGAGCAGGTTCACACTCAGGGAATCGAGAACTTCTGGTCATTGCTCAAGAGGGGTCTCAAGGGAACCTACGTTGCCGTGGAACCGTTCCACCTTGACCGCTACGTGGATGAGCAGGTTTTCAGGTATAACAACCGCGCCACACGGGACAACCCGCTGAATGACGCTGATCGGTTTATGCTGGCTGTATCGCAGATAGTGGGCAAGCGCCTTACCTATGCAGAACTGACCGGCAAGGTGGGAGAGGCGGATTTCTAATCAGCCCGTTTGGATGATGCGCCAGAGACGCGGAAAGCGGAAGACTTAGAGGTGAGTTTCGCTTCCTTCTCCGCATCTAATCGCGCCTTGATAGTTGAATGCGGCACACCAAGAACGCGCCGCGTGAAGTCTACGAATGTAGGAGTAGAGTCGAAAACCTTAAGAATCGCGTTCGGTTTCGCGTTGCTAGAGTCGCCACTCATGCCGCTATAAACCTCCGCTTAGGCGGAGTGTATCACATCCGCCGGAAGGGCGGATGTGCATTCAGTTCAAGAACAGTCGAAGCGGATCAACAATCTTCAGCAGTACATCGCTGAGGATTCCCTCCAAGAGATCATAAATTCCTACAAGCGTCGCGTCGCCGAGCGCCTCCCGTTCATCGAACGCTATCGCCAAGGTAGCGCTTCGTTGCATGTCCACTATGGGATCATCTTCCCCAATATAGGGTGCCGGCACTTCTGCGCCGTGATCCAGGGTGGTGAGGGATGCGGTAGTGACACCGCTTTGGTAGGTGACATTATGGAAGACCTGGGCTCTACTTCTGGTGAGAGCCAAACGTCTGTGTTTGTCGATGTTCGACAGCGCGTTGAGCAATTGAAGAGCGGTGTTGGCGCTCCCAATGGGATAGTAAGGCTGAACTCTCTCGATGATTGTGTGCGCATCGTTGGGAATCCCCGGAAGGTTCTGGAATGCACCGTAAGGGAGAGGCGCCATTTGTCCCTGCTTCAAGGGATTCGCCCAAATCGGGAACATGCAATTCTCCTCCCATTTGAGGGGGAGGGCGATTCCGGCCCTGTTTACATTGACGAGATCGAAAGCCAGGTGATCCAAGGAGGACCGCAATTGATAGATAAATTCTCCTGCCAAAACGGAGATATCAGGGTCAGGCTCAGGCAGATCAACTGTTTCTTTGCCCTGCGATTTGACAATGAAACTGTCACCATAGCGGGCAACATCATGGGCAATGGCATCCTTGATAGCTTCAAGGTGCTGCGCTGCCCTCTTGATTTTGAGCGCGATTGAATCCATCCTGCCATGCTATCAGCGGAGCATATAATCTCCGTCATGTGGCCTTGGCAAGCATTTGACTGGGGAGTGTTCTGGGCGATCATAGCCGCAGGCGCGATTTACTTGATAGTCGCAAACATATGCAATCTGCTTATCTCCCGATTGCAGCAATGGGGAGATAAAGCGCCATGACACCTAAAGAGATGGATGAAGTTAAAAGCTCCCTTAAGCGATTACATGAGGGAACCAAGGAAATTTGGCTGGAGAAGGTATTGCTGTGGAATCTTATTCTGGATTCGGGGTGGATGAATGAGCGTGATTTGGCTCTTGCGATTGCGCAGGGGAAGGCTCACCCAGAGAACATTCGCCAGACTGAGGAGCATTTTGCGACCGACGAGCACAGACTCGCAGAGATAGGGATCGCGGATTGGCTCGCAGAGTTTGGCAAAGATTATCCACGTACCGATTGAGTCTGCCCCCAAATGATTGCTGCTCTGTCACGGTACCTCCATTCTACACTCGGTCATGTATATTATTACCCTTGCAGCCACAGTTTCACAGTTTCACAGATTCACAGTTTCACAGTTTGCTCTTTTTTCCTCGTTCTTCATTTTCAGCTCTCTTGACCTTGCCCGCGCAAAACGGGCCTTCTTCGGCCCAAAATGGCCCCACATCGCCCCCTCCGGCTCGGCGACGTTTTTCGCCGCATCTTCGCTCATGCCGTATAATCCATCCATGGACTTCCAGCTCGTCACCAGCTACACGCCCAAGGGCGATCAGCCGCGTGCCATCGACCAGCTTATGGAGGGACTTGCGGCCGGCGAGAGGCACCAGGTGCTGCTGGGAGTGACGGGGTCGGGCAAGACGTTCACAATGGCCAAGGTGATTGAGCAGTCAAACCGTCCGGCGCTAATCCTGGCGCACAACAAGACGCTGGCCGCGCAGCTTTACCACGAGTTCAAACAGTTCTTCCCTTCGAATGCGGTCGAATACTTCGTCAGCTACTACGACTACTACCAGCCGGAAGCTTACATTCCCGCCGGCGATCTCTACATCGAAAAGGAAGCGACGATCAACGAAGAGCTGGACAAGCTGCGCCTCTCGGCGACGCGCAGCCTGTTCGAGCGCCGCGACGCCATCATCGTCAGCTCGGTGAGCTGCATCTACGGACTCGGTTCGCCCGAGGCCTACTACGGCATGTTGCTGCTGCTCGAGAAGGGCCAGCACATCAGCCGCAAGGACATTACGCGGCGTCTCGTGGAGATTCTCTACGAACGCAACGACACGGACTTCCGCCGAGGAACGTTTCGAGTGCGCGGCGACGTGATCGAAGTCTTCCCCACATACGACGAGAACGCCTACCGCATCGAACTCTTCGGCGACGAGATTGATTCGCTCGCGCAGATCGATCCGCTCTTCGGCACGGTGAAGCAGAAGTATTCGCGGCTTCCCATTTACCCCAAGAGCCACTATGTCGTGCAGCCCGAGCGCAAGGCTGAAGCCATCGACTCGATCGTGAAGGAGCTGAATGAGTGGGTCGCGCACCTTGAGTCCGAAGGCCGCGCAGTTGAGGCGCAGCGCGTCCATCAGCGCACGCGCTTTGACCTGGAGATGATCAAGTCCATGGGCTACTGCCACGGCATCGAGAACTACTCGCGCCACTTCAGCGGGCGCTTGCCTGGCGAACCGCCTCCCACGCTGCTCGATTACTTTCCTCGCGACTTCCTGCTCTTCGTCGATGAGAGCCACGCCACCATTCCTCAGGTGCACGGCATGTGGCACGGCGATCGCAGCCGCAAACAAACCCTTGTCGACTACGGATTCCGTTTGCCCTCGGCGATGGATAACCGGCCGCTCAAGTTCGAAGAGTTCGAAACCCGGATCCATCAGACGGTCTACGTCTCCGCCACGCCGGGACCGTACGAACTCACCCGCTCCAGCGGTGTTGTCGTCGAACAGGTGATCCGGCCAACTGGGCTTGTCGATCCAGAAGTCGAGATTCGTCCAGTGAAAGGCCAGATCGACGATCTGCTCGCCGAGATTCGCGACCGGGCAAAGCGCGGCGAAAGAGTTTTAGTGACCACGCTGACCAAGCGCATGGCCGAGGACCTGGCCGGCTACTACACCGAGGTGGGCGTGCGCTGCCGCTACATGCACTCCGAGATCGAGACGCTCGAGCGTGTGAAACTTCTGGCAGGCCTGCGCAGGGGTGAGTTCGACGTGCTCATTGGCATCAACTTATTGCGCGAAGGGCTCGATCTGCCCGAGGTATCGCTGGTGGCGATTCTCGACGCCGACAAGGAGGGATTTCTGCGCTCGGCCGGTTCGCTGATCCAGACCATGGGCCGGGCAGCGCGTCACCTCGAGGGCAGGGCTATCCTTTACGCGGACAGGATCACCGACTCGATGCGCAGGGCAATGGATGAGACCGATCGCCGCCGCGCAATCCAGCGCGCATACAACGAGGAGAACGGCATCACGCCGCAGTCCATCCTGAGCCATGTGGAGATGGGACTCGCGCACATCCTCAAGGCCGAGTACGGCGAGATTGAAGAGGAAGAGACGGTGGGGATTCCGGAGTTCAACACGCAGGAGCAACTGGACGCTTATATTGCCAAACTTGAGACCGACATGCGCGAAGCTGCAAAGAAGTTCGAATTCGAGAAGGCCGCCCGCCTGCGCGACAGCATCAAGGAGCTTCGCGACAAGGAGTTCCTCTTCGGGTAACCCAACAGGTGATCGTGCCGGATAATCCGGAGTTGTGTTCTGCAGACAACCAAAGCGGCCTGGCCACCATCTCAATTAGGAAGAAAGTAAATATATTCAGGCGCTTATACGGGATCGAATGCGCCAAGCAGGGCTCCATGGCAACTATTCTTCTTGTGGACGACGATCCCCTCCAGGCATCTTTGATGATGTCGCTACTTGGTAGCCGTTTTGGCAATGTGTGCCGGGTCAGCGATGCTGCCGAGGCGCTGTGCCTGATCGAGCAACCGGAGTTCGCTGGCAAGCTGGACCTCGTGATCACCGGGCATCACATTCTCGGGATTGGCGGGCCAGCTTTCGTCGCAGAATTGCGCTCGCGGAAGCCGGGTTTGCCTGTGCTTGTCCTGGCCGCGAAGGACGCAGCTCCCTCCGAATACTCCGGTGCGCATGTCGTATTCCTGCCGCGCCCCTTTGGCGGCGACAAGATGCTGGCCGTTACCGGCCAAATGCTCTCAGACCAGACGAAGGCCGTCGCCTAAGCAGCAGACTCAATCAACCCTACCCATCGAGCTTTCATAGTGTGAGCCAAATCACACGCCGAACCCCTATCATGGATGGAGAATTAGCTCGTCCGCTGGGAGGTCACTTGGCCCCCGCGTGCGTGCGACAATCATCCTGGAGTTCTGATGGCCACGTTTGGTAGCTTTTGTCTTCTTATCGCTTTAGTTCTCGCGGCTTACAATCTTTTCGCTGGAGCAGTGGCGTTGCGACTGATTGCCACTGCCGAGCCGGGGACAGGTAAGCGACTGCTCGGAAAGCAGCGCTACTGGTTCATTCTTGCTGGCCTCCTCGGACTATTCACGGCATGGATAGGCACTCATGTCCTCGAGCGGATACGCGCGCGAATCTCTCCCGAACGGCTGGCCGACACTGCGCGCCGAGCCGGAATTGCCGGATTCGTGGCTATCACCGGGGCCGCGTTTGCTCTCATCTGGTCGGTCTTCACCAACGATTTCTCCATTACCTACATTCTTGAGCACTCCAACCGGGCGCTGCCCATTCCATACAAGTTCGCGGCGCTGTGGAGCGGCCAGGAGGGATCGCTGCTTCTATGGGCCTGGCTGCTGGGAACATACGGCTTCGTCCTCCGCCTGACGCACAAGACGGATGTGAAGCTTTACGCCTATGCGGGCACGATTCTCTCCGGCATCCAGGTGTTCTTCCTCGCGGTGCTGGTTTTTGCCGCGCCGCCCTTCGCTCTGCTTCCCGGTTATGTTGCCGGGGGCGCGATTCCCGCGGACGGGAACGGGCTCAATCCCCTGCTGCAGTACCCAGAGATGGTGATTCATCCGCCCATGCTTTACCTCGGCTACGTGGGCTTCTCGGTGCCCTTCGCCTTTGCGCTGGGCGCGCTGATGATGCGCTACCCCGGCGAGAAGTGGATCAAGATTACGCGCGTATGGACCATGGTGACCTGGCTGTTTTTGACCTGCGGCATCTTCCTCGGCATGCACTGGGCTTACGCGGTGCTGGGCTGGGGCGGCTACTGGGGTTGGGATCCGGTGGAGAACGCGAGCTTCATGCCCTGGCTGACTGGAACCGCCTTCCTGCACTCCGTGATGATGCAGGAGCGGAAAGGCATGATGAAGAGCTGGAATGTGTGGCTCATCTTTTCCACGTTCCTGCTCACCATGCTGGGCACGCTGCTCACCCGCGCGGGCCTCGTCAGTTCTGTTCATGCGTTTGCGCAGTCGTCGATCGGAACCTGGTTCGTCGTCTTCATGGGAATCGTGCTGACCGTCTGCATCTTCACCTACATTCTGCAGCGCGGGCACCTCAAGACAGAGCACCATATGGAATCGCTGGTCAGCCGCGAGTCGAGCTTCCTATTCAATAATCTCGTTCTGCTGACGGCCTGCTTCGTGATTTTGTGGGGCACGCTGTTCCCCATCATCTCGGAATATGTGCAAGGCACCAAGGTGACAGTGGGGGCGCCGTTCTATAACCGCGTCGCTGTGCCCATTGGGCTCTTTCTCGTGTTTCTCACCGGCGTGGGCCCGCTGCTGCCGTGGCGCGCGACATCGTTCAAGGCCATTAAGCGCAACTTTGTTCTGCCGGTGATCGCGCTGTGGGCTACGGTGATCGTTTGCCTCGCGGTGGGCGTGCGGCCGTGGAAAGACGGTTCTCTCGACTCAGGCAGCTTTTACGCGGTTGTGGCATTTGCGGTGGCAGCGGCGGTACTGACCGCGATCATCGCGGAGTTTCTGCGCGGCGCCGGGGTCATTTCGCGCCAGACTAACCGAAATCTTTTCGCCGCAACGTGGCTGCTCACGCGGCGCAACACGCGTCGCTACGGCGGCTACATCGTTCATATTGGCGTGGTGGTTGTTGTCATTGGACTGGCTGGCTCGGCATTTAATCGCAGCATCGAAAGCGAAATGGGGCTGCACAGCACGATGCAGATCGGGCCGTACACGCTGGAACAGGTTGGCGCCACGCAGGACTCGAACCCGAACTACGATTCCGACTACGCAATGCTGAACGTCTACAAGGAAAGTCGGCGGGCGAAAACACTTGAATTCGAGGGCTTCCAGTCCTACGTCATTCCAATTTTCCGAATCGTCCCGCTGCAGATGACGCCGGAGAAGCGCGTGTATCTGGCCAGCCAGCAACCGCAGACCATGGTTGCGATTCATTCGCTTCCCGAGTGGGATCTTTACGTCGTGTATGAGGGAATGAATCCAGACACCGACCAGCCCATCATCAAGGCGATTCTCAATCCGCTCGTGGGCTGGATCTGGTTCGGCTTGGTGGTAATTGTGTTTGGGACATTCGTTGCGCTGGTTCCCAGCCTGTCGCCGGCGACCGCTTCTTTGCGAGTGCCAGCAGCGAAAGCGGCGCCGATGACTCCTGCGCTCAAGGGAGGCGACTGATGGGTGCTCCCGCACGTTTTACCTTTTGGACGAGAGCCGCGGAGGCGGCGGTGCTCGCCGTGGCCATCTGCTTCTCGCTGGGCGCCGCCACTCCCGCCTCTCGCATGAATACCCTGAGCCATCAGTTGATGTGCCAATGCGGCTGTGCGCAATTGCTGGGCGAATGCGATCACGTAGGATGCCCCGACCGGGACAAGGAACTTTCAGAGTTGACGACGGACATGGCAGCGGGCCTGACCGACCAACAGATTATGGATGCGTTTGTAGCCAAGTACGGCGCCACGGTGCTGGCAGCTCCTACAACGAAGGGTTTCGACCTGGTTGCGTGGGTGGCTCCCTTCGCGGTGTTTGCGGCAGCGCTGCTGGGGACAATTTTGCTGATTCGGCGCTGGGGCGGCCTGGGCGGCAAACCGCTGGAGGGCGCGACGGCCACGGCAGAGAGTTCCGATCCAGCGGACCGCGAGCGGCTGGAGCGCATTCGCCGGGACACCGGCGCCAACGACGGATTTTGACGGAGGGTTTTTTCAGTCATGACGGAAACTGATGGCCTGATTGCCGGAGTGCTTCTCCTTTTCGCGCTCTTTCTGTACACGTTTTGGCCGGAGAACAGCTTCGCCAGCCAGAAGCAGAAGACGCGGCTCGACTATCTGCTGGAGCGCAAGGAGCAACTCTACGAAAACCTGCGCGATTTGAACTTCGAGTACCGCGCGGGTAAATATCCTGAAGAGGATTTCGTTTCTCAGCGGGGCCTTCTCGAGCATGAAACTGCTGAGCTTCTGGCTGAGATCGATCACCTGCAGCAGGTATAAAACAGGGATCACGGAATAGGGACAAGAACGACACGGATTGCGGATTGAAGGGTTACGACAAGAAATGAACTTAATTCGATTGAGTGCACGCTTTTTTGCTTTGAGCCTTTTATTTGGCGGCGCAATGGCGCAGGCCGCGACTGTGACCGGAACCGTGACCGACAAGACCACCAACAAGCCCGCGGCGGGCGATGCGGTCACGCTGCTGGAGCCGATGTCGGGCATGAGCGAAGTCGGCCGAGCGAGCACCGATGCACAAGGCCGCTATTCACTGAATCTGCCGGGCAGCAGCCCGTATCTGGTTCGCGTGACGCATCAGGGCGCGGAGTATTTTATTGCCGCGCCGCAAGGTGGAGGGACGGGCGACATCTCCGTCTACGATGTGGCCGCGAAGGTTGAAGGAATCACGATCGCCGAGCACGTAACTGGAATCGAAACGGACAACGGTCAGCTCCGCGTGGTGGAGCGTTACGACATTCACAACGCCAGTTCGCCGGCGCGCACGCAGTGGAGCAAGCAGTCATTTGAGGTAATTTTGCCCGCCGATGCGGTCATGGGCGACGCCTCGGCGCAGAGGCCGGGTGCAAGCAGCCTGCCGACCAGCGTGAAACTCAATCCCGAAGGGGCCAAGGGCCATTACGCGTTCGATTTCCCGATCCAGCCCGATGACGGCGCCAAAGGCACGCTCTTCCAGATTCAATATCAGTTGCCGTACAGCAGCGGGAAATACAGCTTTCAGTCTCTGGTCACGTTGCCAGCAGACACCGTTTGGGTAGTTCTGCCCAAAGCGATGACGTTTACCGGCGGGAACGGAGCAGGATTCGAGTCATCTCCGCAGGATCCTACCGTGCAGACGTTCCTGGCGCGCAACGTCGGTCCCGGGAAGGCCGTTGAGTTTTCGGTTTCTGGCACAGGTTCGTTCGCTCGCGAAGACCAGAATGGTCAGGGCGGCCAGCCAAATGAAAATGGACCGGAAGCCGGAGCTCCCGGGAATCAGCCCGGCGGCGGCATTGGCCAGCCCATCAATACTCCGGATCCACTGTCGAAATACAAATGGTGGATTCTGGGTGGACTGGCGGTATTGCTTGCGGCTGCGGCGGCGTTTCTGCTGCGCAAGCCGGAAGGGCTGGGCGCGGGTGCAACTGAAGGTGTGGGCGCGACGGGATCCGCTGGAACATCGCCTGATTACTCCGCTCCGAGATTAGTGGGCACGTCGCCGGCCGCGAAGAATGCCGCCCTGCTGAACGCGCTCAAAGAAGAGCTGTTTGCGCTGGAGAGCGAGAAGATCGCGGGAACGCTCGCGCCGAGAGAATACGCTGAGCAAAAAGCTGCACTGGAGACAGTACTGAGGCGGGCGCTGAAGAAGAGCTCGTGAACCGTGAGTTGGGGATCGTGGACCTGGTTTCGCGGGAAACAATCACATAGGCAGACAGGGAAGCTCCGCTCGCTATAAATTGCACACGTGGCGATTCGGGTAGACTGAACTCGGTTCACGGTCCATGGATCACGACCTATGAAGACTCTGCTTCGCACACTGCTTTCTTTATCCTTCATCGTCTGGCTCGGCGCCGAAATCTTCTTCCCGATCGTTGCCGCCATCACGTTTACCACACTGCAGCCAGACACTCATACCGCCGGAACGATTGTTGGGCAATTGATTCGCATCCTGCATGGGATGGGATTGGTATCTGCAATGGTGGCGTTGGCAGTGATGGCTCTCGCGCCAGCCTGGGGCATTTACAAGCCGCGCGCCGTGCTGGCGCCGATGGCTCTCGTCGTTCTGATGATTGGCTGCACGGTCTATTCGCAATACGGGATTATTCCTGCCATGGAGCGCGACCGCATCGCTGCCGGCGGCGCCATTGACACGGCCAATTCATCCGACGCCATCACCGCGCACTTCAACAAGCTGCACAACCGGAGCGAATTTGTGGAGGAAGCGGTTCTGCTTCTCGGATTGGCGGCTGTTGTGCTGATGGCGAGGGCCGAAACGACACGGGTCTGAGAGCGAGCTGGATCTTTGAGGTGCGCCGATGGGCCGAGAAGCAATTTGCACCTGCAAATGGAATGGCATAGTAGCGCAAGTGAAAGCGCTGCTTGAACCGCCGGAGTTGATTCTTCGCGGTGAGATTCGCCGTAGACTTCCCTTCTCCGAACTGCGCCAGGTGCGCGCGGAGGGCGCCGTGCTGCGTTTCAAGTTCGGTGGAGACGTCGTGGCTTTGACGCCAGGCGCAGCCGCGGTGCAGAAATGGGCAAGGACGATTGTGACGGCGCCGCCCAGCCTGGCAAAGAAGCTGGGGATCACTCCAGAATCGACGGTCTGGGTGATCGGAACGATAGACGACGCAGCGCTTGAAACTGCACTGGGCGAAGCGAGAACGGCGGCGCGCAAGGGCGCGGATGCGATCGTGGCGCGCGTAGATACTGCGGCAGAGCTGGCGCGAGCGTTCAAGTCGACGGCGAGGGAGACGAGCGTCGGCGTGCCCATCTGGATCATCTATCGCAAAGGCCCCGGTCATCCGATCAACGAGTCGGGCGTGCGGTCGGCCGGCCTCGCAGCGGGAATTGTCGACGTAAAGGTTGCTTCGGTGTCGCCGCAGTTGACGGGCCTCAAGTTTGTGCGACGAACAAAGCCGAAGTGAGGCGCGGCGGAGCTTGGCTTCTCGACTCTCTGGACTTATCACTGACTTTCAGTCGGGGCAAGGGTAGAATGATCGCGCGAAATGAACCGAAACTTGCCACGATTGGATCAAGAGACGAGCGCGACTGCGCCTGATTCGAATTTGCCGATCGCTGTCCGAGACCGCGCCGCCGATGGGCGTGTTGGCTGGACCGGGCCGCTTCTGCTGCTTGCAGCGCGGCCTGTGTTGCTCGTGGCGGCCCAGGCGCTGGTCGCACTGATCCTGCTGGAGCGGGGACAGAAGACTCCGTGGCGCGCGGCGGGCGACTGGTGGGGCGTCTACGGCAACGTGGCCGATATCGGCTGCCTCGTGCTGCTCCGTTACTTCACGCGGCGTGAGGGGATTCGGCTGCGCGACCTGCTTGGACCTGTGCGAATGCGTCGCGGCCACGACCTGTGGCTTGGAGTTGGCTGTTATCTACTGATCTTTCCCGTCTTTTTCTTGAGCACCTGGCTTGCGAAAAGTTTGTTTTTCCATGCTGATCCAGCAGTTGCAGTCGGATATCTCTCCAGAGCCCATCCTTTACCGCTTTGGGCGACGATCTACGGCCTCTGCGTGTGGTGGATTGTGTGGACGCCAACCGAGGAGGCAACGTATCAAGCGTATGCTCTGCCCCGGATCGAGGCGCTCACCCGGCATCGATCGATGGCGGTGCTGCTGGTTGGCTTTTGTTGGGCGGCACAGCATTGCGCATTGCCTCTGATTCTGGATTGGCGCTACCTGGCCTTCCGGTTGGTCTCGTTCTTTCCCGGGGTGCTCTGCTTGATGGTCGTATATCTGCGAACTCGACGCCTGACGCCTGTGATTTTTGCGCACTGGCCGATGGATATCGCTGCGGCCATATTCCACGTTATCTACTGAGAGTGCGCCGGCGATTGCTTCCCTGATTCGAATGCCCCGCGGTCCGCGCACCCTAGCTCTTGTATCATCGTGAAGGCGCGCGCGATGAAGTTCGCAGCGGGGCCGCTATGGAACGATTATGAAAACCGGCATTATCGGTCTGCCGCAGGTGGGCAAGACTTCGCTGTTCAAAATCCTGACGAAAGCCAAAGTTGACGAGCACGGGCGCGCGAACCCACGCGAGGCGCACATTGGCGTGGCGCGCGTGCCGGATGAGCGTCTGGAGAAGCTGTCCGCCCTCTACTCGCCCAAGAAAACGACTTTTGCTTCGGTGGAATTCGTCGACGTTGCGGCGATCGGGAAAGAGGCGCTGAAAGAGACTGCATTCCTGACAAACCTGCGCAATGTGGACGCGCTCATTCATGTTCTGCGGGCGTTTGAGAACGACTCGGTTCCACATGAGGGGCCGATCGATCCGCTGCGTGACGCCAAGAACGTCGAATTCGATTTGATGTTGAGCGACCTCGGCCAGGTTGAGAAACGCATGGAGCGCGTGGAAAAGGACATGAAGAAGGGGCGCACCAGCGAATTGGAGCGGGAACAGGCGCTGCTGGTGCGGTCGAAAGAATCGCTCGAAAAAGAAGTTCCACTGCGCGAGCTGGAGATGACGCCGGAGGAGAAAAAGCTTATCCGCGGTTTCATGTTTTTGTCGCAAAAGCCTATCCTGTATGTACTCAATATCGGTGAAAGCTCAACGCTAGGCGCAGATCTCGAGTCCGCTGTGAGCCGGCACAACCTCGATGCCCTGGCACACCGGCCAAACGCTGGGGCAATGGCCATTTGCGGCAAAGTGGAGGCGGAGCTGGCGGAGATGGACGACGCCGAGGCTGCGGATTTCCTGGAGAGCTACGGGCTGCTCGAGAGCGGACTTGTGCGGCTGATCCGGAAGAGCTACGAGTTGCTGGGGCTGATCAGCTTCTTTACCGCCGGCGAGGACGAGTGCCGCGCATGGACGGTGCCTGCCGGCTCGAAGGCGCCACAAGCGGCGGGTGCGATCCATACCGACCTGGAGCATCATTTCATCCGCGCCGAAACCATCCGCTGGGATAATCTGCTGGCCGCCGGATCAGAAGCCGCGGCGCGAGCCAAAGGCACGCTTCGCCTGGAAGGCAAGGAGTACGTGGTGCAGGATGGCGATGTGTTGCACATCCGCCACAGCGGATAAGGCCGATGCTCAAGATTTCTCTCATTCTCGGCGCTGTTGCCGCGCTGGCTGACGTGGCCGGCGGATTGGTGCTGGTGCGCGCACGTGGCGTGGAGCGTTATCTCCGCTACTTTGTCGCGTTGGGAGCGGGATTTCTGATTGCAACCGCGTTGCTGGAGATGACGCCGGAGAGTCTACGGCTGAATGCGACGACCGGACCGGTTCTGATCATGGCCGGTTATTGCGCAATGCACTTGCTTGAGCACACGATCAATGCGCATTTTCACTACGGCGAAGAGACCCATAGCGGCGAATTCGTCTCCGCGCACACGGGCTATTCGGTGCTGGGCGGCCTGAGCGTCCATGCGCTGTTCGATGGCGTGGCCATCGGATCGGGGTTCGCACTCTCCAATTGGTTGGGCTGGCTGATTTTTCTCGCAATTCTGCTGCACAAGGCCCCGGAGGGATTCACCATGGCCAGCGTGATGATGGCGAGCGGCCGAAGCCGTACTACGGCTTTCTGGTCCGCGGTGGCGCTGGCTGGCGCTACTCTGGCAGGCGTTCTGGTGATTCAGCTCGTGCCGCGCTGGGTCCCGTATGGACTGCCAATCTCGGCGGGAGTGGCGCTCTATGTGGCGGCTACGGATTTGGTGCCCGAAGTGAACCGGGAACCAGGGATCCGTATGGCGCTCGTATTCTTTGCCGGAGTGGGCGCGTTTCTGTTGCTGCGCTCGCTGCTGCCGCAGTTGTAAGACAGTTCCACAATTCATTTGCTGTTCCTGGCCGCCGTGCAAGATGGGTTTCTTAGGGGGAAAACCCACCATGGCTGTTGCTGCTTCCAGGGACAGCAATTGCGGGACCGCTTTCGCACGATATGCTATCCGATGTGGCGTATTGCGTTGCACCTGTATTAGAGGAGGTCGGGACTCCGCGGCGAGCGCGCAGGCGCATCCCATTTGAGCTTCTGGGCGTCCTCCTTTTTACGCTGCTCGGGTTTCTGGTAATGGGCTACCATCCCGGCCTTGAAGACGACGGAATCTACTTAGCTGCAGTCAAAGCCGACCTGAACCCGGCCCTTTTTCCATACAACGCGGAATTCTTCCGGCTGCAAATGGAAGCGACTGTCTTCGCCGGATCCATGGCGCACTTTGTGCGCTGGACGCGGATTCCACTGGCATGGGCGGAGTTAGTCTGGCAACTTGCCGCGCTGTTTCTAATTCTGTGGGCAGTGAAAAAGATCGCGGACCGGCTCTTTGCCGAAGAGGCTGCGCGATGGGGCGGAGTCGCGATGGTCGCAGCCATGTTCACGCTGCCGGTGACGGGAACCGCACTGTATATGGTTGACCAGCATCTGCATCCTCGCACCTTGGCGACAGCGATGATTCTGCTGGCTATCTGGCGAATCCTGGATGAAGAACGCTGGCAGGCCGCCTTGTTGTTGCTTGTGGCTTTTCTTCTGCATCCCCTGATGGCGGCAATGGGAACTTCGTTTTGCGTTATTTTGACTTTGACTTTGCTTGACTCGGTGCGTGCGCGCCTCCTCGAGTGGCGCAATGCGATGGCGGCATTCATGCCGCTTGGCTGGGTTTTTGGAGGACCCAATCCTGGATGGCGCAAGGCTTTGGATACGCGATTGTACTTCGACCTGCACAAGTGGACCTGGTACGAGTGGCTCGGTGCGCTGGCTCCGCTAGTTCTCTTCTGGCTGTTGTGGCGCGTCGCAAACAAGCGCGGAGAGACGATGCTGGCGCGTTTTGCCGCAGCCGTGCTCATTTATGGCGCGTTCCACCAGGCTTTGGCGATGGCCATGCTCTGGCCGGCCTCGCTTGTCCGGCTGACATCGCTGCAGCCGATGCGCTACCTGCACCTGCTCTATTTCCTCTTCGTACTGACGGCCGGATGTCTGCTGGGGAAGTTCGTTTTGAAGCGTAGCGCGTGGCGCTGGGCGGCGTTTCTGCTGATAGCCAACGGATGTATGTTTGCGTGGCAACGGGCGGAGTTTGCCGGCAGCCAGCACTTGGAGTTGCCGGGGCGCGAGTCTGCGAACCCGTGGTTACAAGCATTCGCATGGATCCGAACGAATACGCCGGATAACGCCTATTTCGCGATTGATCCGCACTACATGGAGGCTCCCGGCGAGGATTATCACGGCTTTCTCGCGCTGGCGGAACGCAGTCAACTGGCCGATTCTGTGAAAGATGCGTCCGTAGTAACGATGGTGCCGGAACTCGGGCCCGTTTGGGCGCACCAAGTAGAGGCCACGGAAGGCTGGCGAGATTTCAGGCTGGCGGATTTCGAGCGGCTAAAGGCGACCTTTGGCGTGAATTGGGTGGTGGTCAACTTCCCGCAACCCGGAGGCCTGGACTGCCGCTGGCACAATCATCAACTGGCGGTTTGCCAGATTCCGTGAGTTTCCAGCAGCATTTGCGAACTCAGGGCTTTGCAGGATTCGGCTGCATCCGCGAGAATGGATAAGTCACCACTCTCCGTCTCGGACAACGATCATGCTCAACCTTACCCAGCGACTGATTCTCGGCTGTGTGCTGCTGGCCTGCCTGCCTGTGGCGCTGGTGGCCGTGGCGCATCGGGCGCTGGCGGCGAGCGGACAAATCCACCTGGCCTACGCGATCGCGGGGGGTGCTTCGCTGGTTGCAGCCGCGACAATCTACTTTGTCCTGCGGCCGGTCGACACGCTGGCGAGCGACGCGCACCGCATCGCACAGGGCAACCTGGAACACCATGTGGAGTGGAGCAGCCGCGACAGCTTTGGCGTGATTGCGAGCGAGTTGAGCCGGATGGCGGTGCGGCTGCGCGAGGTGCGCGATACCGAGGCCGGACGGCGGCAGATGGAGTTTCAACTGTCCGACGCGGTGCTGCAATCGATCTTCGAACCCATTATTGTGACCGACGGCAAAGGTCACGTCTTGAAGTTGAATCAGTCGGCGTCGGAATTGCTGGGCGAAGCGGCAAGCGATCGCATGGCGCTGACGAATACCCCGGGGGGCGAAAAGATCCTGAGCGCGATCCAGGACGCTGTATCGATGCAGAAGGCGGTGGCCGCCGAGGGTGAAGCGTCGATGCTGCCGATGCGGATCGGCAACCAGGAGCGCAGCTACCGGCTGCGGACGACGCCGATGCGCGACTCGGAGGGGCGGCTGCTGGGTGCTGTGACGACACTTGAAGACGTAACCAGCTTGCAGGATACCGACCGCTTCAAGACGCAGTTCATCGCGGTGGCCAGCCGCAAGCTGCGCGACCCGCTTCTGCAATTGCGGCGGGGGCTCTACGCGCTGGCCCAGGGATTCAGCGGCGAGATGACTCCGCTGCAGACGGAGCTGGTGGCATCTGCCAGCAAGGAAGCAGAGACGCTGGACGATTTGATGGCGGACCTGATTGAAGTGGCGGAGCTGGACACGGGCAAGCGCGAGATGAAGCTGGAGCGGCTGCGGCCGCAGCAGGCCCTGAACGAGGCACGGGACCGGTACTGCGATGAGGCCGCGAAGAAGCACATCCGGGTGGAAGTCAGCGCCTATGCCGACCTATCCACGGTGCAGGCCGACCGCCGCGCGCTGCGGTCGATCCTCGATAACCTACTGTCGAATGCGCTGCGTTACACGCCGGAGGATGGCGAAATACTGCTGGCGGCCTAGGAGATCAAGAGCTTTGTGCAGTTCAGCGTGCGCGACACAGGCCGCGGCATCGAGGCGGAGCGGCTGAGCTCGATCTTTGACCGGTTCAATACGTTCTCGGAAAAGGGCACGGCCCTCGGCCTGGCGCTGGTCCGCAGGCTGGTGGAGTCGCTCGGCGGACAGATCGCGGTCGAGAGCCGGCTGGGTCATGGAGCGACCTTCCGGTTCACGCTGCCCATCGCTGTGGCGAAGGAAGTTCAGCATCCGGTCGAGGTGGGCTGAGCCATGGCAGAGATCGTTCTCGAGAAGAAGCCGGAGCCCGCCAAACTGCGCATCTACATTGGCGCGGCGCCGGGCGTGGGCAAGACATTCCAGATGCTGAATGACGCTTACCTGATGCGCACTCAGGGCGGAGTGGATGTGGTGCTCGGCCTGGTGGAGACCCACGGGCGCAAGGAGACCGAGGACCAGATTCGCGACCTTGAGGTCGTGCCGCTGAAGGTGATTCCCTACCGCGGCGTCAACCTGAAAGAGATGGATGTGGACGCGATCATCGCGCGGCATCCGCAGACGGTTGTCGTGGACGAGTTGGCCCACACCAACGTTCCCGGCAGCAAGAACCGCAAGCGATACGAAGACGTCATCGAGCTGCTGGACGCCGGCATCAATGTGATGACCGCGGTAAACATCCAGCACCTTGAGACCTTGAACGACGCCGTCAACCGATCCGCCAACACGACCATTCGCGAGACCGTTCCCGATAGCTTTGTGAAGCGCGCCGACGAAGTGGTGAACGTCGACCTGACCGTGGAAGAGCTGCGTAACCGGCTGCGGGCGGGCAAGATCTACGCTCCCGAAAAGGTCGAGCAGTCGCTGGCCAACTTCTTCCGCAAGGGCAACCTGAACTTGCTGCGCGAGCTTTCGCTGCGGACGACGGCGGAGCAGGTGAGCAACCGCGCATCGGAATACCGGCGCACGCAGGGACTGGAACAGGCGCCGATACCGGAGAAAGTGATGGTTTGCCTGAGCACGAGGCCGGGAACGGAGAGGCTGCTGCGGATCGGCTCGAGAATCGCCGGCCGCCTGGCGACAAACTGGTACGCAGTCTACGTGACGCCGCCAGACGACAAAGGCCACAGCGACCCGGAAGCGCACCAGCGGCTGGAAGAATACATGCGCATGGCGCGCGACCTGGGCGCGAAGGTGGTTCAACTTACGGACCGCAAAGTGGCGGACGCGCTGATCCGCTTTGCGCAGCAGGAGAACATCTCGCACGTCGTGTTTGGGCAATCGGCGCGCTCGCGATGGGACATTCTGCTTCGCGGCTCGGTGCTCAACCGGTTTCTGTCAGAGGTGCGCGACGTGACCGTGCAAGTTGTGCCGATGCAGAAGCCGCTGCGGCGGCAGTGAAGAACAGAGATAAGAGAACAGAGATCAAGTGTCAGGGATCAGCGATTAGAGAACAGAGATTAGGGATCAGGTTTCAGCTTTCAGCTTTCAGCTCGGCTCGCGATGAGCGGAACGAAACAAACCGCAAGAACAATCAAATGCAAAAAAGCAGCTTTTCGCGATTCGCGATTAGCGCGCATTTTTTCGCGCGATTTGCTGCGAGCGAAACAAAAAAACTCCGCCGAAAACAAAAACTCAAAAGCAAAACTGTGAAACTGTGAAACTGTGGACAGAAGTTGTTGATTCTAAAGGCTCCACAGTTTCACAGTTTCACAGAATAGGTGGGGGGGGTGGGGTCAGTTGTGGGG
>Ga0182030_10000378_pt1 | contig 79745 bp, 75 predicted proteins | sample 812S3MmetaG_FD_121299 | JGI IMG/M metagenome (GOLD analysis project Ga0182030, IMG submission 121299) | Permafrost microbial communities from Stordalen Mire, Sweden - 812S3M metaG (Illumina Assembly) | ecosystem: Environmental > Terrestrial > Soil > Wetlands > Permafrost | place: Sweden... | reverse complement strand
TTATAAGATTTCAATCGGTTTTAGGGTTGCTGGTGATATTCTTCCTTTCTTCGAGCCGCCTTGCATGGGCGGTTCGTCCCTTGTCCCACACCCTCTCGCTGGTGGCGGGAGGTGGTAACGAGGGTTTTCAGGACGGCCCGTTCACGTCGGCTCTTTTTAAAAAGCCCTTTGGCTTGGGGATCAATCCCGAGGGCACTCAGCTTTTTGTAGCGGATTCAGGAAACAATCGGATCCGCGTGGTTCACTTGGACCAAGATAATGCCGTCTCCACCTTGACGGGTATGGATTTGGCGGGGAACAAAAACGGTCCATTAGCGGCGGCCACTTTCAATAATCCAATGGCGGTTCTTTATCTGTCAAACGACCGTCTTGTCATTAATGACTGTGGGAACGAAGAGTTACGGCTCGTGGATTTGAAAAAAGGTATTGTTTCTTCCCTCGCGGGAAACATCAACGCCGTCTTGGCCGAAGGCCCCGCAAGCCAGGTTTCCATGGAATCGGTTCATGACATGGTCTACCTGCCGGATTCGGATTCGATTGTTTTCGCCCAAACCCAACAACAGGCCGTCAAGATTCTCGATTTAAAGACGGGCCAGGTCAGGTTCATTCTCCACAACGACCCCCTTCTTCCCACCCCCGTGGCTTTGTGTCGAGCGGACGGAAAGCTTTATGTTGCGGATCGGGACCGGGTTTTCAACTTAGAGTGGAAAGTGGGTGAGGCGCCGAAACTGACCTTGATTGCTACCCTCACCTCTAACATTCAGTTTCTGAAAAAGAGTGGTGATTGTCTATATGCCCTTTGTCTTAACGAAGAAACACCTCTCATGAGAGTTCTACCTCGGGTTGAACCGGTGAGCTTTGTATCCTCTTTTGGTGATGTCATACCGAGTCCGGAAAAAAATCTTCCTCCATTTCATTCTGAAAATAACTCGATTAACTTCATTCCCGATCCAATCGATAGCACAAAGCTTTACATCGTGAATCCGACTTACAACTTGATCGCTTCCTTCCGGGACCTACCAGATGAGGTCAAATGGTTTGGCTGGAGAAATCCCGAGGGAATCAACGAAGCCGAATATCCCGTCCAAAAACCACTCCGAACCTTCCGAATTCTCCTGTGCGGAGATTCCCATTCCTGTGCGATCGCGAATTACCCCTTTCCTATGTCCTGGAACGACAAGATGCAGGAAAAGGATGTTGTCCCGCCCCGCGCGCTGAGCTTATGCAAGCGCATGGAATTGGAACTCAATACGCTCGCCGCCTTGGACGACTGGCCCCTCCATTTTGAGGTTCTGAACCTTTACCAGAACGCCAACAATCCTCCTCTTTTTCTCTGGCCCACCTACGAGGTTCCCGAGGTGGTTCGTAAGTTCGACATTGATCTGGTTCTCCTCCTGGAAACGCCCTCCGTTGGGGGCATGGACTATATTCCCTTTGTCTGGTATTTTTACCAGCCCATCACTGCGGAAGGCATTCCCGCCCTCAATATTGATGCGGAATATTTCCTGAAACCTTTGTTGAAGAAAATTCCGGATGGCGACCCGCGGAATTTTTATGAAATTTGCAAAGACAGAAAGTTGGTAACCGACAACGGTAAATATTTCTTTTTTGAACCGAAATTATTCGCGGTTCCGGAACTTCATGATTTGCTCGTGAGACTGTATGGGAAACCGCTTGAATTATTGGATAAGAAACTGGCCAACTGCAAAACCTCCAGCGGCAAGCCCGTTCAACTTCTCTTATGCACCGCCCATACGGGCCTTTACAAGCTCAATCCAGATACCCTGGAAGACCCGAAGATCTGGGCGGACGCATCCCAAAAATTAGGCGTGAGTTATTTAGACTTGAACGAGGAGATTACCGCCCTAAACCTTTCTTTTTATCCCCTGGCCGAAAACAACACCAACGGGCATCTGGACCCGGATGGCCATCTTTTCTTGAGCCAACTTCTAGTTCATGATTTGGTCCGGGATGGATATATTCCGGAAAGTAAACCCTCATCCGCGACCCCTGTTTCCTCAGGAAAATAATTAAAGAGACTTAGTTTTTTTCCTCGATTCACCGGAGAGGCCCGGGTGGAATTTTGAATCGGGAACGGTTAGAAAATAACTTGTCTGTTACAATAGATTTCCATGTGCACCCGATATGTTTTGAAAAGCGACCCCAAGGCGATTTCCAAGCTTTTTAAGCTGGAAAAGACATTCGAATGGAAACCCAGCTATAACATCGCCCCTTCTCATACGGTTCCAGCGGTCATTCGGCCTTTGGAGAACAAAAAGAGACAAGTAAAGATGCTCCGGTGGGGTTTTATGGCGTCCTGGACCCAGGGCGGTCGGCTCGTGGTCAATACCCGGGCGGAGGACATCCAGGACCGGCCCCTCTTCCTGGAAAGCTTCGAGAAATGGCGCTGCCTGGTGCCCATGGACGGCTTTTTCGAATGGCGGCATGAAGCGAAGGAAACGCGCCCCTATTACTTTAAAATGAAAGACGATAAGCCTTTCGCGGTGGCGGGAATTTGGGCCACCCAGACCCTGGAAACCGGAACGGTGGACTCCCTCAGCCTCATGACCACCACGCCGAACGAAGCGGTGCGGGCCATTCACGACCGGATGCCGGTTATTCTGGAAGAGAAAGATTTTGGATTGTGGATGGACCTGGAGGATGTGAGGGATTTTAAGAAGCTGAAGGACCTATTAAAGCCTTTTCCCGCAGAGAAAATGACAAGTTTGCCCGTGACGATAAAGGTGAACAAACCGGCTTTCAATGAACCCGAATGCATCGAGCTGTCGAACGAGCCGGAAACGCTGTCTTTCGGCTTCTGAAGGCTTATTTGCGCAGAGTGGCGAAATTTGAGGCTGTTTCCCAAAGGGTCAACTCGTAGAGGGCGACCTTTTCTTTTTTAAGGACCGGTTCCAACCTTTTCCAAATCACCACCAAAATATTTTCCACCGTGGTTTGAAGAAAAGGATCACTTTTAAAGGGGTCTACTTCCCGGTTGATGAAGCGATGGTCCAGCGTCTCGAAAACTTCCCGTTTCAAGATTTCCTTCAGGATCTTAAAATCCACCACGAAACCCGTGTCCGGATCGATGGGACCCTTCACCGTCACCCGAAGGCGGTAAGAGTGGCCGTGAGGATAATGGCTGGCCTGGGGGTCATCCTTCCGGTATCCGGAGCATTTCTTGAAAATCTCCAGGTTCTTGGCCCGATCCCACTTGGGGTGATGCAGGTAATGGGCCGCTTCGAAAGTTATTTCTTTGGTGAGCTCGATCGATTTCTTTTTCATCTATTTTCCCGGTTCCCTGAATTTTTGCGCGATGGGAACCCTTCTTCCCATCCCGAAAGCCTTGGTGGTGACCTTGAGGCCAGGCGCCATCTGGCGCCGCTTGTACTCGTTTCGGTTTATCATCTGAAGGACGTTTTGGACGAGCTCTGGCTCGAAACCCGCTTTTTCCAACTTGGAAGGCGGCTGGTTTTCCTCGATGTAAAGCCGAAGGATGCCGTCCAAAAGATCGTAAGGCGGAAGGGAATCCTGGTCCGTCTGGTTCGGTTTCAACTCCGCCGAGGGGGGCTTGTCAAAGACCGCCTGGGGAATGACCGGCTTCGCCCGGTTGGCGTGCCGGGCCAACTGGTACACCATCCCCTTGGGAACATCCGAGATCACGGCCAAGCCCCCGCACATGTCGCCGTAGAGGGTGCAATACCCGACGGCCAACTCGCTCTTATTGCCGGTGGAAAGAACCAGCCGGTTGAACTTGTTCGACAAAGCCATTAAGAGAAGGCCCCTGATGCGGGCCTGGATGTTTTCCTCCGTCGTATCAGGAGGATGTCCCTCAAAGACGGGTTTCAGGGTTTGGAGGGCCGCCTGATAGAGGGGCGTAATCGGGATTTCCTTGAATTCGATTCCCAGGGCTGCTGCCAATTGACGGGAGTCTTCGATCGACCCTTTAGAAGAATAGGGCGAGGGCATGGTGACGCCCATGACATTGGCGCTACCCAGTGCTTCGGCCGCGATAGCCGCAACCAAGGCCGAATCGATTCCTCCCGAAAGGCCAATCAAAACCTTTTGAAACCCGCACTTGCGAACGTAATCCCGGGTCCCGGTAACCAGAGCTTGGTAAACCCAACCCGTCTCGGAGCTGGGCGGAGGGGGATTCTTGGCCGAGGGGTTCTCGGTGTCGTAAATAAAAAAATCTTCCTCAAAGGCTTTTCCCACCTGAAACAGGTTGCCAGCCCCGTCCATGGCCATGCTGCAGCCATCAAAGACCAGCTCGTCGTTGCCTCCGACCAGGTTGCAATAGAGGACTGGGACCCCGGTTTTTTGTGTGACTTCCTTCAGGAGGGCCTGGCGCACGGGAAGTTTGGCGGCGTGAAAGGGGGACGCGGAGAGATTCACGATGAGATCGGGCTTTCCCTTGGCGATCTCCAGGACCGGATCCTTCTCATATAAACGGTTCGGGAAGATTCCCTGGGCGTTCCAGATATCCTCACAAAGAGTGATGCCGATTTTCAGCCCGCCATATGAAAAGGGCGGCTCGGGTTTGGCCGCGGGGGCGAAATAACGGGCCTCGTCAAAAACGTCGTAGTTGGGAAGGAGAACCTTGTGGTAAGTATGAAGTACCTTTCCATCTTTCACGGCCACGGCGGAATTGAAAAGGGCTTGGCCCTTTCCCTTGTTCTCCGTGATCGTTCCGACAATGGCCAGGATCCCCTTGGCCGCTCGGGCGACTTGATCCACCGCCTTTTGGGCGGACTGGAAAAAGGAAAAACGGTCCAGCAGGTCCCGGGGAGGATAACCGGTCAAGGTCAACTCGGGAAAAAGGGCGATCTCGCAGCCTAGGCTCTTGGCCTTTTGCAGGTTCTGAGTCACCTTGTCGATATTGCCATCAAAGTCGCCCACGGTGGTGTTAATCTGGCAAATGGCGATTTTCATGGAGCTCCGGTTTAATCGGCGGCCTTGAGGCCGCCGGGCGAAATGGAATCCTAGTGTAAGGTTAACGAAGGGTGAAGTCAAAAAGGAGGGGTCCAGATGGTCTTTGGCGTCTTGGCGGATACGGTCGGTTTGTTGACGAGCGGCGATCTGGTCCTCCTACGCCGAGTCTTCAAGGGCGTGGATGCCATCCTGCATGCCGGGCCGGTCGGGGACTTGAGGGTCCTGGAGCAACTGGAACAACTGGCTCCCACCAAGGGGGTTTGCGGAAACGCGGAGAGTTCGATCGTGAGATCGGAGATGTACGTCCGGATCGCCTGGCGCCAGGGTCCGCTCACGCTGGGGTTGATCCACGGCTACGGAAAACCTCAACACCTGAAGCAATTCCTTCTTCGACAATTCGAAGAGGAGCCAGTTCAAGTCATCGTTTATGGAAACAATTTCGAACCCCTGGCCCGGCAATATGGTGAAACTTATTTCTTCAATCCGGGTTCCTTTTCCGGACGTTTGCCCGAGGGACAGAAAGGCCCGGGAAAAAGAAGGGTCGGCCTTTTATTCGTGCAGGGCCGCAAGGTGGAAGGCCAGCCGGGGATCCTGTTGGCCCCTTGACTTCCCGAGTCGGATCGAACCTATAATTGGTTAGTTGATAATTGTTTTCATTTGAAACGAGAAGCGAGGGAAAAATGGTTCAATTGACTGATTCCGCGATCACCAAGGTGAAGGATTTCGCATCCAAAAACACTTCTTATCAAGGCAAGACTTTTAGGGTTTATGTGCAGGGCGGAGGCTGTAACGGTTTCTCCTACGGTTTTGCTTTTGACCAAAAACGCGATGACGATGAGATCTCCAAGACCGGGGACGTTGAAGTACTGGTGGATTCCCAAAGCGCGCCCTACCTGAACGGCGCCAAAATCGACTATGTCGAGGATTTGAAGGGCGCCGGGTTCGTGATCGAAAACCCGAACTCCAAGGGATCTTGCGGCTGCGGAAATAGTGTCAGCTTCTAAATCGTTGTCCAAAGACCTTTGACAAAAAGCGGCTGAGGCCGTTTTTTGTTTTTGGATCTAGAAGAAAGGCCCCAGTGGAAACCCTTGAGAAGATTCTCTTAAATACGGATGTGCTGGCGGGGATGGACGGGAAGGTGACCGAAACCTCGGTGAAAATGAAGCTTCCCCAATTCGACCCGGAACTCTTCCGGGGAAAACATGTGGTGGTGAAGGGATGCGCGCCGACCTGGGCCGTGATGCTGCTGGAGCATCGGCTTGAAGGAATCGCATCCAAATTATCCTTTGTTTTGTATGATGGGCAGGAATATCCGATTTATTGATTTCCGCAATCGGTTTTATCACCAAATACTCCCTTCCGAACCTAGAATTACCCCATGATTTCCTGGCGCCATTTACCTGCCAGCTGGATCCCTCCCTTGGGACAGATGGCTTACGACGATGAGCTTTTTTCCGAGTACAAACCCAACGACCCGCCTATCCTCAGGTTCTTTTCCTTTCCCGTTCCCACCCTGACCCTGGGCCGGTTGGAAGCCAGACGCTTGCCACTTCAAACCCTGCCTTTTCCCCATGAAATCCGTCCTACCGGTGGACGGGGAGTTCTCCATGGTGAGGGGGACCTTTGTTACGCCATTATGGCTTCCAAACAGGACCCGATCGTGGGAGGGGACCTGATCGATAGCTATTGCCGGATCGGTAAATTGTTGGCCCGGGGGCTTCAATCCCTGGGACGGAAAGTGAGAATGACCCAGGAAAAGCACCTGGGTTTGGGGGATCCACATTGTTTTTCTGCCCCGAGTCAGGCCGAATTGACCTTGAATGGCAAGAAAGTGGCGGGAGGGGCCCAGGCCAGGCGGGGAGAAGTTTTCCTTCAACAAGGCGTAATCCTTTTGAGCGTGGCGGAAGAATGGAAGAAGGCCTTCCCGGGTTCAGGCCTGGAGACCATGACGGGTTTGAACGAAGACCCGGCCCTGTCGGCCGTGTCGCGCTTTGAACTCGAAAAGGCGATCCTTTCCTCGTTTGAAGAGGCGGGAATAAGTTTTTCACAGGCTTAGAACGAACGCGCCAAATCGGGTTGGCATTTTCCAGGTGCCTTCCTCTTCGGGTTTTGAGAAACTAAATCCGCTTTCGATATTCAGTCGGGGGATACCATGAAAAATTTCGACGCGTTAGTGGTGGGTGGGGGGCCGGGAGGCTACATGGCGGCCCTGCGCCTTTCCCGCCAGGGCAAAACCGTGGCCCTCTTCGAGAAAAAGAAGATCGGCGGTTCCTGCCTCCATGTCGGATGCATCCCCACTAAACTCCTCCAATCCGCCGCGACCCGTTACCACCTGATCGCGAAGGAAGGAAAATCCTGGGGCATCGAGGCCCAGGGACTTCGCCTCAACTTTTCAACACTCGTGGAACGATTGCGAAAAACCATTTCCATCCTTGAAAAGGGAATCCAGTCCCAGCTGGCGGTGGCCAAGGTGGAAATCATCCAGGGGGAAGCCGAGGTGAAAGCCCCGGATCTGGTTTTATGCTCTGGAAATGAGTACCGGGGGAAATGCCTGGTCCTCGCCATGGGTTCCAGGCCCCGTCAACTTCCCGGTTTTCCGACGGGCGAAACCATCGTGACAAGCGACGAGCTGCTGACGCAGCCGAAGCTTCCCAAATCCCTCCTGATCATCGGGGCGGGGGTGATTGGTCTGGAATTCGCCTGCCTTTACGCCCAGCTTGGGATGAAGGTCCGGGTTGGGGACGTGTTGCCCCAGATCCTTCCCACACTGGATGAGGAATCCGCCCAGCATCTTTTGAATTCCTTAAGAAGGCTAGGGGTGGAAATCGAATTGGGTTTGCCCCAGGTTCAAATCAAGGACGAGGAACTGATATTGGTAGCGGCGGGAAGGATCCCCAATTCGGATCAGGCGGGCCTTCCGGCCCTTTCGATGGAACTTCAGGGCACCAAGATCAAAACCGACGGCCATCTGCGGACTTCCCTCCCGGGGGTTTACGCCATCGGGGACCTAACGGGCAACTATCCCTATGCCCACACGGCTTATGAACATGCCCGGTTAGTCGCCATCCACCAGGAACTGGGAGAAAATTCGGAAACCATGGATGATACCAAGGTTCCCCATGTGGTTTTCACCTCGCCGGAGATCGCTTCGGTCGGACTAACCGAAAAAGAAGCCCACCTGCGATTCCCGGATGTCTCGGTTCATAAGAACAACTTTGCCGCCAACAGCAAGGCCCGTATCCTGGGAGAGATCCAAGGTTGGGGGAAGGTCATCGTCGAGGGACATTCGGGCCGCATCTTAGGGGTTCAACTTGTCGGACCCGAGGCCACGGACCTCATTGGCGAGGCCTGCCTGCTCGTCTCCAAGGGGATCACCCTGGAAGAACTGGAAAAGGTCATTCATCCCCATCCGACCCTAAGCGAAATATTCAGTTTTCATTAAACCGGGGGAAACCCTTTTAAATAAGCCCTTTTTTGGCCATACTTGGACTTAAGATTTGCTCGAAAGAGCCGTTAGGATTTATAGGAATCGTATGGCCAAAGGAACCGTGAATTGAGAATACTTGGGGTAATCTTTTTTTGTTTCCTGGGGTCTTCGGTAGTCTTGGCCAATCCGCCCATGAAAGTCCTATCCAGCACGACCACCTCGACCCGGTTTGATATGAAATGGCCGTATCATACGGTCACGACTTACAACGCCACCCAGACCAAACCTTATTATTCCACAGGCCGAATCCTATATCTGGTGACCCACCAGGATGTTTCTAAGTACCGCTATTATTACCCCCAGAACACCTGTCAAAATGAATGGGGATATTTTTTCCCTCCAGGAACCAAACTTTGCAGCCACCGACCGGCCCGGACCTTTGGCCAGCCGGATACCTATATCGTTGAGATTCACGCGAAGTAGCGGATCGGTTTTAGTTCAGTCCATTAGCGCAGGGGACCCGAGGTTTGCAGACCCTTTGTAACAAGGTTCCATCCTATGCGTAACATCAAGTTAACAAGCTCCATTGATAATCATCACCAACCACACCGACTCAACGCCCTTCAACGCCTACTCGACGCTTGGATTTTCGAGACACATTGGAGGATGTATGCTGCAACTGGATCAATTCTCGGAAAGCGTCTTGTTCCAATGCGACCGATGCCGGCACGTGGGAGAACTTTTCACCGACATCGTCGAGGATGAGGGCAGCTACCACTGTTGGAACTGCCTGAACGAGATGAAACGGTCGGGGAAAAAGACCAAAGAAGAAAAGGAAACGCATGTTACTAACGGATAAAAGCCCGAAAGGCGAGCCGCTGTTTGAGTGTGATGATTGTCGTACCGTCGGTGAAATCGGAATGATCTTCGTGGATGAACAGGGATCGCATCATTGCCTGCCCTGCTGGTGCGAGCGGAACCTGAACCGGGCCAAGCAGCGCCGTCTTCTCGTCGTCGAGCATTAAGCTGAACTCTCCGGGCCGGGGTTCCCCCGGCCGAGCAAGCAGGAACTCTCCGAAGCAACTTCAATCCCTCATGTCAGGGGGAATCCCCGGTTTCCAAAGCCAGTTGGGTTGCTAGCTGCGTCGCTTTTTGGGTGACCTGATCCGCTTCTTTTTCCCGACCACAAATATGGAGACAGACGCCCAAATTGTAAAATAAATGGGCCGCCGGAAGGCCTTTCTTGATCGCCTGCTCGTAAGATCGGGCCGCCGATTGAAAATCCCCCCCTAGAAATTGAAAGAAGGCGGTCTTCTCAAAATAGACTGCCATCAAAAATGGATCCATTGAGGATAAATCTTGAATTCGAGAAAAGGATTTCGAGTAATCAATCCAGGGGGCGTAGGGACTTTTGTTTTTGATATCGATATTGACCTGACGGTAAACCAGGTCGGCTTGGCGCCAGCGATCCAGGGTGTCGCCTGGGATCTGCGGGAGGGGGACGAAGACAAGTGCGAAGGGTGGAGGATCCAAGGGATTCTTGTCAGGTTTCGAAAGAATTTTGAAGTGAGAGCCGGGAAAACGCCGAAGCAGGAAGGGAATGTATTGTCGGTTCAAGACCAGAACCGCCCAACGCGCTTGTGAAACCTCGAGAGAAGAATTTTGAAGAACATCGAATGGCCGACAGGCAATGTTCAAGAGTTTGTTATCGTAGTCCATGTTAAATTCCGAAAAAACACAAAGAGGCCCTTCCTGGGCATTCCAATCTCGAAGGATCTGATAAGCCTGGAAGTATTGGGAGTTTCGGTTGGCTGCGTTGTAGGGACCCAGGTAATGATGGGCATCCAACGCGATGGAGGGGATCCAGATCAGGAAAAAGAGAGCCCACCGGGTTTTCGAGGAATTGAATTCCAGCAGTTTTTTCAAACCGACGACGATAAATAGGACCATTAAAGGCAACAGGGCGCTGATCCTCAAAGGGTAATATCCGGTTGAGAGGACTCCCGGAAGCAAGAACAGGAAAAAACTCCCCCCCAAAGCCCATAAACCGCGCTTTGGAAATGATCGAACCGTTTCAATCGTCCCTAAAAAAAAAATGGAAGCCAGAATGGGGTTTAAAAAACCTCCCCACTGGGGGCCCCAAGGCCCTGAATTGAAGCCATACCAAAAAAGGCCGACGAAATAGCGTCCGGCCTGAATTGGAATGGTGGATGGCTGAAAAATGCTGTGGATGTGGGACATTCCGCCCGAAGAAAACCTGGCCGCGATCATGGGGGCCGACAAGAGCAGGGTGACGGCCACCAAGAACCCTATTTTCAGGAAAGGTTTGATCGCATATCCATTGCGAAAGAGGAAAACTAATGTTGCCATGCCGATGACAAAGGCTACCAGGGGCCAGGTTGTAAAAATGTAGAAACCACTTCCTAAGATGACGCTACTCAGCAACAGGTGCTTGTATCCAACCTCCCGGGCATTCATCAACAGGGCAAAAGCCCCCAAAGCAAGGAATTCCCACAAGACTAGAAGACCATGTTGAATGCAAATGCGCCCGTAAATCCAAGGCCAAAAACTTAAAGCCAGGGTCCAGGCCGCAAGAAAAGCGGGAAAAGACCCGAGCAATAGGCGGATGGATAGATATGTAGCGGCAACTGACATCAATGAAATTAAGCTTGGCAATAGACGGATCGCCGTCAGGGAAAGCGGTACGAATCTCAAAAAGCCGCTGAGAACCCAGGCGTAGAGGGGCTCCCACTGGTTTTCACCCAGCAATAACTTCCAGGACCAGGATCGTTGAAGATCCTGGGCGATCATCGCGAATATACCTTCATCCCCTATGGGCCAGAACGGAAAGTCGGTCAACCTGTAAAAACGGGCCAGGCCGAGCAACGCCGCCAGAAGAAACCAAAGAGCAATGGGGATCGGAATAGAGTCCGGTTGGAAAAGACCTTTATTTAGGCCCTTCTTTCGTTCTTTAAAGACGGCATGAAGGCCAGCGATAAAGGGAACCAGGATTCCCCAAAGCCCAATCCAAAGTTTAATTTGGATTGAAAAATTCGAATAGGACAAAAAGGTGTTTGCCGCCAGGAACAAGAAAAAATAGGGCCAAGGATGAAAGGGGAGTTCGGTCGCCCACCGAATATAAAATGGTGTCTCTGTCTTATTCATCGGGAGGATTTTAACACAACCAATACTTTAAATTCCGGGTCAGGGTTTAAGCCAGGTCCGAATACGCGGGAAAGGTTTTTCATGGGAGTACCCGTCTCGCCCAACTGATAGAAGTTTAGCGAACCAAGGCCTTAAAAAAAGTTCGGGTCTGATATGGTCCTGCGTTAGGGCGCCAAGTTTTTCAGGTTTTGAGCCGAAGGCGTAAAATTGACGGGACATTTTAAAGCAAACCGGAAAGCCCTTCTGGCTTCCGGGTATCTTTTTTGCACTGCCAGTATGACGCCTTCATCGTTATATAAATTAGCCGCTGGGTACCCTTTGTGGATGGCGTCTTCGATGGCTTTACCAGCCGCTTCGGGATTGTGATCCATCTCGAAAAAAACAGAGACCTTTTCGTAGAAACAGGACTCCAAAAAAGGATCGCCCTTGATTTCAGGATAGATCCCGGCCATCTGTTTTAAAACATCCTCCAGTCTCGAATGGTTCATTAAACCCGTTTTTAAGTTGCCGTACATCAGCATGAAATAGTTCACTTTTTGCAGTAACCGGTCAACTTTGACCCAATGAACAAGGCTTTTTTGATTCATCGAATTTAAAGGAATAATAAAAAGTTCCAAGTTGTTCGGGCTTGAGTTGGGAACAGGGCTTAATGAAAACCATTCCCCTTCTGGGAATCGCTTTCGTAAAAAGGGTTCTTCATTGGAATTTATCATCAAGCCAACCCAATTTGGGGTGACTCCCGAATACCTCGCGTTTCGGCAGACATCAAAGGGCTGGCAACATACCGCGAGAGTCTGATCGAAGGTTTCGATCCGGAATTCAGAGAGAACCGCTCCAATTCCGTTGATTGCACTTTCCTTTTTCAGGATTTGGTAGGCTTGCCAGGAATCCGCCGACCGGTAATTGGGATGTCTGAAAACATCGTTACCGGGCCCTTCCAAATGATAAAGATTCAGGCCTAGGGACATACCAATTAGGACCATAGCGACTTTGACTTTCCAATAGGACGGAAGCCTTGAAATCAACGCCTGTAAACCGCCTGCCACTGTTAAGAGAACGAGTGGTAATAACTGCAGCAGACGAAACATATCCAAATCGTTTGTTAGTAAGCCGGGTAATAGATTGATACCGAAAAAGAATAGAATCCAACGCTCCAGGCCCGGTTTGCTCCAGGGACGCCACTCCACTAATCCGATGAAAAACAAACCATCTTCAATTGGGTTGAATAGACCACCCCACAGGGGGCCATAGTAATCAAAATTCTTATTTGCCCCCCAAAAAGGAATACTGAGATAGGAAAAAATGTTCTGGGCCCGCTCAACCAAATTCGTGCCCGGAGGCCGACTCATTAAATCCAGAATATGCTTTCCATAGCCTTCGTGAACGCCTGCTAACACAAAAGAAGCGAATCCGAGGATGACCGGACACAAGAAGTAATAGAAAAGATCTTTATGTCCTTTTTTCTTGAAAGCGAACCAAGCCACGAAGCATGAGGGAATCGCGAATAATAACCATGGAATGCTGACGAAAAAACCGAATCCCACAAACGTGCCCAGCAGCAAACCGTAAAGTGGAGAAAGGGCCGTTCTGGATTTATGAAGGAGAGCCAAAAGCAGAAAAGAACCCCAAATCCAGAAAACAACAACGATAAGGGACAAACAATAATTGCCGGTATAAAGAAACCAAAAATTAAAACCCAAAAGTATTGTCGAAAGAAAGGCGAATCCGCGGGAAAAAGACATCCAGGTAACGGCAAAGTTTGCGAAGAGAATTAAAACCGAAAGTAAAGATGGAAATAATCGGAGAGAGGTCAAAGAGGGCGTGAAAATATTATAAAAAACTGCCAACATCCAGATGAAAACGGAAGGTACCTGGGAAAATTGGTAGAAAAAATGCCACTCCCATTTCTTGGCCAACTCCATCGAAAAAATACCGCTGATTCCTTCGTCGGGTGTCGGCCAGAACGAAAAGCTTTGGGATTGGTAAAATCTGACGAATAAAAAAAGAACGAATAAAAAAACCATGGGTCCAACAGGAATAAAAGGGAGAGGCTCTAAATCAAAAATTGATTTTTCATTCGATGAAATTTCCCCCGGGTAAAGCAGGGCATATCCCAGCGTAATCCCAAGGACTAAGGAGAATAATAATATTCCCTCCAGGGAGGCTGGTCGAAAATAAGATAAAACCGCGCTGATGGATACGAAAAGGAAAAAATAAACCCAGGGATTTCGGGAATAGCTCCAACTATCTAACCGGGAACGGGAATTCATGAATAGAATTTTAACACAGGGGGATTACGCTTCGGACCGGTTCATCCCATATCCACAAATTTATGATCGGGGAATTGGAGATGGTTGGATTCCTTGTCCGTGTGTGTCCTATTGAGGATTATTGTCCGACACGAGTTTAGAAATATGAACCGGATCAAACAGCGCTATTTGACATCTCCGAACCTTAAGTTGATCCAGCCGATCCGAGAATCCCCCGGCCATAAGAAATGTATCGCATTTTTCTCATCTTAAAGGCGTTGTTTACCCTCGAAAATGAATTATACTCCTGAATTTTTTGACAATTCTGCGGCTTTTCTAAAAGCTTTTTTAGCTTCTTTCGTTTTTCCCGAATAACTCAGCGCACTTCCTTGATCATAGTAAAGATGTGAAGCTGGATATCCTTCCTCAACGGCTTTTTTATATGCCTCCGCCGCGCCAAGGTAGTCCTCTACTAAATCTTTGAAGAAAGCCACTTTTTCCCAATAAACGGCCATTAATAGTGGATCTGACTTATCTTGGACTTCAAGAGCCTTGAAGGTTGGTAAAAAATCAATCCAGGATTGGAGAGGATTCTTGTTCTTGAGGGCGGTATTTAGATCGCGATAAACCTGATCCGCTTGCACCCAAAGATTGAGAGTGTGGGGAGAAATTTGAGAAGTTGGTACAAGGTATAAACCCATGGATGAGTCTTTTTCCAGCTGTTCATATCGCAGAAAGGGAAACCGTTTTTGAAGAAAAGGGCTGTAATGGACATTCAACAATAAGGCGCACTCCCGGGGGTGTTTTCTACTCAGTTCCGGATTTTGAAGAGCGTCAAAGGGATAACAAGCCAAAGTTAAGGTTTTATCGTCATAAAAAATATTTAATTCAGAAAAAACATATAGTGGTCCGTTTTGCTTTGCCTCTTTTTGAAGAATTTGAAAGGCATGCGCGGACAGAAGGCTTCTCCATTGATGATCGGGTGGAGATCGGCGAATGTCACAATAGGGAATAGAAAAATTATAAACATTGAGGATGAGAGGCGCGGAAAGACCAAGAATTAAGAGGGCGTTCCGGTATTTAAAGTTAAAATTCGCAAGACAAAAAAAACCCATTGTGGCTACACCCAATAGCCAAGGTATGGCGGGTGTAATGCGCTGAAGCTCCATGCCGGATGACAATATTCCCGGAAGGAGGGAGGAGAAAAATCCCATTAACACCACAAGAATCCAAGATATGGGGAATTCACCTGCGATCCACAACAAGCCCAATATTAGAAAGCTTCCCGTTACAGGATCCAAAAGACCGCCCCAATCAGGCCCTAAGGGATAACTGGGCAAGGCATTCCAAAGTAAACCACGCGTGTAAAGAATTATGGAAGAGAAGGAAGAAGCAGGAGAAAAGTCAGTCTTCAACAAGACTAATGAGCCGGGTTGAAGACGGGCCAAAAGGAGTGGCAAACTTAGAAAGAAGGTTATTAAAAGAAAAACTGTGTTTTTATTTTTTTCTTGGTGATGAATAAGTAAAACGATGGTTATAAACATATAAATGACAGCCCAATTCACATAAGAGTAGAAGCCCAAACCGCAAACAATGGAAAGAACAAAAAGACATCCCCACCTGTTTTTTTCAGCTGAGGCCTTCAAATAGGCTCCGAATACGCCTAAAGCCAGGAATTGCAAAGGTGGTATCAGGTCGTTGGGAGTGCATTGACGAGCTAGCATCAATTGTGGAAAGGAAAAAGAAAAAAACCAGGAAAAGATGAGGGAAAAAGAACGCGGAAAAAATTTTCTTACAGCCCAATAAGAAAGCCCGGCGGTGAGCAATGAAAAAAAAGCGGTGAACAGGCGAAGCGCCATTAAGGAAGGTCCAGTTAGTTTGAAAAAAAACGTCAATCCCCAAAGAAGAAGGGGTTCCATCCTGGCTTCGGCCCAAATGAGGCTCCAACTCCATTTTTTTAAAAGACCTAATGACAATATAGAAAAAATCCCTTCATCCCCCATGGGCCAAAAAGGGAGGGTGGTCAAGTGGTAAAAACGGGTCAAAATTAGGAAAAAGATAAAACTCCAAAATAAAAGCGAAAACCAATTGAATTTCATAGGCAAATTAAGGTTTTCAGATGAGAAGGCTTCGAAAGTACCACCTGTCTTCAGACGTTTCTCTAAGAGGGACCATAGGGCAAGCCCGAAAGGAAGGACCACGCCAAGAAGCACTATCCAAATTTTGGATTGAACGGAAAGGGAAAAATAGGAAAGAAGCGAATTAGAAAAGAGGAAGATCAAAAAGTAAAACAAGGGATGAAATGGAATTTCGACGTTGAAAGATGGGAGGTTATTTTTTCTTATATGCACTCCGGGATTTTAACATGGCATCCGGTTTAAACATTGTAAAAGGCGCTCAGCCCATATCCACTAATTTATGATCGGGGCACTTGCGCTGGGTGTATTCCTTGTCCCAGGACGTCTTGAAAAGGATCACAGGACGGTCGCGGCGGTCGCGTGTTTTCATCACTTGCACCGGCGGGTCGAAGGTCTCGGGGTCCCCCACGAGCCAGGCGCTCGATTGGTAGGGCAAAAGCTCGAGGTGGGTTTCAGCCCCGTACTCGGCCTTCAGACGGTACTGCAGGACGTCGAATTGCAGCCGACCCACGGCGGCCACGTAGATATCCAGGTCGTTCCAACTCTTCAACAATTGAACCGTACCCTCCTCGGTCATCTGCTGCAATCCCTTGTCGAAGGATTTGCGTTTGGACACGTCCTTGGGCCGGACCTGGGCGAAAATTTCGGGCTGGAACTGGGGAAGGGGCTTGAAGTCGAACCCGCCCTGAAGTGAGAGCGTGTCACCAATGGAAAACACGCCAGGGTTGATCACGCCCACGATGTCGCCCGGATAGGCCACGTCCAGGGTGTTCCGATCGGAGGCGAGCATGGAATGGGGGCGGGAGAGGCGCAGTTCCTTAGCCAACCGGTGGTGTTTCACCACCAGGTCCCGCTCAAACCGGCCCGAGCAGACCCGCATGAAGGCCGTGCTGTCCCGGTGCTTGGGGTTCATGTTGGCCTGCAGTTTGAAGACATAGGCCGAGAAGGGTGTCTCAACCGGGTCCACGGTGATCTCGCCTCCGGAAGGGGTGTCGGCGACCCGGGCTCCGGGACGGGGCGCCATTTCCACGAAGGCGTCGAAAAAAGGCTCCACCCCGAAATTGTTCAGGGCCGAGGCGAAAAAGACAGGCGTGACCTCCCCATTCAAGAATTTATCGGCATCAAAGGGATTTCCAGCGACTTCCAAGAGTTCCAAATCCTTGTGCAGCTTTTCAATCAATTCAGGGGTTAACCGGGTTTCCACCGAGGGGTCCTGGAGCGAAAGCCGTTCGACGGAAGCCTTAGACGCCCCCCCGACGGATATTTTGGAAAAAAGCAGAAGCTCCTGGGTGCGGCGGTCCATGACGCCCTTGAAATCCCGGCCGGTCCCCACAGGCCAATTGATGGCAGACGAATGGATCTTCAATACCTGTTCCACTTCCTGCATCAGGTCCAGGGGGTCGCGCCCGGGCAGGTCCATCTTGTTGATGAATGTCATGACCGGGATGCCTCTCAGATGGCAGACATCGAAAAGCTTGCGGGTCTGGGTTTCCACGCCCTTGGCGGAGTCGATGACCATGATGGCGCAATCGGCTGCGGTCAGGGTTCGGTAGGTGTCCTCAGAAAAGTCTTGATGGCCGGGGGTGTCCAGTACGTTGATGATGGCGTTCTTGTAAGGAAATTGCATGGCCGAGGCGGTGATGGAAATGCCACGCTCCTGCTCCATTCCCATCCAGTCGGAAACGGCCACCTTGCCGCCCTTGCGGCCTCGGACCATGCCCGCAGTCTGGATCATCCCGGAATAAAGAAGAAGTTTTTCGGTCAACGTGGTTTTGCCCGCGTCCGGATGGCTGATGATGGCGAAGGTGCGCCGTTTGGAGATCGCATTCTTGATTTCAACGGCTAGTGCGGGTTCGGTCATAGGGCGGGTATCCTACCACAAACCTTTTCCCGCTCAAGACGATTGGTTCTTGATGGGCCCCGCCGGAGCCGATAAACTAAACCCATATGAAATTTCTTAAAAAAATCATCCGCGAAGTCACGTTTTTCATGCGGCGGACATGGTTTTTAATCGCCTTATTAGGAGTGGCTTTTCTTGTCTATCTGTTCGGGGGGCACCAGAACGAGGTCGTCCTCTGGATCACCCTGTCCTATATCTCCTCCTTCGTTTTTTACACCCTGACCATTTACCTGCCGGACCGGGTCAGCAGCAAGAATATCCACCGGGTGATCGTGCCCTATTTACAATCCGTCATCAGCGACACCAAGAACATCTTCTATAGCTTCCTGGCGGCCTCCAAACGATATTGCGACATCGAAAACCTGAAAGAAGAGGATTTTCTCGATATTTTCAAGAACATCAACCCCACCGATCGTTCCACCCGCCTGGACTACCTGGGATTCGGCAATTGGTTCGAGTATCTGGAGCACCAAAAACGCAGGATTCGCCGGACCATGGACAAGATCCTTTCCTACGAGCGTTACCTGGACAGCGACTTTATCCTTCTCCTCGAAAAGAACAACAATTCCACTTTTTTTGAGATTCTGGATTTCATCGAGCACAAGCCCATGCCCTATAAGGATTTCGCCTTCCTGGCCGATTCCTATCGGCATTGCTATGAGAGGGCCGGCAAGCTGGAAGAATACCTGAAAAAATATTCGGCGGATGTCTAAAGTCCCTTTTTAATAAACAAGAAAGGCTGCACATGCGCGATACCTTCTGCCTGGCCTGGGACCAAGCCCACGGCGCCAAGCTGGTCGATTTTCACGGCTGGAACATGCCCGTTTCTTATCCCAAGGGAATTCTTTTCGAGCATGAGGCTACCCGAACTTCCTGCGGCATGTTCAACATCACCCACATGGGAAGGTTGAGGATCGAGGGTCCCCAGGCTTACAAGTTCTCCAATTACGCCTTCACAAACGACCTGACCCAGTGCCCCATCGGAAGCGCGCTTTATGGTTTTCTCCTGAATTCCAAAGGCGGCATCATTGATGACGTTATTGTTTATAAAGAAGCCAACGACAGGTTTCTTTGGATCATCAACGCCGGGGGCCGGGAAACCGACGTGGAGCATTTGCGCAAGCTTTCGGAGGGGAAGGACCTCAAGATCGACGTACTTTCCGACCAGACGGGCTTTATCGCCTTGCAGGGCCCCAAGGCCCATGAGGTGCTGAGCCGACTGGTGAAAGACGTTGACCTGAACAAGATCCCCTATTTCGGGTTCGGCAAGGGAACGATCCAGGGCAAACCCGTCTTCATCATGGCCACCGGCTACACGGGCGAGGATGGTTATGAACTGATGATGGACGTAAAAGACGCCCCCATGATCTGGGATTTATTGGCGACCCAGAAGGAAGTCACCCCTTGTGGGCTGGGAGCCAGGGATTCCCTGCGCCTGGAGGCGGGCTTACCCCTGCACGGAAACGATATGGACGATACGATCCAACCCTTCGAAGTGGGGTTGGGTTGGGCGGTCAAGATGGAAAAAGAAGGCGGTTTTATGGGGCGGGAGGCCTTGAACAAGACTCCCAACCGAAAGCTGATCGGTTTGACCCTTGAAGGGCCGAACATTCCCCGCCAGCACTACAAGGTGCTCTCCGCTTCCCAAGAAGCCGGGGAAGTGACCAGTGGAGTTTTCGCTCCCTCGCTCAAAAAGGGGATCGCCTTGGCTTTCGTGAAAAAGGAATTTCTGGACCAGCCCCTGGCGGTCGAGATCCGGGGGAAAGCCATACCGGCACAACTGACCAAGCTTCCCTGGGTAAGACATGTCACTAAATCGAAGGCACCCGCGCTGAAATAAGAAAGTCCAACGTCCGGTTGCATAAAGGTTTCATCCCAATATTTATGAGGAGTCGTATTTGCGCTGGAACCGTAAAATCGTTTTAGCGGCCCTTTTTTTCATATCCGGTTTTTCCGCGCTGATCTATGAGATCCTTTGGATACGTGATTTTTCCTTCCTGTTGGGTAATTCGACCTACACCATCTCGGTTGTGTTGGCGGCCTACATGGCGGGCCTGGCGTTGGGAAGCTGGTTGGCGGGGCCTTGGACATCCAAAACCGTCCATCCGGTTTTAGTCTATGCCCTGATTGAAGCATTGATTGGATTATGCGGGCTCGGCGTGCGGTGGTTTCTTCACTCGGGATTGAGCGATTTGGGGCCCATTGCGCCCGGGGAGTTGGGCGGGGTTGGTCCGCTCTTGATTCGGTTCGCGGTCTCTTTCGTCCTGCTTCTCCCCTCCACCGCCTTAATGGGGGCCACCCTGCCGTTTCTCACGCGCCTCTTGCCGGAATCCGAAAAGCAAGACGGGTTCTTTCTGGGGCTGTTGTATGGCTCGAACACCCTTGGCGCGGCCTTGGGGTGTTTCTTCGCCGGGTTCTTTTTCCTGCGTTTGTGGGGTATGGCCTGGACCACCCATCTGGCGGCTCTATTGAATGGGTCCCTGGCCCTGTGCGCCTGGGCACTGGCCGGTTGGTTTGGCCCCCTCGTGGGAAAGAAACCATCCCGGCCGGCCGTCTCGGGGTCTGTCAATCTTTCCAAAGGCCATGACCGCACCTCATCCCGTTTTCTCCTTTGGGCTTTCGCCTTTTCGGGATTCACCTGCATGGCCTACGAGATCATTTATTTTCGCTGGCTTTCCTACTTGTTGGGGAATCGGGTTTTCGCTTCCTCGGCCATGATCGCCACGTTCCTTTTCGGCATTGCCCTCGGCAGCCTGGCCGTGGGATGGATCGTGGACAAATGGGGCGGTGAAATCCGCGTGTTTTCCTTTTTGCAGATTCTCATTGGGTTATCCGCCTTAGCCCTGGCTTTGTATTATCCCGATGCTCGGGACGCCTTCCAAGCTTTTGAGAAGGGACATGGACTTCGAAACGCCTGGCAGTACGTAGCCGTGCGTTTCACCGAGGCCTTCCTGCTTCTGGTCGTACCCGCGACTTCCTTCGGGGCGATTTTTCCGACCGTGTTGAAATATCTGCATGGCGGGGCGGGGTCCCTTCCGAAAGTTGTGGCCCGTGCCTACGCCATCAATACCCTGGGATGCATCCTGGGTTCGCTCCTGACCGGATTCGTGCTCTTGCCTCTCCTGGGGTCCTATCGAGCGCTGATATTCGTGGCGGTCCTGTCCCTCCTTTTGGGCCACCGTATTCTTGTTCCCGACTGGGACCTATCGGGATGGGGCCGCCGAACGGCCTCCGTGGGTTTCAGTCTAGTCCTGGTGGTTTTTTCCACCTGGATCGCGCTTTCGTACTGCCGTTACCCCTTTCCCATGGCGGGGCTCAAGCTCATTTACAGCCGCGAGGACGCCGCGGCCCTGGTCACCGTCCATACCGGTCCGCTCGGATATTACCTTTATGCGGACGCCACCCAGCTTTCTTTCCCCATCGGGCCGGGGACTCGCGCAGTCCAGGTTCAGAAACTTCAGGCCTATCTGCCCCTGCTTTTGCATCCCGATCCGAAACGCGTCCTTGTCGTGGGCTGCGGGTTCGGCGTCTCGGCCGGCTCCTTTGCGATGGATCCGAGGGTGGAATCTGTTGAATGCGTGGAATTGTTTCCGGCTTTGCTGGAGACGATGCCGTTTTTCAGCAAAGAAAATCACGACGTGGTTCACCAGCCCAAGGTACGGCTCATCGCGGCGGACGGCCGTTACTACCTGCGTCATGCGGCCGCCCGTTACGACATCATCGCCTCGAATCTCACCGGGTCCGACCTCCCCGGAAGCGCCTCCTGTTATACGAGGGAATATTTCGAGTCCGCTTACCGTCAATTGAACCCTGACGGCCTCCTGCTTGTTCACGTTTTCGGTCGTGACCGCACGGCCATCTTGAAAACCCTCCGGTCGGTTTTTCCCTACGTGACGGGTTTCAAAGCCTACACCTTCACCCAATACCTGATTGCCTCCCGGCAACCCCTGCGGTTCAATCCGGCCAAAATCAAAGCCAGGCTTGCTTCGAATAGGGGATTCCGGGAAGATTGCAGGCGGGCGGGGATTTGGGGGGCGGCCGACCTGGATAAACTCATCGTCTTCAACAACGTGGAGGGCAAGCGCATGACCGAAAAGGAAACCACTCCCTTGAATACCGACGATTTGCCCGTGATCGAATACCGTTTCCGCGAGATCAACCAGGATGTATTTTTAAGCAAGATTTGAGGTTGTCCTTTTGGACGGAATCCATACCCGATATTCGAAAAACCGCAGGATCCTTTCATTCTTATGCCTAACGGCGGTTCTGGCGGCCGCCCACACCCTCGTGGTTCCCCGGAGGGCCGAGGCGACTCCTCCGCCCCCCTTCGTGACGATGTCCTTCGTCGGGGACGTGTTGCTCGATAGCTGGCCCATCTCGTTCGTTTACGACCGTATTCGGGCGAAACAAGGGTGGGACGGGGTCTACGCTTACCCCTTTAAAAAGATCAAGCCCTCGCTCGAAGGGGTTGTGTTCTGCAACTGCGAAGGACCCTTGACGAACCAGAAACCCAAACCGTTCGCGGACAAGGATGAAAGGTCCTACTTTTCCGTGAATCCCCGCTTCGCCAAGAGCCTGAAGCAGGCCGGCTTTGACGTCGTGTCCCTGTCCAATAACCACATTAAGGACTGCGGGACGGAGGGCGTCCTGGAAAGCGTCCGAAGCGTGGCTTCGGTGAGAATCGAACCGGTGGGGGCCGGAGCCAATAACCAGGAAGCCCGACGGCCCGCGTTTCTGGAACGGGACGGCCTCAAAATAGCGTTCCTTTCCTACGATCTCGTCAATCCGAAAAGCGTCTGGGCGGACGCCCAAACCCCCGGCGCGGCCCATGCAGACGCGGCGGGGGTGTCGACCGATGTCACCGCTGCCCGCAAGAACGCCGACATAGTCGTCGTGAATTTTCATTGGGGAATTGAATACCGGTCCGACTGGGACCATCCTCCCCCTGACGCAAGCCGCGTGAAGATCGCCCACGCGGCCATCGACGCCGGGGCCCAGCTTGTGGTGGGGGAACATTCCCACACCGTTGAAAAAATCGAGATCTATAAGCATGGCTTAATCGCTTACGGGTTGGGAAATTTCATGTTTGGCGCGGCTACGCGCGAGGGCCATCCGGAAAGTATGATTTTGAAAGCGCGTGTGAACTCACAAGGGTTGATTTCCTACCAGGTGGTACCAGTCCTGATCTCCCCCCATAAAACCCGCTATCAAACGGTCCCCTTGGATGGCGAAGCCAAGGCGGTTTTTATCCGTAAACTGGAAAAGTTATCAGGCTTAAAAAATATCGGGGATTCCACCCTTCAGCCGGCTGCTTCGGTGCCTTCCACCGTAACCCCCACGGCCGTTACAATAACAAAAACAAGATCAGGGATATGACGGCAGACCCCATTGAAATAATCGCATACGATCCAACGTGGCCTGAAAAGTTCGCTTTGGAAAAAAGAACGATTTTCCACACCTTGGGTTTTATGCCAGGCTTGAAAGTCGAACATTTCGGCAGCACTTCCGTGCCCGGTTTAGCCGCGAAGCCGATCCTCGATCTAATGGTCGGCGTCTCCCGAAAGGAAGATTGGCCGAAACTCATACAGCCCCTCGAGATGCGGGGGTATCTTTATTGGACCGCGAACCCAAAACCGGATGAGTTGTTCTTCGTGAAAGGAATGCCGCCTTCTGGTGAACGACGCACCCATCACATCCATGTGTATGAGCTTTATGGAGAACGATGGAAGCGGGAATTGGCTTTTCGCGATTATTTGATCACCCATCCCCAGGAAGCCAAGAACTACGAGGCGTTGAAAATGAACCTGGCCATGCGATTCCAGTATGACCGGGAGGCTTACACAAACGGCAAAACACCCTACATTGAGAGCGTTCTAAAAAAAATAAACGAAAGAAATTAACCCCATGCCCAACATTGAGATCAAAGCACAATATCCCGATCTTTTAAAAGGTAGTCGCATCGCCAAGCAGTTGAAGGCCAAGTTCGTGGGCTTGGACCGTCAGGTAGATACCTTCTTCAAGGTATCGAAGGGCCGGTTGAAACTTCGTGAATCCTCCGCTAAGGGGGCCCAATTGATTCCTTATTTGCGTCCCAATGTTCGCGGGCCTAAGACAAGCCAGTATGTCGTGATTCCAGTACCTGACCCAGCCAAAACCAAGCTGATGCTAAAGGCGACCTTAGGTTTGGAAGGTGTGTTGGAAAAGACTCGCGAACTTTTTCTGTGGGGAAACGTTCGAATCCACCTGGATCGGGTGAAGGGGCTTGGGAATTTCCTCGAATTCGAAGCGGTTTTTCCCAAGGACTCAACCAAGCATCGGAAGATTGAGACAAGCAAGGTAAAAAAGTTGTTGGACCTATTTGAAATCGAGCCCCAGGATCTTCTGGAAAAGTCCTACTGGGAGATGTTGAAAAAGAAAAAGTGAAGATCCCAGGCGCCTAATTTGGCTGGAAAACACCTTTCGTTTTTAATATAGTCGTTTCCGTTCTTCCTCCCTTTCCCACGCCCCTCAGAACAAACTCGTTCCAGAAAAGCCTCTTCAAGGAGCCTCCATGCGCAAGTTTGCCAAGTCCCATGAATGGTATGAAGACCTGGGCGGGGGAAAAATAAGAATCGGCGTTTCCAAGCATGCGGCCCACGAACTATCCGACATCGTGTTCGTTGAACTCCCCGACGTGGGCAAGAAACTGGCCGATAAGCAGAGCGTCTGCGTTCTGGAATCGGTGAAGGCCGTGGCGGATGTCTATTCCCCAGCCGGGATCGTGGTGGAAGTGAACGGAAAACTTAAGGACCAAGCCGGTCTGGTCAACCAGGACCCGGAAGGGGAAGCCTGGATCGCGGTCGTTCAGATGGACGACCCCAAGGCGCTGGACAATCCCGAATACCTAACCGAAGAGAAATACCTCGCAACCATCGAATAATTAAGTGAGGAATATGGAGTGAGAAGTCTAAAGCTTTAACTCCAAATTCCTAACTGGAGAAGAATTTGACCTACATCCCCATTACCCCGGAAGACGAAAAAGTCATGCTTTCCACCATCGGGGTCAAAAATCTTGATGATCTTTTTGCCGATGTACCACCCTCCGTCATCCTGAAACAGGGACTCAATCTTCCTCCCGGCCTGACCGAACACGAACTCAAGCGTTTCTTCAACATGATCGGTAAGAACAACCAGCCCGTCTCCGATCGGCCCTGTTTTTTGGGCGCGGGGCTTTACTACCACGAGGTTCCCTCCGCCGTGAAGGCCGTGGTGACCCGGCCCGAATTTCTGACTTCCTATACACCTTACCAGCCCGAGATCGCCCAGGGCACGCTTCAGGTTCTCTTTGATTTCCAGACCTACATGACCGAATTGACCGGGTTGGAAGTTTCCAACGCGTCCCTTTACGACGGGGCTTCCGCCGTGGCCGAGGCCGCCCTTTTGGCCCTCCGGGTGAAAAAAGCCGAATCCTTTGTCTATGTTTCCCGCGGCTTGCATCCCGAATACCGCCAGACCATCCAGACCTACTTGAACCCCCAGGGCCACAAGATTCGCGAGATCGGCCTGAAGGGCACCGAAACGGATCTGGAACAACTCAAGACCGAACTCTGGCCCAACTCGGTGGTGGTGGTCCAGTACCCCAATTTCCTGGGGACCATCGAGGATCTGGCTGCCATATCCAAGATCTGCAAAGAAAAAAATTCCTACCTGGTAGTCGCCGTGGCCGAGGCCATGAACCTGGCCCTCTTGCCCTCACCCGGGTCACTGGGAGCCTACGTCTGCGCCGGAAGCGCCCAATCTTTCGGCAACCTACTTTCTTTCGGCGGGCCCCACGCGGGCTTTTTAACCGCCCGTATGGAGGATATCCGGCAAATGCCGGGACGCATCGTTGGGGAAACCACCGATCGCAACGGAAAACCGGGCTGTGTGCTCACTTTCCAGGCCCGGGAACAGCATATCCGCCGGGAACGGGCGGCCTCCAATGTCTGCACGACCCAATCCCTCATGGCCAATTTCGCCTCCGCCTGGCTTTATCTCAAGGGGGGCAAGGGCGCCCAGCAGGTGGCCAAGGACGGGGTGGCCACGGCCCACGCCCTGGCGGTTGAGATCCAAAAAATACCCGGTTTCAAGGTGGAAACGGTACGGTACGCCAATGAATTTGTGGTTCGTCCGCCCTCCCCTGGTTTTGCTGAATTCCTGACCGAATGGGGATTGGTGGCGCCCTACGACCTATCCGTTGAATACCCGGAATATAAAGACTGCGTGCTGGTGGCCTGCACCGAATTGAACGGTCTGGATGACATTGAATCCCTTCTTTCCGCCTGCGAGGAGTTTTCCGCCAAGGGCCACATTGGGAAAGTCCACCAAAAGCCCACCCAATTACCCGCCTGGATCAACGTTCGCAAGCCGGTCGCCATTGAGGAACATCCGGAAGTTGATTTGGTGCGCTACTACACCGAATTGGCGCGGAAAAACTTCTGCATCGACAATGGTTTCTATCCACTGGGTTCTTGCACGATGAAATACAACCCGAAGGTGAACGAGGAGATCGCCATGGCGGACGCCTGGGCCAACCTGCATCCCGCCCAACGCGAGGATGAGGCACAGGGCGCCCTGCAGGTGATGTTCGAACTGGAACATTGGCTTCACGAGATCACGGGCTGCCACGCCCTGACTCTTCAGCCCGCCGCGGGCGCTCACGGGGAACTGACGGCCCTTTTGATGGCCAAACGCTATTTCGCCGATCGGGGCGAGCATCAGAGGGTGAACGTGATCGTTCCCGACTCGGCCCACGGCACCAACCCGGCCTCGGCCACCATGGCGGGGTGGAAGACGGTTTCCATACCTACCGACTCGCGGGGCAACATGGATGTGCAGGCCCTGAAAGCCAAGCTTGGGAAAGACACGGCGGTCCTGATGTTGACGAATCCAAGTACCCTGGGGCTGTTCGAAGAGAACATTCTCGAGGTCGCAAGGCTGGTTCACGAAGCGGGGGGTCTTCTTTATTATGACGGCGCCAACATGAACGCCATTGTGGGGATCTGCCGACCGGCGGATATGGGGTTCGATTTGGTGCACTTGAATCTGCACAAGACTTTTTCCACGCCTCACGGCGGGGGCGGTCCGGGTTCTGGACCGGTGGGCTGCACCAAAGCCCTGGAACCCTACCTGCCTGAGCCGAGGGTGGCGAAGGAAGGGAACCGGTATTTCCTGAAATCCGGGTCGCCCCAGTCCATCGGCCGCATGAAGGGCAACGTGGGAAATTTCGGGGTGTTGATCCGGGCCCTGGCCTACTGCAAGCGTTTGGGTAAGCAGGGGCTTGAAAGGGTTGGGCGCATCGCCACCCTAAACGCCAACTATATTCTGGCCCGGTTGAAGGGCCCCTATACCCCGGCCTTTGACCGGTTGTGCAAACATGAGTTCGTGTTGACCGCCGAGCCCTTGAAAGAAAAATATGGCGTCTCGGCCCTGGATCTGGCCAAGCGCCTGATCGATTTCAACGTCCATCCGCCGACTATCTATTTCCCACTGGTGGTACATGAGGCCGTGATGATCGAGCCCACCGAGACGGAAACCAAAAAAACCCTGGATGGGTTCATCGAGATCATGCTCAATCTCCACAAGGAAATGGAGACGAATCCGGACATTTTCAAGAACGCTCCCTATTCAACGCCTGTCTCCCGGTTGGATGAAGTAAAGGCGGTTAAAGAGCCCAAACTGGTGAAGAAGTAATTTTTTTCTAAGCGCCGCATGATGGGGAGAAACAATGCTTGGTCGTAACAAAGAAGTCATGCTTTTTCTTTTAATGGCGTTTATAGGATTCTGCATTTCTCCTTCCTTGGCCGCCACCTCTTCCGATTACTACCAGGCCGGGCTCAAGCTTTATGACCAGCATAAGTACGTTTAGGCGGCGAAATATTTCCAAGCCGCTATTCAGATGGATCCCAATAACTGGCAGGCCTATCAGGGGCTGGGCCTAAGTGATTACGCGCTGGGTGACCGGGAAGGGGCCAAGCAGGCTTTCGACAGGAGCCTTTCCATCCATCCCGACAATCCATCCCTCACTCGTTTTGACGAAAACCTGGGCGGGTCTTCTAGTTCATCCGGGGGATTATCTTCCAACTCACCCATCATTGGCGGGGGCGACTTTGGGATCGGGCTCGAACTGGGCGGTATCAACAGCTGGGGCGTTTCCGGCAAGTACTGGATGGACAACGTGGATGCTTTCCAGGGCGCGGTTTACCCCGGCGGGGACGGGACGGTTTTGCAACTCCAGTATCTATGGCACGACTATGATTTGATCCATCCCTCCCATGGCGCATTTCCCTTTTACATTGGAGTGGGGGGTGACCTGGCCCTGGGCGGTGGCGTGGCAGTTGCGGGTTGCGTGCCGATCGGGGTGACCTATATGTTTCAAAAGAAATCACTTCCCTTGGATTTGTTTGTCGAGGTTGATCCCACCCTGTGGTTATACACGGGCGGGATGACCCTGCAGATTTATGGAAACGTCGGCGCTCGGTTCTATTTCTAGCTCTCCGACCCAATTCCAGCCGAGGATCAACGTTTTATTCTGCGACTTTCCTCTCTTATGACCCGTCTAATCTTTGTAAGTTTCATGCATTAATTTCAGGAGGATGTTCATGAATAAATGGATTCTTGGTTTTGTCGCAGTTTTCGTGATGTCTAGCTTCACGCTCTGGGCTGATCAAACGGCTCCCGCTTCCACTCCTGCCGTGGTCGCGACCCCGAAGCCGATGCCGCCCGATGTAAAGGCCGCCCGGGACAAGTGGCTCAACGCGAAAACCCAGGAAGTGCAAGCTGGCCACGACTTTGACGCTCTCAAGCGCAAATACCAAATGCAAAACGAGCAAAAATGCCTGAGCGATGCCCAGGCCAAGAAGAACGCAACCAAATCGACGAAATACCAGGCCAGGATCGACGCGTTGAATAAGATCCAGACCGATAAGGACCAGATCCTTTCCCTTCAATTGGATCAAATCAATAATCTGAAGGCCGACGATAAGACCGATGCTATGAGCGACACGGATCAAATCAAATCCTTGCAGGACGACATCAAGGCGCAATGGCAGTTAATGAAGTAAGGCGGGTGCCGCGAGAAAGGGATTGGAATAACTCCAATCCCTTTTCCTGTTTTTATCCCTTCGCAAAGGGTTTTCAATTCTATTCGTTTCGAATATCCTTAATCACCCATGAATCCTTCCGATCTTCAAACCGAAAAGCCCTCTTTGCCCAGGTTCCTCTTAAATCCCCATCCCAAACATGTTTTTCGTGACGCTATTGCCCAGCTTCCCATGAACGGGGTTCATACCATTTGCGAGGAAGCCAAGTGCCCCAACCGGGGGGAATGCCTGCCAAATCATGGAACTATCTCGATCATGGTCATGGGATCGATCTGCACCAGGGGATGCCCCTTTTGCGCGGTGACGACGGGGAAGCCACTGCCGTTAGATCCTGAAGAACCCCAGAAGGTCTTGGAGATCGCCCGGGCCTTGAATGTTCGGTACCTGGTGATGACCTCTCCTAACCGGGATGAGTTGGCGGATGGAGGAGCCTATCAATTCACCCGCATTGTCTCTACCTTGCGGGACTTCAACCCGGCTGTAAAAATTGAAATCTTGGTTCCGGATTTCCAAGGCAAGGAAATATCTTTTGAAATTCTTCTTCAAAATCCTCCTGATGTCATTGCCCATGACCTCCAGACCGTGCCCCGGCTTTACGGCCGGATCCGACCGGGGGCCGATTATCAAAGATCCCTCAACCTCTTTCGATGGTTCGGCAAGAATTCAAATCCCTTGAAGGTTATGCTCAAGGCGGGTTTGATGGTGGGATTTGGGGAAACCGAGGAGGAAGTCACGGAAGTCTTACGAGACGCTAAAGAGGCGGGTGTGAAGTTCTTTACCATCGGGCAATATCTAAAGCCGCCTGGTTCGAACCTGGAAATAACTGAATATGTTCCCCTGGAAAGGTACGAGCGTTGGTCCAAAGCGGGGCAGGAAATGGGCCTGGCCGTTCAGGCTTCTCCCCTCACCCGAAGCAGTTATCTGGCGGATCGACTCGCGACCCAAGGCCGTTGAACGTGGATTACCACTCCGATTCCATGGTCAAGGCCACTCTCTATACCTCCCAAAAGAAACCTTTCCTGACGGGAGAAATCCCAACCCTGATTCAATGGGGTGTTCGTAATTTGGAGCGGCGGTTTCCCGGCCTCAAGGTAGTGGATTCTACGGTTTATCCCGAGCGAGTGGAAATGGTCCTGGATTTTAAAAGGCTGGATGAGGATCTCTTGAGGGTTTTGCAATCGTTCAAGTCGGAAGTAAAGAACCTTGGAAAGAAAAAGGGACTTAAAGAAGATCCCCTCTGGCAATGGCAGTACGAAGAGGAAGTGTTGGAGACGTTTCAAATACAGGGCTAGATTTTAAGCTTCCGAACTGATTTCTGAAGATTCAATCAAGGTAACGCCGGCCTTTTCCATGGCCTTGAGGGCCTTGGCTCCATCCCCTTCCTTGGCGTTGACCGCGGTTATCCCATCCTCCACCACGAAGGTCTCAAAACCCCGCTTGTCGGCGTCCAGGGCAGAAGCCTTGACGCTAGTTTCGGTAGCAAGGCCAACGATATAGAGATCGTCAATTTTCTTTTTCCTCAAAAATATTTCCAGATCCTCATTGGAAGCTTCGAAGGCCGAGAAACCCTCATCCTTGTTTTTGGTCCCATTGAGAAAAATCTTACTGATTCTCTTGATGTTCAAAGCCTGGTGGAAATCCGCGCCGGGAGTGTTTTGGACGCAGTGGGGCGGGAACTTCTTGAAGTGCGCGCTGTCCTTGGGGTGCCAAGTCTTGGAAGCGACCACGAGGGGAAAGAGGTCCATGAGCCGGTTGATCACGGACACGACCTTATCGCCTTCCGGCACGGCCAGGGCCCCGCCGGGGCAAAAGTCGTTTTGGACATCTACAATTAATAGGGCCTTCATAGGAAACCTCGTTGGATATTAGACGAACCGGCCGGAAACAAGGGTCTTTCGTCAGTGTTACTTGCTGAAGAGACCGGGGAGAAATCCGGTCAAAAAGGGAACATAAGTAATGAGGAATACCATGGCCACCATCATCAGGTACATCGGAAGAATGGCCCGGTAAACCTCCGTCATGGGTTTCTTGAACCGATAGGAAGAAAGAAACAGGTTAAGACCCAGGGGAGGCGCCATAAAACCCAGCTCCATGTTGCAAAGAAAGACGATTCCCATGTGCACCGGGTCCACATGGAAGGCGTCGGCCATGGGGACCAGGAGGGGAACCACTACCACGATAGCGGCGAAGATTTCCAAAAGCCCACCGATGAAGATCAACATCACGTTGACCATCAAAAGGAAAAGCCATTGGGAATGCACACTCGCGGATACCCAATCGGCTAGTTTGGCTGGGATCTGGGCGTCCACCATGTCGTTGGTAAATCCAAGCGAAACGCCCAAAATCAAAAGCACTCCGCCAACCAATATGCCGCATTCGGTGATGACGGTCGGGATAAACTTCAATTTCAAGTCCCGGTAAATGATCACTTCCACCACGAAGGCGTAAAGGGCGGTCAGGGCCGCCGATTCAACCAAGGTGACCTTCACCACGAACAAGAAGATGAAAACCACAAGGGGGAGAAGGAGTTCCCATTTAGCGTCCCAAATGGCTTTCCTCGCCTCGGCGAAATGGAATGGATGTTTTCCCGCCTGTTCTTTAGAACCCTTGACGACCCCGAAAATGGCCGTCATCACGATCAAAAGAAAGCCTGGTAAAAGCCCGCCCAGGAATAATTTATCAATGGGCGTGTGGGAAACGACGCCATAAAGGATGACCGGCAGGCTAGGGGGAAAGAGAAGGCCGAGGGAACCGGCGGAGGTCAAAAGCCCCAGCGAGTTTCGTTCCGTGTATTTTTCAGCGATCAAGATGGGCATCAACAATCCGCCCAGGGCCAGGATGGTGACTCCCGATCCTCCGGTGAAGGAAGTGAAAAAGGCGCAAACCAAGCAGGTGACAATGGCGGGCCCGCCTTTCAAAGATCCGAAGAGGGCCTGGAAGACTCTAAGCAACCGTTTGGAAGCCCCGCCTTCCGCCAAAAAGTAACCTGTGAGGGTAAAGAGGGGAATCGTCGGGATCGTGGGAGAAACCACCATACGGTAGGTTTCGGCCGGGATGGAATCGATGGGAGTAGGGGAGTTCCAAAGGAATATCAGGGCTGCGCCGCCTAGGGCCACGAAGACGGGGGTGCCAAAAACCACGGCCACCAACAAAACGGCGAAAGCGACATAAATAAAAGGTTCGGAGGGGTTATGAATCAATGGCCCCAGGGAAGCCAGTCCGGCGGCCACGGCCAGGGTGGCCAAGCGAAGATACCAACGCTGCCCGGAACGCCAGATGAGACGGATCAGGATCAAGCTGAAGCCAAAGGGCAGGCAGGCCAATGCCACCCATCGGGGAAGCCCGAGGGCGATGATATCGCCGGCCTGTTGCTCAACCACGGTAAAGTTAAAGGAAGCCTTGGCCAGGTAAAGGGTGATAGCAGCCCCGAAGGCGGAGGTGAGGACGCGGATCAGGGGTTTGTAACGGTCGGGGATCATGCTGGAGGTGGAGGAAAGGGATAGAAGTTTTCCCTCGCGGGCCGCGATGGCCCCCCCGAACATCATGATGGCTAAAACCGTGTGCTGGACCAGGGTGAGGGAGCCGGGGACCAAAGTAATGGGAACGAAAGCGAAAAAACCGTGGAGCTTCCGGCCAAGGATATCCAGCAGGGGCAGGATCATCATGAAGGCAAAAAAGAAAGTCAGCAAAAGGTTTTCGGCGGGGTGCCAAAAAGCCTTTTGTACCGGTGGCTCCCCCGGGTGATCGTCCACCGCTAAAACGGATCCGGGTTCAAGAAGGATTAGATTTTCCGGGATTTCGGTTGGACTCATTCCGTCTTGGCCGCCTTGGCCCGGTACTCATCCCGGTACTTGATCGCCATATCCATGATGTCGGTCGGGATGAGCGACCCCGAGATCTGGGGATAAACGCTCTTGAAGAGGGTCTCCCATTGAGCGTATTGCTCGGGCGTCACGTTGTGAACTTCCAAGCCGTACTTCTTCATGCTCTCGATGGCTTTGTCGTTGCTCACGCGGATGTCATCCTTGAACGATTTGCCAGCCTTGGCTGCGGCCTTCAAGACGGCGGGTTGGGCCGAGACGGGGATCTTGTCCCAGCCTTCCTTGGTGATGATGGTGGCCCCGACGAGGGGGCACCATTTCATGTTGGTCATGTGTTTGGCCAGGGCGAACCACTGGAAAGAAAGGGCCGCCACGGGCGTGGTATCGAAGCAGTTGATCATGCCGGTTTGCAGATTGGGCAGGATGTCGGTGGCCGAGAGGGGAATGGGCGAATAACCGGCTGACTTCCAAATATTCATGGTGTCCGCGTCGTCTCCCCAGATGAACATCTTCATTTTCCTTAAGTCATCGGGGGTCAGTATGGGGGTCTTACCGAAGAAATAGACCCAGCCCGCCTCGCCCCAGTTCAAAACCTTGAACCCCTTGGCTTCCAGGCGCTTCTCGAGAATGGGTTGCATTCTGGCGCGGACGTAATCACTTTCCTTATAGTCCTTGTACAGCATTGGGATGGAAAGCACTTCCACGGCTTTGTCGATCGCGGAGAGGCCGACCACCGTAAAGACGCCGACCTGGAGCTGGTGGATTCGTAGCTTGCTGACCATGTCCGGCTCGTCGCCCAAGACCCCGCCGGGATAGATCTGCAGTTTTACCCCCGATTTGAGCCAGGAGTTGCCCATGTCCTTGAGGATGGTATCGAAGGCCGAATGGTCGGGCGCCAAGGTGCCCAGCTTCAGGGTCACCGCGGCTTCTTGGGCCTGGGTAGCGGGGACGGCGAAACGGGCCACCATCAGGGCCAACGCGATTAAGGATGTGAGTCGAATCGTCTTCATGAATTTTCCTTTTCCAGCTTTATTCGGATAGTCGTGTTTTCCTCTTACAAAAACAACTTGTCCTCGTTGGCCAATAGCCAGCGAGCCCTTTCCTGGGTAATCAGGTTAACCAGTCGGGAGCTGGGTTCCTTCTCCACGTCAATGGCCAGGGCTTTGTTCAGCATTTCCTCGAACTCTTCCTTGTTTTGCTCCTTCTCATCCACGGCTTCGGCGTAATTGACGTAGGTAGAGGCATGCAACCCCTTGTTGAGAACCAACGCCCGGTCAAAGTGCTCTTTCGCCTTCTTGACTGATCCGCCCATCATGGCGGGTTTCCCGCCCTCATATGTAATAAGGAAGTCGTGAAGGGCGCCTTCGTCATAATCGGGGTCGAGCTCATAGGCCCGGTAAACCAGGGCTTCCGCTTGGGGCATTTCAGCCATCCGGTCGTTATCTTCTTTATCAATTACGATGGCGGCCATCCAGGAGACCCCCGTCCAATACAAAAGTTCCACATCGTCTTTGTTGGCCTTGGCAACGGTTCCCTTCACATCGACTTTCAGCATCTCGCTGAACTTATCGTGCCGGGCGTCCAGACCCCTCAGGCCATAACCTTGGGCCCGAAGATAAAGGTTCTTGGCCCGGACGTTCCAGGCTTTTTTCTTGTCGTACTGAGCGTCGCCCATCTTTTCCGTATCCGCCTGCACGAAGGCGTAGGCGTACTCGGTGAAACCCTTGCAGGCCGCTGTCAGGAGCCCCACATGGCGTGGCGTGGCGGAAAGAACGCTTTCCATTAGCTTCAAACTAAAGGGAACCGCCTCCCGAATCAATTGGGGGTCGTTGTCGGAGCTGAAGGTATCACCCGTGCCGGCGAGGCTGTCCGCGATGGAATCCACCGCCATGGACTTGAGGAAACAGCCTTGCAGGCTTAAGCCCAAGCTCAACAGGAACCCCAGGGATAAAATGCGTCGAAAAGTTGTATTCAATTCAGCCTCCTAGAAAAACGGCTTATCGTTTTACCGTTAGACGGTTGAGGTGTCAATGACGGCTTACCGGGGGAAAAACATTGGAATTATAGGGTTTCCGACTAGAAGGTTGGAAGAAATTCAAGAATAAAGACCGTTCTTAAGTTAAGGGATTATTCTCAAATTGAGCGGTTACCGATGGGAAGCGCGGGACCGGATGCCGGGATGGTCCGGGTGGGATGCGTGTCGAGCCGCTCGGTGGGCTAAACAACGGGCTTTAGCCGTTTTCCAGGCCTTAAATCGAGCCTTGGCTTTCTCCGAACTGGCTCCTTTGGATTGGTTCTGACCGCGCAGGCAGTGACAGGTTTCGCCGGCTTTCACTAGTTGGGTTCCGTTGGAACCTTGGACCTGGACCGTACCCTCATGGGTGGTTGTTTCCACGTTGTCCCCGGTTTTGGAAACATCGAAAACCGTTCCGCGGACCCCGCAAACGATTCCTCCGGATTCAACCTCAAAGGAGGATTGAGTCGCATCCAGGTTCTTTCTAACGTCTGAAAGAATTCGTCCAGCCTCCAGCACGAGGCGGGAGAGAAAGCCTTTGTCTCCCTGCTCGGCCAATTGCTTAACGCTGAAAGTCGAATTTTCACCGACATGAATAAAGGTGTCGTCCTTGAGGGTAAGAATCGCGCTGGAACCAGGACCCACCTTGAGCGAATCCCCTTCTTCAAGCAGATCGCCCTCCTTGGCGTTTATCCAATCCTGGGTATCGGTTTTTTGAATCTGAACTTGGCCGGTGCCTTCGATCGTTTCGAGGGTATAGGTGGGGATTAAATCTTGTTTGGAGGGTTCAATGTCCGCCCGTAAATAACAGGGGACCATTCCAAGCAGGGCAAGACAGGCCAAAAATCGGTATATCACCAAGATACCCTCCTGAAATGAATTTCCAACAGCCTACTCCCCCGTCTGATAAAAGAAAAGCGGACCAGGAGGCCCGCTTTTCCCAAAGGATTTTGACTTTTTAGCCTTAGTTCGCGGCTGGCGTCGCAGGAATCTCGGCATTGGAAGCGCCTTCCGACTTCTCGTCGTGGATGGCCTTGGAATTATCGTCCAACTCCTGGTTCAACTGCTTGTATTGGTCCTCGGTCAGTTCCTTCTTGCCGTTGGACTTGATGTCGCCCTGCATTTCCTCACGGACAGCCTTGACCTTTTCATGAAGGGCCTTGGCTTCGTCCTTGGACAATTTACCGCTTTTCACTCCGGCCATGATCCGCTTGTTTTGGTCCTCGAAGCGGATCCGGAGTTCATTGATGAGGGGATGATTGCCTTTTCCCATGTGTTGGGCCGGGGCGGCCTGGACAACGGGCGTGGTGGAAGCGGCGGGTGTGGAGGTGTCCGTCTGGGATAGAGCAATCCCGGCGGCACCGACGAATAAAAGCGCTGACGTTAACGAAAGAATTTTTTTCATTTCTTAATCCTCCAAAAAGGTTATGAATCTCATCCCCTGTTAGACGGGGATAGGGGAGCAAAAGTTCTAGGGTGATGAAACGGGGATGTTAAATTTCATAAGGGGCGCATAAAAAAAGGGCCCGGGTAATAACCGGACCCTTTTAAAATCTTTGTATTACTTGCTGGCGGGAGAGGTTCCATCGCTCGAAGAAGGCGGGGCGGTGGACGTGCTGGTCGAAGCAGACGACTTCGACGATTTTTTGTGCTTGTGGCTCTTCGACTTGTGCGTCTTGTGGGTCTTCGGGGGAGTCGTCCCCGCCGCATCCTGCGCCATCACCAGCCCGGAAGTGGCGGCCAGGAAGGCAACAGCCATTGCCAACACGATCGACTTTTTCATTTAAATCCTCCTCTATGGGGTACCAACTGCGATTTATCCTACCCCTATTAGACGATAGCCGACCTTTTATTGTTTCCTGATTTATCGTGAACCGCCATTTGTTTTGTCGCTCGTTTTCCTTTAGCCAAAAAAACAAAAAGGGCTTGAATATTTACCGACCGGTCAGTAGGTTAATGCCCTATGGTTAAAATTCTCAACGAGCAAAAACACGCGGATCAAAAAAGGCGCTTCGTGGCCCAGGCACGGAAGCTTTTCGCCTCCCACGGGGTCATGGAAACCAGCATGTCCCAGATCGCCCGGGCCTGTAAGGTCACCAAGGCGGGGCTTTACCATTATTTCAAAAGCAAGGACGCCATTCTGAAGGAAATATTCCTCTCCCATGTCGAGGAAAAGAATGAAGTGGCGGATTTGCTGAAAGAAGCCCAAACCCTGGAAGAGACCCTCTACCTCCTGGGGAAACATCACCTCCTTGAAATGAAAAGGCCTGAGCATGTGGAACTCATGAAAATTATGCTGAGCGAGACCATGAAAAACTCCGAAATGCGGAAATTCTACGATCAATTCATCACCCAGCAGATTATTTTTATCGTCCAGACGATCGTTCTTCCCAAGATGACGCTTCCCAAAAAAGAAAAAGAAAACCGCCTGCTGTTTTTCCAGTTTTTTGCCAGCCTCATGCACTATTCCTGGCACCAGATGATGGTGGGGGACATCACTCCCCTGATTGGGGATGGCGAGACCTTCGTACGGACGCTGGCCAAGACCTACGCGGTGAGATTTAAAGAGGTTTGAATTTTTTTGCCGAAAACCCCGGCGATTCGATCGGACTTCTAGGAAAAATCGATCCCGGGATAGACAAAAAGGCGGATTCGAGGATCCATCATGGTAGAAGGAGTTTCCTTAAAACCCATGACCCTTTTCCGTCAAGAGGATCAATTCCAAGCCTTCGTGGCGGAGCACCGGCCCCTGTGGTTGAAGCTGGCCGGCAGAGTCCTGGAGAACCGAGAGGAAGCCGAGGACGTCGTCCAGGAAACCCTGGTGACCCTGTGGAAGAAAAAGGATGACCTTGAAGTGGAAAACCCGGGGGCCTACGCCGCGCGGGCCGTTTGGCTCAACGCGATCAAGCGCAAGACCCGGGGAAAGAAAGCGATCCCGCTCGAGGAAATCGCCGAGCCGGCCGCTCCCGAACCGTCCGAGGGGACGGAAGAGTGGTCCGAGCTGGACCCGGTGGAACTGGAAGACGCCTTGATGGAGCTTCCGGAAGCCCAACGGGTGGTCGTCCGGATGAAATATTACATGGGACTCTCTTTCCGGGAGATCGGGGAAGCGCTTCAGATCTCCCTCAACACGGCGGGCAGCCGATGCCGGTACGCCCTGGAGACGTTACGCGAGCTCTTGGAAGCCCGCTGAGGACCCGTCAGGGTCGAAAAGAAAGTGGAGGATGAAAAAATGACCGACGAATCGAAAGAACAAGTGAACGACAAGGTGCAGGCGAATGTCCAGTTCCGTTCCGGGGGCAACACCATCGCGGTGGCGGGCGTCCTGGGGGGGGCCTGCATCGCCTTGGGGTTACCCCTCATCGTATTGGTTTATGGTCAATCCCTGGGCTCCACCCTGTTGACCATTTTCGTGATCACGGCGCTCCTGATCGGGGGCACGGTGGCCCTGGCCTCGGCCGTTCTGGGCCTGGTCATTCCCCAGCAGGTGAATGGGGCCGGGCACGGTCCCTGGGGTCGGCACAAATGGCGGAAATGGGCCTGCCGGCATATGCCCGAGGGCGATTGGGAACATTGGTCCCAAGACGATTGGAAACGCTGGGCGGAAGACAAATGGGGCGAGCCCCGGTAAGAACGGAGAATGATTATGCGGCGGATGAACACCTTTATTAAACGAAGCGTAAGCGCGGCGTTCTGGGTCGCCTTGATGGCCGGGCCCGTGGGCGCCCAAACCAAGTTGACCCTGGAGAATTACCTGAGCCAAGTCGAAGCGAAGGGGCCGGGATACCTTTCCGCGCAGGCGGCCGTGGAAGGGTACGAGAAGCAATCTCACCAGCAAGACCTGACCTACTCGCCCCAATTGGTGGCGGGTTACAACCATTTGGACGATCAATCCCAACAACCTAGTTTTCTTTCCACGACCCATACATTGGCGGATAGTGCGGGCGTTTCACTCACGGATAAATTACCCTTTGGGCCATCCGTGTCGTTGGGCTATGTTTTTAATGACATCAACCTTACTTATTCACCTGAATTACTCTCCCTTGCCGGTAGTAACGCTGCTTCGGCTTTTATGAATTCTTATTACCAGGTCAGCCCAGTCATTTCCCTTTCTGTTCCCTTATTCAAGGATTTCGGCGGGGTTCAAACATCGGCCGGGGTCAAAATGGTGCAATACCAATTGGAATCAGCGGCCAAAAACTCCGCTTTCCAGAAGGGGCAGGCCCTTTATAACGCCAAAGTGGCCTATTGGAACCTTTCTCTGGCCCAGGAAACGATCGCGATCCGGCAGGACACACTGGATCGGAGCCAAAAAATTTGGGATTGGACCAAGCGCCGCGTGGCCCGAAACCTGGCCGACCCTCCGGACGGCCTTCAGGCCGAGGCCTCAGTACGGCAGGCGGAACTGGATTTGGAAACAGCCCAAGAAAGTGAAAGATCCGCCCGATTGTCCTTCAACCGTTTCCGGAATGTATCGGATGATTCGGTTCCGGAACAACTGGAAACCTTGGAGGATTCGCTGGCCGGTTCAAAAGTGCAGATTCCCCAGGAGCTCCCGGACAGGTTGGATTTGAAGGCGGTCGAGGATACCTCCAACCAGCAAAAGGCCACTTACGACCAGGCTTATCAAAATATTTATCCGGATATCACGGCGACCGCTTCTTGGCGCGGAAACGGCCTTGATCCGAGTTACCCCTACGCCAACAGCGTTGCTTTCGGCCCCGACCACCCCACTTGGACCTTGGGAGCCCAATTTAATTTATCCCTCGATGTTTTTACGGCTCAGCGAACCGCGGAGGGGTACCAAAAAAATTATGAAAGCGCGCTTTTGTCCCTCAAAGACAAGCAGGTCGGAGTGAGCCAGGAATGGAACGACCTGAAAAATCATTTGGCCGACGTGGACAAGCGCCTGGCCATGGCCGCCGATATTGAGTCGCTGCAAAAACAAAACGCCGACGCGGAAAAAAACCAGTTGGCCCTTGGCCGCACGACCCAGTTCCAGCTTCTTTCCATCGAAAATCAGTATTCGCTTGCCCGATTGAGCCGGCTTTCGCTTGTCGCCGAAAAACTGGGTCTTCTGGCCCAGGCCCAATGGTGGTTGTCTACGGAAACGAAGAATAGTGGGAATTAAAAGAAGAAGTAGATGTCATTGATGCGAGTAACTCTTCACACCGCAGCGTAGAGCAGGACAAGCGATGATGAATGGAGAAAGTTTGGTATTTCAAAACGCTGTCATTCCGAGGCCCAGCCCCAATCGGGGCGATTTGGGCCGTCGGAATCCCAGGTTTTGCTGTGGCTTTTAAAGTCATTAAATGAGATTGCGACGTCGCAAAACGCGCCGATTGGCGCTGCTCCTCGCAATGACAAATTGAGGCAAAGAAATTGAACCTTCCCAAACTCGCCATCGAACGCCCAGTTTTCATGAGCTGTGTGGTCATCCTCATCATGGTGCTTGGCATCATGGGGTATCGCTCCCTGGGCGTGGACCTTTTTCCCGACGTCAGTTTCCCCTTCGTCTTCGTGACCGTACCCTACCAGGGCGCGTCACCGGAAGAGATCGAGTCCCAGATCTCCAAGCCCATGGAGGACGAGTTGAGCTCCCTCCAGGGCGTGAAAAAAGTCTCCTCTTCCAACCAGGAAGGGTTCGCGGTCATCTGGGTGCAATTCACCCTGGAAACGGACGCCAAGGACGCCGAACAGCAGGTTCGCGACCGGGTGGCATTCGTCCGCCCGAAATTGCCTAAGGGAGTGGATGAGCCCATCATCCGGCGCTTCGACCCGACCGACCAGGCGGTGGCCATCCTGAGCCTCCAGGCGCCGGGCCTGTCCGCGGCCGAGATCTATGACTTGGCCGACCAGTACGTCAAACCCCGCCTGGCCGAGGTGCCGGGCGTGGGCGTGGTCAATATCATCGGGGGGCATAAAAGGGAGATCCAGGTCCAGTTGGACCGCGCGCAGCTCAACCGCTACCGCATCAGCGCGGGCCAGGTGGCGGACAAGATCGGCCTGAACGGCATGAATGTGCCGGTCGGAAAGGTTGACTTGGGTCCCCAGGAACTGTTGTTCCGTTCCGTGGGCGAATACAACGACCTGGACCGCATCAAACGCACGCCGGTCAATTTCTACGGATCCGATGTTTCGGTCACCGTGGACAAACTTGGAAAGGTCATCGACACGGTGGCGGATGCCGACAGCTACAGCTTCCTCGACGGAAAGCCCACCCTGGTCCTGCAGGTCTTTAAGCAATCCAAAGCCAACACGGTCGCCGTGGTAGATGGCGCCTTGAAGCGGATGAATACCATTAATGATTATTTGAAGGCGAAGCCGGGTTCCCCCGAACTGGCGGTCATCCAGGAAATGGCCCGTCCCGTGCGCATGAATCTCACCGACGTCCAATACACCATCGTCCAGGGCATCCTCCTGACCATCCTGGTGGTGCTGTTGTTCCTCGGGAGCTTCCGCTCGACCCTCATTACTATCACCTCGCTCCCCGTTTCCCTTCTGGGGGCCTTTTTCCTGATGAACACCCAGGGCTATACCCTGAATGTTATGACCCTGCTGGCGCTCTCCCTCGCCGTGGGCCTTTTGATCGACGACGCCATCGTGGTGCGCGAGAACATCTGGCGCCATATTGAGGAAGGTATGCCTCCCAAAGAAGCCGCCGTGAAGGGGGCCATGGAAGTGGCCCTGGCAGTCGTGGCGACTTCCTCGGTCATCATCGCGGTCTTTTTGCCCATCGCTTTCCTTCACGGCATCGTGGGGCAGTTCTTCCGCGAATTCGGGATGACGGTTTGTTTCGCTATGGCTATTTCGCTCTTTGAGGCCATGGTCATGGGACCCCTGCTTTCGGCCTACTGGGCCAGGAAAAGCTCCAAGGATGACAAGGAACTGCCTGTCATCGGCCCTATCCTGAAGGGTTTCAGCGGGTTTCAGGATTTCCTGGAGGTGAAATATTCCATCCTCATCGATTGGTGCCTGAAGAATCGTAAAAAGGTCATTGGGTCGGCCATCTTCCTGTTCTTCTTTTCCATGATCGGGTTGGGTCCTCACATTAAGTTCACCTTCCTTCCCACGGCCGACGTGGGTGAATTCGTGGTACTTTTGAAGTCCGCCCCGGGAACTTCCCTGGACGAAATGAGGGTACGGACGGAAAAAGTCGCCGAGGTCATTCAGAAACATCCGGAAGTGGTTGTCCTGTCCGGTTCCATCGGGGGCATGGATGCCTCGGGGGCCCAACAAGGGGTCAACAAGGCGCGGCTTTATATCCGGCTCAAGCCCTACCAGCAACGTAGTATCACGACGTCCATCATGATGGCGATGACGCGAAAGGAGCTCGAACCTTTCAAGGAAACACTCCAGCCCCAGGTGGCGGAAGCCAGCGCCTTCGGCGACCAAGCGCCCTTCAACTTGAACCTGATCGGCGACGATTACACGACCCTGGTTCCTTTCGCTAACGAAGTCGCGGAAAAAATCCGGGGCGTGAAGGATTTGGCGGACGTTCAATCGACCTATGACGGCGGAAAACCCGAATTCCAGGCCGTGCTCGACCCTGAACGCATGAAGGTGCTCGGGGTTTCGGGCGTGGACGCGGGGATGGAATTGCGAACCCAAGTCGAGGGCCTGGTGGCGGCCAAGCTCCGCCAGCACGGGGAAGACTACGATATTCGTGTGCGCCTTCAGGAAGACCAGCGAAACCTTGAGAAACAATACCTCTCGATCCTCGTGCCCAACCAGAACCATAATATGGTCCGTCTGTCCGATATTTCCCATCCCGTCACGACCGAAGGCCCGGCTCGTATTGATCGGCAGGACCGCGCCCGCTACATCATGATCTCGGGTCAGTTGGCTCCCGGCGGAGCCTTGGGAGGGGCTGTCGACAAGGCCAAGGAGATCATGAAAGGCGTGAAGGTGCCCCCAGGCGTGACCTATGAGTTCGTGGGCCAGGCCCAGGACCTGCAGGACCTCATGGTCAGCATGCTGGAGGCTGTGGGTTTGGCGGTGCTTTTTACTTTCATGATCCTCGCCAGTCTTTACGAATCGCCCATCATCCCCTTCACCATCATGCTGGCCATCCCCCTGGCCATCGTGGGGGCCTTCTTCGCCCTCTTCATCGGGCAGATGATCGTGCCCACGCTCTCGCTGAATATTTTCAGCATGGTCGCGCTTATCATGCTCTTGGGGTTGGTGACTAAGAATTCCATCCTATTGGTGGACTACACCCTTCAAATGATACGAAAAGGGATGCCCCGGGATGAAGCCTTGAAGGCGGCGGGAAAGGTCCGCTTACGCCCTATCCTTATGACCACCTTCGCCTTGATCGCGGGTATGCTGCCGGTGGCGCTGGCTCTGACGGAAGTCGGCAAGTTTCGCCAGTCAATGGGTGTGGCCATCGAGGGAGGGCTCATCAGTTCGCTTCTTCTGACCCTGGTGATCGTGCCATCGGTGTTCGGCTATGTGGATGATTTCCGCCTCTGGCTGACCAGACTTTTCTCATCCTTGAACGCGAAGCCAGCGATAGTCCCTGAGGTGAAGAATCCGAAATCACGCATTGTTCGTTAGGGATGATCAAAAAAAGTTTTTGTTGTCATTCAGAGGAGCCATGCCGATAGGCATGGTTGGCGACGTGGGAATCTCAGGTTTTGGCATTAAACCTTAACTTAGATTGCGACGTCGCTAACCGCGCCGATTGGCGCAGGTCCTCGCAATGACACCTAAATTAAGATTCGGCCGTCATTCCGAGGCCCAGCCCCAATAGGGGAGATTTGGGCCGTCGGAATCTCAGGTTTTAAGGTTTTAGGACTGAAACCCAGTATGAATAAATACGGTTACGTTTATATCCTGACTAACAAGAATAATACGACTCTCTACACAGGCGTCACTAACGATCTAAAACGTAGAATTTATGAGCACAAAGAAAAATTAGTGAAAGGTTTTTCTAAAAAGTTCAATCTAGGTAAGTTGGTTTATTACGAAGTTTCTGACGGCATGGCGGCCGCCATTGAAAGAGAAAAACAAATTAAAAATTATTCTAGGATCAAAAAGATAGAACTTATTCAGAACATGAACGAACATTGGAAAGATTTGTACGAAAAGTTGTAAAAAGAGGAATTTAACTGAGATTGCGACGTCGCTAAACGCGCCTATCGGCGCAGCTCCTCGCAATGACAAACGAAGAAAGATTAGTTGTTCAGATTGTCGTCATTCCGAGGAGCCGGCCCGATAGGGCTGGGTGGCGACGTGGGAATCTCAGGTTTTGCTGAGGTTTTTAAAGTCATTAACTGAGATTGCTACGGCCCAAATCACCCCGATTGGGGCTGGGCCTCGCAATGACGGAATAAGGAAATACAATTGAATCTTCCCAAACTCGCCATTGACCGCCCGGTGTTCATGAGTTGCGTTGTCATCATGATCCTGATCCTGGGGATCATGGCCTACAACACCCTGGGCGTGGACCTCTTTCCCGACGTCAGTTTTCCCTTCGTGTTCGTGACCACGCCCTACCAGGGCGCTTCCCCCGAGGAAATCGAAACCCAGATTTCCAAACCCCTGGAGGAAGAATTCAGCTCCATCCAGGGCGTTAAAAAAGTCACTTCCACCAACCAGGAAGGTTTCTCGGTGGTCATGGTCCAGTTCAACCTGGAAGTGGACGCCAAGGACGCCGAACAGCAGGTTCGAGACCACCTTTCCTTCGTGCGTCCGACCCTGCCTAAGGATATCGACGAACCGGTCGTGCGCCGTCTCGACCCCACCGAACTTCCCGTGGCCCAATTGAGCCTTTCTTCCACCCTTCCCCCGGCGCAGGCTTACGATCTGGCGGACCAGGTCATCAAGCCCCAACTCGCCCAGGTAGAGGGTGTGGGCGTCATCCTGATCCAGGGCGGACGCAAGAGGGAAATCCAGGTGCAATTGGACCGGAACCTCTTGAACCGCTACCGCATCAGCGCCTCGCAGGTGGCCAACCGCATCGGATTGAACGGCATGAACGTTCCCGTGGGCAAGATCCGGGTCGATGGGCGCGACTTGCTGTTCAGGTCCGTCGGCCAATACGACGACTTGAACCGCCTTCAGCAGACCTCGGTGAATTTCATGGGGTCCGACGTGTCCGTGCCGGTGAACCGCCTGGGGCAGGTGGTGGACACGGTGGAGGACGCCACCAGCTACAGCTACATCAACGGCCAAAGCGCCCTCATCATCCAGGTCCTGAAGCAATCCAAGGCCAATACGGTCGCGGTGGTGGATGGCGTCACCAAGCGCATCGCTCAGATCAACGAGGGGTTGAAGTTGAAGCCCGGCTCCCCCCACCTGGACATGTTCCAGGAAATGGCCTGGGTCATCCGCATGAACCTCAAGGACGTCAAGTTCACCATCCTGCAGGGAATTTTACTGACCATCCTGGTGGTCTTTTTGTTCCTGGGGAGCTTTCGCTCGACATTGATCACCATCACGGCCCTGCCCGTTTCACTTTTCGGGGCTTTTTTCCTGATGAACACCGTGGGTTTCACCCTGAACGTCATGACCTTTTTGGCGCTATCCCTGGCGGTGGGGCTCCTCATCGATGACGCCATCGTGGTGCGCGAAAACATCTGGCGGCATATCGAGGAAGGGGAAGAACCCAAAAAAGCCGCGGTGGAGGCCACCCTGGAAGTGGCCTTAGCGGTCGTGGCCTCCTCTTCCGTGGTCATCGCGGTCTTCATGCCCATCGCCTTCCTCAAGGGCATGGTGGGCCAGTTTTTCCGCCAGTTCGGTTTGACGGTCTGCTTCGCCATGGTCATCTCCCTCTTCGAGGCCATGGTCATGGGGCCCCTTCTCTCGGCCTATTGGGGCAAGAAGGGGAAGGGAAACAGCCTCATCGACCGGCTGGACCATTTTTTTGAGCCCATGCTCAAAGGCTTCGACCGGTTTCAAAGCTCCCTGGAGGCGGGGTACATCCGCACCATTGATTGGTGCCTGAGGCACCGGGGCAAGGTCCTCACTGGGGCGGGGGTCATTTTTCTCGCCAGCCTTTCCCTGTTGGGATTCATGAAGATGACCTTCCAGCCCTCGGCGGATGTGGGCGAATTCATGGTCATCCTGAAAGCAGATCCGGCCACTGCCCTGGAGGACATGAGGGACAAGACCTTGGCGATCGAGGCTTTGATCCGCAAACATCATGAGGTGGCGATCGTCGGAAGCAATATCGGGGGGGCGGACGCCACAGGCGCGAGCCAGGGGTCCAACACTGCCAGCCTTTACATCAAGTTGGTTCCCGTGGGGGAGAGGAAGATCGGAACCCAGGAATTAAAAGAGATCGTGCGCAAGGAATTGGCGGCCTATCAGCAGGACCTGAATCCCCAGATCGCGGATTCCAACGCCTTCGGCAACCAAGCCCCCTTCATGTTGAACCTGGTGGGGGATGACTACTCGGTCCTCGCGCCCTTTGCCTTAAAGGTGGTTGAAAAGGTCAAGGCCATCAAGGGCCTGGCTGACGTGCAATCCACCTATAACGGGGGAAAGCCGGAATTCCAGGCTAAGCTCGACCCCCAGAGGATGAAATCCCTTGGGGTATCCGGCGAACAGGTAGGGGATGAGTTGCGAACCCAGGTGCAGGGGGCCACTCCCGCCAAGTTCCGCCAGGGAGGCCTGGAATACGACATTCGCATCCGCTTGAAGGAAGACCAGCGAAATCTCGAAAAGGATTTTTTGAAGATTTTGGTCCCGAACCAAAACGGGAACCAGGTTCGTCTTTCCGATATCGCCAGCCCCGTCACCACTGAGGGCCCCTCGCAAATTGACCGGGAAAACCGGGCCCGCTATGTCCAGATCACCGGGCAGTTGGCGCCCGGCGGGACCCTGGGGAATGTGCTTCAGGAAGCGGACAAGATCCTCAAGGGTATGGCCTTTCCCCCGGGCATCACCTACGAGAAAGTGGGGCAGGCGGAGGATTTCAACGACCTTCTTATCAATATGGCCATCGCCCTGGCCCTGGCCGTGCTTTTCACCTACATGATCCTGGCGAGCCTCTACGAGTCCCCCATTTATCCTTTCGCCATCATGGCGGCCATTCCCCTGGCCATGGTGGGCGCGCTGGCCGCGCTTTTCGTGGGGGGCCTGCTGATCCCCTCGGTGAGCCTGAATATCTTTAGCATGATCGCCATTATCATGCTCTTGGGATTGGTGACAAAAAACTCCATCTTGCTCGTGGATTACACCCTGCAGATGATGCGAAAGGGAATGCCCCGTGACGAGGCCCTAAAAGCCGCCGGTCGGGTGCGTTTGCGCCCCATCCTCATGACCACCTTCGCCCTCATCGCCGGCATGCTGCCAGTGGCCCTGGCCCTAACCGAAGTCGGGAAATTCCGGCAGTCCATGGGCATTGCCATGGAAGGGGGCCTTATCAGTTCGTTGGTCCTAACCCTCATCATCGTCCCGTCGGTCTTCGGTTATGTGGATGACTTCCGGCTATGGATCCGTCGACTCTCGGGTGAGGAAGTGGATGACATGGCTCCCGCGAAGCCCGCCCGGAAGAAACCCATTAAATAATCATCGTTCCGCCAGGTCCTGAGGTGGTGGAACCGATGGAGGAGAGAGGGGGGGGCCGGAAACCCGGCCCCCTTTTTTATTGGATTGGTTCAATCGACGGGAAGAGGATTAAAATGATGTCGAAATATTTACAAAATTTTAAATTTTTTTGCTACGGAGACCCGTTGTGGACAAAGGAGACATATATGAAACTAAAAATATTCTTAATAATGAACACTGCTATTTTAATATTTTTTGTTAGTCAGCCTTCCGTGGCGATTTGTACACACCCGATACCGAGAATTCAAACTTTATTTACGAGATCCGATGCGGCATTTATTGGAACTGTTGTATCAAAACGTCCCAACAAAACAGATCCGAATGATAAAGACTACGATACGGGTTTCTATTTTGGCTTAAAGGTAAAACGGCTTTTTCGTGGCCCGAATAAAAAAGTAATTGAGGTTTACGAGGACAATGATTCTGGCCGGATGGTGTTAGAAATAGGCCATACTTATTTAATCTTTGTGACTAAACAAAAAGATGGCAAATTGCAAGGTTGGTGCTATGACGCGAGGGAAATAAATAATAAAGACGACGAAAAAAATTATTCACTACAAATTGAAGCGGTTATTAAAAAAATTAAGGCCGGGGCCAATGGAGATATACAGGGTTTGGTTTTAGATCGCGATAGTAACGGAATAGCAGATGTTCATTTCACCATTACGGTCGCGGGTGGCGTGCAAACTTACAAGACTGTAAGCGATAAAGACGGGTTCTTCCATGTGTCCGTTCCTGCTGGTAATTATTTTGTCGGCCCTTCCGAAACCAAATGGCAATTCAAAACGACTGAATATTCCCTTGATCAAAACTATGATGTGGATGTGTTACCTGGTGGTGGCGGGGAAGTGGAATTTATGGTTGAACCAAAATAACAGTGCTTTTTGTCCACGATGGGGAGCACCACGCTCCGCAGCGCGGTGCAGGGATCATGGACAAAGAAATAGAATAATCGACCTTCTCGCGAAGAAAGTCTGAGATAAGTCCCGCCCCAAGAAAGGCCCGGCGTGAACCAAGCCGATAAAAATTTCAGGCTTGGCGTTCTGCACGAGGGTTTGTGGGGTGCGGGCCAGGGCTTTTTCACCCTGGCGACCATTCTGTCGTTGGCCCTGGTGGATCTGGGGCGGGACGCATCCACGGCGGGTCTTCTGGCGGCGGTCTTCATTAGCGGCATCACCCTGCCCCAAGCTTTTTCCGCCCTCACCCTATCCCCCCGGACCACCGACCCCAAACCCCTGGCCTGGGCCCACTTGCCCGCCATCTCAGGGGTCCTTCTCGCCGGGTTGGGGTTCGCGCTGACGTCTCCGGAATCGAACGACCTGCGGGTCTATTTTCTTTTCGGCGGATTCGGGGTCTTCGCCGTGGGGGTGGGCGTGGTGGTGCCCCATTGGGTGTCCTTCATCGGACGGACCATGCAGCCCAGCCGTCGGGGGCGGTATTTTGGTACCAGTTTTTTCGCCTCGGGGTTGGCCGGCACCTTCACGGGGTGGCTGGCTTCCCGGTGGGCCAGCGAAGGGGGACTACACTGGGGATACGCCCTCTGCTTCTTCTCGGCCGTTCCGTTCCTTTTGGCCAGCGTGGTGGTCTTGACCTTCATGAAACCCCTGGTCCGAAGGCCGGCGCCGCCGCCTCCCAACGCCTTGCGCAACAGTTTCCGTTTGCTTCGGGAAAAGTTGGCCGAGCGGGGGCCATTCCGATCCTTCGTGATGGTCGCTGTTCTCATGGTCTTGTCCGCTTGCTGCTCCAACCTGTTCACGGTCTATTTGCGCAACGAGGCCCACGTGGAGGCTTCCTGGTTCCAGGTTTTCACGCCCGTGCTGACCCTGGGCGGAATGGCGGGGGCCTACCTGCTGGGGCACCTGGCGGACCATAAGGGGGTCAGGGCCGCCTACGCGATTGCGCTGGTCTCGGGCCTATTGACCCTGGCCCTCATCGGTTTTTTTAAGACGCCCCTGCTCAACGCCCTGGGGTTCGCCTGCCTGGGTTGCCTGATCAACGCATTTCCCGTGATCAATTCGGTGGTGAACCTGAACCTGGCGGGCCGGGGGCAGACCAGCATCCATACCGGGTTTTTCAATACGCTCATGGGGCCCTGGTATTTCTTCGCGCCCCTTTTCGCGGGTTGGATGGCGGCCCATGTGGGATATGGTTGGGCCTTTGGCTTTTCGGCCACGGCGGGTTTGGCGGCCTTCTGGTTTCTCTTGAAGAATCCCGACTTGGATGACAAAAACAAGAAATAGGAAGCTCTCTATACACCAAAATGATGTAAAATGGTGTATTGAAAGGGGTGTCCCATGGCACGCACAAATATCGTCCTTGACGAAAAATTGATCCAGCAGGCAGTTCGATTGACGGGAGCAAAGTCCAAACGCGAGGCGGTGGATATCGCCTTGAGAAAGCTCATCAACCAGGCGGGGCTTTACCAAAAATTCCTCAAGCTTGAGGGAAAACTGCATTGGGAAGGCGACCTGAAGCAAATGAGAAAAAGCAGGGTATGATCGTCGTTGATTCATCGGTTTGGATCGATTATTTCAACCGCCATCCTTCTCCTCACGCCGAGAAGCTGAAAACCTGTTTCGCTGCCGAAACCCCATTGGCCATAATCCCGATGGTTCTCATGGAAGTGTTGTCCGGATTTAAGTCCGAAACGGAGTTTAAAAAAGCTTTGGATTTCATGTTGGATTTGCCCATGATCCAAACTGGTCCCTCTGTTCACGTCAACGCCGCCCGGTTGTTTCGCCATCTTCGACAAAAGGGTATTACCATCAACGGTCATGGCGATTGTTTGATCGCCCAAGTTTGTATTGAAAATGGGGCGCTTCTTCTGGCGGTGGACGGCGACTTCGAACATATCGCGCGCCATTGCCCATTAAAACTAGTCCATTAATATTCAAGTTGGAAATTTTGACACGATCCAGGGTGTCCACGATGGGGATCCATCATGGACGTCCCTTTTGACACCAAAGAGTTAAAATGTGGTACCTGCAAGTCGCCTATTGAGTGGGCCCGTTAGATGGAGAAGAAAATGAATAAATGGAAAATAATAATATTGAGTTTTGCGTTTTTATTTTCCTTTTCTGGTTCATTAGCTTTTTGCCAATCCCCCCTCAAACCTGAAACATTGTCCGCTTCCAATAACGTTTTCGCTTTGGATTTGTTCCACACCATGAACAAAGCCGGGAACCTGGTTTTTTCCCCTTATAGCATTACGACCGCATTAGCCATGGCTTGGACCGGAGCGCGTAATAACACCTCGACTCAAATGGCCCAGGCGCTTCACTTTTCATGTAATCAAAAGAAAATCGGCCAAGAGTTTCACCAGCTTCAAAAGAGCCTTAACGAATTAGGTAAGCAACGTGATGTGGAATTGGATATCGCCAATTCCCTTTGGCTCAATATGGATTTTCAATTCAACAATACCTATCTCAACGATGTGAAAAAAGACTACGCCGCAAATTTGAAGAAACTTGACTTCAAAGATACTGTTTCGGCAACCAATACCATTAATCAATGGGTTGAGCAAAAAACGAATGAAAAAATCAAAGACCTATTGAAACCAAGCGATCTTTCAACATCGGCAAATGAAAAAATGGGTATGGTTTTGGTGAACGCGGTTTATTTCTTGGGTAACTGGGCTAAACAGTTTGAAGTCAAACAAACCCAACCAGAACATTTTTATTTACAAAATGGAAGCCCCATCACGGTTCAAATGATGAACCAAACAGATTCGTTTTCGATATCGAAAAATGAAGAAGCTCAAATTTTAGAATTGCCTTATAAGGGCAGCAAGCTTTCTATGATTTTAATCCTACCTAATAAGAAGGATGGTCTGCCTGTTTTGGAACAAAGTCTGACTTCAGAAAAGCTTGATAGTTGGATATCGACTTTACGTAATAACCAAGTAACTATCAGAATACCTAAATTCAAACTTACTTACGGTGTGGTTGATCTGATCCCAGGGCTTAAATGGCTTGGAATAACCGACGCATTTGATAAGCAAATAGCTGATTTTTACGAAATGTTGTCTCCGAAATATTCAACATTAGAAAAGCTTTACATCAAATTTGTGTTCCATAAAGCTTGCATCTCTGTCGACGAAAAGGGTACTGAAGCTGCAGCCGCTACAGATATTGGGGGAGTTGTAGATTTGGTTTCAATAATGGATATCACGACTTTTGATGCAGACCACCCTTTCCTATTTTTTATCCGGGACAAGCAAACCAACAGCATACTTTTCATGGGTAGAATGGCTGATCCGACTTTTTGCCAGAAATAGTGAAGAAAGGGTCGTCCACGAGTGGAGGGTTTGGGTTTCCGGCCCCCTTTTGTTTTTGATTAGTTCTTGACCTTCCCGCCAAAAAAGTTTGAGATAAGTCCTTCTTTCACCGCCTTGTTTTCCCAATAAGCCGAAGGGAAGCCCATGCCTGCCGAAACCCTGATCCAATCCAAGAACCTCATCAAGAAATACGACGATTTCGCGGCCGTGGATGGCGTAAATTTTGAGGTGAAGGCCGGGGAATGTTTCGGCTTCCTGGGCCCCAACGGCGCTGGCAAATCGACCCTCATGAAGATGATCTACTGTTTTTCCCCCCGCACCAGCGGGGAGCTTTCGGTTTTTGGCCTGGACCCCAAGACCCACGCTCCCGAGATCAAGAACCGTCTGGGGGTCGTGGCCCAATCGGACAACCTGGACGATGAAGTAACCCCCGCGCAAAACCTTGAAATTTATGGACGCTTCTTTGGCTTGGGGGGAGAGTCTTTGAGCCAGAAGGTGAAGACCCTGCTTCATTTCATGACCCTGGAAGCCCGGGCTGACGACAATGTCCGGGAACTCTCGGGCGGCATGAAGCGGCGGCTGGTCATCGCCCGCTCGCTCCTAAACGATCCCGATCTGCTCATCCTTGATGAACCCACCACAGGCTTGGACCCTCAGGTACGCCACCTTATCTGGGCCAAACTGAGGGAACTAAAAAAACAGGGCGTCACCTTGCTTCTCACGACCCACTATATGGAAGAAGCCCAACAGCTTTGCGACCGCCTCCTGGTCATTGATCACGGGAAGGTGCTGACCCAGGGTAAACCCGCGGACCTGATTAAAAAACACCTGGAGCCTTTCGTGGTGGACCTGCCGGAAGGGAAGGCCCGCCCGAAAGGCTTGGGCCGTGGCATCCGGTTGGAAAAGCATGGCGACCGCATCTTCCTTTACGCCAAGTCACCTTCGGCCCTGGAAAAGATCGCCATGGCCTCCAAGGCGGATTTCCAGATCCGTCCCACGGGTTTGGAAGACCTGTTCCTGAAACTCACCGGGAGGGAACTGCGTGAATCCGACTAAACCCCTTTCGCGGCCTTCCCGCCCCGTTCCCAGTAAGTTCCAGAGGCTCTATGCCGTTTTCATGCGGCATGTAGTGGTTTACTTCAACGATTTCCTGACCAACGCCTTCCCCACGGTCGTTGAACCGCTGATCTTCATCGTGGCGGTAGGTTGGGGCTTGGCGGCGGCGGTGGGGTCGTTCGGCGGGTTCGATTACCTCACCTTCATCGCCCCGGCCCAGGTCATGATGTCGGCGGTTTACACATCCGCCTTCGAGGCCTCCTACAACACCTATTTGAGGCTGCATATGGACCACAACTACGACGCGATGATCTCCACTCCTGTGGACGTGGACGAGGTTTTCTGGGGAGAACTGCTTTTCATCGCGGCGAAGGGGGTCTTTTACACGGCCATCATGCTGGCGGTTTTGTCCCTTTTTCACACCATGCACTCGCCCCTGGCCCTGCTGGTGCCCCTGGTGGGGTTCTTCACCGCCATGGCCTTCGGTGCTTTGGGCTTTTTCGCGAACGCGGTGGTGAAAAGCATCAGCCAGTTTAATTTTTTTGTCTCCGGCGTCATCTCGCCCCTCATTCTTTTTTCGGGCACCCTATTTCCCATCGAGAAACTGCCGCCGGTCATCCAACAGGCCGCCTATATCCTGCCTCTGTATCATTTCGTGCATCTATCGCGCATGCTCACAACCGGGGTCTTCAATCCTGACTGGCCTGTCAGTCTGGCCTATGTGCTGATCGTCCCCCTTGCGATGGGATTTTTCGCTGTAAGAGCCATGAGGCCCAAGCTGATTCAATAGGGGGAATTGTTTTCGTTTGGGTGTCATTGCGAGGAATGCACGACGAATAGTCGGGCGGTTATGACGTGGCAATCTCAGTTTGAATAAGCTTTTAGAGGGAAACGCGAACGGCGAACTGGGATCGCCACGTCGCTAACCGCCCCGATTGGGGCAGCTCCTCGCGATGACAGAATGGGACATAAAAAAGCATTCAAAGCTGATTCGATAGAGGGTAATCCCCGCTCCTATCCTCCTATCAAACCTTGATTTATACGTATATATATATTATTATTATACGTATCATGAAACCCACCGACGTCAAACTCACCCTGAAGCTAAAGCAAAACTCCATTAAGAAGGCAAAGGCCTACGCCAAAAGCCACAGGGAAAGCCTGTCCCGCCTGGTGGAAAGATACTTCGATTCCGTATCCGAACCTCAAGCCCAATACGGAACGACCATCACCCCCCTTGTCCGGGAATTGTCCGGTGTTGTCTCCCTGAAAAAAGGCACGGATGAGAAAAAACTCTACGCTGATTACCTCGCGGGAAAATATTCCAAGTGAAAAGGCTTTTTATCGATACGGACGTCGTTTTGGACCTTCTGACCGCTCGTGAGCCGCACCTGGACGCGGCCCAGGGCCTGTTCTCGGAATTGGACAACGGAAAAACAGCCGGGTTTGTTTCCGCCCTCACTTTCCCCAACGTGCATTACATTCTGCGCAGGGAAATATCCAACAACGAGGCGGTCAAGGCGTTGGAAAAACTAAGGTCGGTGGTTGGGATTCTCCCGATCGATGGGAAAGTCATCGCCCTCGCCCTTTCCTCGCGTTTCAGAGATTTCGAGGATGCGGTCCAGTATTACACCGCCACCCAAAACGGAATGATCTGTCTGATCACGCGCAATGTCCGGGATTACCGGGGGTCGGAATTGCCCGTCCTGACTCCTGCGGAATACTTGTCCCATTCGCGCTCGTAGTACGATACCCAAGAGATATATCTAAAGAAGTTGGCAGCTCGCAGGAAAGTCTTTAAAAGCTTAGCTGCCGACTGCGAACCGCCGACTGTGAACTGTTTTTTGAGGAGGTGGGAATGAATTCCGATCGGCTCGATGAGCGTCATGTCATGGTGAAGGACCAGCTGGAAAAAAGGGGCATCCGAAATCCCTGGGTTCTCCAAGCGATGCTCGACATCCCACGGCATCTATTCGTTCCCGAGGACCAAAGCCCGAAAGCCTATCAGGACGGGCCCCTGCCCATCGGCTTTAACCAGACTATCAGCCAACCCTACATCGTGGCTTCGATGATCGAGCTTCTGGATCCTCAGAAGACCCATCGGGTGTTGGAGGTGGGGTTGGGAAGCGGCTATCTGGCGGCGGTATTATCCGGATTGGTGGCGGAGGTTTTGGCGGTTGAGCGGGAATCTGCCCTGCAGGAAGAAGCCTCGAAGAGACTGGTTACCCTCGGAATTCAAAATGTTCATGCCAATACAGGGGATGGCACCCTGGGCTGGGCGGAAAAAGCCCCTTTCGATTCCATTCTGGTTTCGGCGGGAAGCCCCCGGGTCCCCAAGACCCTTTTGAGCCAACTAAAAATCGGGGGAACCTTGTTGATCCCTATTGGGAATCGGGATGAACAGCATCTGGTGAGGGTAATTAAAAGGTCCGAAACCCATTTCCAGGAAAAGGAACTGTACCGGGTGAAGTTCGTGCCTTTATTAGGCAAAGAAGGCTGGCCACAAGCCTAGCTTGCCCTGAGCCACCAACGAAGGTCGAACGGATTGACCCTTAATTATGAATATTCCCTGTGAACAATTTCTTTGGGGGCTGGCATGACCAGCATTTTAGTATTTGAGAAAGTTCCGGGGGGAAAAACGTCCTTCTGATTAACCGGCTATCTTCATTAATTTTTCCAAAAGGGGAGGAAGTTCAGTCTTTACGACATCCCAAACAACGTCAAAATCAACCATCAAATAGTCATGAACGATCTTGTGACGCATCCCGATAATATCATTCCAAGGGATATCGGGATTCTGTTCCCTGAATTCTTTGGACACTTTCGACGCCGCTTCCCCAATGGTTTGAATGAAATAGGAAATGCCAGCCTTTAACACTTCATCTTGATCGAATTGGGGACGGGATTTGTCTTTTAAGGCATCAATGGCTTTTTGAGCCATATCCAACATATGGCCCACATATACCTTTTCATCCCTGGACATACAGAACTTCAGCCCCCGTCAATACTTGTTCCTTCATCCGGGGATTAATATATTTCTCGTTCACAATATCTATCTTCCGGCCATCAAACAGCTTCGAAAGTTCCTCTTCCATCCTGAAAATACGAAATCCAACCGAGTATTGGGGGTCGTAGATAACCAAAACATCTATGTCGCTATCTGGCCTAAATTCCCCGGTCAAGACCGATCCGAAAAGGGAAAGTTTTCGAATATGGTTTCGAACGCAAAAATCAGCAATTTCTTTGTTGTTGATGGCAACTTGTGGCGCCATTTCTTTATCCCCAAAAAATATCTAGATATCTTTTTAGCATTATAACAAAGGGCTCTTAAAGAAGCCCTTTTAGAGGGTATTACCCCGCTTTCCCCCTGTAATTGGCCATTAACAAGCCCGACTTGCGGTGAGCGAGCGAGTCGAATCCGGTTCTCTGTGAAAAAGACCGCTATCTGGCGACAAAAGTCCGGTCTATGGTGACAAGAGCCCATGTTTCTGGTGACAACCCCCCTGTCACCTACCAGGAGGCCACAACCCCTGCGGCGAAGCCCCATGCTGAGGCGCATTCTTTTGGGTGTACCGGACCAATAGTAAAAGGATCCGGTAACGAGTGGTGAGATTTGGTAGTCCCAATTTATCAAAGTTGGGAAACAGGTGACAAAAACCAGTTTACCGGTGACACCCCCCTTTGTGACCGGTCACAAATCTACTGTAACTGGTGACAAAACCCCTTGTGACTGGTCACAACCCTTCTGTGACCGGTGACAAACCACCCCGTATCTGTTTACCAAGCCGGTTTACCGGTGACAAAAGCGCCTGACACAGGTGACAAAAGACCCCGTATCCTGTGACAGAACCCTTGTGACTGGTGACAAAACCCAGTTTACCGGTGACAAAGCCCCTGTCACCTACCACGAGGCCACAAGCCGAGTGGTGAGATTTGGTAGTCCCAATTTATCGAAATTGGGAAACTGGTGACAAACCTGCTGTGACAGGTGACAAAAATCATAATTCCATAGACCGTTTCTCATTAACATTTCCGGGTTTCCATTTGCAGATGGAGAATCGACATGGACCAAGAGAATTCAGAATCCGTAGGTTGGCTAGATAAGCTGGCCGCCATCAATGCCCAGCTTGAAAAGACCCCTAACGCCAATCGGGCCAGCCTGGCCAAAACCCTCAATTTCAGCGAAACCGTTGTCGCCTACCTTACTCCACTCAGGGATATCCTCGACCAAGCAGCGGTTGAAAAGATCCGCCTGGCGGCCAAAGGGGATCGGCCATTTGTGCTCTCCTTCAAGGCCGCCCATCTCCTGGCCCGCTTGAAGGGCAAGGTCCCCGACTTAACCGTCGCGGCCAATGACGCCCTGGACCAGATCCTTTCCCATCGGATGAAAAAACGACATATCGCTGCCCTAGTCAACCATATCGCCGGCGGCAAACCGGCAAAGGATTTTGATCCATCAACTGTCAAAAACAGGCGTGAAAGGCCCAAGTGGGTAGCCCCTGCTCCAAAAGCCGATCCTCTAAAGCCCCCCGTTCCATCAAGCGCCATGGCCGATCAAGAAATGGATTCCACTGAATTCATCTTTTTCGGGCGGATTGGCCGTTTTATTGATGATGCGTTGGATTGGATGGCGAATCACAAGATAGCCACTTTGCTTGCGATCGGTTTTATCATTTTTCTATTTTGGTATGCCCAAACACATCCCTCTCCCAAGCCGTAAGAAGCTGATCTGTCCGCGATATGGACCAAAAATATATTTTTCGATAAAGAGCTAAAATAGTCTTTATGGGTTGTTCCTTACGGGGATCCGTCGTGAACAAGGGATAGACCATCAATTTCTCATTGCTGATTTTCTTAAGGATTGATCATGATTCGCTTGAGGGAAGTGGAAAATGGTGATGCGGACAAACTTTTCCCATTTGTTTATAAAACACCCGTCACAGATACGTTGATTTGGGATGGGCCGGACTCTCTGGAGGCTTATCGGGATGGATTAGCTTTGAGGCAAGCCCAGACCCAGAAAGGTGAAGCCCATTTTTTCACTATTGTTGAGGAAACGACCCATCAACCCATCGGGAGCGCGAGTGTTCACCCGGAGGCGAACAAGGTTCGGGCCGAGGTTGGCCTTTGGATCGGCATTCCGTACCAGGGGAAGGGTTATGGCTCGAAAGTGGTAATAGAAATGCTGAAATATGGCATAGAGAAATTGCGACTCGAAAAAATGGAGGCCCCGATTTTCGTCGGCAACCAAGCCAGTCGGCGCATTTTCGATGGGAAATATCATTTTTGATCGAATGCACATAACCGCTGCAATAGGTATAACCTTCGGCTTAATCATGGTAATCGTTGCGTTTGTGTCTGGAATTAAAGCTTTTATCAATGGGATTAAATTAAACGTTTATTTGCAGGACCATCACCCAAAATCACGGGAAGAAAGCACAAACTTTTTCGGAAAGCCGGATGGAATTAATTCATTTCGTGGGGCGATGTATTTAGAGAGTGAAAAAGACAATGACGATCCAATTGTTCGAGAGCTGAAAAAGAAAACCGCAAAATACTTTCGTTTGTCGCTTTGGATGCAAATTGGTGTAGCGGCAGATATTGTGATTACTTTAGTGATGTTAATTTTCGGTGGCACTGCTGTTGTTTATGAAATGCTTTTCCTCGTGACGGTAATCGCCTTATTCATTTACAACATAAACGTCAGCACACAAGCGAGAAAGAATGAGAAGATTTCGCTCGACCTTAATATAGAAAATCCGGCGAGCCAAATATCGGTGAATACCGAATCCGCTGGATTGAATGTGCTCGATAACAAGATCTTAAAACGCTTTTTTTATTTTGGGTTATTGTTGGGGATAGGAGGCGGATATTTGCATTTCCTTAGCGGCGGGCCCAGCCTATCTAATCGCGATTGGATAGGCCAAACTTTATTCCTGTTAGGGATCTGTATCTCTTTAGGCTCGGCTTTTCTATCCGCAAAAAAAAGGTAAGTAGCGTTGAAGGGGTCTGGAATCTATTTACAATTATTTCTCTTGTCTACGATGGGGACCCGCAGTGGACGACCTTTTTGACGACAAAGAACTAAAATCAACTCAAAACTTAGAACCATAGGGCTGAATAATTTTTCCGAAGGCGGTCGCAGGCACGACTTCCCAATGGTCCGAACCAGGGTGCTTCCAGATCAAGTGCAGGGCCATCCAATCCCCGCCGTTCTTCATGTACCTCACCTGTATCGAATGCGAACCCTTCCGCAGGTTCATGGGTGGCCCGGAGGCCGTCTCCGGCAAAAAAACACCTTTTCCATCCACAAAGATGGCCGCCATGTCCCGGGTCGCGGCCGCGAACTGGTAGAACCCGGCAACGGGTAATTCCAAACTGCCCTGCCAGCGGATGCTGTAAGGGGGCGGATTTTGGAAGGGGAATTCCTGTTTATTCGATAAGTTCAATAGGGGGTCGGTTTTGATCGTCACGGGTTTCCCGGAAAAACCAGGGGTGTTCCAATAGATCCCCTGGAGGCCCCGGTCCCATGGCTTTAAAGAAACCAGTTTTTCCTTCTGGGACCCATAGACCGAAACGAGGGTCCGGCCATCAGGTCCCAAAAGCCGGTCTTCCTTTCCCCCCGGGAAGAGGGTCTTGAGAAAATCCAAAACCCCGGCCTTGCCTTCCTCGAGGAAAAAAACAGGGTCCTTGTCCTTAGGGATATTACCTTTCGCCAGGTCGTTCAGGTCCAGGCGGGTAACCTGGGCACCCGAGGCGTCGCAGAGAAACTTGACCGTGTTGTTCTTTTCGTAAAGAGGCGGGATAAAAAAACGAAACCGGCCCGGGTACGATTTTTCTAAATTCCCAACACCTCGGCCGATATAGGTTTGTTCCGCGCCAAAGGCCATGCGGCATGACGGGTCCTGGTCCATTTGGACGAAATAAACCCAGATGTTTTGAAACGCGACGGCCCCCAGCAGGATGAGGCCTATTCCGGGGACGATCCACCCCGGCTTTTTGATAAAGGCCAGACGGCGCCAGATTTCTTCCAAGCCTAGGCCCGCGAAGTAGGCGGCAAAGACGGACAAGACACATAACCGGTTGGAATTGGCCGGATCATTCGCGAGGGACCCCACACCCATGAATAAAAGGAACCCCGCGAGGGGGTAAAACCCCCCGCGTTCATGGCGCCTGAACCAGGCGAGGCCCAACCCCAAGACAAAACAGGCTCCGGTGATGTCATCCAGCATCCGGGTTCCCGGCAGGTTATGCCGGGGGTTCGAATCCCCGGTTCGGTTGAACATGAGAACGTTCGAAAGGGCCTGATCCCAAAGGGGCTTCAAGCTGTGTTGGTCGGTGATGGCCTTGCCGATGAAAACTTCATTTTCCCGGTTTCCCGCCGTGTGGTTCAGGACGAAATAAGAAAGGAGGGGGAGGGAGAAGGCCAGGATGAGTCCTGCCCAAAGGGCCAATCGAGAGGATTTTAAGGTTCTGTGCCGGAATTCATAAATTCCCAAAATCAGGCAAAGAAGGGGGACGGCCTTGAAAAGCTGATAGGTATAGAGGCCCAGTCCAAGGAAGATGGCTGAAAAATAAATGGAAGGTTTATGTTTATTTAAAAGTCCGTGAAGCAGGAAAGCCAGGCCGCCGAAAAGATAGAACGCAACCTCCCCGCTTGGATGGGCGAATCGTACGGCGGTCCAATTCCAGCGCATGAGTGCCATCAGCGTCAGGGCCAGGAGCGCGGTTCGAGGTCCGGCCCATTGGCGGAAAGTCCAGTACACCAGGGGAAAAGCCGCCAGGCCCAGGAAGATGAAAAAAAGATGCAAGGATAGAAAGGAGGGCCCGACCAGGAAGAACCAGCCCGCCAGGAGGTAAGCCAAGAGCGGTTCGGGGATTTGATAAGTGAGAATCTCGAAAAAAGGACGCCATCCCTTCAAAATCCACAGGCCATAGAGCCCGGTTAAGCCCTGGTCGGTATGCATCCCCGCGGGAATATCATCCAGCCGGTAAATCCGCAAAAAGAAGGCGAGTATAAAAATGAATATAAGGGCCGTGACTTCAATTTTAAGGGGAAGGGTTTTGACCGAGGGGGATGGTTTCCCCGCATTCCGCTTGAAGTCACGGGCCAAGAGCCAAAGGGCTATAGCGTAGAAAAGAAGTCCTGGCGCCATGGTCCAGGTTGAGCCGGATTGGGCCAGGAAAGCTTGTCCCAAAATGGCTGAAGCCAAGGGAGCCAGTAAACCTGTCCGGCCTGAGTCTGCCGTACGGCGTACGGGAGATGAAAATCGCAAACCGGACTCCTGTGATCGGGATTGACGGTAGTGTCTCAGTTTAAAAGGATTTTGATTTAATTCGTCATTGCGAGGTTCAGCCCCAATCGGGGCGGTTTGAATCGTTGCAATCTCAGGTTGTACGCCTTGAACCAACGGCAAAACCTGGGATTCCTACGTCGCAAATCGAGCCTATCGGCTCTGTTCCTCGGAATGACTTCAAACTGAGACACTACCGGACAGACCGCTATGATACCCCTAAAGAAGACGCCCTGACATTGACGGCGTTTGGGGGTGGGCCCTAGGATAGTCGTCCGCTTCCATTAATAGAGGTTTTCCCGGGAGGGAATTTGAGAGCCGCTTCCTGGTTTTTGACCGGATTCTTCGCCTTGGCGTTAGCCTGGTCCCTTACCCAAATGCCCCTGCCGGGTGATCCCACGGCCCCCCTGTCCGTCCATGTGAGCGCCCGATACGCTTCTCAATCCGGAACCGAAACAGGTTTAACACATCCCCTGCTCGCGGTATTGGGCGATTACCGATCTTTTGACCTGATCCTGTTGTGCCTTTTAGCCGCGGGGGCCTGCTTGCTTCGATGGGGAAGCGCCCGCGAGCAGGATTCCCGGCTTTCCCCCGTCAGGAGCCTGTTATTTGCCGTGAGTCTGCTGGCCAGTCTGGCCCTTTTGGGCCTGGGGTTCTTTTCCCTCTATAAAGGATGCCGATTCCTGGACTACGAGTGCTGGGCACTTATTATTTCGCCCTTGAAAACTCGCGTGATGGGGGCGGCCTGGGCGATCGGGCTGACCTTCCTCGCGCTTCTTTTCTCCTTCATGATTCGTTCGAAGGTTAAAGCATGAATCCCCATCTCCTCCTGATTTTTCATTACGCCTTTCCCATCGTTTTGGCGGTATTGGGCTTTTGGGGCCTGTTGTATTTCAAGCGAATCGATTTAAAGGTCTGGGCCTGGGTTTTTCTCCAATGCTCCGTTGGGTTCTATTTCCTCCAGCTTTCCATGGAAAATCCCGCACCGGGTTCCAATGGACCCAATCCCCTGGCCTTGGATCTGGGATCGGGGGTTTTTATTGTGGCTCTCCTGACCGGCGGTCTTCTTTTGGGATTGGCTGGTTTTTTAAAACAACAAAATGGAAGCTGGGACGAGGATGAGATCAACCGAAGGTTGAAACCATGAGCCAGCAAGGGCCGGTTCTCCTCCTTTTATTGCCCTGGGCCGGGGCCCTTCTGATGCTCGGCGTGGCTCTTCTTTCCCGGCGGTTGTGTTCCCTCCTTTATTTCCTGGTTTTGTCTTTGGACTTTTGGGTTTTGTTCCGCTCCTTTCCCGTCCTCATCGCGAAAGGATTCTGGAATTACGAATTGGGGGGATGGGCGCCACCCTGGGGCATCGAGCTGGTGGAAACGCCTTTCAACGCGTTGTTGACCGGGTTCATCCTGGTTGTCGCGATCCTGGCCTGGTTCTATATCCGAAAGCTCCGCCTGCCGGGGCCTACGGGAGCCCGCCGGGAAAGATGGCTTCTTTCCCTTTTCCTTTTCCTGACCGGAACCGCGCTGGGGTTTCTTTTGCTCAGGGACGCCTTTTCCATTTACCTGCTGTTGGAAGCCTTGATGATCTTCTGGGCGGGAACAATTTTATTGCTCAACCCCAAGGGGGCGCTGGACGCGTTCAGGATCTTGCTCTGGGGAAGCGCCGCTTCCACAGTTTATCTTGTCGGGGTGTTGTTCCTTTCCGCCTCCGCCGGTACGGTGCAATTGGATGATTTGCTTGCGCAGCTCTTCACTTCCAAGACCCCCGGGGTGGCCCTGGCCGCGGGAGTTTTCATGGTTTTCGCCTGGGTCCTTCCGTCGATTTTTCCCGCGCCTTACTTTTTCAGCCGGCTCTTGAACCATACCCCTTCTTTTGTCACGGGCTTCCTGGTTTCCGTGGGCGCCCGGTCGGCGGGTTACCTGTTATTCGTCTTGTGTTTTTTCACCCTCAACGTGCCAAACCTGGTTTTGCCCCTTTGGACAACCCTTCTCCTTTACCTTTTGGTTCTTCTATTACTTTCCCTTTTTGTCTTGGCCTCACGCCAAAGAGATTTTCAGCATGCCATGGCCTATTTGGCCGTGGCGCAGGGGGGATATCTTTTGGCGGGATTTGTTCTGGGAAATAAAAGCGGTTTGGCGGGAAGCCTGCTGGAATTGTTGAGCCAGACCCTGGCCGTTTCCGGTCTTTTCTTCGTGTCGGAAAGCCTGCGGCAGGGAGTGGGACCCCAGCCTCTTTCGCGCCTGATCGGCATGGCCCGGCACCGCTTCTGGACCTGGACCGCGCTTATGGTTTTTCTCGCCTCGGCCGTGGGTGTTCCGCCGACGGGCGGTTTTTTCGCAAAGTTCTACCTTTTCCAGGGCGCCCTGGAAAAGCATGACTGGGCGCTTTTGGCGATACTCTCTCTAGCGGCCCTCTTCAATCTTTTCTATCTGGGTAAGTTCACTTTCTATCTTTGCGAGCATCGCTCTGCCGTGCCGGACCTGCCGCCTCCCTCCTTTTCCTCCCTTTTTCCCATCATGGTTTTAGCGGCTGGGGTGCTGTTGTTGGGGGTTTTCCACCAGGAAATTCTCCACACATACGTGGAACCGTCCTTGCCTAGGGCTTTCCAGAACCTGCCGGTGCCCAATGTGCCGTTTCTGGGGAAAGCGGTAGAATAAGTTGTTGAAAACCATTCGATCCATCCCGTTTTTTCAACATCCTGCTCAGCTAAGACCGAAAACAAAGCGGATTCCAATCATTGATTTCATCCGGTTCGTCAGCATTCTAGTTGTTATCGGCTCGCATTTTTATCCAAGGTGGGTCGCCGAAAATGGATCCCTCCCGCTAATCCGTGAGTTCATCCTGAGTTCTTCCCTCAATGGAGGCTATGGCGTCACTTTTTTCTTCGTTGTTTCCGGATTTTTGATCACCCAGATGTTGGCCGAATCCACAGACGACTTTTCAAAAATCGACTTGGGGACTTTTTATGTCAAAAGAGCCGCCCGGATCGTTCCTCTTTTATCCATCGTTATCCTCGTCAGCTTTCTCATGGCGCACGTGAATCTTTTTTCGGATGAAAAAATGACACCCTATCATTCCGGTATCTATAGCGCCCATTTTGGAACGGGTTTTTGGGCTACCCTGCTGACCTTTAACTTTAACTGGTACCTGGCCTGGAACGACCGCGTTGGCGTCGGGATGCAATGGTTTGTCCTTTGGTCCCTGGCGGTCGAGGAGCAGTTTTATTTTTTCTATCCCGTCGCGTTGAAGATCCTCAAAAACCGGCGCCGCGTTCTGTTTTTTCTGGGGAGCGTAATAATGGTCGGGGTCCTTTTCCGGGGAATCTCATGCCTTTATTTCAAGGCGAGCGGGGATTGGATGCATTGGGCGTCTTTTGGGGCTTATGACCAGCTTGCCGTGGGAGGGGTCCTCTATTTTGCCCTGAAAAGGTTTCGGGGCGTTCTGGAACGGAGAAAGGATGTCAGCTTATTCCTATTCCTCCTGGGGGCAGCGGCCTGCATGGCCCTTTATTTTGGAACATCGATTGATGACGTGCGGGAAGCTATCCTCGTCCCCACCTTATTGGCGATGGGATGCGCCGTGGTTTTGCTAGGTGGAATGCATTTGCCCGCGTTGAATTCGGCTTGGGGATCCTTCTTATCCTGGCCCGGGAAATTGAGCTACGGCTGTTACCTTTGGCATCCCACCCTGATTTTCCTAACTTTGCCCCTTTTAGCCCGGATGGGAGGATTAAGGGCTCTCGGCTTATTGGTCCTTTTTGTCTTGGGTTTTTCTTATATTTCCTATAAATTTTTCGAGTTGCCGATCAACCATAAAATCCGATCTTTTTTCGCCATTCGATCCTCCCAAACTCTCTAAAGGGCATGAAACAACGACACCTCCAAAAAAATCTGTTTTAAAACTGTATCCATACAACATATTGGGTAAAAAGAGAGTGCTTTCGATTAAAATCGTCAAAAATCAATGGAATCGAACTAACTATTAGATTGAAGTGATAAACTAATCACTTAGGGAATAAGATTTAAAAAGATCAGCGAGTAGAACCGTTAAAGCTTGATGAAAACGCCCTTTTTTAGAAACAGTTAAAAACGATTTTTCAAACCATTTAGACTTGTGAGGGGAAGAAGTAATTGAGGGACTTTAAGTTACTTTTAATATTTAGCCTGTTTCTATTCGTTTTCCCCATCGGATTTGTCCATGCGCAAACGGATACCCCGACGGATACGTCTACCATCGCGCCCACCGATACCGCGACCGAAACCTCCACGGACACTCCCACGGATACCACAATCCCAACGAACACCTTTACCATCGCTCCCACGTCGACTTTTACCATTAGCCCCACATCGACAACAACTCCGACGGTCACCACAACCTTTACCAGCACCCGTACTCCCACGAACACCTCGACTATTACGAACACGACGACACCCAGCCAAACGCCCACCATCACGCGGACGACGACACCCACTTTCACGACTACGAACACCCCGACGATTACCGTCACGAAAACGACGACCAACACCCCCACCATCACGAACACCATCACCGTGACCTACACCCCGACAACCACGCGGACCCAGACCCCCACCTTCACCGTCACGAATACTCCCACCATCACAAGCACAAAGACCCAAACGAATACATCCACCGTCACCAATACGATCACTCAAACCTTCACGGTCACCAATACCCCCACTATCACGGCCACTAAAACGGTCACCAACACTTCCACCATCACTACCACAAAGACCGTCACCAACACCTCCACCATCACCAACACCATCACGGTCACCAACACGCCGACAGTCACTAACACGATTACTCAAACCTTCACGCGGTCCAATACTCCCACGATTACCACGACGAAGACCGTCACCAATACGCCCACGATCACTACGACGAAAACCGTTACGAATACGCCGACCATTACGAACACCATTACCGTCACCAACACCCCGACCGTGACCAACACGATTACAACCACGAAAACAACCACTCAAACCCCGACCATCACGACAACTTTCACGGTCACCAACACACCTACCATTACCGCCACCAAGACCGTCACCAATACACCGACTGTGACCAACACGATTACAACCACTAAGACAACCACCCAAACCTCGACCATCACGACAACCTTTACAACCGTCAACACTCCCACCGTCACCGCCACGAAGACGGTGACCAATACGCCTACCATCACCAACACGATTACCGTGACCAACACGCCGACAGTCACTCGGACCCAGACTCAAACCTTCACGACGACGAACACTCCGACCATCACTAATACAAAAACGGTCACGAACACGCCTACGGTGACCAATACCTTTACCGTCACCAATACCTCGACCGTCACTAACACGGTCACCGACACTCGGACTCAAACGAGTACCCCGACCGTTACCAACACTCGTACGCCCACCAACACCCCCACGATTACCAGCACCTTTACCGTCACGAACACGCCCACCGAAACCTCGACGGCGACTCCAACCCGCACGCCAACCGATTCCCCGACGGTAACCAACACCCTCACTCCCACCAGCACCCCCACCATTACCGCCACGAAGACTCAAACCTCCACCCCGACCGAAACACCCACCGCAACCACTACTTTCACGCTGACCAACACCCCCACGATTACAAGCACCTTTACCGTCACCCATACATCGACCGTCACCCCAACCTCGACCCAGACCTCAACTCCGACCCATACCCCGACTATCACCACCACCTTCACGACGACGCATACGCCAACCATCACCGACACGGCGACCGTTACCCCAACCTCGACGGAAACCTACACCACAACAAATACCCCCACCATCACCAACACCTTCACCCAGACAAATACCCCCACGATTACGAATACGGCGACGTCCACCTCGACGCCTACTGCCACCCCGACGGTCACGATGACCCAGACCCCGTCCAATACCCCGACCTTCACCTCAACGGCTTCCATCACGCCAACTTCGACTGCGACCATGACCTGGACCAATACTCCTTCGATTACGCCCACTCCCACTTTCACTGGCACGATCACGCTTTCCCCTACGCCTTTGCCTGCCTTGCGACCGATGGTGATCTATCCCAACCCCTCCAACGGGGTTCAGCCAACGCTGCTCGACCTGGGGCTGTGGAACACGGTGCAGGTAAAGATCAAGGTGTTCACGCTTTCTTTCAGGAAAGTTTTTGAGAAGGATTGCGGCCAGATCGCTCCGGGCCAGCTGATCACGCTGCCGACCACCGACAATTCGGGCAACAACCTGGCCAACGGCCTTTATTACGTGGAAATCTATACGACCCAGGGCCTTTACACTCCGGAGCGAACCACCATCAAATGGTTGATATTCCGGTAAATCCCATTCGGGCCCAAGATTAACTTCCCGATTCTCCATGCGTCCTTTCTCCATCAGGCCGTAAAATAAAAATCCAACGCCTGCTATTGGTGGTGTATTCCACAAAAAGGGGAGTCCCATGGTCAAAATCGAAGCGGTCATCAAGCCCCACAAGCTGGATACGGTCAAGGAAGCCCTGGTCAAGGCCGGGGTGACCGGCATGACGGTGCTGGAGGTTCGTGGGTTTGGAAAGCAGAAGGGCCATGAGGAAATATTCGAGGGCGGCTCCGTGCCGATCGAGTTTCTGCCCAAACTCAAGCTTGAGATTGTCTGCCTGGACGAGAAAAAGGACGCCATCCTGGAAGCCATCTCGCGCTCGGCTAGGACGGGCAAGATCGGCGACGGAAAGGTGTTCGTATCTCCTGTTCTGGACGCTCTTCGAATCCGCACGAGCGAAAAGGGCGATCAGGCGCTGAAGTAAGGCGCTATATGAAAAACCAAATATTCACCACACAGACACGGAGACACATGCCGATCTTCTATAAGACATTTAAGGTGGTCGGTATAGTCCTGATTTCCTTAGCCCAATGGGCTAAGGAGGACAGAGAAAGGCGTTATTTTTGACGCCCCTAAAAGCTGAAAACGACAATTTTTAGAGGCACCTCTATGTCCTCCCTCGCCTTCTATCTCAACCCCGATCCTCCCTCCAAGTCGCTTCTTCAGAATGTCTTCAAGCCCCAAGGTTTCAAGAACCCCTTAAGGGCCTGGAGGGACCTGGCTTCGCTTGCGGCACCTCTCTTCGACCGGGAGGCCTGGGAACCCCTCCTTCCACTGATGCTCAGGGAATTTTCCAAATCGCCCGACCCGGACCTGTCCCTTTCGCAGTTTTCAACTTTCTCCGAGAAAACATTTCATCGATCCCAGTTGTATGAATATCTTTCGCGGACCCCTCCGGCCCGGGCCGCCCTGGCGCAAATCATGGGCTTGAGCCCTTTTTTGGCCTCCATCCTGTTCCAGGAGCCCGGGCTGTTTTACTGGCTCTTCATCGAGGAGGGACTCTATTCCAGGTTTCATCCTGAAAAACTAGGGGAGATTTTCCATGAGGAAATGGAAGCCGCCACCGACATGGAAGGAAAACTCAATGCCCTTCGGCGTGTGAAAAAACGCCGCATGCTCCGCCTGGGAGCCCGGGACATCCTGGGCCTGTCCAACGTCCGGGAACTGACCCTGGAACTTTCGGACACGGCCGATTTGATCCTGAAAGAAACACTCCTCCTGGCCCGGCTAGCCCTGGCTCCCCGCTACCCCTCTCCCACCGTGGGTAAATTCGTGGTTCTGGGCATGGGAAAGCTGGGCGGAAGGGAATTGAACTATTACTCGGACGTGGACCTGCTTTTTGTTTATGAATCCGAGGGCGAGGAGGAAGCCAGAAGGTATTACAACGAACTGGCGGAATGGATGATCAGCACGCTTCCCAACGCTTCCGCCAACGGCCTGCTTTACAAGGTGGACATGCGCTTAAGGCCCGAAGGGCTGGGGGACATGGCCAAGTCCCTGGATACATATCTTGAACATTACGAGAACCGGGGCCAACCCTGGGAACTGCAGGCACTCTTGAAGGCCCGGCCTTGCGCGGGCGACCTGGATCTGGGGGAGCGGTTTTTAAAAGGCGTTGAACCCATTATTTTTCGCAAGAACCTGGATTCAGTTTATCTCCATGAAATCAGGGAAATCATGGGGCTGATCAAGACCAAGATGGAATCCAAGGGCCGGGAACGAACCCAGGTCAAGCTGGGCCGGGGGGGCATTCGCGAGATCGAGTTCATCATCCAGTTCCTCCAGCTTCTTCACGGGGGAATTCAACCGGAGGTGCGGGACGCGAACAGCCTGGGGGCCTTGAAGGCTCTCGCGGATGGAAAATTCCTGCTCAAATCCGACGCCCAGGCGCTGGAGGAATCTTACGCATTTCTTCGCCAGGTGGAGCACCGGCTTCAAATGGTCCACGGCCTGCAGACCCACACCCTGCCTTCCAAGAAAGCGGATCTGGAACGGCTGGCCCGTTCCTTGGGTTATCAGGACAAGGAAGGGATGAATGCCGCGAAGCGGTTCCAATCGGCATACCGGGAAGTCACCCAGAAAGTTCACGACCTCTACCAGGAGGTCTTCAAGATCAGGACCCGCAGGGACGCCACCGCGAAAATCGTAGAGGAAGCCATGGGAACGGAATCCGATTCCCTGGAGCGCACTCTCCAAGGGGGAATGTTCCTCGAACCCGCCCAGGCCGCGACCAACCTGATGGCCCTGGTGGCTCGCTTGAGGCGTTCGGCGGGAGGAAAGGGGGAGACCCTCTGGACTGCCGTGGGGCCGGATTTACTGAAGGCCCTTTCCAAGGTTCCTTACGCCGACCGAGCTCTTAACCAGATGGAAAGTTTTCTTCACGCCAGCTCCCTGCCGGACGTTTACCTGCGTTACCTGGGGGAGAACCCGGTACTCCTAAAATGGATGCTGGAACTGTTTTCCAACAGCCTTTTTCTTTCCGAGATCCTGGTGACCCATCCGGGCAACTTTGACATCGTGATCCGCGCCCTGGGGGAACGCACTCCCCAATCGGTGCAGGATTTTCTCGACGCCCTTGAGGATCGGATCGCCGCCTCTCCCGAGTGGGAAGACCGACTCAACCTGTTACGGGAGGTGAAGGACGGCGAGGTATTACGGGTCGGATTGCAGGACCTGATGGGACGACGTGAACTCATGGATTGCTTTGCCGAACTTTCCCGCTTGGCCATGGCGCTTTCCCGATCGGGGTTGGGAATCGCCTCGCAAAAATTGGGGGTTCCCTGTGTCGGTTCCCGCCCCTGTATCCCGAAGGGTTTTTGCCTGCTGGGCATGGGGAAACTGGGCGGAAGGGAAATGAATTACGGTTCGGATCTGGATGTGCTTTTCATTTACGGCGACCAGGAAGCGAAAGAGATCGGCTTTGAGACCTACCTGAAGCTTTCCGAAACCTTCACGCAGGTCATGGCTTCCTCCACCAACCACGGAAGGGCCTACAAGGTGGATGCCAGGCTTCGGCCCATGGGCCGGGAAGCCCAGATGATCCACTCGGTGGCGGCCTACCGCCAATATTTCCAGACCTTCGCCCAGAGCGCCGAGCGCCTAGCCTATACACGGGCCGTCTATCTGGCGGGGGATCGGGGAACGGCCACGGAGGTGAACGACGTTATCAACGATTTCGTTTATGGCCGGGGGCTGACCCGGCAGGAATTTGACGAGATTTTGGAGATCCGCCAGCAAATGGAAGAGAAAGCCAAGAAAGCGGAAGGCCTGGAACTCAAGGTCTCCCCGGGGGGTATCGTCGATATCGAGTTCTTCGTTCAGATCCTCCAGGTGGCCTACGGCAAGGAAAAAAGTTTCCTGAGGGTTCCCCATGTGCCCACGGCATTGGGGCTTTTCAAGGATGAGGGGATCGTTCCTCCGGAAGTGATGGACGAGTTGTTCAACGCCTACCGTTTTTACAGGCTCCTGGAAGCCCGACACCGTATGGTGAGGGAAACGGGGGATGACGAATTACCCACGGATCCGGAAAGATTGAAGCGTCTGGCCTGGCGGGCCGGCTTGGGAAAAGAAAAGGAATCCGCCGAGAAGATGCTGGAACGGATTGAAGCAACGCAAAAAAAAGTGAGAACCCTGTTCAACCGTCTGCCCGAGTGGGTGAGATTTGAGGAGAAAAAATAAAGAGGCTAGCCGGAGTGGTTCGCCTCTTTCGATTCAACCAGAGATTAAAGGCTCTTGTGAGAACCGTCACAGTAGGGTGGGGTCTTCGTGTGCTTGCATTGACACAAAAAGGCCGTCTTCTTTTCCTCGGCCTTGAAGACGAGTGGCGCAAAACCCTCGTGGGCCTTATGGGTGCCGTCACAGAAGGGCTGCTTCGCGGAATGTCCGCAGGTACACCAAGCGTAGGTTTTTCCCGCCTCTAATTCCACCTTGGAGGGTTGTTTGGCTGCAATATTCGGTTCCGGCATTTAGAGTCTCCTTGATCCTTCGGTTAAATGAACATTCCTGTCTCCCCTTCATATTAGGAATCCCAACCTTAAAGCAACAGGTCCACGGTTCTTTTTGCGTTAACGGTCGAGTAACTTTCAGAACCGCTTCTTTCCATCTTTTCGCCTAACTGAAAACCCAACAAATTAACGGAATTCAGCTTTTTTGGAGTTAAAGTAGAGGGGTGGAATCTAAAAATAATCACTATTTAGTTGAAGCCAAAGCCAAGGATAAATCATGACCGACGCTTTATCCCGCGATCTGGAATGGCTGGAGACGGACGGCCTGGGCGGTTTCGCCTCCGGCACGGCCCTTGGCTTACGCACCAGCCGTTACCATTCCTTGCTCACCACCGCCACCCATCCCCCGACCGGACGAATGGCCCTCGTGAAGGGCATCGACGCCTGGGTGGAAGCGGGCGACGATTTCAACTTTCTAAATACGCAGTTCTATGCCCCCAATGTGCAGGTTCCCGAGAAGACGGACGCCATGGTTTCCTTCGAGACCCATCCCTGGCCTCGTCGGGTCTACCGGCTCAATAACGGGATGATGCTCGAATATGAGTTTTTCGTTCCCCACGGCAAACCCATGTGTGTGCTTTCCTTCAAATTGCTTTCTGAGACCGGGTCCGTGCGCCTTTCCCTCAGGCCCCTTCTGGCCGGCTGTGATTACCATGCCCTGCACCATGAAAATCCTGATTTCAGGTTTGAGGCCGATGTGTTCGACAAGCTGGTGCAATGGAAACCCTATCCCGGACTTCCGGTCATTTCCGCCCTGCACAACGGCCATTACCACCACAAGCCCGATTGGTACCGCCAATTCCTTTACGAGAAGGACAGAAACAGGGGCATGGATCACCTGGAAGATCTGGCATCCCCGGGGCTCTTTCAGTGGACCATCACCAAAACCCGAGCCGTCCTTCTTTTTTCCGCCAATGGCATCCGCCCCGCGGGGGGGCAGGACCTGCCCCAGGTTGAGGAAATGTACGAGTCTTTGAGAACTGCGGAAGAAAAAAGACGCAAGTCTTTTCCTTCCCCGCTCCATCGGAGCGCGGACGCCTTCTTCGTGAAAAGGGGAAAGGGAAAAACCTTGATGGCGGGCTACCCATGGCTTACCGATTGGGGAAGGGATACCTTCATCGCTCTTCGGGGTTTGGGAATCGCCGGGGACCGGCTGGAGGACAGCGGGGAAATCCTTCTCGAATGGTCAAAGATGCTGGACTCCCAGGGGATGCTGCCCAACCATTTTCCGGATCGGGGTGAGGAGCCGGATTACAACTCAGCGGACTCTACGCTCTGGTTCATCCAGGCGGTGCGGGAATATTTCCTCGCCGGCGGAAAGGACGGGGAAAAAGAACTGACCGAGGCGGTCTGGAAAATACTGGAAGGATACCGGAAGGGAATCCGCATCGGACTCGGCTTGGACGCGGACGGGCTACTGTGGGCTGGGGAAGGGGACAGCGCCCTGACCTGGATGGATTCCCGGGTGCACGGAACCCCGGTCACGCCCCGGGTGGGGAAACCGGTCGAGGTCGAGGCCCTTTGGCTCAACGCCCTGGCTTTCGCCCTCACCCTGGAAAAGAAACCCGACCCCGAGTGGAAGAAACTCTACGAACATGGCTTGAAATCCTTCCAGCAGAGGTTCTGGTTCGAGCAGGGGGGCTACCTTTACGACGTCGTCGACAATGAACGATTTCCCCACTCGGTCGATACCCGATTCCGACCCAACCAGATTTTCGCGGCGGGAGGCTTGCCGGTGACGCTGGTTTCTCCCGATCAGGCCAAACGGGTGGTGGAAGCCATTGAGAACAAACTCCTGACCCCCTGCGGGTTAAGGACTTTGGCCCCGGGAGAATCGGGTTACCACCCGCACTATCGCGGGGACGATCAGGGACGCGAGTCCGCCTATCACCAGGGTCCGGCATGGCCCTGGCTCATGGGGCCGTTCGTGGAAGCCTGGCTGAAGCTGAACGGAAACAGTCCCGCCGCCAAGGCAGAAGCCCGGAAAAAATTCCTCCTACCTCTTATAGATCTCATCCGCCCGAAGGGAACGGGGCAACTCGCCGAATTATTCGACGGGGAGGAACCATTTCGCCCCGGAGGCTGCCCCTTCCAGGCCTGGTCCCTGGGTGAATTGATGCGGATTGAAAAAATCCTTTCCACCGGGCGTTCCTAGCCCATTCGACATCTGACTCCCCCGCGAAGGAACTCCTCACACTTGTTTCTTTCTCCTATAATACCCGCCCTATGAACAAGACGACCTTATCCCAAATGGCAGGAACCCTGGTTTTAATCCTTCTAACTTTGCCCCTGGGGACAGGGGCCTGGGCGGACGATTCCGACCCGCGCTTGAGGGCCCTGGACTGCGTGGGGCAGGTGAAGGCCTTTCGGGATGAGACGGAGGAAAGCACCCGACTGCGGATCGATCAGCATGTGGATGATGGGGACCGCATAACAACAGGACCCAAGTCCGAAACGGTCTTGAGGCTGAAGAACCGGGCTTACCTGCATTTGGCTCCCAATACCCGAGTTTCCATCAGCCGGCTTCGATTTGACGAGAGCCGGGGCCTCATGTTCCGGGTGACCCTTCTGGAGGGGAAAATGGTGGTCCAACTGGACCAGTTTCCCCGCTATCCCTTCGAGATTTACGCCGGCGATGTTTTATGCCGGGCCCATGGCACCCTGGTGGAAGTGGTGAAGCGGGGGGACCTGGTGAGGGTTTATTCCCACCAGGGCGCTTTCGTTGCCAGCTCCAAGGGGCATACGGAAATTGCCAAGAAGGGCCAGGTCGTCTCCTTTACGGGAGGGCAATTCAAAGATAAATCATCCATTTCCCTCGAAGATGAGGCGGACATGATCGAGTGGCGGGAACATCTTCACGATATTCGTACCGGTCACCCTCATAGCCATCCCTAGGCGCTTGACTCCCCACGTGAAACCCCCGACAATTACGCCTCCCCGGGCGGCCCAGAAGGGCCCCGTTTTTACTAGAAAGGCATAAGGTCAAAAGATGATTTCGGCTAAAGAGGTCACCCTCCGTTTCGGCAAGAAAACCCTGTTCGACAAGGTCACGGTCAAGTTCAACCCGGGCTATTGCTACGGCTTGATCGGAGCCAACGGCGCGGGTAAATCCACCTTCATGAAGATCCTGGCTGGCCAGCTCAAGCCCGACGAGGGCGAGATCGCCGTGGACCGGGGCGTCAAGGTGGCCATGCTCAAGCAGGACCAGTACGCCTTTGACGAGTATTCGGTTCTCGACACGGTCCTGATGGGCAAGGAAGAACTTTGGAAGATCCAACAGGAAAAGGACGCCCTCTACGCCAAGGCCGAAATGACCCATGACGAGGGCCTGCGGGCCGCCGAATTGGAGGCCCAGTTCGGGGACATGGACGGTTACGCCTACGCGGCCGCGGCGGGCGAGCTGTTGGAAGGCCTCGGAATCGACACCGCCCGGCATGAGACCAAGATGAAGCTCCTGACCGGGGGATGGAAAGTCCGGGTTTTGCTGGCTCAGGTGCTTTACGCCAAGCCGGGCGTTTTGCTCCTCGACGAGCCCACCAACAACTTGGATATCCGCACCATCGACTGGCTCGAGGATTACCTGAACGCCTACGAGGGCACCATCGTCGTTATCTCCCATGACCGCCATTTCCTGAACCACATCTGCACCCATATCGCCGATGTGGACCGGGAAAAGGTGACGGTGTACACGGGCAACTACGATTTCTTTGTGCATGCCTCCCAGCAGAACCTGGACACTAAAATGACGGAGAACGCCCGCAAGGAAAAGCAAATCGCCGAGCTGAAGGCCTTCGTGGCCCGGTTTTCCGCCAACGCCTCCAAGAGCGCCCAGGCCACCAGCAGGGCGAGGCTCCTGGAAAAGATCGAGCTGGAACAGATCATCCCTTCCACCCGGCAGTATCCCCGACTGTTCTTCAAGGAAAAGCAGGGAGCGGGCAAGGACATCCTCAACGTCAAGAGCATCAGCAAGGGTTTCGGCGACCTGAAGGTCTTGAGGAAGGTCAGTTTCATCGTGGGCAACGGCGACAAGATCGCCATCATCGGGCCCAATGGCGTGGGGAAGACAACCCTTATCAAGTGCCTGGTCGGGGCCTTCCAAAACGAGGGTTCCAATCTGGCCCAATGGGGCTTGAAAGTGGACGAGGGGCAGGCGCATTGGGGTTCCACGGTTCGGCTTTCCAGCATGCCCCAGGATGTGAAAGAGGAATTGACTTCCGAAATGACCGCCCTGGAATGGCTTCGCCAGTTCGGGCCGCTGGAAGAGGGCCAGGTCCTCCGGGGCATGCTGGGCCGGATGCTATTCACCGGCGAGGAGCAGGACAAGAGCGTGAAGGTTCTTTCGGGGGGCGAGTGCCAGCGGATGGTGCTATCCCGGCTGATGCTGGAAGGCGGAAACGTGTTGATCCTGGACGAGCCCACCAACCACATGGATTTGGAATCCATCGAATCCCTCAGCAAGTCCCTGGAGGAATACACAGGCACGGTGGTTTTTTCTTCCCATGACCAGGACCTGATCGGAAAGGTCGCCAACCGGGTTTTGGAACTCAAGCCGGACGGGACCTATACCGATTTCAAGGGATCCTACGCGGAATACGAGGATTGGACGACCCGGGAAGCCAAGAAGGCCCGGGAAGCCGCGAAAAGCGGGAAAAGATAGGGCGGCAGGCGTCGCCCAACGGGGCGGCGGGACCGCTATAATGCGACCGATGGTCAACTAGGCGGAGGAAATCATGGCGGAACAGACCTGGCAGGAAAGAATTAAAACCGGGCGCAACGAAGATTGCCCTTGTGGATCAAAAAAGAAATACAAGAAGTGCCATTTGCAGGCGGATGAGAAAGCCTCCAGCGAGGCCCTGTCCAAGATCAACGCGGCCGCGGCGGCCGAGCAGAAAAAACACGAGGATGAGCATGGGCATGAACACCACGACCATGAACATCCCCACGACCATGTTCACAAACATGAAAAAGGCGGGCCGACCAGGCCTAATACTTCCACGAACACCCAGAAGCAGATCAGCGCTCCCCGCAAGGTGGGTTCCTCCTAATTCGGGTTGGATGACTGGCCCAAATAGGTCTGAAAAATTCCAAGGAGTTGATATGTCGAGGGAAAACATCAGCATGGGTTCGAAGTGGGAGCCGATCTTGGGTTATTCGAGAGCGGTCAAAGCGGGACCCCATCTATTTGTTTCCGGAACCACAGGAACGGGCCCGGACGGCAAGGTCGTTGGAATCGGCGACGCCTATGCCCAGACGGTGCAAGCCCTAAAAAACCTCAAGGCCGGCCTAGAGAAGGCAGGATTTTCCACGAAGGATGTGGTTCGCACCCGGCTTTTCGTGACGCGGGCCTCCGAATGGGAAAAGTACGGAAAGGCCCATGGGGAAATTTTCGGGGAGATTCGGCCCGCCATGACACTGGTAGAGGTTACCCGGCTCATTGACCCGGAAATGATGGTCGAGATCGAAGCGGATGCCTATAAAGGCTGAAAATCGGTTGGTGGTGACTTAATCACAAGCCTCTTTCCCGACGCATGGGGAAGGGGCTTTTTAGTTTCAAAGGAGAATTGAGATGGAACATTTATGGATACCCGACATTCCGCTGGCGGAAAAGATCCTGAGGTCGGTGGTGGTTTATGTTTTCCTCCTGGTGGCGTTCCGGTTCACGGGGAAACGCCAGGTGGGGTCCATGACCCCTTTTGATCTGGTGGTCTTGCTGATCATTTCCAACGTCGTGCAGAACGCCGTCATCGGGAATGACAATTCCCTGGGCGGGGGCCTCATCGGCGCTATGGCGATCTTGATCCTGAATTGGGGGGTGGTGGAGTTGACCTACCGGTATAAAGGCGCCCGACGAGTCCTGGAAGGTGAGCCTTCCCTGCTGGTTCACAACGGAAAAATCCTGCAAGGCCATCTCGATCGGGAACGCATCACGATGGATGATCTGGAGGGGGCACTGCGCAAAAGCGGTGTCGTGAACGCCTCGGAAGTGCGTTTCGCCGTACTGGAAGAGAACGGACAGATTTCGGTGATCCCCAAAAGCGAAAAGTAGAAAGAACCTAATCCCTCAGGGCTTTGGGGTGGCCTGCCCTAATTGTTTCAGGATCAGCCTGGAGGGAGTCAGATCCAGGGGAGCCTGGATGGCTTTTTCGTAAGCCTGGATGGCTTCCGCCCGGAAGCCCTTCGTTAAATAAAGATTTCCTAACTCAAAACAGAGTGCCGCCGTGGGATATCCCTCTTTGACTGCGTGTTGAAGCGCCGCTAGATGGGCAGCGTAGTCCACCTTTCCATACTCGAAAGCCGCAACCTTATCCCAATAGACCGATGCAAGAAAGGGGTTACCCTTGATCAGGGCTTCCCCCTGGGACAGCCCGGATAATAAGACATCCCAATTCTCATGCGGTTGATAAAGACGGTCCGCATCCACCTCCCGCATGAGGTCGTTCAACCTGATCCATGGATCAAGGAAATCGGGGTTCACCCTGTCCAGTGGAATGATGGCCAGAACCATCCCGCCATCGGGTTTTTGAACCCCTTTTTCCAGGAAGAACCAATCCGTCCCTGGCAGGCTTTTTTCCAGATAGGGTTGGTAATGGACATTGATGAACAGAGACGCCCATTTATAGTTTCGAAGCGATTTGATCGTTCCCCATTCATTCGAGAAGAGCCGGGTCAGGAGGGAAAGTGTCGCGTCATTTTGGGCTTCTGGATCGAAATCCGCGAGAATAAATCCGGGGCCACGATCTTTCCAAGTTTGCTCAAGAATGGAATAAGCCCGGTATTTTTCAACCGATTTGACAGGCCGGTCGAAATCCCCTGGACGCGATTCCGCGTTCAACCAGGGATCCATCATTCGGTATAGATCGAAGCTTGCAGTGACGAGGATCAAAAAACCTAGATAAAGCCAACGTCGGGAAAGGCTGAGAGTCCCCAATATTTCCGTGATTCCGAGGGTTGTGATGAAAAGGAGCGGGAGAAGGATTTGGACAATCCGAAAGGCTTCCACGTTCATGGATAAAAGCCCGGGTAAGAGAAGGATGGGGAAGGATATCAACGTCCACCCCGCCCAGGATTCCTTTCGTCGCTGGATAATTTGAATAAGCCCCAGGAAAAAGAAAGCCCCGAGCAGGGGATTCAGGAATCCGCCCTCTACCGGGGTATAAGCCGATTCTTTATCAAAGGCTCCCCAGAAAAGAACGGTCAGGTAATGCCAATCCACCCCGACCTGGTGGGCCCAGGGAAACCATCCGCTCCAGGGGGTGAGGGAAGAAAGATGTTGGCCATAACCTTCTTTCCAGACGGCCCAAAGGAAAGGGAAACAGCCCAACAGCAGACCCGGGAAGAACCAGAGGTGGTGTTTTCTGGAGTCCGCGTTTTTCCAGAACGACCAAACCCCGAAAAAAAACATCAATAATGCCACCGATGCCCAGGATGTGAAGGTCCAAAAACCCAAACCGGCGGTCAGGCCTAAAAAGAAAGCCCGTAGGGATGACTCTTTTCCTCCAATAGAAATGAACCAAGCCAAGCCGAGAACGACTAGAAATTCAAAAAGAGGTAAATATGAACCTTCGTGGGCATGGCGGCCCATATAGAGGGGCCAGAAAGTAAAAGCCAGAAGAAGAGAAAAAACGAAGGCGAAGGATGGGTTTGTAAGCTTTCGGACGGAGAAATATCCCAACCCCAAGGTCAGGACCGAGAATAGAGCGGGGGGTAACCAAAGACAAAGGAACGGGTTGAGCCCGCACTTGACGGCTAAGGCGTTCAACCAGAAGGCCAGAGGCGGGGTCTGGGCGAAGGAATAGAAGAACCGACTTGTTAAGTTCTGGCTGATCTGAAGGCCTATGGTGCCGATGCCCCCTTCGTCCGAGTTGGGCCAGGCGGGAAGGGTTTGGATTGCGAAAAGCCGAAGCGCCAGGGCGAGTGCGATGAAAGCGATCCAGCACCAAGAAGGAAGGGGAGAGAGAATCTCATCTTTCCAGGGCAGCGGAGCGGAGTTAAGGGGTTTGCGCCAGGCGTAATAAAGGGGAACGCCCAATCCCCCCAGGACCAAACCGACTTGGACGAAGCCATTGAGGGGAATCCAGGTCAGCGCCGAGCCGAGGAGCAGGAACCAAAAGAACCAGAGGAATCTGCCGTGGAAGGAACTGGTTGAATTGGACTCGGTCAAGGAAACCTCGTGTTTCTCAGATGAACGCCCCTTCATCATAAAGGCGAAAAGCTTCTTTACGAAGTTGAAAGGAAGTCTGGCCACAGGGAAAATTCGAATTTATGTTGTCATTGCGAGCCTGGACCCAACTGGCGTCGGGTAAAGCGCCAAAGAAACAATTGGGTGTAATCTATGGTCAGCCCTGACAAGTATAACCGGCCGTTCACTGGTGCGGAAGGCACGCCC
>Ga0182030_10000377_pt1 | contig 79824 bp, 72 predicted proteins | sample 812S3MmetaG_FD_121299 | JGI IMG/M metagenome (GOLD analysis project Ga0182030, IMG submission 121299) | Permafrost microbial communities from Stordalen Mire, Sweden - 812S3M metaG (Illumina Assembly) | ecosystem: Environmental > Terrestrial > Soil > Wetlands > Permafrost | place: Sweden... | reverse complement strand
TTCGGCCACCATCGACGGCGTCGAGCTCCTCGAACTCTCACCCACCGAGCGCACCCGCCACGGGCTCTTTCTTGCCTTGCAACACCCCATGGAGGTGCCAGGCGTTCGACCCGTGGACCTGTTGGTCGCCGCGGGTGCCTCACCCGATCACTTAACCGAGCGCATGAGTGACGAGGCACGACGGGTCGAACTGCGACCCGAGGTGCTGGAGCGATTCGTCAACGTCGACCTGTCGGGCGGCGAGCGCAAGCGCGCCGAGATGGTGCAACTGGCGATCCTGCGACCCAAGTTCGCGATGCTCGACGAGATCGACTCGGGACTCGACGTCGACGCGTTGGGGGCCGTGGCGCGTCGCCTCCAAGAGGCCACCACCGAATGGGACTGCGGCGTACTCGCCATCACCCACTTCCGTCGCCTGCTCCAAGAGTTGACTCCCACCATGATCCACGTGGTCAGTGAGGGCCGTGTCGTGGCCACCGGGGGACCGGAACTAGCCGAAATCCTTGAAAAGGACGGCTACGAGCCGTTTCGAATTGGGCAGAAGTAAAGAGAGTTCTTAAGAACCGCTGTTAAAGTTTACTAATGCCCTTCGGACCTTCTGACGACGCACGTGGTCGCACGCGTCGTTCCGCCCCACACGGCGGCGGTCTGGCCAACTCTCACCGCCTAGCTGCCCTGGGCGAAGCCATCGACCAGAAGGCCGGCGTCAAACACAAGAAGAGGATTCCCAAAGAAGCGCGAACCGGTTGGCGCCGCCACAAGGGCTGGTGGATCTCGGGCGCGTCAATTCTGTTGGTGATCGTTCTGTTGTTCGGCGGTGGCTACCTCTACGCCAACTGGCGCTTCAGTCAGATTCCGAAACTCAACGTCACCGGCGAAGTGGCACGCGTGGGCAATCAGCCCTTCAACATCCTCGAGATCGGCTCGGACTCGCGTGTGGGCCTGTCCGGCTACGTGGCGGCCCAGACCGGCGCGTCGACCGGACAAGCGTCCGGTCAGCGAAGTGACGTCGTCAAAATCATGCACGTCAACCCGGCCAACGGGACGATCACCGTCTTATCGATCCCGCGCGACACGGTCACCACGTTGCTCGCCAATCAGGGTCTCTACGGCAAAGCCAATCGCCTGAACGTCAACTTCGGCACGGGTCCCTCGCTGTTGGCCCAGACCATCACCGCGAACTTCGGTATCCCCATCGCCCACACCATTGTGGTGGGCTTCGCCGGCATCATCAACGCGGCGAACGCGATCGGTGGGGTTTACATGAACTTCCCCTATCCGGCCAAAGATGCTTATTCGGCGCTCAACATCCCGCACGCCGGCTGCCAACTCATCACCAACTTCCAGGCGTTGGCGCTGGTGCGCAGTCGCCACTACGAATGGTTCCAGAACGGCATTTGGAACTTCGACGTCACCAGCGACTACGGACGCATCTATCGCCAGAACGAGTTCATCAAGGGCATGATCCAACGGGCCAAGGGACTTTACAATCCCATCACCATCAACTCCTTCTTGTCGAAGTTGCCCACCGGTATCGCCCTCGACAGCCGTTTCTCGCTGAGTGAGTTGGTCGGCCTGGTCATCAAGTTCCACAGCATCGACCCGGCCAACCTCTTGACCTACACGCTGCCGACCACGCCGGGCAGTTACGGCAATCTCGGCAGCATCCTGCTGGTCCAAGAGCCCCAGATGCAGCAGTTGCTCTTCAAGATCTTCGGCTCACAGCTCGAGAAGCCCACCAATCCGCCGCCGGTCAACTCCGCGGGGGCGACGCCCAGCTGGACGATCCCCTCGGCCACGACCACCACGACGGTGAAGACGTCCTCGATCGAGATCCCCTCGAAGGGTTCGTTCCTCGTCAACCTGGCCGCGTCGACGAACACGCCGGTGACCACGACGACCGTCGCTCCCGAGGGCGATCAGTTCTTCGACCCGACCCCCTGCACGCCCTAGCGAGTCCGCTCGGAGTCGGCTTTAGGCTGACGCCTCGTCGAGCGCCTGGGTCAGAGTGTTCCAGGCCAAGGTCGCGCACTTGATGCGCACGGGGAACTTCACGACGCCGGCCAGTGCCGCCAGTTCGCCCAGACGACGAATGTCGGCCTCGACGTCGGGTGCGTGCGCGGTTGCGTCGTCACCGAGCTGGTCCTCGTGCACGGTCATGAGCTGTTTGAAGGTGGCGATGGTCTCGCGCACCTGGACAATCGGCTTGCCCTTGACGGCGGCGCTCATGAGTGACGAGGACGATTGTGAGATCGAGCAGCCGTGCCCGGTGAGCTTGATGTCCTTCAAGACGCCGTCCTCGATGAGTGCGTAGACCTCGATCTCGTCGCCGCACAAGGGGTTGAAGCCCTGGACGTGGTGAGCGGGGGGCGCCAACTCACCACGATTACGTGGTGAGCGGTAGTGGTCGAGGATGATCTCGCGGTAGAGGTCGTCGAGGTTCGACATGCTCAGGCGAACATCTCGACGGCGTGGGTGAGGGCTTCGAGCAGGACGTCAGTGTCGCCCACCGACGAGTAGGGACCGAATGAAGCGCGCGCAGTGGCGGCCAGACCGAAGCGCTTCATCAGCGGCTTGGCGCAGTGGTGTCCGGGACGCACGCAGACGCCGAATTGGTCGAGCACCTGGGCGACGTCGTGAGGATGCACACCCTCGACGTCGAGAGAGATAACCCCTCCGCGCTCCAGGGTGTCGGCGGGCCCGATCACGCGCACGCGCCCGTCGAATTCGAGCGCCAGTCGCGTCAACGCGTCGCCGGTGAGTTCTTTCTCGTACGCCGCGACGTGGGCCATGCCCAGTCCCTCGAGGTAGCGAACGGCCGCCGTGAAGCCAGCGGTCTCGGCGATCGGTGGCGTTCCCGCCTCGAATCGAGTGGGTCCCGACGCGGGGATGAAGCCGTCCACGCTCACGTCCTTGATCATGCCGCCACCGCCGAGGAAGGGGGGCATGGCGTTCAAGATCTCCTCGCGCGTCCAGAAGATCCCGAGTCCCGTGGGACCGAGCATCTTGTGGGCGGAGAAGGCCAGGAAGTCGATGTCGAGGTCGACCAGGTCGGTGGGCAGGTGCGACACCGACTGGGCGCCGTCGACGGCGATGAGCGCACCATGCGCGTGCGCCATGTCGGCCAGGTCGCGAATCGGGTTGATCGTGCCCAGCACGTTCGACATCCCCGTCACCGACACCAGCTTGACGCCGTGCATCAGTTCTTCGATGTTGCGAAGGTCGAGGCGGTAGTCGTCGCCCACGGGGATGAAGCGAACTTCGACGCCGTGCGATTCGCGTAGTTGGAACCAGGGCACGATGTTGGCGTGGTGCTCCATCTCCGAGACCAGTACGACGTCGCCGGGGGAGAGGAACGTCGCCCCCCAGGAGCGCGCCAACAGGTTGAAGGATTCGGTCGCGTTCTTGGTGAAGACGATCTCGTCGGCGCCGCCGGGTGCGTTGAGGAAGCGGGCGGCGGCATCGCGAGCACCCTCGTAGATCGCGGTGGCCTCGTTGGCGGTCTGATAGACCCCGCGGTGCACGTTGGCGTGATGGTTCTGGTAGTAGCGGTCCATCGCTTCGATGACCGTGCGCGGCGTCAGCGATGACGCGCCCGAGTCGAGGTACGTGAGGGGACGGCCGTTGATGATTCGCTGCATCTCGGGGATGTCACCGCGGACCAGACGGGGGTCGAACATGGTCACGAGACGACCGGGCGCAACTCGTCGTAGCCGCGCTCCTCGATGGCCTGGGCGAGGGACGCGTCACCCGAGGTCTCGATTCGTCCGTCGATCAGCACGTGCACGCGGTCGGGCCGGATCTCCTCGAGAAGCTTGACGTAGTGGGTGACGACCAGCACGCCCATCTCGGGATGCTCGTCGCGCACGGTACGCACGCCGCGCGCCACGATGCGCAACGCGTCGATGTCGAGGCCCGAGTCGGTCTCGTCGAGCAGGGCCAGCGCGGGGGCGAGGAGCGCCATCTGGAGCACCTCGTTGCGCTTACGCTCACCGCCGGAGAACCCGTCGTTGAGGTGGCGTTCGGCGAAGGCCGGGTCCATCCCCAGCCGGTCCATCCACTCCATGAGGTCAAGACGTACCTCGAGCACGCTGAGCTCATCGAGACCCTTGCGCGCGGCGATGGCCTGGCGTAGGAACTGGACCACCGACACGCCACTGATGGCTTCGGGGTACTGGAAGGCGAGGAAGATGCCGGCGCGCGCGCGCTCGTCGGGCGTCCAGTTAGCGATGTCCTGGCCCTCAAAGAGGAGCGAGCCGGCGGTGATGACGTAGCCGGGATGCCCCATGATGACGTTGGCCAACGTTGACTTGCCCGCTCCGTTGGGGCCCATCAGGGCGTGCACCTCGCCGGCGTTGACCACGAGGTCGACCCCGCGCAGGATGGCGGCGCCGTCGGCCTCGGCGTGGAGATTTCTCAGTTCGAGCAGGGGCGTTGTCACGGGTGACAGCCTACTGGGGGGCTCTTGCGGCCGTTACTTGCCGATGGCGTCTACCAGCCGCGCGCGACCCATTCGTCCACGTGAGGTCGCTCCACCCCCAACGTCGTCGCGGCGCCGTGGCCGGGCCAGACGATGGTGTCGCCGTCGTAGGGGCGAAAGAGCCGCTCTTCGATGCTCGTGATGATGGTGGGGAAGTCGCCGCCCTCGAAACTCGTCGCTCCGGGCCCCCCGGGGAACAGCGTGTCGCCGCTGAAGAGCACCGGCGTGCCCACCAGCGAGAAACAGATCGATCCCGGCGTGTGGCCCGGCGTGTGGATCGTACGCAGGCGCAGGTCGCCCACCGCGTGCACGTCGTCGTCCTGGAGGAGGTGGTCGTAGCCGGGCAGCATGTCGGCGTCCTCGGCGCGCACCCACACGTCGATGCCCGCCTCGCGCACGTGCTCGACCGCGCCGATGTGGTCCCAGTGGCCGTGGGTCTCGAGCACGGAGGCGACCCCCAGGGTCGTGACCACCTCGAGCAGTCGCTCGTGCTCGTTGGCCGCGTCGATCAGTGCCGCGACGCCGGTGCGCCGACAGCGCACCACGTAGACGTTGTTGTCGACGGGGCCGACGACGAAACGGTGCACCTCGGCCGCCGCGTTCGACCACACCAGGGCCACGTTCTCCACTCCCCGAGTCTGCCAGGGTGGAGGGTCACCGTGACCTGACTTACGATGGAGTCACGCCATGATCGAACACGAACAACTCACCAGCGGTACATCGGTGCTCGACCTGCGGGTGGCCCGCTCCGAAACCCGCCCCCTCGCCAATCACGTCTTGATCCTCGTGCACGGCCTGCCGCGCGCGATGGGCATGGGTCGCCAGGCCGCGGGACTGCTGCCCGAACTCGCCGAGCACCTCTCGAACGAATCGGGATGGCTCGTCGCCACCGGCACGCTCTCGGGGGTGGGTTCGAGCACCGGCACCTTCAGCGCGTCGAAGTGGCGATCGGACCTGGGGGTCATCGTCGAGCGCGTCGCCGAGGGCGAACCGCGCATCTCGCTGGCGGGTTTCGGCTTCGGGGGCTCGCTCGCGCTCAACATCGCCGCGCACGACGAGCGCATCCGCGGCGTCGCCACGTTCGCCTCGCCGGCCGATCTGGCTGCGTGGTGCGGTAACCCTGAGGACTTTCACCGTTCGGTGCAGGTGGCCGGCGTCGTGGGCGACAGGGGCGATTTACTCGACCCCACCTCGCTGCGCGCCGACGTGATTGGCGTCGATCCCTTGGGCTCCATCGCCGCGATCCCGCCGCGACGCCTCCTCATTGGTCACGGTTCGGACGACATGGAGATTCCCGTGGGCGACGCGCGCCTCCTCGTCAACGCGGCGGACGGTCGCGCGGAGTTGCGCATCATCCAGGGCGCTGGTCATCAGCTGCGCGCCGACCCGCGCATGGTGGCCACGCTGCTCGGGTGGCTGGACCGCCACCGTTAGGCCAGGGCGAAGTCCAGGGCTTGGCGCAGGGCTCGCGCGGACTTCTCCGGGTCGCTGGACTCGGTGAGGTATCGCACCACCACGAAGTGACGTAGACCGAGCGCGACGAGCTCTCCGACGTTCTGGTCGGTGACGCCGCCGGTCACGAAGACCGGTAGCGCGCTGCGGGCCTGGGCGCGCACCGCGTAGTCCACGCCGGTGCCGGCTCGGCCCACTTTGGTAGGGGTCGGAACGATAGGACCCGCGCTGAGGTACGTGACCGGCTCGAGCAGACCCTCGTCGAACTCGCTATCGGCGTGCGTCGAGAGCCCCACGAGGGCGTCGGGTCCGAGTACCGCGCGACAATGCGCCACCGTCGCGTCGTCCTGACCGACGTGGACACCGTCGGCGCCCACGGCCAGGGCCAGTTCGGCGGAGTCGTTCATGACGAAGGGAACATCGAAATCGTGGCAGATCGGCACCATCATCCGGGCCTGGGCGAGACGTACCTCGTCGGGGGCGTTCTTCTCACGCAGTTGCACCACGTCGACGCCTCCGCGCAGGACGGCGGGCAGGAAGTCGGACATGTCCTCGCGCGCACCGACGCACAAGTAGAGCGATCGAGCGCGCAGATCTGACACGGCTACCACCTTACGGGCCGCAAAGGCCACGTCGAGTTGTCCGGTAGGGCAGAATGGGTGGATGCAGATTCCCGCCAAGGCCGAGTACGCCATCCGCGCGCTGCTGACGTTGGCCGCGAGCACCACGTCAGTGAGCGCCGAGCATCTCGCCCAGGAACAGGAACTACCGTCGAAATTCCTCGGCGCCATCATGTCGGACCTTCGCCGCGGTGGCCTAGTGACGAGTCAGCGAGGACCCGAGGGTGGGTTCCGTCTGGCGCGAGACGCCGACGACATCCAGATCGCCGATATCTTGCGCGTGGTTTCGGGACCCCTGGCCGGCGTTCGCGGCATGCGACCCGAGACGCTGCACTACGAGGGCGAGGCCACGCACTTGCGCGACGTCTGGGTCGCCGTGCGCGCCGCGCTGCGCGAAGTCCTCGAACACGTGACCCTCGGTCAGGTGTTGCGCGGTGAATTGCCCGTTTCGGTCACGCGGTTCAGCAACGATCCTGACGCGTGGATCACTCGTCATCCGTGATTCGAATCCACACGGACGGCTCCTGTCGCGGTAATCCGGGTCCGGGGGGATGGGCCTGGGCGGCCGGCACCGAGACCTTCGCGAGTGGCGCGGCAGCGCACACCACCAACCAGCGCATGGAGGTGCTGGCCGTCATCGAGGCCCTGCGTGCACATCCCGAGGGTCCCCTCGAGATCGTGAGCGATTCCACCTACGTCGTGAAATGTTTTCACGACAAGTGGCACGTGGGTTGGTTGCGTCGGGGCTGGAAGAACTCCCAGGGCCAGCCGGTGGCCAATCGGGACCTGTGGGAGGAGTTGATCCCCCTGGTGCTAGGCGCTGGGCGCGAGGTGAGCTTCTCGTGGGTCAAGGGTCACTCGGGTGACCCGATGAACGATTTCGTCGACGCCCTGGCCACCGAGGCGGCCGACACCCAGCGCGGTCGTCGCTCGGTCGGCTGACTTGAAACGCGCCGCCAGAACTAATACGGTCCCGATGGGGGCAGTTTCTTGTTCATTCGGATAGTCAATTTCCCTTTGGAAGTAAGTATCAATTGGCCGGAAATTTTACGGGGCCTCGTTTTTCGCGCATCGACAGTTTTTGACTCGTAAAGCGAAGGGCCGTCAAATAGTCATGCTTCAAGATTCGAAACCGCCAACTCACAATCGTGGAGGAATTGCCTTGAAAAAGAAACCGAATCGACAGTATAAAAAAATGGCAACAGTAGGCGCTGTGCTCACGTTGTTCGGATCACTTGCGTTGGTTCCAACCACCATTGCTAGTGCAAATGGAAATCCACCTCCAGTAATTAATGAATGTGGATTGGTTGAGGGCAACTACATGTGTGGAAACCCTGCGTACATTAACAATTTGATTGCAGAATCTTTACTGGTAAACAGCGAAGTGCCTAACCACCAAAGTATCCTTGAAACGACCCATTCGGATCTTTGCACAATTATAGAATACGCGTCGCCAGCAATAACTGGACTCTTGATTATCTTCCCAGAAAGCACTATCGCCGATTACATCATGGCAACGCTCGCACCTAATGTTGGCCTTCGGTGGATAACCTTGGCGATGGTGACTTCTTGTCTTTAGCGCAATACATTGTTGCGGCACTGACTACTCGTGCCAGCCCCATTTGCACATAATTGGTGAATGACGAATCAAGATGGACAGATTTTCTTGAGTTTAAAGTTCACTATAGGTGAGAGGATTGGTTGAATGGACATGTTACGAAACTTTTGGTCGAGATTTGACCGTAACCATCTTCGAGTATTTGCTGGAGCACTGTTACTCATAGCCACCCCAATATTGTGGCTAAATCGTATCGGCACTACTTGGTCCAAAATAGGTTTCGGAATATTGCTGATGGAACTTATCGTATTGATGTTTGGAGTCTTTCGAAAGCAAGATAGTGAACATTAACTTCGAGAAAATCATCTTTAGCGCTTCACGAAGGATACTTCGACGACTCGCGGCATCGTTACCTTTCAATTAGTCGCCAGTGCGAGGTTGCACACTTTTCACGTCGTGCCTTCGACGTGAACCTGCGGGGACCCCTCTTAATGGTCCTGTGCGACTAGGAATCGCTGTTGGTGTTGCTCCTGCCACAGCTCCTTGAACTCGACCGGGGTCAGGTAGCAAAGAGAACTGTCGAGACGCTCTTGATTGTATTCACGTCGCCAGTCCTCGAGGAGCGTCCGGGCTTCGAGCAGTGACTCGAAGAGGTGTCCGTTAAGGTACTCATCGCGTGGCCACGAGTCCCTGAAGTCATGGGTGCGTTCCCTGTGTCAAAGCACCTGGCCTGACCCCCGTGAACTGATCCACTAGTGACGGTTTTCTCCGACGCTTGGAATCATTAGGATTGCGCGGGGGACAAGACAGACTCTTTGAAGGGAATGACCGTGGCAAACGAGGTCCAGAAGTTCGATGTGGTGATTATCGGAGGAGGACCCGGTGGATACGCCGCTGCCCTCTACGGCGCTGCAGCCGGACTCAACATCGCGTTGATCGAGCGTGACAAGGTCGGGGGCACGTGCCTGCACCGTGGTTGCGTCCCCGCCAAGGAATTCCTCGAGACCGCTCACGTGCGTCGCACCCTGGAGCACTCGGCGGACTTCGGCATCTCCACCACCGGCGTCAAGGTTGATTTCGCCGTGTCCCAGGCGCGCAAGAACGAGATCGTGGACCGCCTCTACAAGGGCGTGTCGGGTCTCTTGAAGGGCCGTAAGGTCACCATCTTCGCGGGCACCGCCCGCCTGGACGCGAATCAGATCGTCACCGTGCTCGACGGGGCTGACGCCGGTGTCGTCGCCGAGGGCACCAACGTCATCATCGCCGCTGGTTCGATACCTCGCACGTTGCCCGGCTTCGAGGTCGACGCCAAGTACGTCTTGACCTCGGACGAATTCCTCGACCTCGACAAGTTGCCGGCGACGGCGGCCGTCATCGGTGGCGGCGCGATTGGCTGTGAGTTCGCGTCCATGCTCGCCGACATGGGCACCAAGGTCACCATTCTCGAGGGACTGCCGTCGATCCTGGCGGGTTGTGACAGCGAAGTCGCCACCGTCGTGCAGCGCGCGTTCAAGAAGCGCGGCATCGAGATCCAGACCGGGGTCAAAATCACTGGCCACACCCCGGGCAAGAAGGGCACCGCCGTCAACATGGAGGGTGCCGAGGACGTCAACGTCGAGATGGTCGTCCTCTCAGTGGGTCGCAGCCCGCGTACGCAGGGCCTCTTGGGCGAGGGAACCGGTGTCGAGATCAACGACCGCGGTTTCGTCGTCGCCGACGGCTACATGCGCACCTCGAATCCCCACGTCTTCGCCGTGGGCGACGTCGTGGCGGGCACCCCTCAGCTCGCCCACGTGGCCTTCGCCGAAGCAGTCGTGACCATCAAGACGATCATCGGCGAAGCGGTCGTCCCGGTCGACTACGACCGCGTGCCTTGGGCCATCTACTCCAACCCCGAAGTCGCCTTCTGCGGCTTGACCGAAGCGGCCGCCAAGGAGCGTGGCTACGAAGTCGTCGTCAAGAAGGACCCCTTCGGTGGTAACAGTCGCGCCCAGATCATCGGCGACACCGAGGGCGTGGTCAAGATCATCGCGGAGAAGCGCGCCGACGGTAGCGCCGGGCAGATCCTCGGCGTGCACATGGCCGGACCCTGGGTCACCGAACAGCTCGGCGCGGGTTACTTCGCCGTGAACTGGGAGGCGACGGCTGAGGAGGCCGCCGCGCTGATCCAGCCGCACCCTTCGCTTTCGGAGACCTTCGGCGAAACATTGCTCGCCCTCGCTGGTCGAGGAATTCACGTTGGCTGACGTCACCCTCCCCTCGCTGGGTGAGTCGGTCACCGAAGGGATCATTACCCAATGGTTCAAGAAGGTCGGCGACGCCGTCGCCCGTGACGAACCGCTCTTCGAAGTCTCGACCGACAAGGTTGACTCCGAGATGCCGTCACCGGCCGCGGGCGTGTTGACCCAGATCCTCGCTGAAGAGGGCGACACGGTCCAGACCGGCGCGCGCGTCGCGGTCATCGACGAAAGCGGCGTGGCCGCTGTCGCGAACGATTCGCCAGCCGGTGGCGCCGCGACGGAGGCGCCGAGCGCTGCGCCTACGTCGCCAACCGCGAGCGCACCGCGAGCGGAGGTAACTGTGAACACGGGGGCCACCGGTGTGGTGGTCTCGCCCGTGGTGCGCCGGATCCTGATGGATGGCGGGGTCGAGGCCTCGACGGTGACCGGTACTGGTGCCGGCGGCGCGATCACGCGCCGCGACGCCGAGCGGGCCGTGGCCCAGGGTCCGACCGAAGAGGTCGTCCTCGCGCTCTCCAACGGTCAGCGACGCATGGGTCAGCACATGAGCGTCTCGGTGCTGTCCGCCCCCCACGGCTTCGCGGCCGTGGAAGTGGACGCGCGGGTGCTCGATGACGTGGACGCCCTCGGACGAGAGACCGCCGACGGTTTCGCGATCACCGACGAATCGGTGATCACCATCGCCGCCGTGCGCGCCCTGGCTGAGTTTGAATTCCTCAACGCGACCTTCGCCGACGACCAGTTGACGCTGCACCGGACCATTTCGGTGGGCTTCACTCGTCACGTCGACGAGGACGGGATGCTGGTGCCGGTCGTACACGCTGCCGCCGGGCTCACGTTGCGTGCCCTGGCACGACGCACCGCCGAACTCGATGATCGCCTCGCTTCGCGTCAGCTCAACGCAGATGACCTCATGGGCGGGACCTTTACCGTCGCCTCGGCCACCACGGCGCACACACTGTGGACCGAGCCGATCATCATCCAGCCCGAAGTGGCCGTCTTGAGCATCGGCGCGGTGCGCCAGGTGCCCGTCGTTGTCGTGCGCGACGGTGTTGCCGTGGTGGAGGTGGGTCGCCGGGTGATCCTCGGTCTCTCTTTCGACCACCGAGTGTGTGACATCGCAGCGGCCGCCAAGTACCTCGAGCGGGTGGGCGAACTGCTCGCCGGACTCGACGTAGCCAGCGAGCGATAATGCTGCGTCGCCGTCATCTCGGACGCGTGAGTTTCGCCGAGGCTGACGACCTGCAGCGCGCGCTGTTCGAGGCGAGCGAGGACTACGTCCTGCTCTTCGAGCACCCGCCCACCTACACGCGCGGCATCCGCGCCCAGGAGGACCACTTCCTCATCGCCCCCGAGCTCTTGGACGCCGACGTGGTGACGACCGACCGCGGCGGTGACGTCACGTACCACGCCCCCGGACAGGCCGTGGGCTGGGCGATCGTCACCGTGGCCGACGATCCCGGTTCGGGTCGCGCGCACGTGACGAAGCTCGAAGACGCCGTCATCGCCACGGTCCAGGCATTCGACCCCGATCGCCGGCTCGGCGAGATCGGCCGGCTCGAGGGCTATCCCGGGGTGTGGGCGCGGCTCGACACCCGTCCTCACAAGATCGCGGCCGTTGGTGTGCGCACGATGCGCAATCGACGCGGTGAGCGTCGGACCCTGCACGGCGTGGCGCTCAACGTCGATATCGACCTGGCGGGCTTCTTGGCGATCATCCCCTGCGGCATCCCGGACAAGCCAGTGGGCTCGATGGTGTCGCTGGGCCTCGACGTGCACGAGGCCGAGGTCGAGGAGCGTCTGGGACAGGAGTTGGCTCAGCGCCTCGCACCGGTGGAGAAAGTGGCGCGAGTGGACCGCAGCGCGGCCACGACGTCGGACGAACGGCCCTTGATTCGGCGCCTGCGCAAGGCGGGCGTCAATCCCGACGATGCGTTGGCGATCAACACCCGCAAGCCCGAGTGGCTGCGTATCGAGGCCCACATGGGTCAGGAGTACCAGTCACTTCGCACGCTGACGGAGGACTTGCGCCTCGTGACGGTGTGCGAGGAGGCGGGATGCCCCAATATCTTCGAATGCTGGGAGAGCGGCACCGCGACGTTCATGGTCAACGGCGAACGTTGCACCCGTGCGTGCGGCTTCTGCCTCATCGACACCCGCAAACCACTACCACTCGACCCCACGGAGCCCGCACGCGTCGCCGAAGCGGTGGTGCGTCTGCACCTGAGCCACGCCGTCGTGACCTGCGTAGCGCGCGACGACCTCGCCGACGGGGGCGCCGGCGCCATCGCCGACACCATCCGCGCGATCCGCGAGCGTTCCCCCGAGACGAATATCGAGGTCTTGATCAGTGACCTCAAGGGCGATCCGGCGGCGTTGCAACTCATCATCGATGCACGACCCGACGTCATGAACCACAACATGGAGACCGTGGCCCGCCTGCAGCGCGCGGTCCGTCCAAGCGCGGCGTACCACCGCTCACTGACCGTCTTGGCGCGTTCGGTGGCGGCGGGTCTCACGACCAAGTCGGGAATGATGGTCGGGCTGGGCGAGACCGCCGATGAAGTCGAGGAAGTCCTGGTCGATCTGGCCTCGGTAGGCGTCTCGATCGCCACCATCGGACAGTATCTGCGGCCCACGGCCAAGCACCTACCCGTCGCCCGGTACTGGGACCCGGCCGAATTCGACGACCTGGCGGCGCGGGGCCGGCGTGCGGGACTGGCGCACGTGCAATCCTCGCCGCTGACGCGATCGAGCTACCACGCCCGTGAGGCACTGAGCGACGCCACGCCGCTCTCGCTACCCACTCGGCGCTAGCGAGCGCCTTCGCACTCTGGTCACCTTCCCCCTATCGGACAGAGGTACCTTGTCGATATGGTGCGCAGCTGAGCTGAGCTGAGGCGAGGCGGGGCGAAGAGATGATCCGCGCGACGTGTCACCGCGAAACGCCGAGCGGATTGATCGCTTCAGCGGTGTGGCCGCTGACTTACCCAGAAATTTGTTGTGTACAACCACTAGTCTTTTCCTAATTCGCACTCTCGAAGGGCGTCATCGTCCCAAGGTATGCGACCGAGAACGGGAGCGGACATGTTTGAGAAGATCCTTGTCGGTGCCGACGCCTCGGACACCGCGCGACGAGCCGTCGAGGCCGCCGCCGAGATCGCGGTCATGTCCAAGGCTGAGTTGCACATCGCCTCGGCAGACGCACCCAAGTCCTTCAAGGCCACCGCCGACGGCGAGAAGTTCGAAGCGGTCAACACCGAAGGCGACGTCGACTCGCTGCTGCAGGTGCTCTCCTTCGTCGCCAAGAAGTACGGCATCGAGCCAGTACTGCACCCCTCGCACGGCGACCCCGCCGAAGCCCTGGTGAGCATCGCTGACGAATTGGGCGCCGATCTGATCGTCGTGGGCAATCGGGGAATGAAGGGCGTGCGTCGAGTCCTTGGCAGTGTGCCCAACTCCGTCGCCCACTCGGCGAACTGCTCGGTGCTGATCGTCGACACCACGGATTGACGCGCGTTGTGACGTCGGGCGGTAACACCGTGTTCGGTGACGCAATGAGAGGTGGCGAGACGCCGGTGTCGGCGCGTAGTCCCGTGATTCGATTCTCACGCCTGGTAATCGTCACCACGATGGTCGGATGCCTGTGGATCGCGGCGATGCCGTGGTCCGTCTCCTCCAATGCAGCGCCAACGACGCCCGCCGGACTCCTGGCGGGCGCGATACATGCCGCGGAGCGTGCGGGGTGGGTCCACGAAGTCGTGGCGGGCTCGTCGACGCCCGGCGGGGCGTACGTCATGATCAACGACATCGGCACGTCGAAGGGCCGTCAAGTCACCGTCTTCGCTAACGGCGGTCGTGACCAGTTTCTGGCGTTCGCGAGATCCCAGCGTGTCTATGAGAAGGCCAACGCCCTCGGGCTGCGTGACTATTCGGTCACGACGGAGGTCGCTACCTACGCGAACAAGTGGATGTGGGCTGGCCCGTCGATCAGCGACTACCAGTACCTCACCATCGGCATGACATTGGCACGGGACTTCCCCCAATACGTCCCGAGAGGACCTTTGCGGTGGGGTGCCACACGGTCTCTCGACGGGCATCGGGTGCGGCCCATCATCGGTACGACACCAGCGAAGTTGACGGGATACGATCCTCACGCCATGGCGACGCTCTACGTCGACTCCTCGGGTCCCCCGCTACCGGTAATGTTCGCCACGGAAGGTCCGGGATACTCGATGGTGGTGGGGTGGTCGCGTTGGGGACAACCGGTGTCGATCGCAGTGCCGCACGCCACGATCGCGTTGCCCGCCTCCAGCGGCGGGTGAAGATGCGCGTGCAGCGGGTACTACCTCGCAAGTGGCGAGGCAACGGCGGTGATGTTGCCAAGGCAGAAAGGTCTTACTGGTGAAACCGGCATTCGCCGATAGGGTCCGTGATGACTATTGCCTGACGGGCGACGCGACGCGTCTGTCGATCGACGTAATCCATCACTGGCTCACCACGGAGGCGTACTGGGCGCAGGGTCGAAGTGCCGATGACGTCGTCGCGTCTATCGCCCACTCCCATCTCTACGGCATTGTGTTGCCCGACGGGGAGTTGGTCGGCTGTACGCGGATGATCACCGATGGGGTGACCTTCGGGTGGGTGTGCGACGTCTTTGTGGCATCGGCGCACCGCGGTCGGGGACTGGGCACGTGGATGGTGGGCGAGATTGTGAATCACTGGACCGGCGCCGGCGTGCGACGAGTGCTCTTGGCGACGCGCGACGCCCACGAGGTCTACGCCAGGGTCGGGTTCACGCCGCTGGCGCACCCCGAACGAATGATGGAAGTCGATCACCGAGCCCGATTCTGAGTGGCGTTACGCGACGAAGTATTTGGCCATCGGGTGATGACAAATGATGGCGTCGGTCGTCTGCTCCGGGTGCAACTGGAACCCTTCGGAGACCACGACGCCGATGCGGTTCGCCTCGAGTAACTCAGCGACCTTGGCGTTGTCGGTCAGGTCGGGGCAGGCGGGATATCCCCACGAGTAGCGCCCGCCACGGTACTGCTGGCGAAAGAGCCCGAAGAGCGAGGGCCCGTCCTCCTCGGCGTATCCGAGCTCATGGCGGATCCGCAAGTGCCAGAGTTCGGCCAGGGCCTCGGCCATCTCGACGCCGAGGCCGTGCAGCATCAGGTAGTCGGTGTAGCGGTCCTCGGCGAAGAGCTCGGCGCAGCGCTCGGACACCCGTGAGCCCATCGTGACCAGCATGAAACTGGCGTAGTCCTTGTCGGTACTGGTCACCGGACGAAAGAAGTCCGCGATGCACAGGTACGGCTCCACGTGCTGGCGCGGGAAGTGAAAACGCGTCTGTTCGGTCGTGCGTTCATCGTCGGTGTAGACGATCAGGTCCTCACCCTGGGAGGCGACGGGGAAGTGCCCCCACACCACCTGGGGGGTGAGGAGGCCCTCGGCTTTGGCGATGGCGAGTTGTTCGCGCAGGGTGGCGCTGACACGCTCCTTGAAGGCGGGGTCGTCCTCGCCGCCCTCGGGGCGAAAGCCCCACTGGTTGCGAAAGAGCGCGGTGAGGTTCAAGTACTCGCTGATCTCGTCGACCGCCATACCTCGGGCCACGCGGCTGCCGAGGAACGGAGGGGCGAAGAGAGGATTGTCCATCTCGACGGCGGGACTGCGCTCGGGGAGTCCCTCGGGTGCGTCGCCCTGCTCGCCACGGATCTTGCGGTGCACGTTCTTCTGGGAGATCTCGCGCCCGTAGAGCGGGTCGTCCTCACCGGTCTTGCGGATCTCGCCGAGTCGGTCGAGGACCCGCAGGCCCTCGAAGGCGTCCTTGCCGTAGAAGACGCGACCCTCGTAGGTCTCACGCAGGTCGCGCTCCACGTACGTGCGCGTGAGTGCGGCGCCGCCCAACAGCACGGGCACGTCGGACATACCGCGTTCGTTCATCAACTCCAGGTTCTCGCGCATGATGAGCGTGGATTTCACCAACAGCCCGCTCATACCTAGGGCGTCGGCGTGGTGCTCCTCGACCGCCGTGAGCATCTCGTTGATGCTCACCTTGATCCCCAGGTTCACGACCTCGTAGCCATTGTTGGTCAAGATGATGTCGACCAGGTTCTTGCCGATGTCGTGGACGTCGCCCTTGACGGTCGCCAGCACCACTTTGCCGCGGCCGCCCTGGTCACTCTTCTCCATGAAGGGCTCGAGGTGCGCCACGGCGCTCTTCATGGTCTCGGCCGACTGCAGGACGAAGGGCAGTTGCATCTCGCCACTGGCGAAGAGGGTGCCCACTTCGCGCATCCCGTCGAGGAGAAAGTCGTTCACGATGGCCAGCGGCGCGAGGCCCTCGGACATGGCCAGGTCGAGGTCGGCCTCGAGGCCGACGCGTACCGCGTCGATGATGCGCCGGCGCAGTCGTTCCTCGAGCGGGAGATCGTCAATGGACGCCGCGTTGTTGCTCGAGAGCGTGGCGCCTTCGAAGAGCCGTAACAACTCGCTGAGGGGGTCGTAGTCGTCACTGCGTCGGTCGTAGATGAGGTCCAGGCACACCCGACGCGCCTCCTCGTCGACGCGCGCCAGGGGCAGGATCTTGGAGGCGTGCACGATGGCGGCGTCGAGTCCAGCCTCCGCGCACTCGTGCAGGAAGACGCTGTTGAGCACTTGGCGCGCCGCGGGATTGAGACCGAAGGACACGTTGGACAGACCCAAGATGGTGCGCACGCCGGGCAGTTCGGCCTTGATGCGGCGAATTGCTTCGATGGTCTCGATGCCGTCGCGTCGCGACTCGACCATACCGGTCGACAACGGCAGTGCCAGGGGATCGATGAAGATATCGGTGGCCGCGAGGCCGTATCGCCTCACCGCTAGGTCGGTGATGGCGCGCGCGGCACGAACCTTCCAGTCGGCACTGCGAGCCTGACCCTCCTCGTCGATACACGTCGCCACGACGGCGGCGCCGAACTCCGAGGCGAGCGAGAGAAAGCCGTCCAGTCGCGTGCCGGGACCGTCACCCTCTTCGAGGTTGACCGAGTTGAGGATGGCCTTGCCACCGAGCCACGTCAGGGCCTCTCGCGCGACCTTCGTCTCGGTGGTGTCGACCATGATCGGTACCGAGGACTGCGTGGCCAGTCGGCTCATGACCTCATTCATGTCCGCCACGCCGTCGGCGCCCGTGTAGTCGACGCAGACGTCGAGGACGTGGGCGCCTTCCTTGATCTGCTCGCGCCCGATGGAGATGCAGGTGTCCCAGTCGGCGGCCAGCATGGACTCGCGAAACTTCTTTGACCCGTTGGCGTTGGTGCGCTCGCCGACCAACAACACCGAACGGTCCTGTTGGTAGGTGACGCTCGAATAAATTGAGGCGACCGAGGGCTCGAGCACCGGGTGGCGATCGTGGCGCACCAATGGGCGCACCGCCTCGACGACGGCCGCGAGGTGCGCGGGCGTCGTGCCACAGCAGCCGCCCACGACGTCGACGCCGTATTCGGTGATGAACTTCGACAGGTGTTCGGCCAATGCGTCGGGGGTCAGGTCGTAGTGCATCTTGCCGTTGACGACACTGGGCAGGCCCGCATTGGGCATGCACGACAGCGCCATGGGCGCAGTCTCGGACAGCGTGCGCAGGGGCTCGTACATCTCCACCGGACCGGTGGCGCAGTTGAGCCCCAACACGTCGACGCCGAGGGGGCTCAGCGAGGTGACGGCCGCACCGATCTCGGTGCCGGGCAGCATGCGCCCGGTCAGTTCGATGGTGACCTGGGCCTGGATCGGTACGACGCGGCCATGGCGCACCATGGCCCGATGGCACGCGGCGATGGCCGCCTTGCCCGAGAGGAGGTCGAACATCGTCTCGACGATCAAGAGGTCGACACCGCCCTCGAGGAGCCCGTAGGCCATCTCCTCGTAACTCGCCGAGAGGTCGTCGTAGGTGATCTGGCCGAGCGTGGGGAACTTGGTGCCCGGTCCCATGGAACCCGCGACGAATCGGGGCCGGTCGGCCGTGGCGTATTCGTCGGCCACCCGGCGAGCGAGCACTGCCGAGGCGTGACTCAACTCAAAGGCGCGCTCGGCGATGCCGTATTCGCCTAATACGACCGAGAATGAACCGAACGAGTCGGTCTCGATGACGTCGACCCCGACGTCTAGGAACGACCGGTGCAGTGTCTCGACGGCATTGGGCCGGGTGAGCACCAGTATCTCGTTGCACCCCTCGAAGGCGTGTCCGCCGAAGTCATCCGCGCTGAGCTCTTGGGTCTGCAGGTTCGTACCCGTCGCGCCGTCGTAGATCAGGACCCGTTGCGCGAGGGCGGCTAGATACGGGTCGTCGCTCAACGGACGCGTGAAGGGAGGACGAGGGCTGAGTGTCATTGGCTATTCAGGCTACTTGCACCGGGTTTGAGTCACTACGCTTGACCCGTGAAGATCTACACGCGCAAGGGTGATGACGGCACGACGGGATTGCTCTTCGGCGGGCGTGCGGACAAGGACTCTGAGGCAATCGAGCTCAACGGCGCGGTGGACGAGGCGCAGGCCGCGCTCGGCTGGGCGAGATCGCTGTGCTCCAGTGATGATCCGACGAATCTCATGATCGCGGGACTCGAGCGCGATCTGTGGATTCTGATGGCCGAAGTCGCCACCAAACTCGAGAATCGCGAGAAGCTCGAGATCGGACGAACGCGGGTGTCCCAGGACATGATCGACGGCCTCGAACGCCAGATCGACGAGGCGAATCGCACCGTCGAGATGCCCGCCGAGTTCGTGGTGCCCGGGGAGAACCAGTTGTCGGCCGCCCTCGACGTGGCGCGTACGGTCGTGCGCCGTGCTGAACGCACTGCGGTCACCTGGGACGTCGAGGAGTCACTCGTCGTGCCCTATCTCAATCGGCTGAGCGATCTCGTCTGGACGCTCGCGCGCGTGGCCGAGGGTCCCGCACATCGCACTGCTCGCAGTATGAACAAGGAGGCCCCATGATCAAGCACGCGCGCGTCGTCATCCTTGACGACCTGGCCGACGCCACCACGGTGGTTGTTCCCGTCATCTTTGATGACGAGGGCGCGTTGATCGCCGAGGCCATCCCTGCCCAGCTGGTCGGCCAGGACGTCCCGCGGAGCCTGAGCGCGGAATGGTGCTCGACCCGTGGTCTGAGCGCGTTGGCGGGATCGGCCGTCTCTCGGGCCTCCTTCGAGGGCCCCACGCTGCTCTTCGTGAGTCTGGGTTCGTCGTACAACCACGCCGAGAACTTCCGGTTGGCGGGAGCCACCGCGGTGCAACGAGGCGAGGGCGACGCCATCGTCTTCCTCTTGCCGACCGACGGCATCGAACTACCCGACGTGGCGGCCCAGGCCCTCGTCGAAGGTGCCCTGCTCGCGTCCTACGACTTCAAGAGGACCGAAGAGGATCGCAGTTTCGACGTGGTGGCGTTGGGCATGCCGCTGCCGAGCGTCGCGGACCATGACGACGTGGTCGAAGGCATGCGCCGTGGCGTCCTCATCGCCGACGCCGTGAACTGGGCCAAGCGCCTGATCGACACCCCACCGAACGAGCTTTCGCCCAAGGAGCTGGCTAAGCGCGTGGCCCAGCGTCTGGGCGAGGACGACAGCGTGCTGGTGGAGATATGGACCGAGTCCAAGATCCGCGACGAGAACCTCGGAGGCCTCTTGGGCGTCGGATCGGGTTCGGCCGAACCCACCCGAGTGGTCTACGCCATTTATCAGCCCCCCGTCTCGATCGCGCACGTCGCCCTGGTGGGCAAGGGCATCACCTTCGACTCCGGGGGCCTCTCGATCAAGACCGGCGAGGGCATGATGGCCATGAAGACCGACATGTCCGGCGCGGCCATCGTCATGGCCACCTTGTCGGTGGTGGCGCGACTAGGTCTTCCCGTGCGAGTCACCGCCATCGCCCCGATGACCGAGAACCTCTCGGGGGACCGCGCCATGCGACCCGGTGACGTCTTGACCACCCGCAACGGCATGACGATCGAAGTGCTCAACACCGACGCCGAGGGCCGCCTGGTGCTCGCCGATGCCCTCGCGCTGGCCGTCGAGGCGAATCCCGACGCCATTATCGACGTCGCGACGCTCACGGGCGCTCAGACCGTGGCGTTAGGCGACGAGATCGGGGGGCTCTTCGCCTCGACCGATGAATTGGCGCAATTGCTCAGTGACGCCGGTGAGCGCAGCGGCGAGACGCTCTGGCGACTGCCGTTGGCGTCACGCTACGAGAAGCACATCGAGTCCGACATCGCCGATATGAAGAACATGGGCAAGGCCGGCAAGGCCGGTGCCATCTCCGCCGCCTTGATCCTGCAGCGGTTCACCGACGGTCGCCCGTGGGCGCATCTCGACATCGCCGGTCCCGGACGCGCTGACGCGACGAGGGGTTACGTCACGAAGGGCGCCACGGCATTCGGGACCCGCGCGCTGGTGGAGTTCTTGACCCACGTCGCCTTCAGCGACGAGGTAGCGATCCCAGATGATCCCGACGCCGATGGCGATGACGTCGAGGACCTCGAATCGGGGGACGACTGATGAGGGTCGGCATCACCGGCTCCACCGGCTTCCTCGGCACGGCACTCAGCGCTGCGCTCGATGCTCGCGGCGACGACGTCGTGCGTTTCGTGCGACCCTCGTCGAACCACGTCGCGGGCAAGGTCGTGCGCTGGGACCCTGAGCGCTCGCTGATCGACGAGGGCGATCTCAAATCGGTCGGCGGATTCGATGCGGTGGTCAACCTGGCGGGTACCGGTATCGCCAGTCACCGCTGGAACGCCGCGTACCGACGCGGCGTGATGACCTCGCGCACTGCAGCCACGTCGTTGCTGGTGCAGGGCCTGACCTCGATGACGTCGGGCGTCGCGGTGCTGGTCAGCGGCTCGGCCATTGGCTACTACGGTGACCGCGGCGAGGAGACCTTGACCGAGACCTCGTCGTCGGGGAGCGATTACGTCGCCGAGGTCTGTCGCGAGTGGGAGGCCGCCGCCACACCCTTCGCTGACACCGGGGCCAGTCTGGCCCTGATCCGCACGGGCATCGTCCTGGGTCCGGGCGGTGGAGTGCTCGATCGTCTGCAACCACTCTTTCGCACTGGTCTGGGCGGCGTCATTGGCTCGGGTCGTCAATGGACGAGTCCGATCTCCCTGTCCGACCACGTCGCGGCAACGATGTGGCTCATCGACCACCAGTTGTCGGGCGTCTTCAACCTCTGCGCCCCTGAACCGTGCACGAATCGCCAAATGACCAAGTCCCTGGGACACGCGCTGCACCGCCCCACGCTGTTGCGCGTGCCGTCGATGGCGCTGCGCGTGGCGCTCGGCACCGAACTCGCCAATAACACGCTCTTGACGAGCCAGCGAGTGGTGCCCACCGCCCTCCTCGCGAGCGGCTTTCATTTCACGTCGACCGACATCGACCAGGTGGTGGACTCAGCGCTGTCCTGAGAGGTGACCTCGGCCGTCGTCGGGGTCGTGGCGCGAGTCGACGCTGTCGACGCGACGCACCCGTGAACGCCGCGGCACGACGTCACGTCCGAGTGAAGACGAGGGATGGTCCTCGCCGTCGGACACGCCGACCAGCACCGTGGCGAAGAGAGTCTCGTCGCCCACGCCGGCCCACGTCAGGACCTCAATATCGTGGCGGAAGTTACCCCATAGTGCGGCGCCGAGTCCACGCTCTTCGAGGAGCAAGAGCAGGGCCATGGTCGCCATCGCTGCATCGGTGTGCCAGTAGGGGACATTCCAGGCATCGAGGTCGGTGAGTCCAGAGGACGCCTTGTCCGCCTGCGCGTAGCGCGCCAGGTAGTCCTGGGGCCGCGACGTGACGATGACGACCGCGCCACAGCGAGACAGACCCTCGAATCGGGCATTGCCCTCGCGCCAGGTGGCGTCGGTGGCCACCGCGAAGTACTCGGCCACGTGGTCACGGCCCACGGTGGTCATCCTCACGCCGGCGCTATTGCCCGCAGTCGGCGCGCGCAGCGCCTCGGCACACAGGTCGTCCAGGACGTCCTGATCGACGGGCTCGTCGCGAAACGACCTCGTCATTCGCCGTCGCTGCAGTAGTTCGCTAAGTTCCACGAGTCGGGTCTACCAGAGGCGGGTCGCGATTGTTGACCCATCCACTAAGATTTCGACGCAAACAAGGAGCGACCGTGTCATCACCCCGAGACCTACTCAACGCCGCCAAGGCCGAGATCCGTGAGATCGACCCTCACGAGGTTGCCGCCAACCTGAGCCACTACACCCTGCTCGACGTCCGCGAGCCCGACGAATACGAGCAGGGCGCGGTGCCCGGCGCGGTGCACATTCCCCGTGGCAACCTCGAGTTTTCCGTGGAGGGACGCATCGTCGACAAGAGCGCCCCCGTCGCGGTCTACTGCGCGGGCGGCGTGCGCTCGGCCTTCGCGACCAAGACCCTCCAGGACCTGGGCTACCAGGACGTGGTGTCGGTCATTGGCGGATTCAACAAGTGGAAGGACGAGGGCCTGCCCTGGTCCACGCCGCAGACGATGAGTGCCGACCAGCGCAATCGCTACCAACGTCACCTCCTCTTGCCCGAGGTGGGCGAGAAGGGCCAAATGAAGTTACTGGGTTCCAAGGTGCTGCTCTTGGGAGCGGGAGGTCTGGGGTCGCCCGCCGCGCTCTACCTCGCGGCCGCGGGCGTGGGGACGTTGGGCATCATCGACATGGACGTGGTGGACGCGTCGAACCTACAGCGCCAGATCCTGCACAATACCGAGCGCATCGGCATGCGAAAGGTGGACAGCGCCAAGATCACCTTGACCGCGATGAACCCCGACCTCACGGTCAAGACGTACGACATGCGTCTGGGCGCGGACAACATCCTGGACATCATCGACGGCTACGACGTCATCGTGGACGGCACCGACAACTTCCCGACGCGCTACCTGGTGAATGACGCGGCGCTGTTGAAGAATATCCCGGTCGTGCACGGTTCGATCTTTCGCTTCGAGGGCCAGGTCACCGTCTTCGCGCCCTACGTGGGACCGTGCTATCGCTGCATGATCCCCGAGCCGCCGCCCGCCGAACTCGCGCCCAGCTGTGCCGAGGCTGGCGTGCTCGGCGTGCTGCCCGGCATCGTAGGTTCGATCCAGGCGGTGGAGACCATCAAGATCCTGTTGGACTTGGGCGAGCCCCTCATCGGCCGACTGCTCACCTACGACTCGTTGGACCAGAGCTTTCGCACCTTCAAGGTGCGACGCGACCCGGAGTGCCCGGCGTGTGGAGAACACGCGGGTCCCATCCAGATCGCCGAGTACGACGACCTGTGCATGCCCCACGAGGTGCTCGCCTGATCGGAAGTCGACTGGCGCCGTACGACCGCGCTAGGCGCGCACGACGATGGTGCCCGCCAGTCGGTCGTGCAGCGTCTGCTTTCGCGGGTTCAACAACGGGAAGAGACAGTCGATGATGGCTATGAAGCCGACGCAGACCACGAAACCTCGCGAGCCGGCGCTCGGCAGGGACCCGAGGACCCCGTACGCACCGATGAGAATCCATCGGATGACGGCCTGACGTCGCGAGATGGTGTGGCCGGTGAGGGCGTCGCGCACGCGAGTCTGCGCGATCCGGTTGCCGAGGGTCTGTCCGTCGGGAGTGGTCTGCAGCACGATTAGGTACGCCGCCTGCGCCGCGAGCGCGGCGATCTCGCCGAACAGATTCCCCAAGAGCACGACGAGCAATAGAGTGGGCGCGATCAAGATGACCGAGTCGACCACCGTCGCCGCCACCCTGCTCCACCAGCCGGCCAGCACGGTCGACACGGTGTCGTCAAAGGTCGCCTCACTGGCGCGGGTCCCGCAAACGCGACAGACCTCGTCGTCGCTGGTCGAGCCACAGTTGGCACAGAACATCTCCCTAGTCTGACCGACGAGAAGTGGCGGAGTCGACCGGTTGGACTTTTGACCTATTCCCTCGCCCGAAGCTTCCGCGGGTCACCGCCTAGCATGGCCTTCGTGGGACGCGACGAACGATTGACCGACTCCGGTATCGAAGTGCACCCGGTGTACCACGACGTTGATCTGGCCGACTTCGACGAGGCCCGCGAACTCGGCGAACCCGGTCAGTACCCCTTCACCCGCGGCGTCTACAACACGATGTATCGCGGCCGTCTGTGGACGATGCGCCAGTACGCCGGCTTCGGCACCGCGGAGGAGACCAACGAACGGTTCCGATTCTTGCTGGCGGCGGGTCAGACGGGCCTGTCGTGCGCCTTCGATCTGCCCACGCAAATGGGGTACGACTCCGATCATCCGCGCGCCGAGGGTGAGGTCGGTCGCGTCGGCGTGGCCATCTCCTCGCTCGAGGACATGCGACTGCTCCTCTCTCAACTTCCCCTGGGCGAGGTCACGACCTCGATGACCATCAACGCCACCGCGTCGACCCTGTTGCTGCTCTATCAGTTGGTGGGAGAGGAGCAGGGCGTCAACGGCGACCAGTTGCGCGGCACGATCCAAAACGACATCTTGAAGGAGTACATCGCGCGCGGTACGTACATCTACCCCCCGCGACCCTCGATGCGACTGATTGTCGACACCTTCGCCTACTGCGAGAAAGAGATGCCCAACTGGAACACGATCTCCATCTCGGGTTATCACATCCGCGAGGCGGGATCGACCGCCGTGCAAGAAGTTGCCTTCACCCTGGCCGACGGCGTGGCCTACGTCGAGGCGGCGATCGCCGCTGGTCTGGCGGTCGACGATTTCGCGCCGCGCCTCTCGTTCTTCTTCAATGCCCATAACAATCTGTTCGAAGAGATCGCCAAGTACCGCGCGGCCCGACGCCTGTGGGCGAACATCATGCGTGATCGCTTCGGCGCGAAGAAGCCCTCGTCGTGGATGCTGCGATTCCACACTCAGACCGCCGGGTCCACGTTGACGGCCCAACAGCCCGAGAACAACGTGATTCGCGTGGCTCTCCAAGCGCTCGCGGCGGCCCTGGGCGGCACCCAGAGTCTGCACACCAACAGCTTCGACGAGGCGCTCGGGCTGCCCACGGAGCACGCAGTGCACCTGGCGCTACGCACGCAACAGGTCATCGGCTACGAGACCGGTATCGCCGACACGGTCGACCCGCTCGCCGGCTCGTACTTCGTCGAGACGTTGACCAACCAGATCGAGGAACGCGCTCAGGTCTACCTTGACACCATCGACGAGATGGGCGGCGCGGTGGCGGCCATCGAGGCCAGCTACCCCCAACGCGAGATCGAGAACGCCGCCTACGAGTATGCGCGCTCCATCGACGATGGGGATCGCATCATCGTGGGCGTCAATCGTTTCACCGATGAGGGCGACGTGTCGCCAGAAGTCTTCCCCATCGACCTCGAGCGCCAAGCCATGCAGATGGCGCGAGTTCGCAGCCTCAAGGGACGACGCGACAACGATGCGGTGCGCGCGAGTCTCGAGGATCTGGCGAGCGCCGCGCGCGGCAGCGCCAATTTGCTCTACCCCATGAAAGTCGCCCTCTCTCGTCTGGCGACACTCGGCGAGGTCGCCGACGTCCTGCGCCAAGAGTTCGGCGAGTACCACCCACACTGAGCGGTTTCGATACAGCCAGACAATTGATGTGGCGCCAGAGTGATTCACCCTGCATTGTCGACAGGGAGATATCGAGGCAAGAGCGAACGCCACGGGCGGGTCCTGACGAGGGGTGCCAGTGATGACACGGATTCGCCGCAGGGGCATGTTGGCCATCGCCTTCGTGGCCCTCACTGCGCTGATCGCTCACACGATCTCGACGTGGAGAGAGGGACGACGTCGATCGAACAGTCACACCGCGCATCTTCTCGAACCACTACCGCTGAGCATCGTGCTCACGCGCGGAGCGCTCGAGCACGTCGTTAGCGCGTCAACGCCTCCGAGAAGTGGGTCACGGTCGCGGGTGAGCCATAGAAGGGATGAGTCCGGCTACGCCAGTCATCGAAGAGCGGGGACGCTCGAAAGTCCATATGCGCCTCGACGCTCGTCCAGCGCACCAGTAAGAGGAACGTCGAGGGGTTCTCGATTTGTCGGCGTACTTCGGCACCGTCGCATCCCGGGGCCGACTCGATGAGAGGCAATGCCGCCACGATGGACGCGGCGAACTCTTCCTCGCGCCCCGGGGTCACCGGGAGCCACGCGTGTTCAATGATCATCGGTGCAGCAACCTTTCACGTAGAGCGACGTCGGTCGCCGCGAGGATGGCGGTGTGGGCGAGAGCCAGGGCCCCGTCGAGGACCGCCTGGTCGGCCTCGGACGTCACGCAGGCGGCAGTGAACTCGGGTTGGTGATTGACGGCGCCGTGCGTGGGGATGGCGAGCAGCGGATGGATGGAGGGCACCACGAGCGAGACGTTGGCCATGTCGGTCGAGATCGTCGGCTTTGGAGCCCCCTCGTCGTCGAGAGCGAACGAGCGACCCAACGCCTCGGCGGCGGTGCGGTAGTGCGCCAATAGCGAGGTGTCGCTCTCCATGTGCGAGAAGGCGCTGCCGATCTCGTTGACCGAGAGGGTGGCCCCCGTCGCACGAGCACCGGCCTCGAAGCAACCCGAAAGACGGTCGCGCAACTGTGCGAGTCGCGCCGCGGTGACGGATCGGGCCATGAACCGGCCCACCGCTCGGCGAGGAATGATGTTGGCGGCGCTACCGCCGTCGAGGACGATCGAGTGGACTTGGTCGCCCGGACGAAGCTGTTGGCGCAGCAGGCCGATCGCCACTTGGGCAATGGTCAGCGCGTCGAGGGCGTTGACCCCCTCCCACGGCGCCGCCGAGGCGTGCGCCTCCTTGCCCTCGTACGTCACGTCGAAGTGGTCCACCGCCAGGCACGTCGCCTCGAGGCGTTCGTTGGGCCAGGGATGGACCATCATCGCGGCGTGCACGTCGCGGAAGTAGCCGGCGTTGATCAGGTCGATCTTGCCGCCGCCGCCTTCTTCACTCGGGGTGCCCAGCAAGATGACGGTAACGCCGATCTCGTCGGCGACGGCCGCGAGTCCGATGGCCGCGCCCAGGGATGCGGCGGCGATGATGTTGTGTCCGCAGGCGTGGCCCACGTCGGGCAGGGCGTCGTACTCGGCGCACAGGACGATGTGCAGTTCGCCGGTGCCCTTGGTGGCGCGAAAGGCGGTGGGCAGGTCCGCGATGCCGCGCTCGACCTCGAAACCCGCGGCGTCCGCTGCCGCGGCGACCGCCTCGGCACTGAGGAATTCCTCGTAGCCAATCTCGGGATGGGCGTGAATGAAGTGGCTCAACTCGAGTAGGCCCTCAGCGGCCTCGTCGATGGCGTGGCGCGCTCTCTCGACGCTCACTCAATGACCGCCACGACGTCGCCGGCCGACACCCCGTCACCCGCAGTGACGTTGAGCGACGTCACTGTGCCCGCCCGCTCGGCACGCACGCTGTTCTCCATCTTCATGGCTTCGAGGATCACGATGGTGTCGCCGATCTCCACGCTCTGGCCCACTTCGACGTTGACTTTGACGATGGTGCCCTGCATCGGGGCGCTGACCGTGCCCGAACCAGAGCTCGCGAGAGACGTGTGGTGTGAGCGACGCGGCTTGGCACCCCCACTGGTTCCCGAGCGCACGGGGACGTCGTCGGATTCGGGTAGCCAGAGGGCGACGGCCACGCGACGACCGTTGACCTCGGCCGTGACGTCCTTTCGCACCAGGGGCGCGTCCTCGCTCGCGGCGACCACGGTGGGAGCCGGGATCGAGGAGAAGTCGAGCGTGTTCTCCACCCAGTTGGTCGAGTGGGTGCCGTTGATGAACGCCTCGTCGCTGAGGATCACGACGTCGGCGGGCAGTGTGGTGGCGACGCCTTCAATGACGGTCTCGTCGATGGCGCGCAACAGACGCCGACGCGCTCGTTCACGGTCCGGTGCCCACACGGCGAGCTTGGCGATCAGATTGTCGTAGTACTGCGAGATCGTGTCGCCCACGGCGTAACCCGCGTCGAGGCGAACCCCGGGTCCCGCCGGCTGGTCGAAGCGGGTCAGCGTGCCCGGCGAAGGAACGAATCGTCCGTTGGAGGAGTCCTCAGCGTTGATGCGTACCTCGATGGCGTGTCCGTGGTGCTGGATGTCGTCTTGGGTCAGATCGAGCTTCTCACCGGAGGCGATGCGCAACTGCCACTCGACGAGGTCGAGTCCGGTGACCCATTCGGTGATCGGGTGTTCGACCTGCAAACGTGTGTTCATCTCCAAGAAGTAAAACTCGCCGTCTTGGTACATGAACTCCACCGTGCCAGCGTTTACGTAGCCGCAGGCCTCCGAGACGCGCACCGCGGCCGCACCCATCGCGCGGCGGACCTCGTCGGGGAAGTTGGACGCCGGTGATTCCTCGACGAGCTTCTGGTGGCGGCGCTGTGGCGAGCAATCGCGTTCGCCGAGCCAGATGGTGTTGCCGTGGCTATCCGCGAGGATCTGCATCTCGATGTGGCGTGGCCACGTCAAGTAACGCTCGACGTAGCACTCGCCACGCCCGAAGTAGTTGAGTGACTCGCGCTGAGCGCTCTCCAGGGCCGCTTCCGCCTCTTCGGGGTTCTCGACGACTTTCATGCCGCGGCCGCCACCGCCGAAGGCGGCCTTGATCGCGACCGGCCAACCGAACTCGTTGCCGAAGTCGATGACCTCCTGGTGGTCCACCAACGTCTGGCTCCGGCCGGGGACACCATTGACGCCGGCCTTTTCGGCGGCGAGGCGAGAGGAAATCTTGTCACCCATGACCTCGATGGCTGAGGGCGGCGGTCCGATGAAGGTCACACCCATTTCGGTGATGGCGCGAGCGAAATCAGTGTTCTCGGAGAAGAATCCGTAGCCCGGATGCACGGAGTCAGCACCGGAGGTGGCGATGATCTTGAGGATGGCGGCCGTGTTGAGGTAGCTCTCCGCGGCGGTCTGGCCACCCAGGGCGTAGGCCTCGTCGGCCAGGCGCACGTGGAGGGCGTCGCGGTCCAGTTCGGAGTAGACGGCCACGGTGGCGATACCCATTTCCTTGCAAGTGCGAATGACGCGAACGGCGATTTCGCCACGGTTGGCGATCAGTACTTTCTTTAACACGAATTCCTCCGCACGGTTGCCCTCCGAATTACCCCTGGCCCTCTAAACCCTAATGTCTAAGCGTGAGCCAGGTGAAGTGGAACGTTGAGCACTTAGTCCATGTGGATTCGACCAACACCTGGTTGGCGCAACGTGCCCGCGAGGGGGCCCACGAGGGTGAGGTGGTCTTCAGCGACTACCAAAGTGGGGGTCGGGGGCGACTCGAACGCCAATGGCACGCGCCCGCGGGATCGTCGCTGCTGTGCTCGGTCTTGGTGAACGCACCGACGTCGAAGGCGGCGCCGCAGTGGATCGTCGTGGCGGCGGCGATGGCCGCCGCCGACGCACTTGAAGAGCTCACCGATCGGCGACCAGTTCTCAAGTGGCCCAACGACGTGATCTACGGCGACTCGAAGGTGGCCGGTCTTTTGGCCGAGGTCGTCGCCACTACCAAACCCGTGCTCATCGTGGTGGGTCTCGGGCTCAATCTCACTGACGTGGACCCCGACTTCGCATCGGCGACCACCGTCCTGGCCGCCACGGGGAGGACACTCGAGCCGGCGCAGGTTTTAGGGGCCTATCTCGACGCGCTCGATCGACGTCGAGCATTCCTCGACACGCCCGACGGTGCTCGTCAGTTGGCCCAGGACTACGCGGGCAACTTGATCACCCTGGGCCAGCGGGTGCGTGTCGAACTCCCCGACAGCGCAGTCCGCGGGCGCGCCGTCGGCGTCGACGACCAGGGGGCCTTGCGAGTCGACACCGGGACCGAAGTACGTACGTTCACCGCCGGTGACGTGGTGCACCTCAGAGGAGAGGACCAATAATGAACCGACCCACACGAATCCTGGTGACCGGAGCGGGGGGACAGGTCGGCGTCGACCTGGTGGACATCCTGCACGGTGAATCGCCATTGGGCGCGAGCACCACGTACTCGCCCGATGGACGTGACGTTGACGACGATGAGTTCGAGGTGTTGGCTCTCACGCACCACGATCTCGACATCACCGATCGCGACCGGGTGATGGCGGCGCTGCGCGCCACCCGTCCCGACGTCGTGATCCACCTCGCGGCCTACACCGCCGTGGACCGGGCCGAGACTGACGAGGCGACCTGCTTCGCGGTCAATGCGGCGGGCACCGGTCACCTTTCGGAGGCCGCGCACGAGACCGGCGCGCACCTCGTCGCCGTGTCGACCGATTACGTTTTCGATGGAAGAAAGGGGACGAGTTACGTCGAAGACGACGTGACCAACCCCCTGAGTGTCTACGGTGCTTCCAAGCGCGACGGCGAACTACTGTGTCGCGCCGAGGACACGATCGTACGAACCTCGTGGGTCATGGGCGTGCGCGGCAAGAACGTGGTGCACGTCATTGCGGAGCGCGCCGCCACAGGACAAGCCGTCCGATTCGTCAACGACCAGACCGGCACGGTCACGGTCGCGAGCGACCTGGCTCGCTCACTGGTGACCATGGCGCGCGCCCGACCCGGTGGCACCTGGCACGTGGCGAACACCGGCACCACCACGTGGTACGACATCGCCGACTTCGTGGGACGCACTCTGGGACGCGGTGATGACTTCGCGACACCGATCCTCACGAGCGACCTCTCCCCCGCACCACTGGCGCACCGCCCCGAGCGCAGCGATCTCAACACTGCGAAGTGGAACGCGCAGCACGGCCCCATGCCCGAATGGACCGACGGCGTCGGGCGCCTGGTGCGTGACCGGCTCTTGCGAGTGACGGCGTGAGCGAGGTAACGCGCCGCGTCGCCGCCGTGGTGGTGGACTTTCACGCCGAGAGCGCCCTCGCTGGATGCGTGGACTCGATCCAACTCAATGGCGTCGAGCAGATCGTGGTGGTGGAGAACGGCACACCGGGTTCGACTCTGGCGGCGCTGACGGGACGCGGGGTGACGGTGGTTGAGCCCGGCCTCAACTTGGGATACGGGCGTGGCGTCAACCGCGGCGTCGCACTGGTGAAGGAACACGAACTCATACTCGTCTCCAACCCCGACGTCGTCGTGCACCATGGGGCGGTGGCGGCGCTGGTGGCGGCCCTCGACGCCCAGCCGCGAGTGGCCGTAGTGGGCCCCCAGATCCGACGCCCCGACGGCAGTGTCTATCCCTCGCACCGCGTGTTCCCTAACTTCTGGCTGGCGGGCCTGCACGCGCTCCTGGCGCCGGTCTGGCCCCAGAACCCGGCCACGCGGCGATACCGCTCTCGCCACGACGACGGCAGCGTGGATTGGGTGTCGGGGGCGTGCTTCATGGTTCGTCGCAGCGCCTTCGAGGAGGTGGGCGGCTTCGACGAGCGCTACTTCATGTTCGCCGAAGACATGACGCTCTGCTGGGACGTGCGCCAGCGAGGTTGGAGCGTGGCACCCGTCGATGACGCTGTGGTCACCCACGTCGAAGGGTTGTCACGCCAGCGCGCCACTCGTTCCATGGTGTGGGCGCATCACCGCAGCGCCTTGCGCTTCGAAGTGCACACCGCTCGGGGCGTGCGTCGTGCCCTGGTGCCGCTGGCCGCGTTGGTCTTAGGGGTGCGCCTCGTGGTGGTCGCGATCGTGCACCCTCGGGGCTGAGGCCCCCCGCCGTCTAGACTGGCGGCGGGCTGCGAGTGGTTCTGTGGTTGAAAGTCGATGCCAGTCGCGGGCGAAACGACCCACGTAAGGCGTCCAAAAGACGCTGAGCATGGCGCGGTTTAGAGGTAAGTCCTGCGTTCGTCGTACCAAAGTGGTGCGGTCGGGTTCAGGCGGATGTGGGGTCAAAGACCAGGTCAGCACTCGCAGCCCAATTGAACTTTCCTCGCGACCGGTAGTGTTGATGAGTCATGAGTGTGTTCCAGAAGATCCTCAAGGCCGGTGAAGGCAAGCGCGCCAAACAGCTCGCTGAACTCGTCGGTCCCATCAACGAACTCTCGGGAGAGATGGCAGGTTTGACCGACGCCGAGTTGCGCGCCAAGACCGACGTCTTCAAGGAGCGCCTCGCCGAGGGCGAGACCCTCGACGACATCTTGATCGAGGCCTACGCCGTCGTGCGCGAGGCCGCCAGCCGCGTCCTCGGTCAGCGCCACTACGACGTCCAACTGATGGGTGGCATGGCCCTGCACTTCGGGTGGATTGCCGAAATGAAGACCGGTGAGGGCAAGACCCTCGTGTCGACCCTGCCGGTGTACCTGAACGCCCTGGCCGGCAATGGTGTGCACGTTGTCACCGTCAACGACTACCTGGCCACTCGTGACGCCAACTGGATGGGCCAATTGCACCGTTGGCTCGGACTCACCGTGGGGCGCGTCGGTCCGGACCTGCCAGACTTCGACCAGAAGCGCGAGGCGTACCTCTGTGACGTGACCTACGGGACCAATACCGAGTTCGGTTTCGACTACTTGCGCGACAACATGGCGCGCCGGCGTGAGCACATGGTCCAACGAGGGCACCCCTTCGCCATCGTCGACGAAGTGGACTCCATCCTCATCGACGAAGCGCGCACCCCGCTGATTATTTCGGGTCCCGCCGCCGACGTGACCAAGCTCTACTACCAGTTCGCCTCCATCGCGCGAACGTTGATCCGCGACGAGGACTACGAGGTCGACGAGGAGAAGAAGACGGTCATCCCCACCGAGGCGGGTATCGAGAAAGTCGAGCGTCTCCTCGGCGTGAACAACCTCTACGACGCCGTCGCCACCAACTACGTGCATCAATTGGGTCAGGCGCTGCGCGCCAAGGAGCTCTTTCACCGCGACAAGGAATACCTAGTCGACGCGGGCGTCGTGAAGATCGTCGACGAGTTCACCGGACGCACCCTCGACGGGCGACGTTGGTCCGATGGACTGCACCAGGCGGTCGAGGCCAAGGAGCGGGTGCGCATCCAAGAGGAGAACCACACCTGGGCCACCGTGACGCTGCAGAACTACTTCCGCCTCTACGAGAAGTTGGCCGGCATGACCGGTACCGCCGAGACCGAAGCTGGCGAGTTCGGCAGCACTTACAAGTTGCCCGTGGTGCCGATCCCCACGCACCGACCCAGTTCGCGCAAGGACCTGCCCGATCTCATCTACAAGACCGAAGCCGGCAAGATCGTCTCCATCATCGAAGAGGTGCAGGGACGCAACACTTTGGGCCAGCCCATCCTGCTCGGTACGGCGTCAGTCGAGAAGTCCGAATTGATTTCGCGCGAACTCTCCAAGGCGGGGATCACCCACGAGGTCCTCAACGCCAAGCACCACTTCCGCGAGGCCGAGATCGTGGCGCAAGCGGGACGCAAGTTCGCCGTCACGGTCGCCACCAACATGGCGGGTCGTGGTGTCGACGTCATCTTGGGAGGCAACCCCGAAGGACTCGCCGCGCGCGAGGTCCAAGGTCAGGGCGTCAAGGCCGAGGACGAGTCCTATCCCGCACTGCTGGCCGCCGCGGAAGCGAAGTACCAAGAAATGTGCGCGGCCGAAGGCGACGAGGTGCGAGCGCTCGGCGGCCTCTACGTACTCGGATCCGAGCGCCACGACTCCCGACGCATCGACAATCAGCTGCGTGGCCGTTCGGGGCGTCAGGGCGACCCCGGCGAGAGCCGCTTCTTCTTGTCCCTCGAGGACGACCTCCTACGACTCTTCGCGACGGGTGCCGTCTCGTGGGTGATGGGTCGCACGATGCCCGAGGACGTGCCGATCGAGGCGAAGATGGTCTCCAAGGCCATCGAACGTGCCCAGAACACCGTCGAGGGTCGTAACGCCGAGATTCGCAAGGACGTCCTCAAGTACGACGAGGTCATGAACGAGCAGCGCAAGGTGATCTACGGTCGCCGCCAACAGGTCATCGACGGCGAGGACATCCACGACACCACCATCGCGTTGATGGAAGACGTCTTGGCCAGCGTCGTCGAACGCCAACTCGACAGTGAGTTCTACGAGGAGTGGGACCTACGCGCCCTGATCAACGATTTGATGATCTACTACCCGTTGACGCTCACCGAAGAGACACTGGCGGCCTACGGTGAGCGCGATGACGTGATCGCGCTCGTGATTGAAGACGCCCTTCAACTGTACGAAGCAAAGTGCGAAGCGTTCCCCGATGGTCTCGAGACGGCCAAGGAGATTGAGCGTGACGTGATGCTCCAAGTGGTGGACCAGCGTTGGCGTGAGCACCTCTCGGACATGGACTACTTGCGCGATGGCATCTACCTGCGCCAAGTCGCCCAGCAAGACCCGTTGACGGCCTGGCAGAAGGAGGGTTACGAACTCTTCGAAGCGCTCTTGGTATCGATCAACCACGACTACGTGCGCTTCATCACCCATGTGGAGGCCCAGTCGGTCGAGGAGGAGGCGGTTATCGCCGACGGCGCCGACGCCGGACTCGAGAACGCGATGACCAATGTCGACACCGTTGCGCCCGGGGAATCCGAACTACCCGTCTTCGCCGCAGCGGCTAAGGACGGCGCGGTGAAGGCGCTGCCCAAGGAGGGTGAAAAGATCGGGCGCAACGATCCGTGCTGGTGCGGTTCGGGGCGAAAGTTCAAGCAGTGCCATGGCCGACCCTAAGGCCGAGAACGCGCTGCGCGACGCCCAGTCCGACCTCGAGGAACTCGAGGAGCGATGGGCGGCGGCGCGCGAATACCTCAAGATCGACGAACGCCGCGCCCGACACGCGGAGTTAGCCGTCGCCGCTGCCGACCCGGATCTGTGGTCCAACCAGGACCACGCCCGAGAGGTCACCACCGAACTGGGTCGACTGAGCACCGACCTCGAGGACTTCGACGCCCTGCGCTCGAGTCTCGATGACGCGACGGTACTCGCCGAGTTCTCGCGCGACGCCCTGGCGAGTGGCGAGGCGGACTGGACACTACTCAACGAACTCTCAGAGACCGTGGCCGTCATCAGCTCGCACATCGCCGCGCTAGAAACCCAGAGCCTCTTCAGCGGCCAATACGACGAGAACGACGCCATCGTCGAACTGCACGCCGGTGCCGGTGGCACCGACGCCCAGGACTGGACCGAGATGTTGTTGCGCATGTACATGCGCTGGGCCGAGCGCCGCGGCTTCTCGGTCGAGGTTGACGAAGCCACCGAGGGCCAAGAAGCCGGACTTCTCTCGGCCACCTTCATCATCAAGGGCCGATTCGCCTACGGTTGGCTCGGGGCCGAGCGCGGTGTGCACCGGCTGGTGCGCATCAGTCCCTTCGACTCCCAGGCGCGTCGACAGACCAGTTTCGCTTCGATGGAGATCACGCCGCTGCTCGATGACGAGAGCGAGGTCGAGATCGATGAGAAGGATCTGCGCGTGGACACCTACCGTTCGTCGGGTGCCGGCGGACAGCACATCAACAAGACCGACTCCGCAGTGCGCTTGACTCACTTGCCCACCAACATCGTGGTGAGTTGCCAGAACGAACGCTCTCAACACCAGAACCGCGCTCGGGCGATGCAGATCCTGGCAGCCAAACTTGCCGAACGCGCCCGCGCCGAACGTCAGGCCGAGCTCGATGCCCTGAGTGGCAATCGCGGTGACAACGCGTGGGGCTCACAGATCCGCAGTTACGTGCAGGCTCCCTACCAACTGGTGAAAGACCACCGTACCGACTTCGAGACCGGCAACGTCGAAGCCGTACTCGACGGCGACCTCGATGATTTCATGGAAGCCGAACTACGTCGTCAACGCGCCCGCGCGTAAGAAGTTTCCAAAGGCAATGAAACAAGGGTTCTCTGGCGCGACCGCGCCGTGGCCCCAAACTAGAATGTCGTTACAACTAAGCGCGGCGGTGCCGGTCGCGCGTGATCGATTTGAGGAGGTGCGCGTGTGATTCGTTTTGAGAATGTCTCGAAGACCTACAAAAACGGAACCCCCGCCCTCACCAACATTTCGCTCGACATCGAAAAGGGCGAGTTCGTCTTCTTGGTGGGAGCGTCGGGTTCGGGAAAGACGACTTTCCTGCGACTGTTGTTGCGTGAGGAGTTGCCCGACAAGGGACGGATTCTTGAGGCGGGACGCGATATCGGGAACCTGCCCAAGTGGCGGGTGCCCTATTTGCGGCGCAACATCGGATGCGTGTTCCAGGACTTCCGTCTTCTGCCCAACAAGACGGTCTTCGAGAACGTGGCCTTCGCCCTTGAAGTGATCGGACGACCGCGCTCCACCGTTGAGAACCAAGTACCTCAGATCCTTGAACTGGTGGGGCTGGGCGCCAAGTCCGACAATCTACCGGGTGAATTGTCCGGTGGTGAGCAGCAGCGCGTAGCGGTGGCGCGCGCCTTCGTCAACCGTCCGCTCATCCTGCTGGCCGACGAACCGACGGGCAACCTCGACCCGGTCAACTCCGAGTCGATCATGGCCCTGCTCGAGCGCATCAACCGCACCGGCACGACGGTCGTCATGGCCACTCACGACAAGGCATTGGTGGACCGGATGCGACGTCGCGTCATCGAACTCGATCGCGGAGAGTTGATTCGCGACCAGGTCCGTGGCGTCTACGGCGTCGAGGAAGGGCTGGCGATCTGATGCGCGTCTACCTCAGCTACGCCTTCAAAGAGACCTTCTCCAATCTCTGGCGTAATCGCATGATGACCATCGCCGCAGTGCTCACGGTGGCTGTGTCGCTCTCACTGGTGGGTTCGGCATTGCTGCTCAAGCAGAGCGCGGCGCAGGCCTCGGCGAGTTGGCAACAGGGCACGCGCGTGACCGTCTGGATGCAGCCGTCGGCCTCGGCCGGCGCCATCTCGTCGATCAAGAGTCAACTCGACCAAATGCCGATTGTGAAGAATTGTATCTTCACTAGCCAATTACAGGACTACAACGAAGCTCGCCACACCATTCCGCTGGCGGAGTTCCAACAATTGACGGTGGCAGACATGCCCACGTCGTTTCGTTGTACTCCAACGGTGCCCACGGACGCTCTGACCGTCATCTCGACGTTCATCCACCAACCCTTCGTCTACACGGTGACTGCGCCGATTCAGCAGATCCGCCAGATGAACCGCGCCATTCGGATTCTGCAAGTGGTGTTCCTGGCCCTCGCGCTGGTGCTCTTGCTCTCAGCGACGGTGTTGATCCTCAATACGATTCGCATGGCGATCTTCGCCCGACGCCGTGAGGTATCGGTCATGAAACTCGTTGGTGCGACCAACTGGTTCATCCGGGTGCCCTTCATCACTGAGGGCTTCATTCAGGGTCTCTTGGGCTCGGGTGTCGCGATGTTGGCGGTCTGGGCGCTGCACACTTGGTACCCGTTGCACAACGAGTTCGCTCTCGACACCGCCAAACTTTGGGGCACCAACTTGGTCGTCTTGGCCGTGGGCGTCGTCATCGGTTCGGTCGGTTCGGCGATTGCGATTCGCCGCTTCCTCGACGTCTAGTCCGTTGTCGGGTCGAAGTCGATAGCGAGCGAGTTCACGCAGTAGCGCAGGCCCGTCGGTGTGGGTCCGTCGGGGAATACGTGGCCCAAGTGACCCCCGCACTGCGAGCAGAGGATCTCGATGCGTCGTTGAAAAAGCGACCGGTCCTCTCGTTCGATGATGCTGCCCGGCTCGCACGATTCAAAACTCGGCCATCCGCACCCCGAGTCGAATTTCTGCTCGGAGGTGAACAGCCGCTGACCACACCCACCGCAGGTGAACACGCCCTGGTCATCCACGTGCAACAGGGAGCCCGTGAAGGCCCTCTCAGTGGCCGCGCGGCGCAGGACGTTGAAGCGTTCGGGGGTGAGCTGGAGTCGCCACTCTTCTTCGGTCTTGGTTACGTCGAACGCCATGGTCCAATCGTAGGAGCGCTGCGCGAGCGCCGTGACGCGCTGCGCGCTAGTTAAATCGAGGCCGTGGGGACTCCGGGACGATGGGGGCGAATTCAGGGTCGTCACGCAACAGGCGCTCGATGGCACCAGCGATCCCCGCCGGGTCGAGTCCGATCTCGGCCAACAGGGCGTCGGGTTGGTGGTGTTCGAGGTAGGCGCGCGGTACGCCCAGGATGCGCGTCGTGGGGAAGTCCATGCTGAGTTCTTGAGCACGGTTGCGCACCGCTGACACGATTAAAGTACCGGCGCCTCCGTGTCGGGTACCGTCTTCGACGGTGATGACGCGACCGTGATGCACGGCGTCGTCGATCATGTCGGGGTCGGGGGGCAAGACGCGCACATCGTAGAGGGTGACGCGACCGGCGTCGTCCAGGAGTTCCAGCGCCTCGTAGGCACTGGCGGCCATCTTGCCAAGAGCCAGCACGCAAATCGAGCCGTCACCTCGTTGGATGCGTCGCGCGTGCAGTCCCTCACCGTGGTTGCCGTCGAAGGGGCGAGGTGCCGTCTTGGGGAAGCGCAGCGCACTTGGCCCGGTGAGTGACAGTGCGGTGCGCAGCATGACCGGTATCTCGAGCGTGTTCGAGGGGGCGAAGATCGTCATGCTCGGGATCGCCAGGCACAGGGCCAGGTCGAGCACTCCGTGGTGTGACGGACCGTCGTCACCGGTGATGCCCGCACGGTCGAAGACGAACACCACGGGGAGATTGAGCAGTCCGACGTCGAGGTTCGCCTGGTCGAAGGCGCGCGCGAAGAAGGTGGAGTAGAACGCGACGACCGGTTTGAGTCCGCCCATGGCCATACCGGCAGCGGCGGTCACCGCGTGCTGTTCGGCGATACCGACGTCGAAGAACCGCCGCGGAAAGGCCTCTTCGAAGGGCAGAAGTCCGGTGGGGCCGGCCATCGCCGCCGTGATGGCGACGATCCGGTCGTCGCGGCGGGCTTCTTCCATCAGGGCCTCGGAGAAGACTTGCGTGAAGGAGAGCGTCGGGACCTCTTCTTCGTTGAGACGCGCCGGGAGCTTGTAGTCGTGCATCTTAAGCATGTCCGAGGTGGCGGGTTCGTAACCGCGTCCCTTCTCGGTCAGCACGTGCACCACGATGGGGCCGTCCCACTTGGACGCGCTGCGCAGCGTGGCCTCGATGGACTCCTGGTTGTGACCGTCGATGGGCCCGATGTAGCGCACGCCCAGATTCTCGAAGAAAGTGTGGGGTGTCACCATCTCGCGCACCACCGAGGTGAATCCGTCGATGCCGCGATAGGCCGCCTTGCCGACGCGCGGCAAGCGCGGCACCAGGCGGCGGATTCGCTGGCGCAACGTGAGGTAGGTTCGGTTGAGTCGCAGCGTCGTGAGCGACGTCGAGAGTCGCGAGATCGTCGGAGCGTAACTGCGTCCATTGTCATTCAAGACGATGACCACTCGTTGGCCACTCACGCCGAGGTTGTTCAGCGCCTCGTAGGCCATGCCGCCGGTGAGCGATCCGTCCCCGACCACCGCGACGACGTGACGCTTACCGCCGTGTCCGATCAACTCGTGCTTCGCCTCGAGCGCGACGGAGAGGCCGTGCGCGTAGGAGAGGGCGGTGGAGGCGTGCGAAGACTCGATCCAGTCGTGCTGGCTCTCGGTGCGATTGGGGTACCCCGACAATCCGCCACGTTTGCGCAACGCCTTGAATCCGTAGCGGCGTCCGGTGAGGAGTTTGTGCACGTAGGCCTGGTGGCCGGTATCAAAGAGCAAGATGTCCTTCGGGGACTCGAACACGCGGTGAAGGGCCAGGGTGAGTTCGACGACGCCTAGGTTGCTACCGAGGTGACCACCAGTGGCCTTGACCGTGGTGATGATGAAATCGCGAATCTCCGCGCTCAATTGTTCGAGTTCGTCGTAGGACAGCGCCTGCAGGTCGGCGGGGGATTCAATCGACGGCAAAATCACAAGGACAGCCTAGTTCTGAGGCCCGCTGGTCCGAAGTGGCCAGATCAGGAACATCGCCATGCCTCCGGCGCGGCGTCGAAAGGGTTGGCCGCACCACGAGAACGTGTGGAGGGTGGATCGGACTCTTATACTTCGCCTTATGGCCGTATTCTTCTGGGTTGTCATCATCGTGATCAGTGGCTTGGCCGAGTTGCACACCAATGCACTGGCGGCCCTCTTCGTGGGGGTCGGCGCTGGTGTGGCCTTTGTCGTGGCCCTCGGCGGAGCGTCATTCCCGATCCAAGCGCTCGTGTGGCTGGTGGTGACCGCGGGCACCATGGCGTTCTTGCGACCCATGGCCTTGAAGAAGCTTCGTCCGCCTGGTGGTGACTTGGCTAATCCGATGGATACCGCATTGACCGGTCAATTCGGCATCGTCGAGAGCGAGGTGGGTGACGAGATCCACCCGGGTCGCATCAAGATTCGCGGCGAATCCTGGCGCGCAGTGACCCAGCGGGGCAGCAACATCGCGGTCGCGACGCCGGTGGTGGTGACCAAGGCGTACGGCACCACGCTGTGGGTCGAACCCCGCGACGATGCGCGTACCTCCTAGGAGTACGTCACTGGCCAGTGATCCGTCGCCGGCGTGAGTGATCGCTACCTCTTCGGCTCGTATTGCATCGCGACGGCGCCGGAAGCAAATTCCAGTCGGCTCACGAGTTGCAAGTCGACGTGCCGTGAGAGGCCCGCGAACAACGTCGGCCCGTGACCCGCGAGGCGCGGGTGCACCACGAACTCGAATTCATCAATCAACCCCAATTCTGTCAACGCCATCGCGAGCTTCACACCACCCACGAAGAGTCCTCTTCCCGGCTCTCGCTTAAGTTGTTGAACAGCCGTGCTCAGCTCGCCGCGCAATAGTTGTGCGTTCCAATCGACCTGCGTCAGGGTGCGCGACACCACATACTTCGGTGCCGTATTGATCGTCTCGGCGAAGGCATCCATCCACGCAGGTCTCTCGTGCGTCGACGCCGACGGTCCCCATGCTGATTGCATCATTTCGTACGTCACCCGGCCAAAGAGCAGGGCGTCGGCCCGACTGAGGTTCTCGACCGCGTGACGATGCAATTCTTCGTCCGCGGGGATCGCCTGATGGTCACAGCACCCGTCCAGGGTGACGTTGATGGAGTAGCGAAGAGGTCGCATTTCGCCAGAGTACTGCCGAGGAGATGATGGCGCCCGAGGACATCGGACGAGTCGCCTTTCGTGGGATGGCTAGATTCCGAGACTCACTTATCGTGACGTCGGCATCTCTCCCTAGGACGAGGGCGTCGGTGCCATGCCGGGCACGTCGGCCATCACACTGCGCAGCGCCTGCGCTGCACCCAACAGCGCGGAACTCTCGGCGGGGATAATCAGTTTGGTGTTTTCCGACGCCGCGAACTTGGACAACGTGTCGAGTTGGAGGATGGCCACCAGTGTCGGGTCGGGGTCCTGCGCCTTGATGGCCGCGTAGACCAGCGCGACGGCCTGTGCGCGTCCCTCGGCCTCGAGAATCGTCGCCTGGCGCAACCCCTCGGCACGCAGGATCGCGGATTGCTGCGCGCCCTCGGCCTCTTTGATCGCCGCCTGACGCTCACCGTCGGCCACGTTGACCGCCGACATCTGGGTGCCCTCGGACTCGAGGATTCGCGCACGCTTCTCCTGGTCGGCTTGCTTCTGCAACGCCATTGCCTGGAGGATCTGTTCGGGCGGCGTGATCTCGAGGACCTCCACGCGGTTGATGCGCACGCCCCACTTGTCGGTGGCCTCTTCCATCTGGGTCTGCAACAGCGTGCCGATGCGCTCGCGTTGGGAGAAGGCCTCGTCCAGCGTGATCGAGCCGAAGACGGCCCGCACCGAGGTGCGCGCCAGGTTGTCGGTGCTGACCAGGTAGTCCGAGTTGGTGAAGAGGGCGAGTCGTACGTCGACGACCTGGGAGAAGATGGTGGCGTTGACGATCACCGCCACGTTGTCGCGGGTGATGACCTGTTGGCGGTCACCCGTTCGCGGTGTCTCTCGCACGTCGATGATCTTCATCACCTCGATGAACGGCACGATGAAGGTCAGGCCGGGGTTGCGGATGGCCTTGAATTCCCCGAATCGCGTCACCACCCCGACGAATCCCTGCTGCACGATGCGCACCGCCTTGATGAGGAAGACAATGACGCCCAACACGACGATGATCGCGATGCTCAAGATGACCAGTTTCATGGTTCAATCCTCTTCTGCTCTGGCCCGTCGTCGCGTCACGCGTTGAGGGGTACTAATGCGGAGTGTACTTGCGGCGACCGACGGTAGTCTGAAGTACATGTCTGACACCCTCGTGGCACGCGACGTCGTCCAACGTGTACTGAATGAATCAATGGGCCGAGGCGCTGATTTCGCCGAAGTCTTCGTGGAGGATCGCTCCAACGCATCGGCGTCGCTGGATCAGCGACGTATCCAGGAGTTGAGTTCGGGCCGATCTCGTGGGGCTGGTGTGCGAGTCGTGGTCGGCGAGACCACCGGGTTCGCGCACACCGCGGACCTCTCGGAATCGGGACTGCTGACGGCCGCTCGAGCCGCCGCCGCCGTCGCGCGTGAGGGTCGAGGGGGAGTGCGCGAGGTGAAACTCGAGAGCCTGCGCGACTATCCTTCGCGCGCCGAGATGTCGCCTGCGGACGTGCCCAAGGCCAAGAAGATCGAATTGATGATGCGCGCCGACGAAGTGGCGCGCGCGAGCGGTGACGCCATCAGCCAGGTGCAGGTGGGATTGGCGGATTCGACGCGAAGATTCCTGGTGGCCAACTCCGAGGGAGTTTTCGCCGCGGACGACCAAGTGCGCACTCGCTTCGCCGTGTCGTGCGTGGCCAACGGTGACGGCGGTATGCAGACCGGGTACCGCCCCCTGGCCGCTACGCGAGGCTTCGAATTCCTGACGCCAGAGTCCATCGAAGAGGCCGCCCGTGGGGCCGCGCAGCAGGCCATCACCAAGTTGTCCGCGCGCCCAGCGCCCTCGGGCGACTTGCCCGTGGTACTGGCCGGCGGATCGGGCGGCATCCTCTTTCACGAGGCGTGTGGACACGGCCTCGAGGCCGACGCCATCTTGAAGCAGGCCTCGGTGTACGCCGGCAAGGTCGGCGAGCAGGTGGCCAGTTCCCTGGTGACGTTGGTCGACGACGGCACGATGACCGGTGAATGGGGATACCTCGCGGTGGACGACGAGGGACGACCAGGTGCGCGAAACGTCCTGATCGAGAACGGCATCCTGACCGAGTACATGTGGGACTACCTGCGTGCTCGCAAGGAAGGTCGCAACTCTTCTGGCAACGGCCGTCGCCAGAGTTACGCGCACCTGCCCATGGTGCGCATGACTAACACCTATCTGTTGGCCGGGGACGCCGACGCCGACGAGATCGTGGCCCAGACCCCTCGCGGTGTGTACGTCGCCCAGTTAGGCGGTGGACAGGTCAACACCGCGACCGGTGACTTCGTCTTCGGTGCGACGTCCGCCTTCATGATCGAGAATGGCCGCATCACGACGCCCCTGCGCGATTGCAACTTGATCGGCAACGGTCCTGAGATATTGAAGCGGGTCGACGCCGTCGCCACCGACTTCTCGACGACCCCGGGCACGTGCGGTAAGGACGGCCAGCAGGTGCCGGTGGGCTGCGGCCAGGCCACGATGCGCCTCTCGGGCATCACCATCGGCGGGACCGCGACGTGAGCGAACTTCTGGCGCAGGCCCAAGAATTGCTCGCACGGGTGGGCGATGGCGAAGAGATGGAGGTCTTCCTTTCGCGAGGGGTGGAGACCGAGGTACAGGCCTACCAGGGCAGCATCGAGAACCTGTCGAGCTCCTCCTCGGCCGAGATCGGCATTCGTATCTTGATTGATGGACCTCAGGGGGCGCGAGTAGGGACGGCGCACGCCGGTTCACTCGACGAGGACGCCATTGCCGAAGCGCTGTTCAACGCGCGTGATAACGCGCATTTCGCCACCGAGGACGAATTCGTCGCCTTCGCACGGCCCGATGGTGTCGCCGCGGTGTCGCTGTCGTTGTGCGACCCGGCCGTCATGGCCACGTCCATGGACGCCAAAGTCGCCATGGCCATTGAACTCGAGGCCATGGTGCGCGGTGGCGATTCCCGGATCCGCCAGGTGGATTCGGCCAATTACTCGGATTACCTCGCCGACGCCGCTATTGCGTCCACGACGGGTATCTCCGCGGCGCTGGAGCGCTCGGGCGCCTACGTCTCGGTCGAGGCCATTGCTTCTGACGGCGGTGAGGACCAGACCGGCTGGGGACTCTCGGTCGGTCGTGCCCCGGGCGACCTGTCGCTCGAAACGGCGGCCGGCGACGCCATCCGGCGCGCGACGCGCATGCTCGGTGCAGTGAAGCCACCGTCGTCCAAGGGCGTCGCGGTCTTCGATCCTCGTACGGCCGCCACCCTGTGGACAATCCTGGGCAGCGCACTGAGCGGTGACGCCGTGGTGCGCGGTCGCTCCTTTTTCGCGGGGCGACTCGGTGAGGACGTCGCCTCGCCGCTCGTCACGCTGATCGACGACCCGACCGACGCGCGCCACTTCGCCGCGAGCCCGTTCGACGCCGAGGGACTCGCCTCACGGCGCAATGAACTGATTGTCCAAGGCCGACTCCAGCAGTTCGTCTACGACACGGTGTCGGGCCGTCGCGCCGGCGTGTCCTCGACCGGTAACGCCGTTCGAGCCGGCGTGTCCGGCTCCCCCTCGGCGGGATGTCGGGCCCTACAACTGGTGTCGGGCGACTGTGACCAGGAGGAGATCTTTCGACGGGTGGGCTACGGCGTGTTCGTCGAATCGCTGACCGGGGTGCACTCCGGGGTCAATCCCATCTCGGGCGATTTCTCGGTAGGCATCACGGGCCTGATGATTCGCGACGGCGTGCTCGCCGAACCCATTCGCGAGGTGACGATCGCCTCGACGCTGCAGCGTATGCTGCTCGACGTCCTGTACGTGGGAAATGACGTTCAGTGGCTACCCGGTACCGCGTCGGCCCAGACGCTGGCCATCGACGGGGTGTCGCTGTCGGGGAGTTAGACACCCCTAGTCCCTAAATGTCAAGCTGCGAGGTCGACTCGGTGCTTCCAGGCAATGTTCTCGTCGTAGTTGACGCGCTGTTCGAGGCAAGCATGCAGAATCCCGACCCAGCGATTGGCGAGTTGACGGACGGCCTGACGGTGGGTCGTGCCCCGACCCCGCAGTTCGTCGTAATAGGCGCGCGCCCCTGGTGAACGAATGATCGAGCAAAAGGCCTACTGGTCGAGGGCGTCAGCCAGGCGCCGGTTGCGCATATGACGGGCGAGCACCACGTGGCTCTTGCCCGAGGCCCTCGTGATCGGTGACGTGCCGGCGTAGTTCCTGCGAGACTTGGCGTTGTAGTAGCGATTCGGGTCGTCCCCGAATTCGCCGAGCACCCGGGCGCCGAGGATCGTCCCTATTCCTGGCAGGGAGCGGATGATCCCAGCGTCCGGGTGCTGCTCAAAATCCGACGTCAACGCCTCTTCGAGCGCGGCGATCTGCGTGTTGTAGGCGCGGATCATCGCGACGTGGGCCTTGGTGGAGCGTCCGTAGGCGGCCTCGAGCACCGGGCCCTGAGCGAGTTGCTCTTCACGCAGCGCAGCTTGGATCTCGCCCGCGCGCCGTTGGAGACTGCGCTCTCGTCCCGCGCGCTTGAGTGCGGAGGTGATCTTGGACGTGGACAGTTGGCGACCGAGTGCGGGGGCGGGGGCGATCTCGAGAATCGCCACCGCGTCGCGGTCGTCGAGGTCGGTGCCGAAGGCCGCGATCGCTCCCGGGTAGTAGTCCTTCAGGGCGTTGCGCAGGGCGTTTGCCTCACGCTGGCGCGCCCAGATGGCGCTCTGGTGGGCCCGCGCGAGGACCTTGATCGCTTCGGCATTCTCGGAGTCGCCGGCGGCCTCACGGTGGTTGTGGCGGTCGGTCGACCAGGTCGGCCAAGACCTTGGCGTCGCCCGGGTCGGACTTGGATCCCGAGGTGACGTGGCGTTCGCGGTAACGAGCGGCCGACATCGGGTTGATCGCGTAGACGCGGTAGTGGGCGCCCAACATGGCTGCGACGATCAGCCCGCGGTCCTTCTCGATGCCGACGATGACGTCTTGGGGTTCTTCGACATGTTCGCCCAGCATTTCATGTAACGCTCGAACGCCGGGAAGCGAGTCGGGAATCCTCTTGCGGGCGAGAACCTCGCCCACCTCGTCGAGGACGCAGATGTCGTGGTGGGCCTCGGCCCAGTCCACTCCGACGAAAATCATGTGGTCACCTCCAGTAGTCGATGGGATCGAGCCTCGAGGGCAACGGCAGCGAACTAATGGATCAGTGCTTGAAGCACGACACCCCTCCAGCCTCCTCCGTCAACCTCACCAACTGACTGGGGCACGATCCAACTCTAGAACTCAAGATTCAGTCGCAATCAGTACTCACCAGTCAGCGGCTCAGTGGAAAGCATGTCTCAACCGAGACAAACCTTTCAGTCCCATTAGTCGCCCGAGGTGGTGGGGGCGGCTGCGGGTGGGGGAGACGCCGCGGGAGGAGTCGCTGGCGGCGTCGATGCTGACGACGATCCACGCGAATCGGTCTTGTAGAACCCTGAACCCTTGAAAACGATACCCACACCCGAGAAGACCTTGCGCAGTTCGCCGCCACAATGCTCACAGACGCTTAAGGGCGCGTCGGAGAACTTTTGCACGGCTTCGACCCGCTGGTGACAGGATTGGCATTCGTACTCGTAGGTCGGCATCAACCTTCTCTTTTCTGCGGGACCCGGTCAGTTTACTCGTCGCCATTCTCTCCTCGTCCCCGGCGTCAGTAGCATGACGTGGTGGACGAATTCCACCAACTACGACCATCGCCCTTAGGCGGCACCTTTCCACGAGACCGCGGACCCACCGAGGTCACCGCGCGGCGCGCCATGGCACGTTGTCGGGTGATGATGGCCCCCGAGACGACGGCGGCGATCGCCGCCAATGCGACGGCCAAGGGTGACGTCCTCGCGACTGCCCGCGTCGCCGGTATCCAAGCCGCCAAGGCGGCGGCGACGTTGTTGCCGATGGCGCATCAGGTTCTAGTGGGCAATGTGCACGTCAATTTCACTATCGGCGACGTGTTCATCGAAGTGGAGGCCGGTGTCGACACCGTCGACCGCACCGGAGTTGAGATGGAAGCCCTGGTGTCGGTGACGATGGCCGCGTTGACGATCTACGACATGTGCAAATCCATCGACCGCACCATGACCATCGAACACGTCGCGTTGTGGGAGAAGTCTGGTGGTCGCTCGGGTCCCTGGCGGCGGGCCTCCGAGGGTGCGGACGATGCCGGGCTGGTGTGACGACGTCAGTACCGTGGTTCATCAACCGCTACCCTTCTCGGTGATGAGTGTGGACAATGAGTACTAACCGTGCGGGCGCGGAGCCCAGCCGCGAGCGTGTGGTGGCCCTGGTGCTACTGCTGCAGCGCGCCTACACCGACCATCGCCCCCTGACCCAGGATGAGATCGTCCGCGACCTCAAGATCGACGAATACCCTTCCTCGTCGAAGTCGCCCAAGAAGGTGTCGGCGTACCTGGGTAACGAGACCGCGGTGCGTCAGAAGTTCGAACGCGACAAGTCGCGCATCCGCGACCTGGGATTCCAGATCGAGACGGTGGTGCGCCCCGACGACCTCGTCGGCTATCAGATCGATCCGAGCAGTGGCTACGCACCGCCGATCCACTTCACGCCGGCGGAGAGCCGCGTGGTCGCCACGGCGCTTGGATTTTGTGGATTCGGCAAATCGGGGGCATTCAGCGTCTTCAACGATGGTCCCGCCGGTGATGGTGGGCTGGAGTTCTCGGCGTACCTGACCCCGGCGATCCGGGCCATCAAGGTGCGCCGCCAGCTGGGCTTCGAATATCAGTCATCGGTGCGCAAGGAGCGTGTCGTCGAACCTCTCGAAATTCTGCACGAAGGCGGCACGTCGTACTTAGTGGCGCGCGAGGTGGGCGCCGGGATGATCAAGGGTTACCGGTTCTCGCGGATGACCACGATGCCGGTGGTGCTGGACCAGCGATTCGTGGCCGATGAAGCGACGCGCGAATTGGCATCGTCGTGGCGCCCCCAGTACCAAAAGCGGCCCACGCCCATTGACGTGGTCATCCTCACCAATCGTGACTACGCGGACCTCCTGGTGCGCCAGTACGACGGGGCGACCGCGGCCGACAAGAAGGATGGTCGCGTTGAAGTGGGCATCACCTTCGACAGCCCTCACGGGGCGCTGCGCTTCATCCTCGATGGTGCGGAGCGGGTCCGTCTGGTCAGCCCCAAATCGTTGTTGAAGGACTTGAAAGAGTGGCTCGGGCGGGTCAACCGTGGCAAGTCGCCGGCGGCGGAGGACATCAAGTTCCCCCTCGCTGCCTCGGGCGACGTCTTGGGCCAGACGTTGCAGTTGCTGCACGCTGTCTACAACTCCGAGGACGGTCTGCGGGTGTCGGAGTTGGCAAATCGCTTTTCACTGGACCCCGATCTCGTGCGCTCCATCATGGGGCGCTTGGTGACCATGGAGCCAATGGTGGAGGCGCTCGACGGTGCGATGGCCTTCCCAGCTCGGGTGATCAAGGACTGCGATGACTGGGACCACGAGGACACCGACGATTCGACCTATCGCGCCGAGTTCGTCTCGGACGACGACGAGCCCTCACCCTTCATGTGGCGCGACCTGTTCGAACTCAACGTCGCCCTGCGCGAGGCGTCACGCCTCTTCGAAGACCCGGCGATCTTCTCGGCGATCGAGAAGATCGAGGAGGTGAGCAGTCACTTCATGCGCATCGAGCATCCCCACAACGAGCAACTGCTCTCGACGGTCTATCAGGCAGTCACCAACCACGAGCAACTCAAGATCACCTATCACTCGGGCACCTCGGATACCGCCGAGGAGCGTTGCATCGAGCCTACGGAGGTAAAAGTCCTCAACGGTCACACCTACGTCCGTGCGTACTGTCTGAACAGAGACGATTGGCGGACTTTTCGCGTCGACCGGATCGGGACAATCCTCGCCAAGTCGCTGATCACCGAGGAGCGCGGCGCGGACCCGGTCACCAACTGGCTCACTGCCGTGGGCGAGGAGGGCGAACCCGTCGTCGTCATCGTGGAGGGCTACGTGCGTTATCTCTTCGAGCCACTGCCCGGTGCACAGTGGGCGACATTGGCCGACGGGCGTCACGCGGTGCGCTTTCACGTGTCCGACTCGTCATTCCTGGATCACCTGATGATCCTCGCGGGACCCGGCGCGGTGGTGGCGAGCGAAAAGTTCTCTCGTGCCGGGCATCGACTGGCCGATCAGATCATCAGCCAGCTATAGGCGACCGTTGGGCCCCGCAGGGAGGCCCGATGATCCGACTCATGGTGCGACGTTCGCGCGACATTTCGTACCTGAGTGGGGATCGAGCCCTTGAGCTCGAGGGTGTCCGACCGGGACCGGCAGACTGGTGGTTGCGTGGTGCGGGCGACGTCCACTCAACGGAGGACGTGGCGCAAGTGCTCGCCACGAGTGCTCGATCCGCGGTAGTGGGCTACGACCTCATCGTGGCCGCCCCCCGGTCGATCTCGACGCTGGTAGCGATCGACCCCGACCACGCCCTCGCCGTGGTGGCGGCTCATCGCCACGCGGTGGCCGGCACGCTCGACTACCTCGAGGATCGTGCACTCGTCGTGCGCGACCGACGCGGCGGAGATGACCACGACGACTCGGGTCGGTGGTCGCACGTCGTGGCCTTCACCCACGGCGTGAATCGCCACGGGGAGCCCCACCTCCACGACCACGTCCTCGTGGGTGCGCGCCCCGCGGGTGCGACGAATGTCTTGGACTCTCGCGCCCTCTTCGTGCACTCGACCGCGGCGGACGCGCTCTATCGATCGTCGCTGCGGGCGGAGGTGGCGCGCACCACTCCCTACATCGCGTGGCGCTCCTTCGAGGGCGTCGAGCACGTGGCCGGACTTGACGAGGGGTATCGCGTGCTCTGGGGTGGTCACCACGCCGATCGGGGCGACAAGCGTCACTGGACCCGCGACCAGGTGCGCCAGCAGTGGGGAGACGATCTCACGCGATTCGAGGCTCACGGCGAGCGATCAATGCCGCGACGTTCGCCCGGGGAGCTCGACGAACACTCCTTCGGGTCTTCCCTCGAGGGTCGCGACGTGGTCGCGCGGCGCCACGTCGTGGAGGCGTGGGCCAATGCCGCCACGTTCGGCCGCGACGTCGCCAGTGTGTCGGCCAGCGTGGACGATTGGTACCCCTCCCTGCGGACCTCTCGAGGAGTGCGCGAAACGACGATGAGCGTACGCGAGACGAGAATGATCGCGGCGACACGCGAACGCGGTCCGCGGCCGCTCGACGTGGGCGAGATCGATTCTTGGCGTCAGCGCTCGCGGGTGCGCTCGCGCGAGGGGGTCGAACGTTCGAGGTAGCGGCGGAACCGAGGGTCGACGAAGGACGGCGTGAGCTCGATCCATCCGAGGTTTTTTCGACGATCGAGGCCCAGCGCGTGACCCTCACGTCCGTGCGCGACGTCACTCATGGTCGCATTGTCACGCTCGATCCACGTGCGCGAATATCCTTCCGTGCGACCACGTCGCGAATGTTGCACGCTGTGCGACTCGACGAAGGACCTCCCGGCGAGGTGTTGGATCATCTCGAGAGTGCTGCGATCGGCGATGCCGGGTAGCACCACGGTGGTGGGAAAGAGCGACAAGAATCCGTCGGCGCCCGCCCCCCAGCGACTGCGCGCTTGACTGAGGTCTTGCAGACACGCCAGGGTGACGACTCCTTGTCCGCCGCCCTCGGAGACGACGCTGGCCAGTCGCGGCAGTGGCGCAACATTCGCGAGTTCATCCAGTGCCAGGAGTAGTCGCGCACCCTCGTGGTGACGGTCGTAGGTGGCGTGCACCACCTCGTCAATCATGCCCACCACGAGAGGCACGGTGACCGCTTGGTAGCGACTCGGTGAGACGATGTGCAAGTGGTGAGGTCCGCTCAAGAATTCAGCGACGTCGAGTGGCGATTCACGCGCCGCGGCTCGGGCGGCGTCGGTACGCACGCCAGCGAAGAGACCTGAGGCGGTGGACCAAATTCCTGATCGTTCTCGTTCCTCGGTGGCGAGAACCCCTTGGAGCAAAGTGACCGCGGGATGGGCCGGTCCGTAGCGCGTGACCAGGTCATTTGCTAGATCATCCGCGCTTCGTGCGTCCACTCGTGACGCCAATTGTCCCAAGGTCTCCTCGCGGAGGGCGGCCCCATGCAACAGGGGGGCGACCAGCGCGCCGGCACGTTCGTTCCAGTGCGAGTCACCCTCGTCGAGATGGCGACGACGACTGACGTCGACGAGCGCGCGAGCGGCGAGTACCGCGCCGTCCCACGACTGCGCTTGTCGAATCGGCGAGTAGCCGACGCGACGTACACCCGGAGGCGTGTTGACGGTGCCGGAGGGGTCGAAGAGCAACGTCGCGCCATCGTGTCGGGCGTTCGCCATTGTGCGAATGACGTCATCTTTCGTCGACGTGACGATGCACGATCGCGTCGTCATTAACAAGTTCGGAATGATGAGCGAGGTGGTCTTGCCACTGCGACTCGGACCGAGCACCAACGTCGAATGTTGTTCGCCGCTCGACACGTCACGTTGATGCGCACGTCCAAGATAGATGCCGTGATCGGATGTCATCATGACCAACGGTTGGAAAAAAAGTTGAGGATGCTTGACATTGGTTGTCAAAGCGAGTGGACTTTAAGTGTCCTTTGCGGAGGGGACATGAACACGAAAGTTTTTTTCTTGACTTAGTGGTCGTCTCCGCAAGAGACCGTGCACTGCGAGCAGTCGTCGTACAGCTGGGAAGCTGGGTGACACATGTCCGAGTACATGACGATCAAGGCGGTACCGACAACGAAGTCACCACGGTGGTGGCTACGAGGTCCCAATTTGATTCAACGTTGAAACCCAAGGAGGGAAAGTGGCACCAGCCGCGAAGAAGGCCGTAGCCAAGAAGGCTCCTGCGAAGAAGGCAGTAGCGAAGAAGGCTCCCGCCAAGAAGGCCGCCGCCAAGAAGGCTCCGGCCAAGAAGGCCGTTGCGAAGAAGGCTCCGGCGAAGAAGGCCGCCGCCAAGAAGGCTCCGGCGAAGAAGGCCGTAGCCAAGAAGGCTCCCGCCAAGAAGGCCGCCGCCAAGAAGGCTCCGGCGAAGAAGGCTCCCGCCAAGAAGGCAGTAGCGAAGAAGGCTCCGGCGAAGAAGGCCGTCGCTAAGAAGGCTCCGGCCAAGAGGGCTGCCGCCAAGAAGGCTCCGGCCAAGAGGGCTGCCGCCAAGAAGTAGTAGTTCCGCACCAACGATCTCGAGAGAGAGCGTGGGATTCGAGGGGGTCGAAAGACCCCCTCGATTTCATTTAGTCGGCGACGTCGTGGGGCTCGTCGATGTCGAAGCGCCAGGGGCTGTCGAATTCCATTCGTACCTCGAGGCCAAGGCGCTGTGCTTCGCGCTGGTGTGCGTGCGCCGAGTTCGGCCCAAAGAGAAATGTGAACTCCAGTCCGCTGGGCAGGGCGAGCACGTTGGTCCCGACTCGAAGGTCATCGGTCACGATGGTGATTCCCGGCGCCGGTTCGAACTGACCCAGTCCCGCGGGATGACGGAGGTCGCCGTGGGCGACGATGATCGTCGAGAAGCGTAGTGAGAGGAAATGATAGGCGTGGGTCACGGCCGCGTTGAGTCCGGTCGAACTCGACTCGATCACTCCCGCGCCCCGAGCATGCGCGAAATCGGCGACGTCGGGCGACTCACAGACCACGAAGACTGGCTGGGGCCGACAGGCGGCAAGTACGCGGTCCGCGAGCGAACGGGCCAGGTCGTCGACGCCCTCAACACCACCCTGGCGAAGGCGACTTTTCGCGGTTGCGAAGCCCTTGAGTGGGACCAGGATTGCGAGGTTCTCCACCGAGGTCATCCTAGGAGGTGACTCCGACGAAAGAATCGTGAACTCGCCGCGGAGATTCGTCGCAAAAGGCCTGTTCGACAGGGGACAAACGTGGTCCAAAGACTATGATTTGCTGATAATGAGTTCGTTGCTATCGGTAAATAATCTCTCGGTACAGTTCACCACGCAGAAAAAGTTGGCGACCGCCGTCGAATCCTTTTCCCTCGAAGTCGAGCCGGGCGAATGCGTCGGACTGGTAGGTGAATCCGGTTGCGGGAAAACGACCACCGGGCTCGCGATTATGCGTCTGTTGCCCAATAACGGCAAGATCTCGGCGGGCAACGTGGTCTTAAATGGTGTCGACCTGGCGTCCTTGAGTGAAGACGAGATGCAAAGGCACCGGGGTAAATCAGTGGCGCTGATCCCCCAAGACCCCATGAGTTCGCTCAACCCGACGATGAAGATCGGCCGCCAGATCGGTGAAGGCCTGCGGATCCATAATGGGGCGAGTGACGCCGACGCGCGCAAGCGGGCGCTCGAGGTGCTCGAGATGGTGGAAATGCCGCGTCCGTCGGAGCGGCTCGATCAGTATCCCTTCGAACTCTCCGGCGGTCTGCGACAGCGAGTCATCATCGCCATGGGGCTGGTGTGCAACCCGAGTCTGCTGATCGCTGACGAGCCGACGACCGCTCTCGACGTCACCATTCAGGCTCAGATCCTGGACATCCTCGATAATCTGCGCACTGAACTCAAGATGGCCATGCTGCTCATCACTCACGATATGGGAGTGATCGCCGGCCGATCCGATCGGGTCGTGGTGATGTACGCGGGCAAGAAGGCTGAAGAGGCCACGACCGGGGAACTCTTTACCCGCATGCGCCACCCCTATACCCAGGCACTACTGGCGTCGATGCCGAGCATGGAGAACACGTCCAAGCACGAGCTCTCCTCGATTGCCGGCATGCCGCCCAATCTGTCCAAGGAGATCGTGGGCTGCCGATTCGCGCCGCGTTGCGCCTTCGCCACTGACCTGTGTCGAGCGACGGACCCGCCGCTGGAGACCGAGAACCACCACTCCTTCGCGTGCTTCCATCCCACCTCGGGTCCTCAACCGATCGAGGTACGCCCGACGACCCAGGCCACGGTCGACACGAAGCCGCGCAAGGAGTTACTGCGCGCGATCGGTCTGGTCAAGGAGTTCGATATCAAGGGCGGAGTGGTCCGTCACAAGATAGGAGCGATCCACGCGGTGTCCGACGTCACCTTCACCCTCTACGAAGGTGAGACGTTTGGGTTGGTCGGCGAATCAGGTTGCGGCAAGACGACCATCGGGAGAATGTTGGTGGGTCTCGAAACGCTAACCGGTGGTGAGGTGTACTTCGACGATGAGTTGGTGACCGCCAAGGGCCACAAGCCCACTCGTCAATCCCGTCGAGATCGCCAGATGATGTTCCAGGACCCCTACGCGTCGCTCGACCCTCGCATGAAGGTCGCCCAGATTCTCGGCGAGCCGCTCGCGATCCAGCGAGTCGGCACCAAGAGCGAACAAGCGCATCGTGTGAAGGAATTGCTGTCCTCGGTGGGCCTCGATCCCATCGTGGCTGATCGCTACCCCCACGAATTTTCCGGAGGTCAGCGTCAGCGCATCGGTCTAGCGCGCGCGCTCGCCCTCAATCCACGACTCATCGTCGCCGACGAGCCAGTGTCGGCGCTGGATGTCTCGGTGCAGGCACAGATTCTGAACCTGATGAAGGAACTCCAACGTCAGTACGGGATGTCCTACGTGATGGTCAGCCACGACCTGGCGGTCGTTTATTACATGGCCGACACCATTGCGGTGATGTACCTGGGAAAGATCGTCGAAATCGGTGACGCGGAGTCAGTCTTTCGTTCGCCCGCCCATCCCTACACCCAGGGCCTGCTCGACGCGGTACCGCTGCCCGATCCAGCGCTGGCGAAGACTCGTCGCGAGGTGCGCGTGCGCGGGGAGCTTCCTTCGGCGGTCAATCCGCCCTCAGGTTGTCGGTTTCGCACCAGGTGCCCGAACGTGCAAGAGATCTGTTCCCAGGAAGAACCGTTGCTGCGATCCTTTGGCGAGCGTCAGCAGGCGGCGTGCCACTTCCCGATGAAGACGCCAGTCAGTATCTCAGCGCACTAGGGAAACCTGGGAACCACGGGCAGCGAAAATACTCGCGGGACTCGCGAGCGACGGCCTCAGCGCTCGAGCAGACGAACCTCGAAGGCGTCGCGCAGCGCCTCACCGACGTACGTGATGGCCACAATGACCAGGATGAAGATGACGGCGAGTGGATAGACCTGCCACCAGAAGCCGTTGGCGATGTACTGTGACGCGTTGTTGAGCATCGTGCCCCAGTCCGTGGCCGGAAGTGGGATGCCCAATCCGAGGTAGCCCAGGGTGGTCAAGAACAAGATCGCGTCGGCCACCGCGAACGTGGCGACGGTCACGATGTTGCTGACCGAGTTCGGGAAGACGTGACGACGGATGATATGCCATCGACCTGCTCCCATGGCCTTGGCGGCCTGAGAGTATTCGAGTTCTTTGATGAGCAACGCATCACCACGGATTATTCGGGCGTTACCGAACCACCCGATGACTCCGATGATGGCGATCAGGTTGGTGGTCGTGCGTTGGAAGACGGTGACGAGGGTCAGCAACAAGAACAAGACGGGGATCGAGAGGAAGGCGTCGAGCATGCGCATAAGGAACGTGTCGACGAACCCACCAAGGAATCCGGACACCATGCCGTAGAGAGTGCCGATCACGATCGTGATGACGCCCGCAATCATGCCCAGGGTCAGTGAATACTCGCCACCGAACATGATGCGGCCCAACTCGTCGTAGCCCGAGGGGTCGGTGCCCAGCCAGTCGTGCGCGGAGGGCGGTCCGTTCTGGGGGGCTAACAACGCTTGGGCCTGGTCAGTCTGATTGGAGTGCCACAGCAACGGACCAAGGAAGCAGAAGAGCACGATGAGGACCAGGTAGACCACCGAAGCGATCGCCAACTTGTTCTGGAGGAAGATCCGCAACCGTTGTCGCCATAGCGGGACGAACGCGTCGGAGACCGCAACGCCGCCCTCGCTCTCGCCCAGGGGGGCCTCGACCATGAGGACTTCGTCGCGGGGGGGGTAGAAGTCAGATTCGCTCATTATCGTCCCTCAACGCGGACCCGGGGGTTGACGACCCCGAGCATGATGTCGGCGATGAGATTGCCCGCCAGTGTGAAAATCGTCGTGAGCAGCGTGATGCCTAACACCGTGGGAATGTCCAGGTAGGTTGCGGCATTCACGGTCTGGTACCCAATGCCGGGATAATTGAAGACCTCTTCGATGATCAATGCGCCTCCGAACAAGCCGGGGAGGAAGAGGCCCAGGATGATGATGATGGGACCCAGCGCATTGCGAAAGGCGTGGCGGAAGAGAACCCGGCGCTGCGAGCAGCCCTTCGCGCGCGCCGTGCGGATGTAGTCCTGCACCAAGACGTCGAGGACAGCGCTGCGCATGAATCGGCTCAGGAACGCCAGGTTGAGCAACGTCAGAGCCCCCACCGGCAGGATGAAGGCTTTGGGGTCAGTGAAGATCTGTAGTGCGGAGCCGTCATTCGGCACCGGTGGTAGGTGCAGGGTGCCGATGCTGAACCACGTGATCATCAGCAACGACAACAAGAAGGCCGGGATTCCGTAGAGGACGAAGAGGACGTTGGTGACGGTGTAGTCGAAGAAGGTGTTCCGCTTGGACGCCTGCACTACGCCGATCGGCAGTGCAATGGCGACGGAGAGAACGAGTGACACCAGAGCGATCCAGATCGTGCGCGGCACGAAGTCAACGATGATGGTCCATACCGATGACGTCTGGCGCCACGAGTACCCGAGGTTGAAGTGGAAGACCACCTGGCTGAAGTAGTCCCAGAATCGGACGTAGAACGGTTGAAAGAGCCCGTGTGAAACACCAAAGGCGTGCACGGCGGACGGGCTGGCGTGAGTGCTCAGGGCGATGTAGGCCGGTGCCAGGATTCCTCCCGTTTCGAAGTAGGGAAGGATGAACGTCAAGAACATCACGATGAGAAAGACCGCGAACGACTGGATCAATCGTCGGATGAGGTAGGCAACCACGGATGGAGTTTATCAGTGGAAAAGCGATATTCCTCTGGCTGACCACCCGATTCGCGGTCCACGTCAAGAAATCTTCAGCCTGAAACATGGAGGCCCTCCCGTCGCCGGGAGGGCCTCCATGTGTGCTGCGAACTGCTGGCTACTTGACTAGAAGTAGTAGTACTCCGGGTTGAAGTTGGTCAGCGAGTTCGGCGTGAAGCCGATCTTGCTCTTCAAGGTCTTGATGACCTCACCGATACCGCTACCCGAGTAGGCGTTGGTGCTGTTGGGCTGGTACAGGACCGGCAACTGCTGGGCCGCGATGTTGGCGAAGTTGCCCAACGTCGCGGTGCCGAAGGTCGTCTGCTTCACGGCCGCAGTGAGCGGCGCGTAGCTGTAGGCACCAATGTTGAAGCTGGCACCCGGGACGAACAGCGACTCACCCGAGGGGTAGTAGTCCGGCGCGTAGATCCAGCCAGCACCCCAGAGGCAGATGCTCCATGTGGCAACGTTGCTCACGCAGTCACCGACCACCTTGTTGAAGGGTTCGGCGATGGTCTTGGCGTTGATGCCAATGGTCTTCCACTCCGACACCTCGGTGGCGACCTGCACGGCGAGCTGCGGGATACCGCTGCCGTACTCCATCGTCACGGTGAGGACGTCACCCTTCTTGATGCCCGTACCGCAGTCGCTCGCGGCTGATCCCGGCTTGGCACAGACCGCGTTGCCACCACTGAGGTCCCAACCGTGACTCGTCAGAAGAGCCTTGGCCTTCGTCGGGTTGTACGGGTAGGGGTTCGTCTTGGAGACTGGTCCCGAGATCGCGGCGGATGTCACCGGCGGTAGCGGGTTGATCTGCTGGTAGCCGTAACCCTTTTGGATCTTGGAGATCATCAAAGGCTGGTTGACCGTGTCTTGGAGGGCCTGGCGCACGTAGAGCTGGTCGAGGAACTTGGCCTCGGGGCTCTTGGCATTGAAGTTGTACGCGGCATAGTCAACCGACCATGGTGCGCCGACTTCGATGTTGTACTTGCTCGCCACGGGAGCCCAGTTCGCACCGGGCTTGGTGGGAGTGCCACTTGCCGTCAAGTTCGTCGGGTCCACATAACCCAAGTCGACCTTGCCTTCGCGAAGAGCAATTTGCTCAGCCGCGGTGGTGGTGTAGGGCAACTCAACAACGGAGGCGACCATCGACTTCTGCGGGCCAGAGTAGGCCGCATTGGGTACGAAGGTCACGTTGCCGATGTTGTCGAAGTGCGTCAACTTGTAGGGACCACTGTCGCCACTCTGCCACATGGTGTTGGTGTAGGTGGACTGGTTGGACGCCTGAGCAATCAGGTACTTGTACACCGCAGTGCACGCCGCGTCAGTCGCCTTGGCGCCGTAGACACCGGTCGCGCAGGTCGACGTCTTGCCGGGTGCCGTGATGTCCCACGTGTCAGCGAAAGGTGTGATCTCGGACAGGTAGTTGTACAAGATCCAGTTGGGGTTCACCGAAGTGGTGAAGTTGATCTTGACGGTGTTACCCGATCCGCTCGCGCTCGTCACCTGGTCCGGGATGCCGTACCCTGCGTTGTAGCCGCAGTAGTTCGTCTTCTCCGCGTGGTACAGGTTCATGAAGAACATCACCGACTGCGCGTTGATGGTCTGGCCACTCGCAAACTTCCAGCCCTTCATGTTGATCGTGATCGTACGGTGACCATTGCTGAACACGGGCGTCGAGGCCAGTGAGAGCGAGGGGTTGTACGTCGCAGCGGCACCAGTACCGAACCAATACAACGGACGGTACATTTCCAGCTGGAAGGCATTGATGTTCGAGACCGAGAAGTAGGTACACGACTGGAACGGGAAGTTATAGTTCGGGTTCGCACCCGGTCCTTCGGCGAATGTCAGCGTGCCGCTGGGGGTGGCCGCGCCACTCACGCTCGGCGCTACGAGGCCCAGCGTCAACGCACCCGCCGCAAGGCCAATGGTCGTCGCAAGCCGAAGCTTGTGTCTGATTTGCATATTGTCTATTGCCTCCCTAAACCACCGAAATGGTTGATTGAACCTACCCACCAGTAAGACGGGTTGGAGTTCACTGTATCCGGAGGCGGGGTAGTTCACAAGAGAACAGTGTGAAGATCGTAAGAATTAATCAAGAAGAAATCACGCTCGCTCACGTCGCGACCACTCACTGACAACGTTGTCAACCCAGAGGCGATCAGGATTTCGCCGAGCCCAAGAGTGATATGGCCATCGGCACAGAGTTACGTATTACTCACAAAATGAGGAATTAATTGTTGGCTTCCAAACAATCACGTCCGTCGCGTGTTGGTCACCATCGTCGCGCAACGATTGCCATGGCCCCTCGGGGGTGACCCCGTTGAGTGGCGCGGTGAGAGAGACTCGAGTGATATGACCGCCAGGTGGATTCCGTCGTGAGCAAACTCGTCGATCCGCATCTGGAAGTCGAGTCTGACCTTTTCGCGCAAGGCTTCCTTCTGGTGGGGGCCCTCGACGAGGTCGGTCGCGGCAGCGCGTTCGGACCATGTTGCGTGGGACTGTGCGTGATCGATGCGAACGTCGGGGCTCACCCTCGCGGGTTGCGCGATTCCAAACTCTTGACGCCGACCGCTCGCGAAAAGCTAGTGGGGCCCATCGAGGCATGGGTTCGTGACTGCGCGGTGGGCGAGGCCAGTGCACGCGAGATTGACGAGTTCGGTCTCACGGCGGCCCTACGGCTCGCGGGTCAGCGAGCCCTGGCCCACTTGCGCGCGACGCCCGACGTCGTGTTGCTCGACGGATCGCACGATTGGCTGAGCTCGCCGACGGACCTGACTCTCCTCGGCGCTCCGTACCTCGACATCTCGGTGCCACCGGTGCGAACCAGAGTGAAGGCCGACCTCACGTGTGCCTCCGTGGCAGCGGCCAGCGTGCTCGCTAAGGTGCACCGAGACCGACTCATCTGTGAACTCGCGATCCAAGCCCCGGGGTACGACCTGGCCAACAACAAGGGCTACGTGACGCCGTCGCACGTGGCGGGCCTGCGAGAACTCGGCCCCAGCGAGCACCACCGGGTGTCGTGGAAACTACCGTCGCGCGCCGTTTCGTAGCGAGTGTCGCCGCCTGGTGATGTCAGGGGGCGTGATCAAAGGCGTCGCGGATCTCACCGGCGAGCACGTCGGGGTGCGACAGGTGTGCACCATGAGGGACGCCTGCCAGTTCACGGGTGGTGAAGAAGGAGTTGGCGGACTCCAGACGGCGAGCCAGTGCATGGTAGTAAGGCGTGGACCGTTGGTCGCCGTAGAGATACCGCACCGGCACACGGATCTCATCGAGCTCGAAGGGGGCGATGGGATTTGTCATCTCGGTCAGGTCCGCACTCAGGGCGGGCCCGTCGAGGCGCCGTGACTCGCGCTCGAGCGGGCTGAGACGTTCCCATGAGGAGTCCGAGACTACGCGGCGAAAGAACTGCTCGGCCTCGAGCGCGGGATTGACGCCGGGCACCGGCGTGGGCGAGGAGCGAGATAACACCCACGGCAACGGCGACTCGAAGGCCACGACCACCCTGGCGACGTCTGGCTGTCGCGCGGCCATCGTCATGGCCACCAGTCCACCGTAACTGTGGCCCACCAAGACCACTGGTCCCTTGGGTGCGGCCCAGTCGATGACGCGTCCCAAGTCCGCCTCGTGTTGTTCCAGGGTTCCGGGCCCCAGTGAACGTGATCGCTGGTAGCCGCGGCGGTCGTAGGCGATCACGTCGAAGCCCTCCAGGCGGCGACTGAGTCGGGTAAAGGACGAGGCGCGGTCGAGGCCACCGTGGATGGCGACCACCGTGGCGCGGGGTTCGTCGACGCGGTGCAGGGCGATAGCCAGGGCCCCGAGCGGCGAGGGTTCCACGTAGCGCAGGCCGGTGCGGGTCGGGGCGCCATTCACGGACCAAAGTTACCGGCATTGGTGGGTGGATCCCGCGGGCTCACGGTTGGGCCGTTGCGGGGTTTATCTATACGGTCAATGAGGTATTCCAATTAGGCTGGTCGTGTGACGACCCCTCCCGAATCCCCCGTTTCTCGCTCCCACAAGGGTTCTTTTGGACCCAATGCCTGGTTGGTCGATGACATGTACGACCGGTTCTTGAAGGATCCGACATCCGTCTCTCCGAGTTGGCGCGAATTCTTCGTTGATTACCAACGTTCACCCGTGCCCACGGTGACCACGTCGCACACGGTCGTAACTGCACCGACCCCGGCACCGGTCGAAGTGAATCCCGAGGCGACCCCGCTGCGCGGCGCCGCGGCTCGCATCGTGACGAACATGGAAGCATCCCTTGGCGTGCCGACGGCGACCAGCGTTCGCACTGTCGCGGCACGGCTGCTGGAGATCAACCGCGCGTCGCTCAACGAGTCCCTGGGGCGCACGACGGGGGCGAAGGTCTCCTTCACCCACCTCATCGCTTTCGCCATCATCAAAGGTCTCAAGGAAATCACGTCGATGAACGCGACGTTCGTCGACGCTGTCGATGCCAAGGGCACCCCGGGCGTCATTCGACACGAACACGTGGGACTGGGACTGGCCGTGGACGTCGAGCGTCCCGACGGTACGCGCAACCTTTTGGTACCTGTCATCCGTGACGCCGACACCATGGACTTCAGGGAGTTCCTCATGGCGTACGAGGAACTCGTGCGCAAGGTGCATAACGCCACCTTCGGCGCCGACGATTTCGTTGGGGCGACGTGTTCACTCACCAACCCCGGCACGCTCGGCACGGTCCAGTCGGTACCTCGACTCATGCCGGGCCAGGGCGCCATCTTCGGCGTCGGCGCGCTGGCGTGGCCCGCGGGGTTCGAGGCGGCCGACCCCCACGCGCTCGCTGAATTGGGCGTCGGCAAGATCTTGACGCTGACATCGACCTACGACCACCGCATCATCCAGGGAGCGGAGTCCGGGTTGTTCCTCAAGTTCGTTGCCGAATGCCTCACAGGCGCCCATCGTTTCTATGACGAGGTCTTCGAGGCGCTGGGCATCCCCTACGAGCCGGCGCGGTGGTCGAAGGACCTGCACGCCGCCGGCGGGGTCAGCGACCACGACCAAATCCTCAAGCAGATTCGTGTGCAGGAGTTGATCAACATGTACCGCATGCGCGGGCACCTCAACGCGCACCTCGACCCCTTGCACACCGAACCGCCGGCGTTGCATCCCGAGTTAGACCTCGCCACCTACGGGCTCTCGATCTGGGACCTGCAGCGGACTTTCGTGGTGGACGGTCTGGCGGGCAAGAGCGAGGCGACGCTCGAGGAGATCCTGGCGATACTGCGCGATGCGTACTGTCGCACCACGGGCATCGAATACGGCCACATCATGGACCCCGAGCAGAAGCGCTGGATCCAACAGCGCGTGGAGGGCGTGAAGAACACCACGCCGGTCGAAGAACAGAAGCACATCCTCGACGCGCTCAACGAGGCTGAAGTATTCGAGCGGTTCCTGCACTCTCGCTACGTGGGCCAAAAGCGTTTTGGGCTCGAGGGCGGCGAATCCACCATCGTTGTCCTGCAGACGATCCTTGACGCGGCGGCCGACCAGGGAGTGCGCGAATCGGTCATCGCCATGGCGCACCGTGGGCGACTCAACGTCCTGGCCAACGTGGTGGGCAAGTCCTACAGTGACATCTTCTCTGAGTTCGAGGGCAACCTCGATCCCGAGAGCGTCCAAGGAAGTGGTGACGTGAAGTACCACAAGGGCGCGCGTGGCGTGTACAAAAACGCCAACGGTGCCACCATTGACGTTTCGATGGCGTCGAACCCGTCGCACCTCGAGGCAGTCAGCCCAGTGGTCGAGGGCATCGTGCGCGCCAAGCAGGATCAGGTCGTTCGCCCGAGTGACGGGACCAACTGGATCGTCGGACCCGACCACTTCCCCTACCTGCCCATCTTGGTGCACGGCGATGCCGCGTTCGCCGGCCAGGGTGTCGTGGCTGAGACGTTGAACCTCTCGCAGCTCTCTGGTTATCGCGTCGGTGGTGCCGTGCACATCGTGATCAACAATCAAGTCGGATTCACGACCGCGCCCGAATCGGCGCGATCGAGCTTCTACCCGACCGACATCGCCAAGATGATCCAAGCACCGATCTTCCACGTCAACGGCGACGACCCCGAGGCGTGCGCGCACGCGGCACGCTTGGCCTACGACTACCGCCAGGAGTTCCACCGCGACGTAGTGCTCGACATCGTCTGCTATCGCCGACACGGTCACAACGAAGGCGATGACCCCAGTTACACGCAGCCCCAGATGTACAAGATCATCGACCAAATGCGCTCGGTGCGCAAGGCCTACACCGAGACCCTGATCCGACGAGGCGACATGACCTTGGAGGACGCCGAACGCGCGTTGGACCAGTTCAACGATCGATTGCAGAGCGTGCTCGACGAGGTGCGAACCGTGCCGGTGCCCGAACTTGACGAAGTCCCCGTCGCGGATATCCCCGCGGACCTGCCCGCCCCGGCCACGGGTGTCGACAAGGACCGCCTCCTCGAGATCGCGCGGGTCACGATGTCGGCGCCCGAGGACTTCACGATCCACCCCAAACTCGAGCGCCAATTCGTCCAACGCCGCGCTCTCCTCGAGACCGGAGAAGTCGACTGGGCGCTCGCAGAGGCCCTGGCCTTTGGATCTCTCACGCTCGAGGGCACCAACGTTCGTCTCATGGGTCAGGACTCGCGCCGTGGCACCTTCTCGCACCGCCACGCGGCGCTCATTGACTATGAGAATGGCGAACAGTACGTTCCCCTCGCGAACCTCAATTCACCCGGCTTTTTCACGGTACGTGACTCGTTCTTGAGTGAGTACGCCGCTCTCGCCTTCGAGTACGGCTACTCGGTCGAGTCCAACAGTTCCCTGGTGATTTGGGAGGCGCAGTTCGGCGACTTCGTCAATGGCGCTGAGATCGTCATCGATAACTTCCTGGTGGCTGCCGAGGACAAGTGGGGTCAGACCGCGGGCCTCGTCATGCTATTGCCGCACGGCTACGAGGGCCAGGGTCCCGAGCATTCGAGCGGTCGTATCGAGCGTTTCTTGTCGCTGTGCGCGCGCAACAACATCCGCGTGGCCCAACCCACCACGGGTGCTCAATATTTCCACCTCTTGCGTAGTCAGGTGCGACGCGAACACGTGACGCCACTGATCATCTTCACCCCCAAATCGATGCTGCGCGCGGTCCAGACCCGTTCGCCCCTCGCGGCGTTCGAACACGGATCGTTCTCACGCGTGCTCGACGACGCGGTCGCCGATCACGCAGCCATCACCCGGGTGGTGCTGGCCAGCGGGAAAATCGCCCACGAGGCGATCGGTCGTCGTGATGAACTAGGTCTTTCCTACGCGGCGGTCGTGCGCGTGGAACAGATCTATCCGTGGCCAGCCGAGGAGATCGAGGCCGTGTTGGCGACGTATCCGAACGCCGACGAGGTGGTGTGGCTGCAAGAGGAGCCCGAGAATATGGGTTCGTGGCCCTTCGTGCACCTGCAGATGCACAAGGCTCTTCGCGACAAGAGCGTGCGTCACGTCGCGCGCGCCGAGTCGGCCAGCCCGGCCACCGGTTCGCACCTCGTGCACGACGCCGAACAGGCGGACCTGCTGGTTCGAGCTTTGCAATGAAACAGCCACTACTGCGCGTCGTGGTCGACGGTTCCAATCTGGCCACCGAAGGGCGCACCATCCCTAGTTTGATCCAACTCGATGACGCAGTGCGGGCATTCTTGGATGAGTACGACCACGCCGACGTCATCGTCGTGGTCGACGCCAGCTTCGAGCACCGAGTTGCGGTGTCGGAGCGGGCACGATTCAAAGAGGCGGAGATCGCTGGTGAGATCGTGACACCGCCGGCAGGTGCGGTGGGCCGCGGTGACGCCTTCATCTTGAAGATCGCCCAGCGCATCAACGCCGTGGTGCTGTCGAATGACTCCTTCCAGGAGTTCCACGAGCAGTACCCGTGGCTCTTTGACAGTGGTCGACTCATCGGCGGCAAGCCCGTGAAGGGTGTGGGATGGGTGTTCACTGAACGTCTACCGGTGCGTGGCGTCAAGTCGGTGCGCGCGACACGCGCAGTGAAGAAACTTGCGGTCGCCCTCCCCGAAGGTGTGGTGCCGGCCATTGGCGACACCCTGACGCCCGTGAAAGCGGCACGGACGACCAAGCGCTCGGGCGTCAAGGCCGCGACTGTCGTCAAGGCCACGGCCGTGGTGAAAGCGGTGAAGAAGGTCGCGTCGGTGGAATTGAAAGAAGCCAAGGATGCTGCGACCAAGGACGCGCCAGCCACTAAGAAGTCGGCGCCGGTCAAGAAGTCGGCGCCGGTCAAGAAGTCGGCCGTGACCAAGAAGGTCGCCGTCGCCGCTGAGGAGTCGGGTGTGAATGCCCCCGCCGTCGCGTTACGTCGTGGACGCCAGCCAGTCAACCCCGAAGATGGTTTCAGCGCCTTCGTCAAACAGTTCAAGATCGGTGCGACGCTCATGGGTGAAGTCGTAGCTTTCACTTCGCACGGCGCAGTCATCAAAGTGACGTTGAAGAATGGCCTGCCGATCGAGTGCTACGCACCCACCACGTCGCTCGGGGATCCCGCGCCGGCGCGCGCCCGCGACGTCTTGAAGCGCGGCGATCAGAAGTCCTTTCGGCTGGCGACCGTCGACAGCGAACGACGGATTGCGGAGCTGGTCCTGACATGAGCGAACTTTCGATGGACCCCCAGGACTGGATTCCTCACCGTGCGCCGTTCCTGCTGATCGATCGCCTGCTCAGCATCGAACCTGGACTTCGCGCCAGTGGCGAGTGGACGCTGACCGGTGACGAATGGTTTTTCCCTGGTCACTTCCCCGGGCGCCCCACGACCCCGGGCGTCTTGATGCTCGAGGCGGTGGCCCAGGTGGGAGCGGTCGCGGTGTTGAGTGACGAGCGATTCGCTGGTCGTTTGCCCCTCTTCGGGGGAGTCGAGAACGCGAGGTTCCGCCGCCAAGTCCTCCCGGGTGACACACTGCTGCTCGAATGCGAGATGACCCGTCTGTCGGCCCGAGGCGGTAAGGGCCACGGGCGCGCCACTGTCGATGGTCAAGTGGCCGCCGAGGCCGATCTTTTGTTCATCCTCGCCGACGCGTCGTGAAGGTTGTCACCTGGAACGTCAATTCGTTGACGGCGAGGTGGCCGCGTGTGCACGACTGGCTCCTCGAGCATGAGCCCGACGTGGTATTGATCCAAGAGACCAAGCAGACTGACGAGAAGTTCCCCTTCGCGGCGTTGTCCGACCTGGGTTTCGAGGCGGCACACCACGGTCAGGGACAGTGGAATGGCGTGGCGATCCTCTCTCGCGTCGGACTGGGCGATGTCGAGCGCGGGCTGGGTGACGACGTCGAGGCGCGCTTCATTGCTGCGACGTGTGACGGACTCCGCTTTTACTCGTGCTACGTCCCCAATGGCCGCGCCATCGACGATCCCCATTACACCTACAAACTCGGCTGGCTCGAGGACTTGCGGGTGCGGCTGAGCAATCGAGACCGCTCCCAACCGTTGATAGTGGGGGGTGACTTCAACGTGGCGTTGAGCGATCTCGACGTCTACGACCCGGCGGCCTTTGAGGGCGCGACGCATGTCTCGCCACCCGAGCGCGCCGCACTGCGCTCCCTGCTGGCCACCGACCTGATCGACCTGGGAAGGACGTGGCACCCCGAGGAGCCCAGCTACACCTGGTGGGACTACCGCAATGGTTCGTTTCGACGCGGCTGGGGACTGCGCATTGACTACCTCTTGGCCGACGCCGCGACGGCGGCGCGTGTGCGCGACGTGTCCGTCGACCGCGAGGCGCGCAAAGGCGAGAAGCCCTCGGACCACGCGCCGGTTGTCGCCGAACTCGACTGGTAGGTCTCAGCGGCCAAGTACCGTCGGCGACTCCTGCACCACGGGTGTCGCAGCCTCCAGCTCGCGACGGATTGCCTCGAGTCGCCGCCGCCGCTGCTCACCAGTGACGGGGGCGTTTCGCTGCGCGATCTCGGCGAGGACCACCTCGATGGGCGCGAGAAACCGTGACGGTTCGCGGTCAGGGAATCGAGGGTCATTGCGACCCTTGCTCCAGGTGATCAAGAGAGTCTGCTCGGCACGACTCAACGCGACGTAGGCGAGTCGTTGTTCCTCGGCCAGCTCTTCAGCGCTGGTGGCGTTGTAGTGGGGCAATTGTCCCTCCGCCCAACCGACCGCCACCACGTGCTGGAACTCCAGCCCTTTGGAGCGGTGGATCGTCGTCAGGGCCACTGCGTCAATCGCCTCGTGGTCCACGCGTCGTGAGCCTCCTTCGGGGGCGAAGAGATCCGAGGCCGGTGAGTGCTCGGGACCGCGCCGTTCGATTGGAATGCCAGCCGCCTCCATGGCCCCGGCGATGACGTCAAGTTGAGCGTTGGTGCGCGCGAGAACCGCCATCGACCGCCAGGGACTGCCCGGTTGGTGGTGGGCTGACAACCACGTCGCGACGTGCTGGGCCTCGTCGAGGTCGTTCGCGTAGCCGCGCACCAGCGGCACGTCACCCTCGTCGTGGGCTGGGACAATGCCTCGGGCGCCGGGTTCGAGCAAGGTGTTGGCCACGGCGATGATGTGCGCCGTCGAGCGGTGATTGCGCGTGAGGTCGAGCACGACCGTGTCGGGCCACGTGCGCACGATGTCGCCCAGTAGTTGAGGGTTGGCGCCGTTGAAACCGTAGATGGATTGATTGGGGTCACCCACACAGAACAGGTCTGGATCGTCGCCGGCCATTTGCGCCAGCAACATGAACTGCAACGGGTTCATGTCCTGGGTCTCGTCGACGAAGAGGGCCCGGGTGCGGTGGCGAAAGGCCGCGCGGACGTTGGGCTCGTCGCGCAGCAGCGCGATCGCCTCACTCAAGAGAAGGTCGAAATCAAGAACGCCGCGGCTGCGACAGAGTCCGACGTAGCGATCGAGCACGTCGGCGAACACCGCCGGCGGTAGAGGTGCGTCACGACGGGCCTTCTTAGCGGCGCGTGCGTAGGTGGCGCCGTGGAATCCTTGGCTGAGGGCCCAACCGATTTCCTGTTCGAGGCGCGGCAGTTGCCAATCCTCGAGTTTCACCTCACCGTCGTCGCGCAGTTGTTGGGCCAACAGGGCCACGATCCGTCGTCGGTTGGCCTCGATGGTGAGTGGCTTGAGGTGGTGGTCCTGGCGATACTCGTTGACGATATTCATGGCCGCGCGGTGAAAGGTCCCCGCTCGCACATCACGAATGCCGGCGCGAAAGAGTCGCCGACGTAGTTCCTCGCCGGCCTTGCGAGTAAAGGTCATGGCCAGTACTTCGTCCGCGCCGACCTCGTCGAGGGCGATTCGTCGTTGGATCCGCAGGGTCAAGACGTGCGTCTTACCTGAGCCGGCCGTGGCGCGCACGAGCAGGCGCCGGGCGCTCGAGGTCACGGCCTCTCGCTGTTCGGGGGTCAGACCGATCAAAAGGTCCTCGGAGAAGCCGATCTCGTCGCTCATGGTGTCCCCGACGCTACCGTCCGGGCGTGACGCGTATTACTGGGGCCAGTCGACGGTCCCGCCCGGGTGGGGACGAGGGCTTCAGTAACCTACATAGCGTGCTGCGAGCCTACGGCGAGGGAAATATCTTTGGTGAGGCCTACGGCGACGGACCTGTTCAGGTACTCTGGCTGCACGGCTGGTCACGCACGGGCGCCGACTTCGCCGCCGCGGCGAAACTGCTGGCGGATGACGGCATCGCCTCGGTGGCCCTCGACCTGCCTGGTTTCGGCGCGTCACCCCTACCGAGCGAGGCCGGTGGCAGCGCCTTGTACGCGCGCCTGCTGCAGCCGGTCCTCGATCAGTTCGGTACGGAGGCGCTGGTCGTGGTGGGCCACTCCAACGGGGGTCGCGTTGCCACGGCGCTCACTCTGGCGCACCCCGAGCGGGTAAAGGCGCTGGTGTTGAGCGGTGCGCCACTGTTGCGTCTCGCCGCCGCGCGGCGCCCGCCCCGGGCCTATCGAGTGCTACGAGAACTGCACCGCCGTGGCATGATCGGCGAGGCGCGAATGGAGGCCGCGCGTCAGAAGTATGGATCGAGCGACTATCGCAACGCGACGGGGCTCTTGCGCGAGATCCTGGTGGCGAGCGTGAACGAGAACTTCGAGGCCCGTCTCGACGAGATCGTCATTCCGGTGGCGCTGGTGTGGGGAGTGAACGACCGTGACGTCCCGATCGAGGTGGCCCAACGCATCGGCGCCTTGCTGGCGCGGTCGCCCGACGTCGAACTCGACGTCCTGACCGATACCGGTCACCTGGTGCCGACCGAGCGGCCCGCGGAACTCGCGGCCCACGTGCGCCGACTGGTCGTGGGCCCATGAACGTCTTCTGGCTCACCGTGGGTGCGGCTGGCCTCGCCGTGGGCTACGCGATGCAGATGGTGCGCTGGCTGCGCGTGCTGCAACGCGAACACTATGAACCCGCGTCGATGGTGCGCTTCTGGCGGCGTTGGACGTGGCCGTCACTGCGCGATGCGACGGTGGGCACGCTGCGCCGCTATCGGCCGCTGACCCTCTCGTACGTCTTGTGGTGCACTTTCCCCGCGGCGGCGGTGGTGGCAATCTTCGGTCACTCTGTGGTGGTCTTTGTTGTCGACGCGGTGTTATACGGCGTCTTGTGTCCCTGGGGGCTGACGCCGCGCGGGCGCACCGGCGCTCTGCAGTGGACGCGTCGTGCGCGTACGGTGGCCGCCGTCGGTCTGCTGACCTCGCTCATCGTGGCGGCGGTGGGCGTGCTGTTACGTGAGGGCCTGTTCTTCGGCTCTCTCGCGGTGTGGATTGTCCCCTTCACCCTTGCGACGGCGGCCCGGATAGTGATGCCCTGGGAGTCGCGCCTGGCGGGCAAGTTCGTTGCGCGAGCGACGTTGCGCCTGGCGCGCGTGCACCCCACGGTGGTGGCCATCACCGGTTCCTACGGCAAGACGTCGACCAAGAACCACCTCGCGGACCTCCTCGGCGGCGACGGTGGCGTCGTCGCCACGCCCAAGAGTTTCAACAATCGCGCCGGTCTGTCGCGTGCCATCAACGAGAACCTCGCCGACGACACCCGCGTCTTCGTCGCCGAGATGGGCACCTATGGTCCCGGTGAGATTCGCGACCTGTGTGAGTGGTGCGTGCCCGACATTGCCGTGATCACCGCGATTGGCCCCGTACACCTCGAGCGGATGAAGAACCTCGAGGTGATCGAAGCGGCCAAGTTCGAGATCACCGAACGTGCCGGGACTGTCGTGGTCAACATTGACGACCCGCGGCTCGCGCAGTGGCCCTCGCGACTCACACAACGCGTGCGCACCGCGGGGTCGATGTCGTTAGCGGCCGATGTGCGCGTGGCGGCGCAGGGCGGTCGATGGCACGTATGGGTCGACGGTGAGGACGTGGCCGAGATGGAGTCGATGCTCGGCGTGCAGCCCACCAATGTGGCCTGTGCCGTCGCCGCCGCCCTCGAGGTCGGTGCATTGCCCAGTGAACTCACGCGACGCCTGTCTGCGGTGCGTGCGGTGGCCAATCGGGCCACTGTGTCGACCGCGGCGTCGGGCGTGGTCGTGGTCGATGACACCTTCAACGCCAATCCGGCGAGTGCTCGTGCGTCGCTCGACGTGTTGGGCTCGCTGTCAGTGATTGGTCGTCGAGTGGTGGTCACACCGGGACTCATTGAACTGGGCGCCAAGCAGTACCACGAGAATGAGGGATTGGCCCGTGAAGTGGCGTTGCGGGGGTTCGAGTTGGCCATCGTCGGGCGCACCAACGTGGGCGCCTTGTGGGCTGGCTTCGGAAGTGATCCGCGCCGCTTCAAGGTTCGCGATGACGCGGTGGCCTGGGTACGTGAGTCCCTCGTGGCCGGTGACGCCGTGTTATACCTCAACGACCTTCCTGACCAGTACCCTTGATGTTCTAGACGAGCGATGAGGTAGTTGGTGACAGTAGGTGTGTTGTTCGGTGGCCCGAGCCCCGAGCACGATATTTCAATTTTGACCGGGCTCTTAGCTTTGCGCGAGTTGCACCGCGCACGCGGCGAGGCGGTGGGCATCTACTGGACCAAGTCGGGCGACTTCGTCCAGGTCGCCGCCACCACCGAAGCGGAGGCCTTCCTCGACGGTGTTCCCAAGGGCGCCACCGAGTTGTGGTTGCGCGTGGGTGTCGAGGGCGGCTTCTACGAGCCGGGCGGTCGGCTCTCCAAGGAACGCCGTCTCGACCTCGACGCCGTCGTCATGGCGACGCACGGGGGTCCGGGCGAGGACGGCACCATCCAGGCCACCCTGGACCTCGCCGGCGTACCCTACAGCGGTCCTAGCGTGGCCGGCGCGGCCATCGGGATGGACAAGTGGGTGTTCTCCACGCTCGTGGTCCAGGCCGGGCTCGCGACGCTGCCGCGCGCGCTGCTCAGCGCCGACACCACTGAACTGACCTTCGACGGTCCCTACATCTTGAAGCCGCGCTTTGGCGGCTCGTCGATTGGCATTGACGTCGTCGCGGACCTCGCTACCGCCAAAGCTCGCTTGGTCACCAACGTGCACTTGGCGCGCGGCTGCGTCGTCGAGCCCTTCCGCGCGGACCTCACCGACGTGCAGATTGCGGTGCGGACGTTTCCACGCGTGGAGCTCTCCGCCATCGAGAAGCCGTTGCGTCGTTCGCCCAGTGCCGAGATCCTCGACTATCGCGACAAGTACGTAGGGGGCGAAGGTATGGTCTCGGCCCCGCGCGAGTTGCCGGCGCGACTCGCGCCCGGTCAGGCACAGGCGGTCGAAGCTGCGGCGCGGCGCATCGTCGATGTCGCCCTAGTGCGTGGCGTCGCGCGGATCGATTTCCTGGCGAACGACACTGAGCTCTACGTCAACGAGGTGAATACGATCCCCGGCTCACTTTCCAAGCATCTCTTCGTGGAGCCGCCCCTGGCGTTCTCTCAACTACTGAGCGACTTAACGGCCGAAGCGCTCGAACGCCCAGCTCATCGCTACAGCGCGGCCGGGGCGGACGGGTTGGTGCTGCGAAGCGCCGGATCCATTTCCTCCAAACTGGCGTAGGCGCGGCACGCGCTCGAGCGCGTCGAGCAGGTCGTCGGAGTCGGGGTCTAGCAGGAGTCCCTGGCGCAGTGCCCAGAACGCCGTCTCGACGTCCTCACGCGCGAGCGCGGCTTCGTGCAGGGCGAGGGCGGCCCATTCGCCGTCGCGTTGGAGTTGTGCTCGATGCCCTTCGAAGGTGAACCACTCGAAGCCCTTGAGTACACTGGCCAGGGGCTCACCGTGGACCAGGCGCAGCGCCTCGACGTAGAGCTCGTAGGCGTCGTCGTCCTCGGCGGCGCGGCTGCGAGCCACGAGGCGATGAAAGTTCGCGACGTCCAGACCCACCCCGTGCACTCGGTACAGTCCCGAGGACACGGGTTCGAGCAGGGGCCCGAGCACATCACTGCCCAGACTGCGACGAACCGACGAGGCGGTGTTGCTCAAGGTCGTCTTGGACGCGTCAATGTTGGCGTTCACTAACACGCGCGTGCGCAGTCGGTCGCCAGTGATGGGCTCACCACCGTGCATCGCGAGGTAGGCCACCATCTCCACGCTGCGCCGACGCAATGTCGCGGTGAAGTCGTGCGCGAGTCCCTGGACCTGGGGAAAGGCGCGTAACAGTTCCACACGGACCTGGCGGCCGGGAGAATTGACGAGTTTTGCCGAGCCACTGGCAGCACGCAAGGTCACGCACAGATCACGCAACTCGTCGTCGAGTTCCGAGGGGTCGCCCAGGTAGACGACCATCGTGGCGAGGCCGCGTCGGCGCGCGAGAGCGCGCATCAGTTCATTGTCGCTCTGGGCGAAGGCGACGTGGCCATCGTGTAGTGCGACGACTCGTGTCGTCACTTCCTCGTCGGTCCAGGACTGGTCCACCGGCAAGACACCCCCCTCGCGTGCGTAGCCGAGAACAAATCCGTCAGAGTGTTCCCCCAATAGCGACACCACCACCGGATCGAATTCCAGACTGGGCTCGACGTCGACGGCTCCGCCAGTGACCAATGCTTCGCCGTCACGCTCAGAGCCGACCACGTTGCGCAGGCGCGCGACAAGTTGTGCATCGCCATCGCTGAGTCGCCTCGCTAATTCGTCGAGGTCGTCATCATCGAGGGTCGGAGCGCCGCGCAGGCGATCGCGTCGCCCCTTGGCGATTAACGCCAATGTGAAGAGTTGCTCCGGATGAACGCCGTCGTGGCGCAGAGAACGGTTGAGGTCGGCGCCGACGGCGCCCCCAGGAGGTGTCAGTCTCGCGGTAGTGACCTCGACCGTCGTGGAGGCCATGGACGCCGGGTGCGCCAGGTGCGAGCTGGTCGCCGCACCGGCACTCGAGGAGACGAGGAATGGGAGCGCGGCGATCACGAGACCGGCTAGCCAAGCGCAGCCGTTGGCCGGCACGTGACGTCGGTGACGAAGTTGATTGACGTAGACGACGAGCAGCACCAGGAAGATGGTCCAGAAGATGCCCAGTCCGACCAGCAGATCACGCAGAAGGGCGCCATCGGTGACGGTGTAGGAGAATCGCCACTTGGTCGTAAGGACGTAGGGCAGCAACACGAAATACAGAGTCAAGGCCATGCCCTGGAGAGGGCCAGTGGCGAATGTGTTTACCGCGCGGCGCTGAGAATCCACGTGGTGGGCGCCCCGGTCGCGATGTTGATGTCGAGGCTGCAATTCTGACTCCCGCCGATTAGCACGGTGCTGGTGAGTGCGGCGGAACGCGAACCACATTGGAGGATCGTGTTGACGGCGTGGGTGACGCGAAGGGCCCACTGGCCGGGTCCCTGGAGGGGAATGATCGCGTCGGGTGCGGCGAGGGTCAGCAGTCCGTTGAAATAACTTTCGGCGACCGGCACGTTCGCGACGACGCTCGTCGTGGTCGATTCGAAGGAGCGCGTGGGCGGCGCGCTGGTCGTCGTCATGGGTGGCGGGCTCGTGGTCGAGGTTGTGGTCGAGGTCGAGGTCGAGGTCGTGGTCGGGTTCGAGGTCCGGGCCGTGGCCGACGTTGCGGTTATCGACTTCGGCGTCGTACTCGTCGCGGTGTGGCGAATGGTCGTGGTCGTGGTCGTGGTCGTGGTCGTGGACGTGGTCGGCAGGCGCAACGTCGACGTAGTCGTGGACGTTGTCGTTGGTGGCGTGGTTAACGCGCGATCCAGCGGTCGTGAGTTGAGGGTGAAGACCAGGACTAGCAATAGCAAGGGACTCGACCACATCAGCAGATGAGAACTGCGCAGGGTGAATCGTCGTCGGTTCATGGTTATCGAAGACTAGAGGTAGTTCGGAGTGCTCACTGAGAGGCTCCCTCATCCGAGCAGGTGGGCGAGGGCGAAGATCTGCAGTTCTCGCCGGAGCGTTGGCACCGACGAGTGATCCGATTGCGCCAAGTCACGTAGGGGTACGCCGACGAACACGCACTGGTAGGTCAATCGAGCCAGGCGTTCGTGGGGTCCCTGACGCAGGGTCTCGAGGCGGGTGAGTAGCGGCGACGCCGCTGCGGCGACTGGATCTGCATCGTCGTTCGAGACCCCGACAAGACGCGCCTGCTTCTCCTTGAGCAACCAACGACGCAGTCGTCCGCGCAGTGCGGAAAGAAGGTCGGGGGCGGCGTAGGGGCGAGATTGACCGGCCCAGTCGACGATGAGCTCATCGAGCAACGAGACAGCCATCGCCACGGCCTCGTGAGGTTCGTCAACGATGCCTTGACCGAAGCGGAGTTGACGGCACACGCTAACTACTCCAGGCAGGAGCGTCTGGAGTAGGGCCCGGTGGATGACCTCGTCCGACGCCTCGACCAGCAGTGCTTGGACGATGCGGGCGCGCTCTAACACGCTGCGACCGCCACCAGTGTCGAGAGCTGCGACCAGGTCGCGTAGGTCGGCCAGACCCGCGAGGGCCAGCTCGGGGTGTCGATCACGCAACCGATCAAAAGCCTGACGTGAGTCGTCGCCGCGGCCCCGCCAGCGCCAGTCGTCACGAAGTTGTCCGAGGAAGTCGTGGGAAATTGTCATGGCAGCGAGTCCAGCGCCGGCACATCAGAGCATCACACCACTGCGGGCGACATTTTTTGCTCACAACATCACACATATGGGGACGGCAATATTGGGCGTTGACGTAGGCTGAAGCCATGGACCTCGAAACTTTCTACGAGAGCAATGAAGCGAGACGCGAGAGCGCCGAATTCGAATATGGCGATGACTGGACCGACGGCGCCGGTAACCACTACGAGTTGTCGTGGGTCGAGGCGACGGGCGAGTTGTATTTGATGATCGAACCCGATGCCGTGATTACCGAGGATGCCTTCGGGGACTGGATCTCCGCATCGGAGCCGGTGACTGAACTGACGGTGGTGATCATTGGACAGGTGGCGAACCACGACCACCTGGAGTCGCTCTTGGACGGCTGGGACGTCGCGATCGAGGAACCCAATTCACTCGCATGGCTCTACCAGCGATTCCCACCTAAAAAGTAGGCGGATAGTCCTAGAGATAGGGAGTGGAGGAGTCTGCGACCTGGCACAGGCGCCGCAGTGAGGGCACGAGGTCCACGAGCGGCACTCGCTCTGCTTCGCTGATGGTCGTCATCAGCGGATTCCAACTGCCGTCGCTCGACGTCGCTTGTGCCGCAGACGACGTGCCTTTCAAGAGTTCACTCAGCGCCTGGTTCCGCAGCGCGTTGCTCGACGACGGTGGGAGGCCCTTGACCTCACTGCGAGCTTCGAGAACTAGAGCCTTGTGTACGAATTGACACGACGTGCGAGCCTCTGCGACCGCCGAACCTGATCCGCAGGCGCTCAGGATTACCCCGGCACCGAGCATCGAGACGACGACGCCGTAACGCCTCAGGCGAGCCACGAGTCGGCGGCCTGCAATAAGTAATCGCTCACACCTCGTCCGCGCTCGAAGACCTCGCAGAGGGGATCCTCACCCTTGGAGACCTGCGAGAGGGAGATCGCCCGTCGAGCGACGATCGAAATTCTGCGTTCGCTGGTCTCGGTGGGGGAGGCGAAGGAGTCGGTGGCAGTTACTTCGAGGGGCATCTCCATGCCTCCCACCGGTGCGAGGTCGATGGCCAGCCGTAACAGGTCCGGGCTGTGGGGCATGGGCGGCAAACTCCAGGTCAAGACAAGTGGAAAGTGGAACTCGTCGGGCGGGTCGACGTCGTCGGGTAGTCCGAGCACTGCGTCTTCGAATGCCAGCAGGGTCCGAGGGTCGACGTCGAGCTCGATGTGCAGATCAATGGGTCCACCGCATCCGTCCTCGGGGTGCAGGTCGACCTCCCAGGCCTGGCGCAGGGAATAGGTCTCAACGAAATGGCGTTCGTCGTGCACGTGAAAGCCGTGGGTTACTGCGTGATCTTTAAGGTCTGCTACGAAACCAGCGACGTCAATTGCGGCCATTGACACTCAGGTTAGTCCTCACCACCGCTACCGTGGACACGTGAGGACCAACCTGCTCGATCCGCTTCGCCAGTGCGCCCTCGAGATCCGCGAGTCCCTCGCGGGACAACGTGGGCGCGGCTACTCAGGCCAGCGCGCCACGCAGTACTACTTGGACGTGGCCGCCGACGAAGTGGCGATACGGGTCCTTACCGGCGCTGGCTTTCGCGTAGTGAGTGAGGAGTCGGGCGTGACGGGTGCGGGTGAGTACACCGTCGTGGTCGACCCCATTGACGGGTCGACCAATTGTGACCACGGCATCCCCTTCTACGCCACGTCGTTGGCAGTTATGCGTGGTGACGAGATCGTTGCGGGTCTGGTCATGAATCAAGCGACTGGCACGGCTTTCGAGGCTGAAAAGGGTGCCGGGGCCGCCCGCGATGGCCATCGGATCGCGCCGAGCGGACAGACCCAAGTGGATCGGTCGATTATGGCGTTCTCGGGATTGCCACCGCGGCACCTGGGGTGGGCCCAGTACCGAGCACTGGGTGCCGCGAGTCTGGAGGTCTGTCTGGTGGCCGACGGCTCTCTCGACGTGTACGGTGTCGCTCAAAAGTCGACCCTCAACCCCTGGGACTACTTGGCAGGTCTGCTGATCTTGCGTGAGGCGGGTGGCGTCGCCGCGGACTACCACGACGAGGACTTGGACACGTCGGCGGCCGTACTGCGTCGGCCGGTCTTTTGCGCATCGAAGGAATTGCTGGCCTTCATGTTGTCAATCGGCGATATCTGACCGACTACTGCGCCGAGGTCGGTCACCTAGACTGGCCACTTTGCGGGCGCTTAGCTCAGTTGGTTAGAGCAGCTGATTTACACTCAGCAGGTCGGGGGTTCGAGTCCCTCAGCGCCCACTAGATATTGCAAGGAAATGCTAGGGTAAGGACGTGAAGGCATCGCATCCATCCCTCAGAAATCCCTCACAAGGGACGCATAATGCCAAATTATGGAAGGGTCGGGGGCGCCCGGAGGATGCTTTGTGAGCGGATCAATTCGCCAAATTCGTCCAGGAGTCTGGGAAATGCGAGTCAGAACTGGGCGAGACCCTCTCACGGGTCGATATCGCCAAATAAGCCGGACTTTTCGTGGTTTGAAGAAGGACGCACAGGTGGCCTTGAATGAATTAGCCGTTGAAGCTGATCAGGGAAAATTAGCCAACACCGACGCCACCTTTAGCCAGTTGGCCGAAAAATGGCTCGAACTTGTAAGGCCCGATCTCGGACCGCAAACCCTTCGCTCCTATAGAAGCCTGTTGGACAACCACATCCTTCCCGCGCTCGGGACCAGATCACTGCGTCAAATTCAAACGGCAGATTTGGACTCGCTCTATCACGGTCTTGTGAAGCGTAAGGGCCTTTCAACTAACAGTGTCCGACGTGTTCACACGGTCATCCATCGTGCCTTTCGTCAAGGCGTGCGGTGGAAGTGGGTGCGAGAGAATCCAGCCAGTTTGGTGAGTCTTCCTAAGTTGTCACGCAACGAGGTTACGCCGCCGGATGTGGTTCAAGTGAAGAAGCTGTTGGCGGCAGCTACAAAGTTCGATCCTGTCTTTGGCCGCCTGCTCCATTTGGCGGCCACAACTGGCGCGCGCCGAGGCGAACTATGTGCACTGAAGTGGAAGAACATCGACAGGGATTCTTCGGCGCTTCTAATCGAACATGCGATCATCGAGACTCCGGGCGGTGGGTGGTTGGAGAAGGACACGAAGACCCACGCAAGTCGACGCATTGCGCTCGACGGCGAGACTCTCAGAGTCCTCGCCGAGCAACGGGCGTTTGCAGATGAGCTGGCGCGGTTGGCCGGTCTTGCATGCACGGAAGATAGCTACGTCTTTAGCCTCGAGCCTGACGGTCTGCGTCCGCTCCTGCCGACATTTGTCACTCGGCGATTCGAACTAGTACGGGCTACTCTCGGTCTGACGCAGATTCGATTTCACGATTTTCGTCATTTTGCTGCCACCCGGCTTATATCCTCCGGTGTCTCGGTTCGGACGGTTGCCGGTCGGTTAGGGCACTCGAATGCTTCGATGACACTCCAGGTGTACAGCCACTTTGTTGCAGCGACTGACCGGGAAGCGGCAGAACTTATTGGTTCGCTCGTTTCGAACGCCTCGACCAAGCGAAGTCCGAAACCTCGCCCACGAAAGTCAAACTCCAGTTCGACTCGACAGTAGGTGCCTGGCGTGATGATTCGGCGAACTGAATTGCCACAGGACGCCCACGACCTTCCATTCAAGGCGTCGGAGGTTCCATACGGCTGACTGTGTGGAACGAGAATGACTTGACTTCGGACGATCAACCTGGGGCATCTTGTCGCCGTTTGTTGCTGTGGAGCGCGATTGGTTGTCGGCTCAAATTGCCACTAGAAAAGTGAGCTAATTCAACATCGACGCAAACGTAGTACTTGCAAATTGACCTATTCGCGTTCGCACTTTTGATCTTGCAATCTCCCCAAGCGACGACGGACCATTCAGGTCCTTAGTGGTGCGGCCAGTCCAAGGCATGAGATTCTCATCGTGAAATGCTTAAGTGCTCGAATAGTGGGGAGTGGTCGCGCGCAGTGAGTAGTAAGTCTCAACGTCTTGTGCTGGGGTTGTGCTCTGAAGGCAGAATGACCATAGTGAATGGCGCGATAGCTCAAGAATACCCTCATATCTCCAGGGATAGAGCATCGGTTTCCTAAACCGAATCATGGGGCTCGCCTTCTTCTTCTGAAACCCAATAAATTCCTTGCACTTACTGGTGAATGACCTAGTTCGAAGGTCATCAGAGATATGAGAATTTCCCCACTATTCCCGACCATTCCCGGTGATTGTTGTGCTGAGGTTGTGCTGGAATTCGAAGGGAGGTTGACGTGTTTTCGAACCTCGGTTACCTCCCAAAGAATTGGATAGCCAGATTTGTTCACGCCTGGAGGTCCTGGCGGAGGTGCGCGTTTAGTTCGAAAGAAGTCCAGCAGTTCGCAGATGCCGACGAACAACACGCACCACCTCGTCGAACCGTGGCGGCTCGGCAAGATGGTCGGACATCTCACGACTCCATCGGCCTTTGTATCTATCAAGCCGATCAGCGAACTTAACAGCGAACGTTGCAGGATCTAGACTCTTTGCTGTCGCCTTCCGCTCGAACAGCGGGCGCACTTCAATGAGAGACACCCCCATGTCTTCTACGAGTCGGAAGATGTCGTAT